>Ga0208937_1000144_pt1 | contig 67823 bp, 52 predicted proteins | sample June2015DPH_11_5_FD_184705 | JGI IMG/M metagenome (GOLD analysis project Ga0208937, IMG submission 184705) | Peatland microbial communities from SPRUCE experiment site at the Marcell Experimental Forest, Minnesota, USA - June2015DPH_11_40... | ecosystem: Environmental > Terrestrial > Soil >... | reverse complement strand
CCAGCGTCACTGGTGATGGCTCCGCCGTCAAACTGCCCGCGGACTTCTCGCTGATTTAGGGGATGAAATGGAAACGGTTCTTGGTTACACTCTGTTGTCATAGGGCTGTCTCCCTTCGTTGGCCTAACTACTACTCGCTATAGCTGTTATGCCACGAAACGACAGCCTTTTTATTTTTTTGTTGAGAAATTAGGGTTAGGCGGAGTGGGAGAAGCGCTTGCGAAAAGGCCCCACTTCTCGAAAAGTGCGAGAAGTGGGGCAGCCGCTGCGGAAGATACTTTAGCTTTACTGCTTTTCACTGCGCAACGCTTGTAACCGGACTTGCGCTAAGTGATAGGACGACTCGGGAATTTCGACTGCCGTTTTCGGTTTTGTTACTCGCGCATAGTTGGCTAGCGCGGCATCGCGCTCTCCGTACTGCTCTGCAATACGGCCGAAGGCGTACCAGTAATTGTCATCCGGCTCATCGAGATTCAGCAAATCCATGCTTTGAATAAGCACTTCGCGCGCCTCTTTAGTTTTTCCAACCTCAGCGTAGACGCAACCCAAAGTATGCAGAACGGATGTATTGTCCTTGCTCAACTCAGCGGCTTTGAGGGCATCCTCGACATCGGCGGGTTCGACTTTTCCGGTAAAGAGCGAGTACCAGGCGATGCTGTTCAGGTCTTGAGCCTCGGCTTTTCCTTCGTCGATAATGTTCTGCGCTAGAGCATGCGCCTTAAGATAGTCTCCGCGGGCCGCTGCGCTCCACACCAGAACGCGCATCGCAGCTATATCGCCGGGAATACGCTTAAGCCGTTCCGCCGCGAGTCTGTCCGCTTCTTCGAACCGGCCGAGCGCGCGCAGGTCGAACGACTGGTTGAAAAACGCCATCTCTGAGTCAGGGTATTGTCTTGCCAGATCCGCGCAAAGGACGAGGGCGTTGTCATACTCATTCAGAATGTTATGGCCGCTGACCAAGGCGAGTACGATATTCAGTTTTTCCGCGTCGTTGCGAGCGGAGTCCCTGGCTGGCTCCAGGATGGCCAGACCTTGCGCAGCGGTTTGCTTGTCTGCCGTCAGGATCGAGGCAGCCGCCAGCTTCATCGTGGTGGCATCCGCGTCTTTTCCCTTCGTCCAAAAGCGTGCAAAGAACGGGCCCGAGAGGGGGTCGTCGCCGCCCGCAAGATGCATATCTTCCCGCAACCAGTCGAGCAGCACGCGAGCGCCGGCGAGATTGTTGGCGGCTATACGGTCCAGGGCCTCCAAGCCGATGGCGGCCGGCAATCGGGAAGTGGCAAGCACCTTGTAGTGGCCGTCTTCTTTTACGACATACGTGGCACTCTTGTAGTCGGCGGAAGCCCAGAGTGTAACCTTGTATCCGGACGCATCATCCCCCTGGACCTTGGGTTGAGCCCTGGTAAGGGCAATGTCAATCCCAACATCGCCAAACGACCCCTCGCGTGCTTTCCCGCTCAGCGTGCCTCTTTGTCCTTTCACAAACCGCTCCAGCACTTCCTGAGTAGCCAAGGCGGTCTTGGCGTTGCGGCTGCTCATTGAGCGCAACTGGTCGAGGGTCAGATCGGGATCGTACGTCAGCACTTCGAAGCGCAGAGCGAGGCCAGCGGCATCGTCGGGGAAAACGAGCTGCTCGTGAGGCTGGGTTTTACGATACAAGGCAGCGAAGGCGGCCGTGTCGGATGCGTTGGGTCCCGATGCGCCCGCTTCCTCGAGATCGGCGGCAAGAGGATACTTGCGAAGATTCGCTAGCATCTCCCCAGCCACTTCCGCAACTTGCTTGAATTGTTCCTCCCCACCTGTGCGTTGCCTGGCTTCGGCGAGGCCGGCTTCGGAACCGTTGAGGGCAGCCTCACATGCGACGATCAAGGCCAGCGGCTGGGGGTTCAGGGTCTGAGCGTTTTTCTGAGCTTCGGAGAATTCGCCGGCGTAGTACAGCGCGAAGGCTATGTTGCCTGGTTGTCCTAGTTCCGCCAGCTTCTCGGCTGTAAGCTTGCGGTACTCGGCGATGGCATCCTTCAGCTTGGCGCCGGGGCCATAACGCAATCCCCAGCGGTTGTGTTCGAGGAGAATGGCGAGGTTCACAACTGTCGCTTTATCATCGGGGTCGAGCTTTTCGGCGGCCCGAAAGGCGGCTTCCGCTGCGGCGTAGTCGCTGCCGGGCCGAAACTTGCGACCGACCAAGTCGTATTCAAGAATGTCGGCAAGCGTCTTTGCGGCCAACGCCGAAGCCGGTTCCAGTTTGACGGCAGCCTGAGCCTCAGCGCGAGCCGCCTCACCCAGCCCCGCGGCGAGAAGGGTCTCGGCAACCTGCAGATGGTGAACCGCCTCTTCGGGGTGAAGCGCGATCAATTCACGGTAGGACTGTAGCGCCTCGCGAACCTTGCCCTGGCTGACCAGCGTCTGGCCGATGGGCTCAAAATAAATGAGAATGGGTTCCCCGGCTATGAGTTGCGCAACTTTGTTGCGTAATTCGGCACCTTCGGAGACGGTCAAGCGCCGCTTGACGGTGTCGAATCGCATGGTGGCGTGAACCACGCCATCCTTGTCAAATGTAAACTCCTCGGTGAGAGTGGCAGGGCCGAGTGAGAGCTGCGCGTTCGCGGGGAGAGGCTTCGGTCTGAAGCCAGCCGGGGGCACAATGGAATAGTCCCACTCGGTGACAAACGCTTCGGGCAGTTGGTAGTCGGCGGTGCGTTTCTTCTTGGGTTTTTGCCCGCTGTCCTTATCAGCTTTGGGATCGTCTTCCTTTTCGCGTTGCTGAAGATCGGAGGGAAGACGGCTGAATAAGCCCTCAAAACGGATGGCAGCCGCGGCGCTGTTGAGATCGGTGCCGCCGCGTTTGGCGCGGTCACTCTCCAGAACCAATTCGAACTGTTTCGAGAGGTCGGTTGGATCGGTGCGGTCCATCCGATCGAGCTTCTCCGCCAAGTATTGCGACTTGACGTAGTTGGTCAGTTCGTCCTTGGCGGCTTTGTTTTGCTTGTCGGCGTACGCCCGGCGGTAAGAAGACTCGCTGCTGCCGTGGGGCCGCGTGGTCTCGACAATTTTGGCCGGGCCGTTTTCCGCGAGATAGATTTCCCGTTTCTCAATCAGCGCGTTGTCGGCGGAAGAAGCGACCGGAGTGTGGACTAGGGAATCGCTGCCGGTTCGCACGACGAGAGCGAGGCGATCCTGATCGGCGATGGGAATTTCGCCAAGCCTGGCATATTCGTCGGTGGCGTCGATCCAAAGATCGGGATTGCCGGGAACATTGCCGGGAACATATACGATGGCGTGATCGAACATCCCTATGCCGGGAAGATCGAGAGCGACGTCTTCCCGGCTCCCGGCGTTGAGAAGGGCAATGTGCGCGGGTATATTCGCGACGCGCAACATCGCCACCAGCAAGGAAGCTTTGTCTTTGCAGTCGCCGTATTTGCGGGCGAGGGTTTCGCTGGGGGAATGGGGAACCATGGCAGACTCGCCAAACTCGACTCCGGTATAGCGGACTTCCCGGTCCAGATACTGGAGGATTGCGGCTGCTTTATCGTCTTGGGAAGTTTTCCCTGCGATCAGCTTGCCGACAAGAGACTTGAGGTCCGCGCCAGCAATCTGTTTGTCCACGATCTTCCCGTATGCCTCGGCGACTTGGCGCCAGGAGTCGCCAGTCGAAAAAGCAACGCTGGGATAGAAGGGCACATCGCTGGGCAGTTCGGGCTCGATGTCGTCGAACGGGTCCATCGGTCCGTAGTCGAAGGTGATGCGAACCCGGCCCTCGGCTTCGTTGCGCTGCGGCTTCAGATCGGGGAGTAAGCGGATATCGTAGCGAAGCGGAAGCGCCGCAGGGGCATCCAGCACCAAACGAGTGTGCTGTACGGGCACGGAACCGCCGAAGTAGAAGCGCTCCACCGTGCCCGCGCCAAAAAAGGCTGCGCTCTCGGTGGAGACCTGCTCTTCTTCGACGAGCGACCCTGGTGCGACGGCCGGGAGTGGAGCCCTCAGCACGCGGCGATCGCTGAAGACGTTGTCTTGATTCTCTTTCGCCGGGGCGTCGGTGATGGTCTTTTCCTCGAGAAGATGCACCGCGTTGTCGGGAGTGATAACCCGTGCGCGTATGCTGGGGCGCTCCTCACGCCAAGGTTCCCAACTGGAGGAGATATCGCCCCAGCCTTCGGCGCCCTTCTGCGTGAGGATCTTGTAAAGGACATACCGCGAACGGACGGCCCGTCCTTCGGTACCGAATACAACCGTCTCCTCGTCATCGAGAAAAAGCACATCGGCACCCGGCGGAGGAGTCGCTTGCGACACACGCTGATACAAGGCTGCCGCATCTGGTGAAAAGTGAGTCTGCTCCGGCTCGTTGCCACTGGCTGCGAAGGCTGAAACGAGCGCTGTACAAAGTAGCAATGCCTCAACCGCGAAACTTAGTGTGGACCGCTTGCATAAACAAGACACAATAGCGCGCCTCACATCATTAAAAGTATGAGTAAGAAGGTAAACTGGAATGCACCGAACCACAAGGACAAGAGTCGTGGGGGAATGCATGTTGAAACGCTACCCCTCCAAGCCTCGGTCTAGCCAGCGCTTGGCAGTGACTTCTTGTGATAGAGGGAGGAGGCCGGGATAATCATTTTGAACCAGAACTTGTCCCCGCCGAAGCGGTTTTCGACCAGAGTCTCGTGCTGCCACTGGACCATGAACGTCATGTGGCTTTTGTTGGTGTAGCCGATACTCGGTCCCACGGCAAAGACCTGCCCCCTGCGACCGGTATCATAGACGCCGGGAGATGCCGTCACCACGGAGCCATTCACGGTGTCGTCGGTTACCTGCTTGAGGACGTAACCTGTGGCGCCGAACATCCAGCTCCCGAAATGCTTGCCGGCCAGGTAATCGGCGTGGAATTCCGGGCCCGAGTGGTAGTTGGTGGCCTGGTTGGTGGTCTTAATGTTGTACATAAGCTTGGCGGAGGCTTCCCATCCGGACTTGGGCATATAACTGAAGGCGAAGAGCGGCTCAAAGCTGTAGTAGTTTGCGCCCACGCTCACACGTGGGTCGCTGCCGTTGTAGTGTCCGGTGGGTAGGTTGATGTCGATCGCTGCTACGGCATGCCACTGCGGATGATGCCATCCGAGAACGAAGGGGTCGATGGTAATGTCTGCCACACTGGTTTCGCTTCTGGTCCCGAGAAAGTTCATCGATTGGTACACGACCGGGACGATGACGTGCATCCCCCAGGTGGCCCCGAAGATTTTGAATTTGGTCATTTCGAGAAACCGGAATGCATTGAAGATGGCGTCTACGTTCGGTGTCGTTCCACCCACGTTTGCCTTATTTCCGCTACCGTTCTTGAGTTCGCCGGTGTAGTACCCGAAATAGTTGATGTAATAAAAGCCCGGCGGTGGAGTCGCTCCCGCGAACCAGTTCTCTGCTCCGTTGGGATATTGGTCGCCTCCCTCTTTTGCGTACGTGGCCGGAATCGCCAAGAACATGAGCCCAAGCAAGAAAATGCACTTCATCGTCTTCATACAGGTCCATCCCCTAAGCCAACCGGTGAATGTAATGGATCTTGCGACAGCCCGCATCATTCCGCCCGTGACACTCCGACTACCGTTCGCCGTTCAGGGAGGGTGTTCCCTATGGGCGGGCACGCTGACGCCAGGATATGGGGAGAGAAGCTGGAGACCCGATGCACTTGCAGAGAGTCGAGATGAAGCGCCTAACTGGGTCCCGAAGCCGATAGCATCGTCAAGATCGTGACTGCCTTGAACTTGGAGCCAGATTCTCTGAATGGGAATAATAACAGGAGCGGCCCATGTCATGGCCGGCGTATCGAGCGTAGCGGGTGGGCTGGGTGATCCACGGGCAGCGGGAAGTACGGACTGTACGAAAAGGCAGGGCGGCGCACGCTGGCAATGGAACCCGCACCGCCGGGAGAAACTTAAGAGAGCCTTTACCCTCACTCATCGACGATCCGACGTTCGCAGTCTGGCCAAGGTTGTTGCTGTAACTGAAGCACATTCCCCTCGCATTTTCTTGCTCCAGCGAACCTGGGCTAAGATATCCTCATGAGTGTCCGCCGCATAGCCGGGTCGATTCTGGACGCCGAAGAGCGCTTTGAAGGCTTCGAAAACCTGATGCCGTTCAAGGTGCAGAACATTCTTCTCGTCTCCAGTCTGTACGATTCCTTCATTCTCCGCGAAGACGGACGCCTCAACGAGTTGCTCATCGACGAATCGCTCGAACTCAACCTCCGGCAGATTCCAGGGATTGCGCACGTCTCGAGCTGCGCGGAAGCGGTTGAGCTTGCCCGCTCGCAGCCGCAATTCAATCTGATCGTCACCAATCTCGCGGTGGGCGACATGGACGCGGCGCAGTTGGCGCGGGAGGTGAAGCGGGCCGGGCTGGATGTTCCCGTGCTGGTGCTGGCCTACGACTATCGCGAGATCAAGAACTTCGTGGCGCGGAACCCAGTCACCGAGATCGAACGCATTTTTCTGTGGCAGGGCAACGCCCGCATCCTGATCGCGATGGTCAAGTACATCGAGGATAAGCGCAACGTCCTGCACGACACGCAGGCCATCGGCGTGCCGGTGCTGCTGGTGGTGGAAGACAACATTCGTTATTACTCATCGTTCCTGCCCGTGATCTACACCGAGCTGATCAAGCAATCGAAGCGCGTGATTCAGGAAGGCATCAACGTGGCGCACAAGCTGGTGCGCATGCAGGCGCGGCCAAGAATTCTGCTGAGCTCGAACTTCGAAGAGGCGGCCGGACTGGTCGAGGAGTATCGCGATTATCTGTTCGGCCTGGTATCGGATGTGGAGTTTCCATGGGAGGGCAAGCTGAATCCGGAAGCGGGCTTTGAACTGGCGCGCATGGTGAAGAGCCTGGTGCCGGACGTGCCCGTGGTGCTGCAGACCAGCCGCACCGAGTTCCGTCCGCGGGCGCATTCCGCGGGCTATTCGTTTCTGCGTAAGCGTTCGCCCACGCTGCTGAAAGACTTGCGCCGGATCTTGACCGAGCAATTCGGGTTTGGCGACTTCGTGTTTCGTCTGCCGGATGCGAGCGAAGTCGGACGGGCGAAAGACTTGAACGAACTGGAAGAACGATTGCAAACGGTTCCGGCGGAAAGCCTCGTCTTTCACTCGCAGAGCAACCACTTCTCGCATTGGCTGATGGCGCGCACCGAGTTTGCGTTGGCGGCCAAGCTCCGCCCGCGAAAGGTCTCGGATTTTCCGAGTTCGGAACATCTGCGGCGCGATCTGATCGAGTCGATCCACGAGTATCGCCGGGAACAGAACGAGGTGCTGATCGGCGACTTCCGGGCCGATACGTTCAAGCCTTCGGAATCGAATTTTCTGCGGATCGGCTCCGGATCGCTGGGCGGCAAGGCTCGCGGCCTCGCTTTCGTGCGCCACCTTTTGCGCAAGAGCCGTATCACCCGCCGCTTTCCCGGCGTTCGCATCGCGGTGCCTCCCGCCGTCGTCCTGGCGACGGATGTGTTCGATCAATTTCTGGCCGAGAACAATCTTCTCGACTTTGCCTTGCGTTCGGAAGACGACGCGGAAATTCAGCGGAAGTTCCTAGCCACACCGCTATCCAAATCCCTCAGCGAAGACCTGAAATCGTTTCTGGCCGAGGTAAACCATCCGTTGGCGGTGCGCTCGTCCAGCCTGCTGGAGGATTCGCAATACCAGCCTTTTACCGGAGTGTATGAGACGTTCATGCTGGGCAATCAGCAAGCCGATCTCGACGAGCGGCTGGCGGCACTGAGCGAGGCCATCCGGCGCGTCTACGCCTCCACCTTCAGCCGCCATGCGAAAGCCTACGTGCGGGCCACGCCCTACCGTCTGGAAGAGGAAAAAATGGCGGTGATTCTCCAACGGGTTGTGGGCACGCCCCACGGGGAGCGATTTTATCCGGATTTCTCCGGAGTCGTGCGCTCGATCAATTCTTATCCCGTGCCGCCCATGACTTTCGAGGATGGCATCGCGGCCGTCGCGCTGGGCCTGGGCCGGGCGGTGGTGGATGGAGGGAAGTGTTTGAGTTTCTGCCCGCGCTATCCCCAAAACCTGGTGCAGTTTTCCTCGGTCGAAGACATACTGGCCAACTCGCAGTCGGAATTCTGGGCCTTGGAGTTGCATGGCGCCGAGGAAGGCCGTCCGGGACATTGGCAGGAGAGGCGGTTAAGCCTGGACGCCGCCGAGAGCGACGGCACGCTGCAGGCGCTGGCCTCAACGTACTCCAGGGACAACCATGCCGTTTACGATGGAGTGAGCCGGCCGGGCGCGCGCATCGTGACCTTTGCCCCCATGCTCAAGCACGGCACTTTCCCGCTGGCTGAGATTCTCGATGTCCTGGCTCGGGCAGGCAAGGATGCGCTGGGCAATCCCGTGGAGATCGAATTTGCCGTGCGTCTGCCCCAGCAGGCGGGCCAAGCGGCGGAGTTTGGTTTCCTGCAGATCCGGCCATTGACGCTGGCGCGCGACGGCGAGGACTTAGCCCTTGACAACGTGCGGCCAGAGCGGTTGATCTGCCGGAGCAGCAAAGTTCTGGGCAACGGCCGCATCGAGAATCTGCACGATGCCGTAGTGGTCGATTCGCAGCGCTTCGAGCGCAGCCGCAGCCAGGAAGTGGCCCGGGCGGTCGCTCAATTCAATCACCGGCTCAGTGAGGAGAACCGGCCCTATCTGCTGATCGGGGTTGGGCGCTGGGGATCGAACGAACCCTGGCTGGGCATTCCGGTGGAATGGGATGAAATTTCAGGCGCGCGCGCGATTGTGGAGGCCGGGTTCCGCGATTTTCGCGTCACCCCATCGCAGGGCAGCCATTTCTTCCAGAATCTCACGGCCTTTCAGGTCGGTTACTTCACCGTGAATCCAGACGCCGGCGAAGGCTCGGTCGATTGGCAGTGGCTGGCGGAACAACCGGCCGTGGAAGAGCAAGGCTGTGTCCGCCGCTTGCAGTTTGCGGAGCCGATCCGCGTCGTGATGAACAGCCGCACCAGTCAAGGCGTAATCTTCAAGCCCGAAGCGCAGCAAAGCTAAGCCGCGAGCTGGTGGCCTTAGAAGACCGTGCCTGGTCAGTTGGTTCAATGCTTCTGAATGACTTTCGCGATTCGCTCAAAGGCCCAGTCAATCTCCTGACGGGTGATGATGAGCGGGGGCGCGATGCGAATCACCCGGTCATGCGTTTCCTTGCACAGGATTCCTTGTTCCTTGAGCGCTTCGCAGTACGGACGCGCGAGGCTGTTTAACTCGATGCCGATCCACAAGCCCTTGCCGCGCACCTCTTTCAAGTCGGGGCTGCGCAACGTTTGCAGCAGGGTCAGGAAGTAAGTGCCTAACTCGGCGGAACGTTCCACCATTTGCTCTTCGATGAGAACTCGCAGCGCGGTCCGCGCGATGGCGCAGCCCATCGGGTTGCCGCCGAAGGTGCTGCCATGGTCGCCGGGTTTGTACACGCCGAGAATCTCTCGCGACGCCAATACGGCCGAGACCGGATAGAATCCGCCGGCAAGGGCCTTGCCAATGATCAACACATCGGGCGTGATTCCTTCGTGCATGTAGGCGAAGAGTTTGCCAGTTCTTCCGAGACCGGACTGAATTTCGTCCGCCATCAGGAGCACGCGATTCTGGCGGCAGATTTCCGCCGCTTCCCGAAGAAATCCCTTGGGCGGAATGACGATTCCGGCCTCGCCCTGAATGGGCTCGACCAGAAAGGCGCAAGTGTTGTGGGTGATGGCTTCGCGGAGAGCGCGCGCATCGCCGAATGGAATGATTTTGAACCCCGGAGTGAATGGGCCGAAGCCGTCGCGATATTGTTCGTCGGTCGAGAAGCCGACGATGGTGACGGTGCGGCCATGAAAATTATTGGCGCAGACAATGATTTCTGCCTTGTCCTGGGGAATGCCCTTGATCTTGTAACCCCACTTGCGAGCTGTCTTGATTGCGGTTTCGACGGCCTCGGCGCCTGAGTTCATGGGGAGCGTCATGTCGAAGCCAGTCAAGTCGTGGACTTCTTTGTAGAGCAGCGGCAGTTGGTCGTTGCGGAAGGCGCGCGAGGTAAGGGTGACTTTCCGCGCCTGCTCGTTAAGGGCCTGCAGAATTTTGGGATGGCAGTGTCCTTGATTCACCGCGGAATAGGCAGCCAGACAATCGAGGTAACGTTTGCCCTCGACGTCATACACCCACACGCCTTCCGCGCGCTCGATTACCACGTCGAGCGGGTGATAGTTATGAGCGCCATATTGGTTCTCGAGTTCTACGAAGTAATCGGTGCGCTTGGATTTTTCTATTAGTTCGGTGGTCATAATGTCCTTTCAAGGCCTAGTTATCTCATAAGCCGGCTTGCTCAGTTCGCTGCAACTGCGCGAATATTCTGTCACGACCCTATCACGTACATCACGAAGAGAAGCGTCCCGAGAGCCAGAACGACAGCCAGAATCCATAGTTTTTCCCGAAATTGAGCACGGCGGCAACGATCGCCAATGCAACGCCGACGCCCATGATCGCGAGCCACCACACTCCAGAGAAGTTCAGCCTGGGAGCGCCCGGAACGTAACTCAGAATCAGGCCAAGCCAAAACGAGAGCGAGCAAACGAGGCTGGCATAAGCGAAGTGATTGGCTGAGAACTTGAGTGTCATACTGTTCCCTACCACCAAGCGCTCCTCGCTGCCTGCTCCTTATCCAACAGCATGGTCAACAGCGCCATCCGTACGTAGAGGCCATTCATGGCCTGACGGAAATACATGGCTCTGGGATCGGCGTCGACCGACTTATCTAACTCGACCGTGCGGGGCAGCGGATGAAGGATTAGCGCGTCCGGCTTCATGCGCTGCACGACTTTCGAATCGATGGCATAACGCTTGAGGCCGTCGTTTTCTCGACCGTCGTTATTTCGACCAGCCATGTCCCGCACTCGCTCGGGCCGGATTCGGGTCTGATAAACCACATCCACTTCGCCAATCACCCGGTCAATATCCGACTCCAGTTCGTAACGGACGTCATGCTCATCGAGATAGTCCAAGATATCCTGTTTCATCTGGAGTTGGGGTGGACTTACAAAGAACATTTTTACGCGGTCAAACTTGGCCAGCAGATAGGCCAGCGATCGCGCCGTGCGCCCCTTGTCCAACTCGCCAATGATGGCCACGCTGAGGCCGTCGAGCGGACGCTGCCGGTAAATCGTGTACAAGTCGAGCAAGGCTTGGGTCGGATGCTGCCCGCCATTGCCATCCCCGGCATTGATCACCGGCACGGGCGAGACTTCCGCGGCCCGCCGCGCGCCGTCCTCGGCGGTGTGCCGGATCACAATCACATCCGAATGGCCGCCGATAATCCGGATGGAGTCCTCCACCTGCTCGCCTTCGATCTCCGAAGAAAACGCGCCCGCATGCTCCGTGGACAAGACCCTGCCGCCCAGGCGATGCATGGCGGCCTCGAACGAGAGTCGAGTGCGGGTGGAAGGCGTATAAAAAAGCGTGGTCATGATGCGGTTCTGGTAGTCGAGGGTGCCTCCGCGCGCCACCACGTGCTCCATGCCACGCGACCGGTCGAATAACTCCATGAGCAGGGGAACCGTGAATTGCTGAGACTCGACGACATGTTTCAATGTCGCCCCTCTCAGCGCCGATCCCGAAGCAGGAGGCCGCGCTGGATTGGGAGGAGTGGTCGTTGGAACTGGACATGGCTCTGGCATTAGCGTTCCTTTACGGGGAGTTCGAGCGCTATGTTCTCGAGATCTTTGTTCTTGAGATCGGCGCTGCGCTCGATTTCCGCGTGGTCGCGATCGGGGAATATGTGTGTGCCGGCAGATCCGGCGACCGCCGGGCACAAATTCTCGCAAGAGGTAATGATAGCTTCTTTCCCGCCATCGCGCAGAAAGCGCAACACGGATTCGATTTTGGGGCCCATGTTTCCGGGCGGGAAATGGCCAGCCTTGGCGTAGCCGTCCAACTCAGCCGCGCCGACGCGCTGCAACGGACGCTGTGTGGGTTTCTTGTAGTCCAGATATACGCAGTCGGTGTCGGTAGAAATAACAAACAGATCCACGCCAAGGCGTGAAGCCAGCCAAGCGGAGGCGCGATCCTTGTCGATGACAGCCTCGACGCCTTGCAATCTTCCGTCCCTCTGGACCACAGGAATGCCCCCGCCTCCGCAGGCGATGACCAGCACGCCCTGGCCGACCAGATTTCGAATAACCTCCAGTTCGACAATGCCAACCGGCTCAGGCGACGGAACCACACGGCGATAACCGCGGGCCGCATCCTCCACGATCTCCCATCCGAAAAGGCGTTTGCGTTCCTCGGCGTCGGCAAGCGAATAGAAAGGACCGATCGGTTTGGTGGGGTGCTTCATCGAGGGATCGTCCGCCGACACCAGGCTCTGGGTAACAACCGTCGCGACCGGCACGCGCAGATCGGCCAGTTGCAGCTCGGTCTGCAACGATTGCTGGAGAAGATATCCGATCTCACCCTGGGTGGAGGCGCCGCAAACGTCGAGCGGGTGTCCAGGGACCTGGCTCGCTCCGCGTTCCGACCGCAGAAGCGCCGCGCCAACTTGCGGGCCATTGCCATGCGTAAGCACGACCCGGTAACCGGCGCGGATCAGGCCGGCGATCTGGGCCGCGGTCCGCTGGGCGTTTGCCCGTTGCTCGGCAATCGTTCCCTTCTCTCCCGCGCGAATCAGGGAGTTTCCGCCAACGGCAAGGAGCATGGTCTTCATAAGTAGTAGCGAGCAGCTTGCGGCATTGCTGGAACGTGTTCCGCAACTGGTGCTTTGAAAGGGTCCGGCTTCAGCCGGGCCGTTACGAGCCGCATCAACACAGGGCTTTAGCCCCTGAGGAAACTACGCACCGGCGGCTCAAGCCGCCATTTCTTGCAGCACTGACGGCGCGGCTAAAGCCGCGCCCCTTCAAAACAGAGCGAGCCACTGTTCCTATATGTGCACCAACTCCTGCAACTCGGCGAGTCCTGGCAATTTGACGAACTCACCCTTCATCAATTCCAGCATGATCGCCTTTTGCGCGTGCAGCCGGTTCTCGGCCTGCTGAAATACCAGGGACCGTGGCGAGTCAATCACATCGTTGGTGACTTCATCGCCGCGGTGAGCGGGCAGGCAATGCAGAAAGATGGCATCCGGCTTGGCCCGGCCGAACAGAGCCGCATCGACCCTGTACGGGACGAAGATTTGCTTGCGCTTCTCCGCTTCCGACTCCTGCCCCATGCTGGCCCAGATATCGGTGTAGATCACATCGGCGCCGGAGGCCGCATCGGCGGGATCGTTGGTGACGGTGCAAGTGCCTCCCGTCTCGGCGCCACGCTTGCGGGCCCACTCCACGGATTCGGCGTCGAGTTCGTATCCCGGAGGCGTAGCCACCCAAACGTGCGCGCCGAGCTGGGCTCCGGCAAACGCAAGGGAGCGCGCGACGTTATTGCCATCGCCTACAAATACGACCTTCAAACCCTCCAGATTGCCTTTCGTCTCCCAAATGGTGAGGTAATCCGCCATCGCCTGGCAGGGATGACTGTAATCGGTGAGCCCATTGATGACGGGGATCCTGGCGTACCGGCCCAATTGTTCAACCACTTCATGGGAGAAGGTGCGGACCATGATGCCCTGCACCATGCGTTCCAGGTTTTTCGCCACGTCGTACACCGACTCGCGCTTGCCCAGATTGATCTCAGCAGGAGAAAGGTAGAGCGAGAAGCCGCCCAGTTGCTGGATGCCGACATCAAAGGTCACCCGGGTGCGCAAAGAAGGTTTCTCGAAGATCATGGCCAGGGTCTGGCGCCGGAGCGTCCCACTGTAGGCGGTCGGGTGAGCCTTCACTTGACGGCCAAGAGTGAGCAGGTACCGGATCTCCGAGGGCGAGAAATCTCGAATCGAGAGAAAATCCTTGCCTTTCATTTTCCGCCTCCTGTTAGTGCTGGCGCGTGTTCGCGCGTAAAGTTGGCAAGCGTTTCGGCCAGGCCTGGCTTGCTGAGTTCTTCGACTTCATAGGTCACGCGGAGACTGGGCTTATCGAGTCTGATGACCCGCGTGAGGTCAATGGGAGTGGCAATCAGCACGAGATCGCAGGGAGTGCGGCGGATGGTTTCCTCCAGTTCGTGCCTTTGGATAGCGCTGTAACCCATAGCGGGTAAAAGGATCGTCATGTGCGGATAACGCTCGTAGGTGCCGCGGATGGATCCCATGGCATAAGGCCGCGGATCCACCAATTCCGCCGCCCCACATTGCCGCGCCGCGACCACCCCGGCGCCGTAGGCCATTTCTCCGTGAGTGAGTGTGGGACCGTCCTCCACCACCAGCACGCGCTTCCCCTTCACCAGATGCGGATCGGGAACGGAGACTCGGCAGGCCATCTCAAAAACAGCCGCCTTGGGGTTGTTAAGCTTTATGTTTTGGCGGACCGTCTCAATGTTATGCTGCTCGGCCGTGTCCACCTTATTGATCACGATCGCATCCGCGCGCCGCAGATTGACTTCACCAGGGAAGTAAGACAGTTCATGCCCCGGCCGGTGCGGATCTACCACAACGATTTCCAGGTCGGAGACATAGAAAGGAGTGTCGTTGTTGCCGCCGTCCCACAAAATGACATCCGCTTCCTTCTCGGCCTGGCGGACGATCTTTTCGTAGTCGACTCCCGCATACACCACGGTCCCTTTGGTAATGTGCGGTTCATACTCTTCGCGTTCCTCGATGGTGCATTGCTGAAGGTCGAGGTCGTCCATGGTGGCGAAACGCTGGACAGCCTGCGCCGCGAGATCTCCGTAAGGCATGGGGTGCCGGATGACCACTGGCTTTCGGCCCAGGCGGCGCAACTCTCGGGCGACCAGGCGCGAGACTGGGCTTTTGCCGCATCCAGTTCGCACCGCGCACACGGAAACGACGGGGACCGACGACTTGATCTGGGTGCGCTCGGTTCCGAGAAGCCAGAAATCGACGTCCGCGGCGACCGCACGGGAGGCAAGATGCATGAGGGTCTGGTAGGAAACGTCGCTATAGGAAAACACCACAGCGTCAATCTTGTGCTTGGCGATCAGGGTTTCCAAATCTTTCTCTTCGAAGATAGGAATGCCTTCCGGATACAAGCGTCCGGCAAGTTCCGGCGGATAACGGCGGCCGGCAATGTCGGGAATCTGAGTGGCTGTGAATGCGACTACCTGGTAGTCGGGATTATTGCGAAATAAGACGTTAAAGTTATGGAAGTCCCTGCCTGCGGCACCAAGGATCAACACTTTCTTCATGAATCTTCCTCCAGCGGAGATTGTTAAACTTGTATTCTCTCGCTTGGCAGCAGTCGCGGCTGTGCCGCTCATCACAGCTAGGGGTGAGTTGTGCCACAGCAAGAGCTATCTTGAAGACAGGAAAGAGGTTAAGTGTGCATCCGGCACATTTCAACCGTTGCCGCGATGATGGCGAAGCAGGACATCCCGATGGGCGCGATACGGTTGGAACTGGCAGTGCCCGGCAGGGCTTTTGTGCGCGAGGCGAAAAGACGCGGATTCAAGATCACGGTGCGCAGCGGGCCGGCGGAAGTAGTCGAGGAAACGCTCGCTCGGATGGGTTGGTTTGCTCAAGAATTCTTGGCAAACCGCAGGAAATGCCGAAGGCCCGGCCACTCGCCGTCGAGCGGCGGCTGAGCGAGTGTCCTCACTCTTTGGTATGGCCGGGCCCAATTTGCGGTATTCAGTTTTTGAGTCCTCCTAAAATTATTATTAGATCTTTCCGGCTTCGTCTGTCGGTGATTTTTGTCACGCACGCATGGTCAATTCGCGGCTGGATATCCCCCAGCCGGGTTCCTAGCTAATGGGAACCATCCGCGCTGAACGCACCAAGCACTTCCGTCAGTGCAATACAGTTATCGAGCCGGCTGACTCAGCTCGCCGGTGGATTCAAAGCTCGCTCCGGCCATAGGTTTACCCGACGCCAGCAGGTTACGAATCTTTTCGCGGTTTGGACCGGCGCGGTGGATGGCTTCCGTCAGGCTGCGCAGCGCTTGCTCGATCGGCGTACCTTCCGGCAGGCGGAAGATCCATGGAATGTTGGTCGTGGTCAGCGCGCGGTCGGAAGAGATGGCAACCACGGGGATGAACGACTTCACGGCGATTTGTTCGGCCAGGTGACTGGAAGGACGGTCGAGTGCGATCAAGGCCAGAGCATGATCTTGATAGACCGCCTTTACGAGTTCGTCGGAAGCCTTTCCCCAGGAAAGCTGCGAGGGAATCCCAATCAGAGATATGTGCTGGCCTTTGCCGTTGATGGCACGGAGTAAACCGATCACCTCAGCGGAGTGGACGATTTCATCGGCTCGCGGCCCGAAGACGCCGATTTGCAGGCTGCCGGTTTTCTCCTCGGCCAAGCGCGGGCCCGCGTACTGAACTCCGTCTTCGCCGACGCGAGCATAGGGCTTCTCCATCGTGATGCGGCGGTACTCGATGCTTCCGTTGTGCACGCGGGCGAGAAAAAGCGGAGCGATGTTCTTGCAATTCGGATCGAAGACCATGTCGCCGGTCACACCCTTATAGTTCTCGATGCCGGTGAGTGCGTCGCGAATCCTGCCACGGTTCAAGCCCGCGCGGCAGATCGCGTCCAGCAGAATCTGCATCGCATCGTAGGCCAGAGAGGCGAACTGGTCCGGCTTCTCGTGGAAGCGCGCTTCGTAGCGGGCATTGAAGTCGAGCCAGCGCAGGTCGGTGCGGGTAGGATCGTATGGAAAAACCGCCTCGAAGCCTTCCGCGGCCGGTCCGGCCAGCTTAACGAGGTCGTCGCCGATAGTGCCGCCGATCGTTCCACTGATCGTGCGATGGCTGCCGAACACCCTCTGCTTCATGCCGAGCTCTTGCATCTGCTTCAGGATGGCGGCGGCGTAGCCAACGTCAGTCCAGAGCACGATCCCGTCAACGCGCGAATCTTCGATCACCGCAAGTTGGTGGCGGAAGTCGATATCGCCGGGCATGAATTTCTGCTCGATCACCACTGGGTGGCCGAGACGGCGCGAAGCGTCACGGAACTTGATGACCCCGAAGCGGCCGTAGCGATCGTTCACGCGCAGGATCGCGATCCGCTTCAGGCCGAGTTCGGTGTAAATGTGGCGCGCCAGCGTGTAGCCTTGCAGGCGGTCGTCCTGAATATCGGTGAAATACCACGGGATGATGGTTTCGGGGATCGTGGGATCGGTGGACGCGCTGTTCACCAGCGGCGTTTCGGCTTTCAGCATCAGGCGAAGGGCGATGTGCGTGGATTCCGAGCTAATGGAGCCGAACATTGCCCAAACCTTGTCGTCGTAGATCATCCTGACAGCATCGTTAGAAGCAGCGCCCCAGATGGCGGAATCTTTTGAAACGCCCGCAGCGGCAGCGCTGTTGTTCTGCCAATTGTTATAGTCGTTGTGGAGCACGAGGCGGAAAGGTTTACCACAGTAACCTCCGGCGGCATTGGCCTCGTCAATCGCCATTTTTGCGCCATTCAGCATGCGATTCCCGAGCACTTGGTCGGGGTGATCGTAGAGCGGCGCCAGAAAGCCAATACGAATCTCGTTCAGGTCCTTGAGGTCGGGATCTGGGATGTCGCGAGCCGCGCCGTTGTACTCGATCAAGTCCTGATAGTACTCGAAGTACGGAGTGGTGTACTTCGAAAACGGGCGCAAGTCCTCGGGCGCGCCGGTGTAGGGCTTCAGCGAACGTGGCGCTGGCGGTCCCGGAGGGTTGCTCCCGCACGAACACAGCGGGGACGTCTGTGCCCACGCCGTGGACAATAGTACAGCAGCGGCAACATAGACAAGCACGCAACGCATAAGCGCTACTCCTTACGTGTTACTCATTACTCCGTGGTCGATTCGCGGCGGAACATGGCAATCGCTTCGATCTCGACGAGTAAGTCCGGGCGGCAAAGAATCGCCTGGATGCCGGTCGAAGCCGGCAGCGGATCGAGTTTCTGCTCCTTGTAGAATGCAGTCCGCTCCTCGTTGAAGGCCTGGTAGTCGCGCTCGATGTCGCGGAGATAGCACGATGTACGCACGACGTCGTGCCAGGTCGCGCCTTCGGAAGCGAGCAGCCCGGTTATGTTCTCGAACGTGCGGCGCGTCTGGGCGCGAAGATCGCCCACGTGTACCGTTCGGCCCTCGTCGTCGATGCTGGCGGTACCTGAGATCAGCAGAATGGTCAATCCATTCAAGTCGATCCTCATGCCGCGCGAGAAGGCGCTGCCGTAAGCGTAGGCTTCATTCAGCACCGAGTGGTTGGTGATCGCGCGCTTGGCCACTGTCGCCGTTGCTATTTCCTTGAGCAGTTCCTGGACTTTCATTAGTAAGACTCCTTGAGAATTCACCTATTTGGTATTGCCGTCCCTTGTGTTGCCTTATCTTGCCGTAAAGCTTGAGCAGTTTCTGTCGAACCGTGTTGCCGAATGCCGTGGCTCAGGCCTTTGGCGGTTGCTACCCAAAGGTCGTCTCCCTGGAAGTCGACCCCGAGAATGTAGTTATGCGCGGGCGCACTTTGCACCGTTATATTCTTGACGGCGCCGGACGCATCGCGAACCAGCATCTCCGGTTTGTGCGTGTCGAGCGCAGGCCGATAGACAGCCCAGTTCGTGCCATCATAATAAGCCAGGCCTTTATCGGTGGAGAACCATGCGCGATTGCCATCCACTCCTTTAATCTGGTTCAGGAAGTTACTAGGCAGGCCGCTGTCTTTCTGCAGGAAGTTATGCCAGTAGCGGCCGTCGTAACGGCTGGCACCAAAGTAAGTCGCGACCCAGAGAATCTTATCCACATAGCTGACCGATGTCGTAATCTCGTGAATCAGCCCCTGGTCCTTCATTAACACCAGTTCGGTTTCGCCGTCGGGATCGTTGTAGTCCTTCCAGTGCTCGGTCTTGACGTCATACTCGAGCACTCCGCCGCCCCACACCGCGTAGTAAACCTTGTCTTCCGCTGGACTGACGCTGTAAGTCCAGATCTCGAACATCGGAGTGTTGCGCTCGTTGAAGAGCGCCCACTGGCCGGTACGCGTGTTGAGGCGGCTGGCTCCGGCAGCGGTCGCGGCCCAGAGGAAATCTCCCTGCACGCCAACGCCGTAGACGATGTCGTTGCTCAAACCGGAATTGAGCTGGGTGAAGTTATCAATGCGTCCGGCGGAGACGCGGCTCAGCCCACCCATCGTGCCCACCCAGAGATCGCCAGTGCGCTTGTCGAGCGCGAGCGAAAGCACGGCCTGGTGGGCCAGACCATCGGCGGGACGGTAGATCTTCCATGCGCCGTTTTCGTAGCGGCCAAGTCCGTTCTCCGTGCCCGCCCAGATGCGGTCCCCGTCCACGAGAACGCAAAAGACGTGATTGTCGGGCAGGCCGTTGGCGGTGGTGAAGTTCTCCCAGCGGAAGCGGGGCATATCAATATTTTGCGCAGTCGCGAGCGGAACCGCGAGTGAAACCCCGATCGCAACAACCACGACTGCAACCAGCCTTGCGAACAAAATTCCCGGTTTTATCTTCATAACGTTTTCAGATACTCCACGAGATCGTTCAGTTCTTCTTTCCTGAGATCGTTGCTCACGCCGTGCGTGTCTTTTGCGTTGAACACAGTCCAGATTTCTTCCAGCGATCGCGCCGAGCCATCGTGCAGATAGGGCGCGGAATAGACCACGTTGGGAAGTTGCGGTACATCGATCACCGGCGAACGGTCGGTGGGCTTGCCGGTGCCCACGTCGATTTGCCGCTGGTTCGTGTACTTGGGGCCGCTGTGGCAATACGCGCACCGGTTCTTTTCGGGGATCGGATTGCCATTCTTATATTTCGTCCGCTCAAAGATCGCCTTGCCGCGCTCCTGCGCCGGAGTCAGTTCTCCATTCGCCAGGCGGTAACGATTCGGACGATAGGGGAGCGAGTAAACAAAACTAACTAAGTCGGAGAGTTCTTGCGCGTTGTAACTCTGGGAGCGATAGAAGTACATCTCGGTGCGCGGCCCGCACTCGGTCGGCATGTCGGGATTGCCGCCGTTCCACTTGAACGGCTCTGTGCCCGCTAGGTCTTCAAGCGATCGATTGTCGACGATGTCTTTGCCGAAGCCGTCGGGCTCGAGGTCCCATTGCAAACCGTCAATCGTCGCGTCCAGATGGCAGTTGGCGCAGCCGAACTGGCCTTGAAATGCGTAATCGGCGGTGAAGAAAAGCTGTTCACCACGGCGAAGAGCGTTGACGGTTTTCGGTCCGCCGAGATCGATCGTCGAAGTTACTTTTTCGGCCGACGTATCGATGACTGAGATGTTGTCATCGAGCCGGTTCGCAACGTACAGCCGCTTGCCGTCTTGCGACAACAAAGTGCCGCGTGGATTGCGGCCGACCGAAATTCTCGCAGTCACGTAATTCGCCGCCGCGGAAAGATCGTTTACAAAGGACTGCTTGCGCGTGTGCGTATAGTTCCGCGTAAAGTCCAGTAACTTGCGCACGTCGATGACGGTCACGCTCTCGGACCCGGCTGTGGTCACGAACATCTTCGACTTATCCGGAGTAATCGCCACGCCCCAAGGCAGAGCGTAATAGCGTTCCAGTTCGTCAATCGGGACCTGCACTGTTCCTCCGACGTCGTCGCCGAAAAGGGTCAGCGAATCGCCGAACACCCAGCCGTGCTCGACATGCGCCAACGGAACCAGATTTTTGGGCCGAAGCTGCGCCGCCACGCCCAGCTTGCCGTCGGCGGAAAGCGCCACATGAAATACGCCCGCGACGTTGTGCAGCCGCTTGCGCTCGACTACAGCCTGACGCGCCGTGTCGATGACTGTGATTTCCGAATTCGGCGGCGTACGGAAGGCTCCGGCATTCGGATAGATGTGCGTGCCATAGACAAACTTTCCATCCGCGGACAGCGCGAGATAACTCGCGCCTCGTCCGGCCAGCAGCCGTTTGATCTCCTGGCCGGTGTTAACATCGATCACGGAAATGTCGCTGCTGAGGCGGTTCGCGACGTACAGCGTCTCGCCGCTATGGTCGGAAACGATGCCGGTCGGTTCGAAGCCAGTGGGCAGCGTGCGCACGACTTTCAGAGTTGCGGCATCGATTACCGATACCGTGTCTGACCACGCGTTCGTCACGTAAATCTGCCGGCCATCGCGCGACAACGCAATTCCGCTCGGCACGTGGCCCACTGGGACCGTGCTCACAACCTTGCCGGATTGAATATCCACGGCGCGCAGTTCGTCGCCAGCCTGGCACACGACATAGAGCAGGCGCCCGTCCGGCGAGAGCGCCATCTCGATTGGCGACAGGTAGCGGTCACCGGTCGTCGGCTCATCTTGCTTCGCCGGAGGCGTGGCGGCGGTCGTCACCAGAATCAGACCGAAGATCAGGGCGAGGAGCAACGCAGAGATGAGCGACGCGATCGGAGCGGACCTAACCATCCATGTGATCTTGCGGACGTAATCGGAGCGCCCTAACATCTACGGCTCCTCCACCGTGAGCACGCGATCCACTGCCAGATTCTCCAGAACCTGCTCCTGCCCGCTGGGCCAGTGTATGGTAAGCTTGTCGGCTTTCGTCGCGCTGCCTAGGCCAAAATGAACGCGCCCGTCGTCCTGCGAGAGATAGCCCGATCCCGCGATGCGCTCGGCGATCTGCTTCCTGCCGCCGGAGAGCAACTCCAGGTGGGCGCCGATTCCATCGCGATTGCTCTTCTTTCCTTTCAACTTCACGGTCAACCAATGATTGCTGTTCTGAGTGACGTTGTGCAGCAGCGTGCCGGGCGCGCCCAGGTTCACGACGAACGCATCGATCTTTCCGTCGTTGTCGTAGTCGGCAAAGCAGGCGCCGCGCGAGACCGTCTTTACGTCGAGCGCCGGACCCGCGTCGCGCGAAACATCGGCAAACTTGCCGTTTCCGAGGTTGCGAAACAACGACTGCTCCTGCGGAACCAGATGGATCAAACCGCCGTGGAAGATCAGAATGTCGAGCCAGCCGTCATTATCGAAGTCGTAGACGCCGCTTCCCCAACTTGTGTACTGCGCGGTCGCCTGTGAAATTCCCGAACTCGGCCCGATATCTTCGAATCCGTTCGGCCCGTTGTTGCGCATGAGCCGGTTGTACTTCGAGTCGGTCACCCACAGATCCATGCGCCCGTCGCCCTCGATGTCGGCAAACACCGGGCCCATCGCCGAAGTGTTCTCTCCGTTCTGACCATACGCGACGCCGAGATCGGCGGCGACCTCTTCAAACGTGCCATCGTGCTTGTTATGGAACAGAAAGTTTTCCGTTTTGTCGTTGGCAACGTAGATATCGGGCCAACCGTCGCCGTCAAAATCCGCGGCTGTGACGCCCATAGCTCGGCCTTTGTAAGCGCCGAGTCCCGACTTATCGGTCACGTCCGTAAAGGTGCCGTTACAGTTATTGTGATAGAGACGGTTCGTATCCGCGGCGTAATCGAGTGGGCCGGGATAGTTATCGGCAGCGTAGTAGTTACGATACTTGGGATCGAACTTCACGTATCGGCCAACGAACAAGTCGACGCAGCCGTCGCGATCGTAGTCAAGCCACGCGGAACTGATCGACCAGCCGTCAACCTTGATACCGGCCTTCTCGGTTACATCTGTGAATGTGCCGTTGCCGTTGTTGTGATACAGGATCGCTCGTCCATAGCCGGTGACGAACAGATCGACAAAGCCGTCGTTGTCGAAATCGGCGGCAATCGCAGCCATGCCGTAAATGTTGGCGCCGACGCCAGCTTGGTCGGTGACATCGGTAAATGTGCCGTCGCCGTTGTTTCTATAGAGATGATTGTGCGGGGCGACGGCCGGGGGCTGCTTCAGCGGGTAGGGATGCATTCCCTCTTCGAGCGGCTTTCCGCTGACCACGTAGAGATCCGGCAGGCCGTCGTTGTTATAGTCGAACCAGACACAGCCCGCACCGGTGCTTTCGAGCAACGAGCCGAGCTGCTGCGCCCCGAAGCTGTGGGTGAATTGAATGCCCGACTTCGCGGTAGCGTCCTCGAAGCGGATCGGACTCGGCGTGGTCTGCGGCGATTGCGCCGTCAGAGCGGAAGACATCAACAAGAATCCCAGCACGTTCAGGAATAAGATCTGCAAGAACGGGGTTTGCAGGATACAGAGTCGCGTGATCGGGATTCGCGTCTTCAAGTTAGTGCCCTCCCGGAGCACTGTGGCCCGTCATATCGGCCGGAGTCGTGGACATCAGCAGAATCATTGGCACTGCGTTTTCGGGCGCAGTTTCCGGGCCGGCGTGGCATCCGACGCATGCCCGTTGTTCGCCGCGGCGCATCCAGAACCAACCCGCTTGCCGCTGCAATGTCTTGCCGGAACCGTCGAGCAGTTCGACTTGCAACGGCTGCTCGGTCGGGACGTGAACAAAAAACGATCCGTCGCGCTCCACCGGCGCCGTCCCCAGCAGCTTTGCGGCTCCCGTGCTATCTCGCGCGTAGAGACGAACCGAGTGGATCGATCCGGCAGCAACCCTGTATTTCGAGGTGTAAGCATTCAGACAAAGGAGGTTGGCATTCGGCCAGTCGTGCAAGCCCGAGGGATGACGCTTCGGCAACGTGCGTTCTACAACTAGCGTCGGCTGGAGTATGTTGGCATTCTGTTCTGCTGTGACGGACGACAAGCTTCCGTCCCCCGGTTTCCAGCGTTTCACCTGGAAATAGCTCCTTGCATCCGGCCGCCAGGCGAGCAACCAATCGCCCGACGAAGTCTCGGCGATATCGCCGGCGTATTCTCCAGCCGGGGCCGAGATGTGAACTTCCTGTGCTCGCGCTGAAGTGAATCGGCCCAGGCCAGAACCAGATGTGAAGACGATGTCGCCCGAAACCACCTGCTTCCCGGAGTAACGCGCTTTGCCATGATCGCAGCGATAGGACTCCACCCCACTGCCATCCGAATAAACGGTATAGAGTTCCGGCGTGCCATTGGCTCCGAGCGGGTAGGTTGCCTCAAACAAGATGCGGCCGTCGCGCAGAACATCGGTCGGCAGGAAGTTTCCTGGGCCATAGGTCAATTGGACAGTGTTGCCCTCCGCCAGGTCGGCGGCCTCAACGACAAAACGGCCACCGGTCTTCTTCGCATATACGACGCGGTCGCCCGGGAGGTAGAAGGGACGAACGCAGTCGTTGGCGCACGACGTGACGCGCCGCGGCTCGCCGACGGGCAGATCCCCGTTCCAGGCAACTTCCCATATCTGCCAGCTATCTTGAGCTTTCCGCTTGCCGGCGAACAACACACTCTTCCCGTCGAACGAAACGGTGGGATCGGCAGAAGCCGCAAGACCTGGGATCAGAGGATGCCGGCCGCTCGCGTCTTGAAGAAATACGGCCGCGTTGGAGCTGAATCGGTCGGCGCCGCGGATCCATGCGAGCGGCTCATACCGCTTCGCAACGGTGAAAAGAAGTGCTGGCGAATGCGAAGGAGGCGGCAGCCCGAAGTCCGTATGGACAAAGCCCACTGCCATCAACAGAAGCCAGCCGAGCCTTATAGGCCGCGCCCACACTAGTCCGCTACCCCCGCCACGACCAGTTGCGGACTAGGCAGCCGGGCAGCTTCCCGAATCGCCAGATAAGGCTGCAGATCGTCCATCATGTCGCGGAACTGGCGGAAAGTGAGCGACTGCTCGCCGTCGCTCAGCGCCTGATCGGGCGCCGGATGCACTTCGACCAGCAGCCCATCAGCGCCCACGACCGCCGCGGCCCGCGCCAGGATCGGAACCAGGCAACGCACTCCCGCGGCGTGACTCGGATCGACAATCACGGGCAGGTGCGAAACTGTCTTCAGCACCGGCACTGCGGCGATGTCCAACGTGTTGCGTGTCGCCGTCTCAAACGTTCGGATCCCGCGCTCGCAGAGAACGATCTGCGGATTGCCATTCATCGCGATCACTTGCGCGGACTGCAGCAACTCCTCGAGCGTCGCGGTCATTCCCCGCTTCAGCAGCACCGGCCGTCCACATCCGCCCAGTCTTTCTAGCAGCGCGTAGTTCCCCATGCTGCGTGTGCCCACCTGCATGAGATCGGCATACTCCGCGATCAGGTCGACGTCTTCCCCGCTCATCACTTCGGTGACGATCGCAAGCCCAGTCTCTTCCCCCGCTTTGCGCAGAATCTTTAGACCTTCAATGCCCAGACCCTGAAACGCATAAGGCGAAGAGCGCGGTTTGTAGGCGCCGCCGCGCAGAAGGCGTGCGCCCGCCGCGGCCACTGCTTCCGCGGTCCGCAGCAACTGCCGCTCCGACTCGACCGCGCAGGGTCCCGCCATCACGACGAAATCGTCGCCTCCAATCTCGACATTACCGGCGCGAACAATACTCCGCGCGCGATCGTCGATGTTGGCGACGAGATCGAAGCACGAAAACTGGCCATTCCATTTAGGGTTCATGAATTGCGCAGCGCAATTTTACGTCGATGCAAGCGACGAATCATTACTAGGAAACTACTAGGTTCTGACAAATCCGCGGTTTGTGATTACAATCACAACGCGCTGTGCGGTCGCGGCCCCCGCACACTCAGCAGCTCTCTGTGCGGAGGAGAAACTGGTGGGAACAATACAAAGCCGACCTTCTCGACATCGCGGCGTTTGGCAACCGCAAGCGAAATCCTACGCGCCAAATTGAATGCCTTTCCGCTCGCGCCCCAGGGCCACCACTACCGCCGCCAGCGTGAACACCACAAATGCGGTCAGAGCCATGGCGTTTGCGTAGCGAGTATGTTCGGCGAGAATTGCCTCCACGTAACCGACCGAGCCGGCCAGCAGCACGCCGCACTGGTAAGCGAACCCGGGAAGGAATCCGCGCACCGAGTCGGGCGACAATTCCGAGAGGTGCGCCGGAATGATGCCCCACGCTCCCTGCACCATGAACTGAATCAGGAAAGCTCCGGCGACCAGCAATGCCAGAGACGGGGCGTAGGCCCAAAGAGGCACCAGCGCAACCGCGCTGACGAGTGCGGCGACCATCGCCCGGCGGCGTCCGAAGCGGTCGGACAGCAAGCCAATCAGCAGGCCTCCGAGAATCGCACCCACCATGGAGATCGCAGTGATCACGGCGCGTTGGGTCGGACGCATGCCCCACTGGCGCTGCAGGAAAGTTGGGAACATATCCTGCGTGCCGTGCGAAGCAAAATTCATCATCATCATTAAGAGGGTCAAATAGAGAAACAATTTCCAGTGGGAGCAGATCTCGCGGCCCAAATTGCTCCAACTCGACTGACGAGTCTTCTGCCACACCTCTGATTCCTTCACCCGGAAGCGGACAAAAAGTCCCAGCAGGGCAGGCAGTCCTCCGATGAAAAACATCGGCCGCCATCCCCAGCGCGGAAAGACAAAGTAGAAACAACCCGCGGCCAGAAGGTAACCGAGAGCGTATCCCTGCTGCAGCATCCCGGAAAGAAACCCGCGCAGTCGGGGTGGAACTTTTTCCATGGCGAGAGAGGCGCCCACGCCCCACTCTCCGCCCATGCCGATGCCGAACAACGCCCGCAGCACCATGAAAGTTGTGAAACTATGCGCGAAGCCAGTGAGCACCTCGACCAAGGAGTAGAAGACGAGATCGATCATCAAGGGGAGGCGGCGTCCGTAACGATCGGCCATGAGTCCAAAGATGAACGCGCCCACTGGACGAAACATCAGGGTAAGCGTGATGGAGAGAGCAATCTTTGCATCGGAGCGGTGAAATTCCTTCGCAATGGCCGTCAGCGAGAGGACCACCAAAAAGAAGTCGAAGGCGTCGAGTGTCCACCCGAGGAAGCCGGCGAATACGGCCGCACCGTGGCCACCTTTTGTCGGTGGAGTGGCCGGCGGAATCACGGAGTCTTCCGGCAGGCTTGCATCCGCTGGGCCGCTCAAGATCTCTCCTTTTTCCAACGGCGATTACTATAAACGAATTCATCAACCGCGAAGGCCGCAATTGCCGCCTACGTCATCCTCGACTTGGAGCACCCGCGGGTCGGCTTGATTCGGGTCGATGCTGCAGATCACGCTTTAATCGATCTCCCCAACAGCATGACGTGATCGTCGGCGATGGTGAATGCAGATTTGTCAGATCGCCGAAGCGGGCAGAATCGCCCCGCGGCAACTGCCCAGTCCGATGCGGCGGAATCCGGCTCGTTCGCAAAATCCACGGAGGATGACTTGGTCTCCGTCTTCCAGAAATTTCCTCTGTTCTCCCGTCGGCAGCGTAACCGGCTCCTTGCCGCGCGAAGTCAGCTCCAACAGGCATCCGCGCGCGGTCTTGTCCGCGCCCGACACAGTGCCGCTTGCCAGCAAATCGCCAGCGCGCAGATTGCAGCCATTGCTCGCGTGATGGGTCAGCATTTGTGCCATGGTCCAGTACATATCGCGAAAATTGCTTCGGCCGAAAACCGCAGGAGCCATGCCGGCTTCCTGCATTCGCACCGACAACAGCGAAACTTCCAGCCACAAGTCGAGACCACCTTGTTCCCGATCGCTCTGGGCGAACAGGTAAGGCAATGGCGCCGGATCGCCCTCCCCGCGCGCAAAGGCAGGCGCGCGAAACGGAGCGAGCGCTTCCATCGTTACCACCCAGGGCGAGAGTGAAGTCGCAAAGCTCTTCGCCAGGAAAGGTCCGAGTGGCTGATACTCCCAGGCCTGAATGTCGCGCGCCGACCAATCGTTCACCAAGCAGATTCCGAAGATATGTTCTTCCGCTTCGCCGATTGGAATGGTTTCTCCCAACGAATTTCCAGCACCGACGAAGAAGCCCAGTTCCACTTCGTAATCCAGCGCCCGGGTCGGCCCGAATTTCGGGTCTTTATTCGGATCGGCGCCGCCATCGCGCGTCTGGCCGGACGGGCGCCTAACCGGCGTTCCCGTCGGAACCAGCGACGACGCTCGCCCGTGATAGCCAATCGGAATGTATTTGTAATTCGGCAGCAGCGGATTGTCGGGGCGAAACAGCTTGCCGACGTTGGTGGCGTGGAAGATCGATGCGTAGAAATCCGTGTAGTCGCCGACCGCCGCGGGCAGAAGCATATCGGCATCGGCCTGCGCAACAAGATGGCGCGAAGCAGCCTGCCGATCGGAGGCGGGCGCGTCCTGACGCAAAATCGCGTGAAGCCGCCGCCGCAAAGCGCGCCGAGGGCTGGCTCCGATCGCCATCAACGGATTTAGCGAATCAGATGCGCAAGCGTTCGCTGCGAGCCGCACACTCTCATCATCAGTCGCAAGCAAGCCATCGCTTTGCGCTCCGGCCAAGTCGAGAATGCGGTCTCCGATTGCAACTCCCACTCTTGCCTCGGCGCCTGCTTTGCATCGCCGAAAAACTCCGAAGGGTAAATTCTGAATGGGAAAATCCGAGCCGGCAAGGTTGGCGGATTCAACCCAACTTTGCACTTTGGAATCGTGGGTTTCGTCGAGAACAGGTTTCATAGCAGATGTTTCAGCCCGCCGCAAATGCAGATCCCTCGCTTCGCTCGGGATGACAACTCGTGAAGGGTGCTGCTCGTACACCAACTCGACCTCTACCCGCCCGACTTCTTAAACTTCTTCCGCAATCCCTGCCAGCACTCGAAGTACTGATGATCGAGCTGCGAAGTCTCCAGCGCAAACTTCGTTGGCTGGCACACGAAGCGAGTCTCGAACATGAACGCCATAGTGTCGCCCAGATAGACCGGCTTCAGTCCGGCCTTGCTCGCCTTTTCAAACGTTTCAGCGTCGGGCCCGTGACCCGCCATGCAATTGTGCAGACTGGCGCCGCCGGGCACGAACCCCTCCGCCTTGGCGTCATATTCACCGTGAATCAGCCCCATGAACTCGTTCATAAAGTTGCGATGAAACCACGGTGGACGAAAGGTATGCTCGGCGACCAACCATCGCGGCGGAAAAATTACGAAGTCCACATTGGCAGTTCCGGGAATTTCCGAGGGCGAAGTCAGCGCCGTGTAAATCGACGGGTCCGGATGGTCGAAGCTCACGGTGTTAATGCAATTGAAGTTTGCCAGATCGTATTTGTAGGGCACGTAATTCCCATGCCACGCGACGACGTTCAACGGCGAGTGATCGATTGCCGCCTCCCAAAGTCTTCCCTGGAACTTAGTCACAATCCGGTAATCGCCTTCTCGATCTTCAAACGCCGCGACCGGAGCCAGAAAGTCGCGCGGATTCGCCAATCCGTTCGCGCCAATCGGTCCCAGATCGGGCAGACGAAGCAGCGCGCCGTAATTTTCGCAGATGTAGCCGCGCGCTTCCTTCTCAAGAAGTTCGACGCGGAAACGAATTCCCCGTTGAATCACCGCAATCTCGCCGGGGCCGGCTTCGAGCAGACCCATCTCCGTGCGCACCAGCAGGCGTCCCTTTTGCGGCACGATCAACATCTCTCCGTCAGCGTTGTAGAAAAATCGATCCGTCATCGAGCGGTTGGCAACATAGATGTGTATGGCAACGCCAGCATGGGTATGGGTGTTGCCATTGCCCGCCATGGTGATCAGGCCATCGACGAAGTCGGTGGGCTCGGAGGGAATTGGAATTGGAGTCCAGCGCAACTGGTTCGGCGGTGTCGGCACCTCGTCAAACGGCGCGCTGCGCATCCTTTTGGGGCTGATCGGCTCGAATGGCTTGTGCGCCACCGACGGACGCATCCGGTAAAGCCACGTCCGGCGATTGACGGCGCGCGGCGCGGTGAATGCCGTGCCGCTCAGTTGCTCTGCGTATAACCCATGCGCTACTTTTTGAGGAGAATTCTGCCCGCGCGGCAATACGCCTTCCACCGCCTCGCTGGCGAACTCGTTGCCGAATCCCGACTGGTAACGCAACTCGGTCTTTGGCGTCTTCGCTCTTGCGCTCATCGCTCTTGTGTTAGTCATTCTCGCGTTAGACATTCTTAGGTTAGACGTGCCTACAGATTCCCTCGTCGCGCCTGCTCCATTTCGATCGATTCAAACAGTGCTTTGAAATTCCCTTTGCCAAATCCGCGGCTGCCCTTGCGCTGGATGACTTCGAAGAACACGGTCGGCCGATCCTCCACCGGCTTCGAGAAAATCTGCAAAAGGTAGCCTTCCTCGTCGCGGTCCACAAGTATGCCGAGCGAGCGCAACTTTGCCAGGGGTTCCTCCACCGGACCAACCCGCGACGGCAGCGCATCATAATAGGCGTCTGGAACGCGCAGAAAATCGAGCCCGTTGCGCTGTAGCTTCGCTACCGTGTACATCACATCCTTGCACTGCAACGCGACGTGCTGCGCCCCCGCTCCTCCGTAGGCTTCTATGTATTCCTGAATCTGGCTCTTGTTGCGCGCCGGGGCAGGTTCATTGATGGGAAATTTTACCGAATGCGAATCGTCCGACATCACGATGCTCATCAACGCGCTGTACTCGGTCGAGATATCCTTATCGTCGAACGTGATGTAACGATGGAACCCGAAGACGCGGGTGTAGTAATCCGCCCAGTACTGCATTTTGCCGAGTTCCACATTCCCCACGATGTGGTCAATGCGCAGAATGCCGCAATCGTCGCCTGCCAACGGCGCAGCCGCGAAGCCAGGCAGAAACGGCCCTTTGTAATCCTTATATGAGATCAGCGAGTGGATCGTGTCACCATAAGTGTGAACCGCAGCGCGGCGAATGGCGCCGTGTTCATCCTTTATGTCATGCGGTTCCTCGGCCGGCTGCGCTCCTCGACGGACGGCTTCGGCAAACGCCTGATCCGCGTCCTCCACTTCCAACGCGATGTCGCGCACGCCGTCGCCATGCTTGCGGATGTGGTCCGCCGCCAAATCGTCCGGCGTCATGGGCGTAGTCAGAATGAAGTTTGCCTTGCCCTGACTGAGCGCATAAGAAGCTCGCTGACGCTGGCCGGTTTCCAGTCCACTGTAAGCAACCTGCGAAAAGCCGAATCCCTTGCGGTAGAAATAGGCCGCCTGCCGGGCGTTGCCGACCCAGAATTCGACATGGTGAATGCGTTTAAGCTTCAGCGGATTTTCCATCCGATTCCCCTCCCGGATTCCATCTTCGCACACGGCCGCTTCGACCCACATTTTCCGTGAAGCTGCGCGCAACCCGCGCCGGTTCGCCGCACTTAGCGTGTTTCAATCGACACTAATTCTCCTTCGTGCTTCCCCACCGCGCGGTAGTTCACCGACACGACCCGATTTTTCCACTCGCAGGAAAACTGGTCTTCGCCAATCACCAGCAAAGATTTGTAATCCGAAGCATGCAGCTTGTAAGTCGTCATGCCGCTCAAAATCGTAACCGTAGCCTCGGGAGGCTTCGAGCAGTCACTGCTCACAATCTTGCCTTTCAGAAATTGCACCGGCCCGGTCGTCCCCGGCTTGACGGGCGCCGGTTTCGGCGCCTCATCCTCGTCCTCATCTTCTGCTGCGCTCGCGGCTTCCACGGACGCACTCGTCCCCGCCGCAGGAGCGCTCGCCGCGCCCGCTGGCGCCGCGTTTCCGCCCGCTCGCTGCGGACGCACTCCATACTTCTTCAGCGTCTCTAAGTCGTCCAACTCCTGCTTCGCCGCTGCCGCCGCCACCCGATCCGGTCCCGCCTTCAACCGCGCAAACACTTCCCGCGCGAGGTCCCACTTCTTCCCCGCAACATAAATCTGCCCCAGGTTAAACTGATACTCCACATTCCGCGGCGCCAGAGCGATCGCCTGCCGTTGCGCCTCCAGCGCCGAGTTGATTCCGCCGCCCTCCACTCGCGCCATTCCCAGCATGTTATAAGCGTCGGCTAACTCCGGATACCAATCCGCGACCGCCCGCAGGTCCTGCATCATGTTCGCCAGCCCCTGCATCTCTTGCCGCGTCGCCTGCGCCTTCTGATACTTCAGCACCGAACGGTAATACCAAATCCAGGGGTCACGCGGATTCAGGTCCGCCGCCTTCTCCAGTTCGTCGGCGGCCGCGTCAAACTTCTTCTGCCACAAATCATCCCGGGCGAGCCCACGATGCGCCGCCTCATTATCTTTTGGGTCCGCCGTTAGCTGCTGCAAATCGCGCAATGCCTGATCGCGATGCTCCGGAATGCGCGCCATCACGTCGCCAATCACCGCCCTCGCTTCCTCATCCTTAACCGAACTCACCGCCATCCCGACGTCGTCCGCGTCAAACGGAAGAGCGAAATGATCCGGCTGCTGGATGTCCACCGGATTTGCAATCGGCTTCTTCGCCTGATCGAGCGCAATGCCCAATCCGCTCAGCGATTTGAAATAGGTCTTCACCGCGTCTTCCATCTGCGCCGGCGACAAATCAAACGCCTGCACCATCGCCTTCTCCACCGGCACTTTCTGATTCAGCACTAAGTCGAAGTACGTCCCCGCCTCCGGCATCTTGTTCCTGTTCACCAGATAGTGGACGACCATCCACGACTGCGCGTAATACAGCGTGTTGTGCGTTCCCTCGCGCGTCCCCGACCCATCATGCTTCATCGTGAACAGGTCCACCATCGACAGCCATACCGGCGAGCTCACCAGCTGCGTCAGTGACTGCGGCGCATTCGGGTCCCGCTGCATTTCATCGAAGATATCCTCGTGCCATTCCGGCGCGAGCTCCGGATCGCCTCCAATCTCCACTTGCTTGCCGATGTGTATCGACCCAAAGTATTCCGCCAGTCCTTCGTCGAACCAGCCCTGCGCCGGAGGGTAGTTGTAATTCAAAAGATAATGCGCCAGCGGATGCGCCACCGCTCGCCACGGATCGACTCCAGAAAGATTCAGTACGATGTAAACACGATCCGAACCCGGCACATAAAACCCAGCCGCCATGCTCTGTTTCGCCGGAGCAACCAAGCCATACTGCTTGTCGCTCTTAAGCGCAATGACGGTGATCGGCACCGACATTTTCAATTTGTCTTTCAGAAGCAGTTGTCCGAAAACGGCCCGCATCTGCTCTATCCGCAAAGCAACTTCCCGCCCGCGCTTGTCGCCCGCATCCGTGAGCACGGAGAAATGCGCGGAATGCACCTCGATCCACTTGGGCTCATCCTTAGCAAAAGTCAGTTGCGACAAACAACCCGCGATCAGCAAATTCAAAGCAACGATGCCGATAGCGAACCAGGGCTTCATGGTGGAGTCCTTCCCCGAAAATGCTAGCACGCCAGCCAACCAGCAGGTAAGAAGTGAATCGCCATGGAGAGACGGGCGCCCCTTCGGCAAGCTCAGGGCAGGCTCTCGCGCGCCGGCTTTCACCTTGGCCCCACGCCGCCTCGCACGTTACACTCTCGTCCGTGACCTCGGTCCCTTCTTCCCGTCTTGCCTGGATCGACTGGATGCGCGGCCTGGCCTGCATCCTGATGTTCCAGACGCACTGTTACGACGCCTGGCTGGGCGGCGATGCCCGCAACTCTCGCTTTCTCAAAGGATCTCAACTCCTCGGCACGCTGCCCGCGCCCCTCTTTCTTTTTCTAGCCGGGACTTCCTTCGCTCTGGTCATCGACAAACTCATTTGCAAAAACCTGAGCCCCGCCGAAATCACCCGCGCCATGCTCCGCCGCGGCGCCGAAATCTTCGCTTTCGGACTCCTCTTCCGCCTGCAAGAGTTCCTCATCGCCTGGGGATGGGCCCCGTGGTCCGACTTACTCCGCGTGGACGTCCTGAACATCATCGGCCTTTCCATGATCCTGATGGCGCTGACCTGCGGCATCATCCTAAGTATCGCCCATCACCGCCTTCGCGCAACACAAGCAAGAACCCAAGGGACAACGCCAGTAATCACATTAGTTGTCGCCGCCATCGCCGCCGCGTCTCTAATTGCCCTGCTAACTCCGCCCCTCTACACTACCTGGCGACCAACTTGGCTGCCTTGGCCGCTGGAGTCCTACGTCAACGGATGTCACAACCTCGGCACTCCCCAGTCCTGGCTCTTCCCCCTTTTCCCGTGGGCCGCCTTCGCCTTCGCCGGTCTGGCCGCCGGATTCGTTCTCTTCAGCAACCGGGCCCGCGCCCACGCAGCCGAAACGCTAGCCCTCTTAGCCGCCGCCGGAGCAATCGCAATCCTCGCAGCGCGCCAACTGGACCACTCTTCCTTTCATCTCTACTCCACCTACGACTACTGGCACACCAGCCCTAACTTCCTATTGATGCGCACAGGTCTCTTGTTAGTTATCGCCTTCCTGAGTTATGCCTGGTGCCGCTGGGGCCTCGGAGCTCGCGGCCTCAGCCCGCTAATTCAACTAGGCCAAACGTCTCTCCTTGTTTACTGGGTCCACATAGAATTCGTCTACGGACGCTTCTCCCTGCTCCCCAAACGAGCCGAATCCATGCCCACCGCCTCGCGAGGATTGCTGGAAATCTGTCTGTTCATGCTGGTCCTCTCCCTCCTGCGCACAAGAATCGACTGGAAAAGAATTGGCTGGAGGGAGATCAACTGGAAAAAGCGCGAGCTGTGGGGCCCCCACCGGTGAGAAGTCGGCACGGATTTGGGTAATGCGAGTAATTTCCCCGCGACTACTGGCTGTGCAGAATATACCCCGGCTCGAGGGGTAGCTTGCCGTCGATCTTCAGCACCCCGACGTTGCTGTTGATGGAGTAAACATTCACCAGGCCGATTGCAGATTTATTCGATTGCAGAATCCTTAGCGCTTCGTCATCGCTCGAAACCACCAGGAACGTCACCCTGGCCTTGTTTGCTGCGTCCATCAATTTCTTGAATTCATCGCTCGTCAGCGATAAGAGTTTCTCGGCAACAATGCGCATCTCTAGTGAAGATGGGTCGGTGAGGACTACGGTCAGATCATTTCCATCGAGCCATTTATGCGTGGTTTTGAACATTTTCGCCAGGTCGGCGGCTTTCACCACTTTGACCTGGCTGTTCTTGCTGGTCACGAGCGCGACATCGCGCGCCGCCGCGATCCCGCCGCACACGAAAACACAAACGAACGCCAGGACAGCTCTTGCCAGCATCCGCAGCGCTCTGTCTTTCAATCCCGTCATTGCTATTGCCTGAACTTTCGCACGACCAGCCAGTCCTCTAGTTCTATGCCGTAATCGGCCTTCAAGCGCGCTCTGGTTCCCTCCGCATCGTGAGCATCCCCCGACGCCGCCTGCAATTCGGCGAGCTTCACCATGGAAAAGGGAGCATCGGGATCTTCCCGCAGTTCTTCGATGGCCGCGCCGGTTTTCTTCTCCGCCGCCAGCAGCGCCCCATTGGCTCCGTGATACGCGCGCTCGATCGTGTAACTGCGGCTGGTCTGGACCATTTTCTGCAAGCGCGAGACCGCGGCACGAGCCATTTCAAGTTTTCCGGCTTCCGCCGCCAACCGGGTTCGCATGAGCAAGGTGCGCGCCAGTAGCCGACTGCGGCCCGCCCCCGACACTTGTCCGGGCCCCTGCAAAACCGCTTCCGCTTCGTCCAGATGTCGGAAGGCAGCGGCAGGGGATTCCGCCAGCAGAGCCAGGTCCTGATGGACGATACTTCGGTAGTCGTTCAGTTGCAGCTTCGTCGCCTCGGCCAGCACCGCCGCCAGCTCCCCCCGGGCTTGCTTCACATTGTCTTCACGGGCGTAGGTGACCGCCGATTGAATCTGACAGTCGAGCTTGTCTTGCGGTGTCAACGCCATAGCCAGCGCTTTGGCGTATTCCTCGCGGGCGTGGTCCTGCTTCCCGAGCAAGGCGTAATCGTTGCCGATGCCCAGCTGCGAGGAGTAAAACTTGGGGTCCAGCTTCAGGGCTTCCCGATACTCCGCCAGGGACTCTTCCAGCCGCCCTGCCTCCCGCAGAATCTCGGCCCAGGAATCCCGTGGATTGGGATCGTTGGCTTCCGCCTCGGCGTAGCGCTTCAGGTAAAGGACCGATTGGTCGTACTCATGCATGAGGGCGAGGTCATACGCCAGAGTATTCAAAGCGCCGGCGAAATTGGGGGCAACCTCCAGCGCGTGCTTCGTGAACGTGGCAGCTCCTTCGTAATTACCCTGGGATTGCAGCCAAAGCCCAGCCTCATAGTTCAGCTGGGCGTCGCGCGGATACATCGCCATCAAATCGTTCATCGCTGCAATGGCATCGAGAAAACGTCCCTCGCTCGTTGATATCATCCACTTCACCAGAAGCTTTTCAGCAGGCGTTACGTTCTGAGACGCAAGCTGCGCCTTCTGCACCGCCTGCTTAGCTTCCACCGGATCAGATGCCAGCATCACAATATAAACCCACGCTTGAGCGAAATTCGGATCCTTCCTACTGGCCTCCCGAAACTTCCCCAAAGCCTCCTCAATGTGAAAGTCGTATCTAAGCTGCAACCCTTCCTCGAACAACTTGGCGGCTACCGGCGAACTCGTAGTCATGGGTAGCCGGTCGGGATTGCCCGCCGGGCTAAGCGCTGGGGGCGAAGTTTGTCCGAGCGCACATCTCGGGCCAGAGGCGAGCAGCACGCCGAGAACTACCGTTCCCAGCAGGAACGCTCGACCCCGGAAATGACGACTGCGAAAGCTAAAGAGAACCCGCATGTTCCCACTGTAGCAACCGGGCAATCCAACTCCAAATAGATAGGTCCCGAAGTGCCACGAAAGTAACGGCTCTGGGCAAGACGTCGGCGGGTGGGCCAGCTCTTCTCGCCCGCTCGACAGACCTCGGGGCGCCCCATGCTTCACGTACTGCACTTTGCGAAGCGTGGGATTCCACGTCCCTGTCACTCGTGACGCGCCGAAGATTAGGAAGGCGCTCCTGATCCCACCGCATGTTTATAATCAGAGGTTCCCCCCGCTGTCTGCGGGCAATCTGAATTCTTGCGGCGTTAAGGACACTCATTTAAGGACACTCAGTGGCACTCGACCAGAACATTTATGAAATCCGGCGCGAGAAGCTGAAGAAGATTGAGGCTCTCGGGCACTCCGCTTATCCGCGCAAGTACAACTTCAGCCACACCGTGCCGCAGATTCTGGCCGAGTACCGCGGGCAGACGACGGAGGAACTCGAATCTCCGCGCGTCTCCGTGCGCGTCGCGGGGCGCATCATGGCGATCCGGCTGATGGGCAAGGCCGGGTTCGCGCACTTGCAGCAGGACGGGCAGCGGCTGCAGATCTACGTCAAGAAAGACGCGGTCGGCGATGCCGGCTTTGAATTGTGGAAGCTGCTCGACCTGGGCGATCACATAGGGGTCCGCGGATATTTGTTTCGCACGCGCACGGGCGAGCTCAGCATTCATGCCGAGGAACTGACGTTCCTGTCGAAAGACCTGCTGCCGTTGCCGGAAAAGTTTCACGGGCTGACCGACGTTGAGTTGCGCTATCGCCAGCGGTATCTCGATCTGGTCATGAATCCGGAAGTGCGCGAAGTGTTTTTGAAGCGCAGCAAGCTGGTGCAATCGCTGCGGCGGTATTTCGACGCGCAGGGCTTCCTGGAAGTCGAGACGCCGATGATGCATCCCATCCCGGGCGGAGCGGTGGCGCGTCCGTTTAAGACGCATCACAACACGCTGGATATGGATCTTTTTCTGCGCATCGCGCCCGAACTTTATCTGAAGCGTCTGACGGTGGGCGGATTCGATCGCGTGTATGAGATCAACCGCAACTTCCGCAACGAAGGGCTGGGGTGGAGATGGAATCCCGAGTTCACCATGCTCGAAGCGTACCAGGCGTACACGGATTATCTCGGCATTCTCGACACCACACAGGGCGCAATCGAGCAGGCAGTGCAGGATGTAACGGGCGGGATGAAGACGAAGTGGGGCGAGCATGAGATTGACTGGTCGCACGCAAACTGGCGGCGGATGACGATGCGCGAAGCGATCACGAGATTATGGCCGGAGAAGGCGGGCGCTAAGCCCGAGCGCAGTGACTTCGCGGCGCGCCAGTCGGTCGTGGCGCTGGTCGAGCGCGTGCGCGGCGCTGGGATTAGCTTGAGCTACGATGCGGCGGAGCCGGTCGGCAAGACGATCGCAAATCTTTTCGAGGCGGTCGCCGAAGAACACTTGATGCAGCCGACGATCATCTACGAATTTCCCACCGCAGTCTCGCCGCTGTCGAAGCAGAAGCCGGATGAACCCGACTGGACCGAGCGCTTCGAAATGTTTGCCGGCCGCATGGAAATCGCCAACGGCTTCAGCGAACTGAACGATCCTGAAGATCAGCGGCGGCGGTTCGAGGCGCAATTAAAAGAACGCGAACGCGGCGACGAAGAAGCTCACCAGATGGACGAGAATTATATAAACGCGCTGAGTTATGGCATGCCTCCGGCGGGCGGGGTGGGCTTGGGAGTGGACCGGCTGGCGATGCTGTTCACCGACTCGCACACGATTCGGGATGTGATTCTGTTTCCGTTGCTGCGGCCGGAAAGATCTTCGACCGCGGAGGACGCTGGGAACGCAGAGAAAGAATAGGACTTGGGTTTCTGGAGTTCCTCGGACCTTGGGTTCCTGACGCGATTGGGTGAAGGCCGACGCGATTCAGTCCCGCGCTATTTTCGAGTACCTAAACAATCACTTGAAGCCGTACTGCAGGACGATCATGCTGAGGCTAGTTTGAGCTTGGTCACGGGCGGCGCTACTCGTAACGTCCTTCGGGCGTTGGGTCGGGTAGCGCCTTGCCGTTGCGCGGCTATAGGGAATCCAGAGTCGCTGTGACCACAGTCAGGTGCGAGCCGCGCTCGGCTTGTACAGCCCACGGCGGCTGTCCCCATCCCCCACGCAAGCATGCCCATCCCACACGAACGCGGCAGAACAACGCTGAATCCCCTCTAGCGTTTATCCGTTTATCGCCGGTCGAGCATGTGGATAGTCTCCAGGATCGTGTCGCCTATGATTTCAAGGCTCTTGGGGCTTAGCTTGTCCATTGTGTCTTGCGGAGAATGCCAGAAGACGTTGTTGTAGCCGTATTCGAGGTCGATGACGTCGGCACTGGGGACGCCGCGTTTGACGAAGGGGATGTGATCGTCTTCGATGGGGCCCTCGCGGGTGTAGAAGTGGGATTGGTAGCCTCCGCGCTTGGCGGCGGCGTAGATGAGATCGAGCAGCCAGGGAGTGGAGTTGGTGTCGCGGTCGATGTTGAGGTCGGCATCGCCGATCATGTCCATTACCATGAGCGCTTTGATCTTCTTTAGCGTGCCGTCCTTTTCCCATTTTTCGGCGAGGTGGCGGGTGCCGTAAAGGCTGTCGGCATCGGTCCACGTCTTGACCGCCTCTTCGCCGTCGGTCCAGACGAGCCAGACGCTGTAGCCATCGCGCTTTTTGCCCGGGGCCCCCGACAAGCCCGGTTTTGGCTTGTTGGGGTCGTCGCGCAACTGGTTGGCGTATTCGAGCAGAATGGCGGTGGAAGACCCGCCGTCGTTGGCGCCGACGAACCCGGAGTTGCGCAGTGGATAGACGGTGTCGTAGTGACCGAGGATAACGATGATGCCGTCCTTTGTGCCGGGAAATTTGGCGATGATGTTGCGGACCGGAAACTTCCCTTCCACGGTGTCTGCGGTAAAGGCATCGTCTTCGACCTGATCGCCTTTGAGGTGGTCAAGAATGTAGCGCTCGAGTTTCTTGTGATTCTCGCTGCCCATATAGCGCGGGCCGAAGGCAGTGACCTCGCGGGTGTACTGGAAGGCGCGCTTGGAATCGATGTGCGGGAGTGGGGCGTTATCAGGGACCGCCGCTTCGGGCGGAACTGGCGTCGCAGCCGGAGATTCGGATTTTGGGGCTGCGCTGACGGCGCCAGCGGAGGAGGTTCCTTTGGCGCAAGCCACGGTGCTCGCCAGGACGCTGATCAGCAGCACCAAACAGATCTTTAGCCTGAAAGGACACCCTTCGGTTGCGCTCAGGGCAGGCTCCGGTTCACTAAGGTCTGTTGCAAACTTTTCCTTCGTGTCCCGTCGCGTCCTTTGTGGTTTCATGATTTTCCTTGTGGTCCTCTGTGTCCTCTGCGGTTAGGATTCTTTCTTCCCCGCGCGTTTCTTGCGCTGGTTGGGATGCACGAACCAGGCGATGGCGATGCTTAGGACGTACAAAGCCACCATGGGCGCGGCGAAGATGCACATGTTCAGGATGTCGGGGGTGGGCGTGATGATGGCGGCGATGACGAAAATGAACAGGATGGAATAACGGATATTGCGCCACATCCAGCCGGCGCTGACGATGCCCATGAGCGCCAGGAAAAATACCAGGATCGGCATTTCGAAAATTACGCCCAGGCCGACGATGATCGTCAGAAACAGAGAGCTGTACTCGGTGAGCGTGATCATCGGCTGGAAGTCTTTGCCGTAGCCGATCAGGAACACGAGCGCCTGCGGGAGGACCACTTTGTAGCCGAAGTACCCGCCGGAGAGGAACAGGGCTATGGTCGAGGCCATGAAGGGCATGACGTAGCGCTTCTCGTTGCGGTAAAGACCGGGCGAAATGAAGCACCATATCTGGTAAAGCACGAAGGGCGACGCGACGAACAAGCCGGCCATGCCAGCGACTTTCAGGTATAGATTGAAAGGCTCGATGGGATTGACGTAAACGAGCTTTGCCGAGAGGCCATTACGGTGGAGCGCGTCCATGATGGGACGCTGGATGATTGCGTAAATATTCCCGGCATATCTCCAGCAGGCCAAGAAGCCGAGAACGATGGCGATGATGGAATAAACGATGCGCTTGCGCAGTTCCTCGAGATGTTCGAGGAAGCCCATGGTCGGCATTTGCTCCTTGGCCGACTCGTTCACGGGTGAGGATGCGGCCGCTTCAGGCATCGGGTGCTGCTTTCGGAGCGGGAGACGGCTCGGGAGACGGGGCAAGCCCCGTCTCTACGGCGGCGGCATTTTCCGTAGCGGCGTGTTCGGCAGCCTCGGGCTTTTCCGCGGGCTTTTCTGGGGGCTTTTCTACGGGCGGGGGATTGAAGATGCGGTTGGCCAGCGATCCGAGCGGGGCCTGAAGTGGCGGCAGGATCTGCTGCCGGGGGCTGCCACCGCCATCGAGGGAATTGATTTCGGATTCGATCTGCGAGCGGAATTCGTAGGAAGCGCGCCGGAACTCGTTGAGGAAGCGCCCGATTTGGCGTCCGATCTCCGGCATTTTCTTGGGGCCGAAAAGGATCAGCACCAAAAGAAACAGGAAGATCATCTCGCCGGAGAAGCCAAAATTCATATAGCTATCATAATGCGGGACAGCGATACGAGCCACTTGAGAAGAGGAAGAGTGAAAAAGTCACAAAGCGGAGGACCGTGCGTAGGGACAGCCGCTCCCCGGCTCCCCAGCTAAATTGACGAGCCTTGCCTAGCTGCGCTCGGCGGGACAGCCGGAGGGCGGCTGTCCCGCATGTCGATTGCTCTCGTCATTTGAAGGTGTAGCCGATGGAGGCGCCGACGCGGGTGGCGTGGTTCGAACTGTAGTCGGCAGTGCCGTTGTTGACCCAGTAAAAGCGCGCCTCGGGGCGAATGAAGAAACCGCCGTGGAGCGGGTAAAGCTTGATGCCGCCGCCGAGATCTACGTCGAAGTGGTTGCTCGATGAGATCAGTTCACTGCCACCGCACGACACACCAACCCCGGTACAAGCGGAGTAATGGGTATCGAGGGCGCCGATGCCGCCGACAAGCTCCAGGTAGGCGTGGCTGGCGATCTTGGGCGAGTACACGGCGTTGAAGTTGTAGAGCACGGGACGATAGGTGACGCCCGAATCGACGCCGCAGAGGGATACTGCGCAGTTGGTGCTGCCGGCCCTCCAGAACACTTCGGCTCCGAAGCCGAGGTTGTGCCAGAAGAGGACATCGCCGTTAAAGCCAAGAAAGGTACCGCCCTTAAGCGAGGGGGCGCCGCTCACAGAATTGGCGTCTGGGGCTAGGGTGGTGCCGCCGCCGAAACCGATGTCGATTTTCTGGGCTTGCGCGAAATTCGAGAACGCTGCCACGGCAGCGCAGGCAAAGGCGAAGAGGATGGCGATGCGCAATGTCTGTTTCAATCGAAACCTCCGGTATTTGTTTTTCAAGGTGTTGGATGCAGTCTAACGGGTCGGCGCTGCCGAACAGAGAGATATTTACAAGAATTTACGGTGTCAAAGGAACATGAACTGCCGGGTGTTATCGGACGCTGACCTTGGAGCCGCGGAAGCGCGCACCTCTATATAAGGGCGAATAAGTAGCGAACATTCTTTGTTAGTCTAGAGGTCGCAGCGGGCGGATTAGTAAGCCAGCAAGATGCGCAGATCGCGAAGATTATTGCCGGTGGGTCCGGTAACGACGGTGTCGCCTATCGCGTCGAAAAGAGGATAGGCATTGAAGCCGGAGAGCGCCTGCCGCACGGCTTCAACGCTGCCGGCGCGGACATCGACGCGGGCAATGGTGCTGCCATCGACTACGGCTCCGGCGGCAGGACTGTTGCCGTCGATGCCGTCGGTGCCAGCGCTCAGCACCGTTATGTCGTCTCCCGATATTTCTTCGGCGCAGGTGAGGGCGAATTGCTGATTGCGCCCACCGACGCCGCCGTTGCGGACGGTCACGGTCACCTCACCACCGGAGATCAGGCAGACGCGCGATACGGTGCGCCGCAGTTCGCGCAAACGATTGAGTAAATAGGCGGCGGCTTTGTCGTAGGGCCAGTCGTCGCAGGAGTTATCGACTTCAACGGCAAAACCGGCGCGGGTGGCGGCGGCGGCGGCTTTGTCGATGGCCACTCTATTCGAGAGCACCGTCCACCAGCGAGCGCGGACAAACGCGGGGTCGTCGGATTTGGGCGTCTCATCGAGCGCGTGCTGACGAAAAAGATCGGCAACGGATTGGGGGAATTGATCGACGAGGCCGTATTTGGCGGCGATGCGCTCGCAGTCGTGAATGGAAGAGGAATCGGGCATGGTGGGGCCGGAGGCGAGCGCGTCGGGCGTGTCGTCGGGCACATCGGAGACAAGAATTGAGACCTGTTGCGCGGGATAGGCGGCCTGGGCCAGGCGTCCGCCCTTCACCGCGGAGAGATGCTTGCGGATCGCGTTGATCTCGGCGATGGGCGCGCCGGAGTGCACGAGCGTGCGGTAGGTGGCGGCGAGGTCGGGCAGAGAAATTTCGTCGTCTTTCAAAGTGTCTTTCAAAATCACGACGGGCTTTTCGACGACGGAAGAGCCACCGCCGGAGATCATAAAGATGGCGAGGGAAGTGGAGTCGAGAGAAGTCAGCGATTTGAGAATGGCGTTGGCGGCTCGGATGGATTCGGCGGTGGGCGTGGGATGTCCGCCGCGAAAATAGCGGAAACCGCGGACTTGACTGGCGGGTTCAACCGGCGATGCCACGATGCCTTCGAGGCTGCCGCCGACTTGGGCTTCGAGAGCGGCGACCATGGTGTGCGCGGCCTTTCCGATGGAAACGACGAAAACGCGATTGTAGGAATCGAGATCGTGCAGGTCGTCTCCGATGCGCAGCACGCGGCGCTCGCAATGCACATTGCGAGCAAAAGCGCTTTCGATGGAGGCGTTTTTCAGGGCCGTGGTGAATATGTCGCGAGCGACGTCGCGCATGTGGCGGAATTGCTGGTCGCGCGCGGGAGAAAGATCGGGCATGGTGGCGATTATAGAAAAGTCGTTGGTCGTTAGTCGTTCGCTGTTCGCCTTTCGTTGTCCGCCACACGTCGCTGGTGGTCAGCCGCCGGCGATCCGGGAAGGCACGGTCTCGCGGACCCAATCTTCGATGGCTACTCGCATCTCCTTGAGTCTTCCTTCGAAGAAGTGATCTCCGGCCTCGATGCGGACCAGCTTCTTGGGGTCGGCGAATGTGTTGACGAGCGCTTCGAGTTTACCCATTGGACCAAACTGATCGCGCGAGCCGCTGACGAAAAGTTTGGGCTTCGTGCACGCGCGCAGAAATTCGAAATCGTAGACGCGGTCTTCATTGCGAACTTCGGTGCGGACGGCGACGGCGGGCAACCCAAGGGCGATGAGCGCGTCGACACGGTCATTGGAATACGCGACGCGCAATCCGACGGCGGCGCCGAAGGAGAAACCGGCGAAGATGATCGGCAGCGTGAACTCGCGTTCGAGCCAGTCGAGGGCGGCGCGCACGTCTTCGACTTCGCCGGTGCCGCTTGCGTGTTCGCCTTCGCTCAGGCCGGTGCCGCGGAAGTTGAAGCGGAGCACGGGGAATCCGAAGCTGTTGAGCGCTTTCGTGGTGTGGAAAACGACTTTGTTGTGCAGCGTTCCACCGTAGAGCGGATGCGGATGGCAAACCACGGCGGCGTGCGTTGCATCGGGCGATCCGGCGTTGAGGAGAGCTTCCAAGCGTCCGGCGGGGCCGGCGAGGAAGAGCGAGCGAATGCTGGAGTCTTCGGAGGTCACAGAATCAGAGTACATCAGAGCAGTTGTCAGTTATCAGTTTTCAGTTGTCAGTAAATTCTGGGCGAATTGACGGGTTGCGCCGCGATTCACTTACTATTTACTATCCAGCAATCGCGATGAGCTGTTACGCTCTTCCTGCATGGACTTATTTGCGCTAACCCGCTGGCTGATCGATATTGAATCCATTACTCCGAATGAAACTGCGGTCGGAGATTTCCTTTGCGACGAACTGCGGCGGCGCGGGATGGAAGCTCGGAAAATGCCGGTTGCAGGTGCGCGCGCGAACGTGTTGGCTACGTGGCCGGCACATGCTCGTCCGGAGATTGTTTTCTCCACCCATATGGATACGGTGCCGCCGTTCATCGCATCGTCCGAAGATGACGGGCGCATTTACGGGCGCGGCGCGTGCGACGCGAAGGGAATTATTGCAACGCAGATTCTGGCGGCGGAAACGCTGCGCGGGGCAGGCGTTTTCGTCGGGCTGCTTTTTCTGGTGGGCGAGGAGCGGGACTCGATCGGCGCGAAGGTGGCCAACCAGCAATCGATAGGCGCGCGCTTCATGATCAACGGCGAGCCCACCGAAAACAAGCTGGCGCTGGCGAGCAAGGGCGCGCTGCAGGTGGAACTGGTGGCGCGCGGGAAGATGGCGCACTCGGCGTACCCGGAACTGGGCGAGTCGGCAATCGACAAGCTGGTGGAAGCGTTGCACCGGTTGCACGCGATGAAACTTCCCGAACATGCCGAGGTCGGCGCTTGCACGAAGAGCGTAGGATCGATTCAGGGAGGGCGCGCTCCGAACGTGATTTCCGATTTTGCCAGGGCTGATCTTTTCTATCGCCTTGTGGGTCCGACGGACACGCTGCGCCGCGAGATTACGGAGGCCGTCGGCGAACTCGCGGAGGTTCACTTCACCCGCGAGACTCCGTTCCTGCGGCTGCGCACAATGGAGGGTTTGCCGACGATGGTCGCGGCTTTCACGACCGATACCCCGTCGCTTACGAAGTGGGGCGAACCGCTGCTGCTCGGTCCAGGCTCGATTCACGTGGCGCACACCAAGGGCGAGTTTGTGGAGAAAGCGCAGCTGGTGGAAGCGGTGGAGATTTATTGTTCGATGGCGAAACGGCTGGGAGCTTAGTTCTCAGTTCTTGGCTTTTGGCTTTTGGCTTTTGGCTTTTCGCTTTTCGCTCGATTTACTTGTGCTCGGCGGCTGGATGCCTGCTGCCGATCCCATGTCTCGAGATGCATTCTCCCAAAAAGCACAATAGGACGAGCGGGACGGCGGGGTGAGGATCCGGCGTGCAGCACCTTCCAGCTTCGGTTCCAGGTAGTGCACGTCAGGTTCCTCGCCCCGCTCGGGAACGGCGCCGGCATGGGCACGGCGCGGATGCCAACAGAGCCAGACGCGTTCTAGTCGTTGGAAGCTTGCGCGACCAGGTGTTCGACGATGCGGTGCGCTTCGTCGATGTGGCGGAGGGCGCGATTGCGCAGACCGCGCACGGACGGATCATCTTCTTCGCGGGCGATATCATTGTGCGCCTTGTCGAGCAATTCCAGGGCGCGGTGATAGCGGCCTCTGTGGCCCATGTGGGCATCAACCGGAGGATGGTCATTCAAATTCTTACCATCGTCAATCGAAGCACGCTTGATTTCTCCGATGGCTTTGTCGATCTCGGCGACGGCGTGATCTTCTTCTCTATCCATCCGGCCGGACCATGTTCCGCGCTCCAGATGAGCACGGGCGTGGCGCAGGTCGGTGAGCGCGTGCAGGTATGCCGGATGTCGCCCCGGTTCATCGGCGAAGGTCAGCGCAGCGCAGGCAGCAACAAAAAACAAGAGTACGGCGCAATATCGAGCAGTTTTCATGATCTCCTCTAGATAGGCCTTTCGGCGGAATAAAACACCTTCATAGTAAACCCGGAATTGCGGTTTTTGTCTCGCCGGATTCTAGGCAGCGATCCCAGAAGGACGAAGGTCACGTCCGGGCATGACCCCGTGTCCGTCTTTGCCTGTTAGTGCACTTGACAGGCTGCGGCCCGGGTAATCGGCGGGTATTTCGCTCGCAGAGATCCCATTCTAGCCCGCTCTCGCGGTAGACTCTCCTGATGACTACCGGCTCCCACAATTCCCTCGCTCGCGCTTCTTCTTCCTATCTGCGTTCCGCTATGCATCAGCCGATTCAGTGGCATGAGTTTGGGGAGAAGGCTTTTCGGGCGGCTCGACTGGCTGACAAGCCTGTGCTTTTGGATATTGGGGCGGTTTGGTGTCATTGGTGTCATGTCATGGATCGCGAGTCGTATGACGATGCCGAGGTAGCGGCGATTGTCAATGAGCATTACATCGCGGTGAAGGTGGATCGGGACGAGCGTCCGGATATTGACAGCCGGTACCAGGCGGCGGTGGCTGCGCTTACTGGGCAGGGCGGATGGCCGCTTACGGCGTTTCTTACTCCGGATGGCAAGCCGTTCTATGGGGGCACTTACTTTCCTCCAGCAGACGCGTACGGGCGTCCTAGTTTTAAGCGCGTGCTGCTTTCGATCGCTCAGGCTTATCGCGACAAGCACGGCGATGTGCTGGAACAGGCGCGGATGGTCGAGAGCGCGATCTCGCGGGCGGAATCTTTTTCGGCGGGCAGCGGGAAGGTCTCCGCGACGGTGATTGACGCGATTGTGGAATCGGCGCGGAAGATGTTTGACGAGGTCAACGGCGGATTTGGTGGTGCGCCCAAGTTTCCGCATCCGGCGGCGCTCGATCTGGTGATGGACCGGTATGTGCGCACGCGCAACTCAGGCGTGGAGGATGAAGAGTTGCGCACGATCTTCGTCCACACTCTGGAAAAGATGGCGCGCGGCGGCGTCTATGACCAGTTAGCGGGCGGCTTCCATCGCTACTCGGTGGACGAGCGCTGGATCGTGCCGCACTTCGAGAAAATGTGCTACGACAACTCGGAGTTGCTGAAAAATTACGTACACGCATATCAGGCCACTGGGGATGAGTTCTTCGCGAGTGTGGCGCGCGACATCATTCGCTGGATGGATGAATGGCTCAGCGACCGCGCCCACGGCGGCTTTTACGCTTCGCAGGACGCCGACTGCTCGATGGACGATGACGGCGATTATTTCACCTGGGCGCTGGAAGAAACGAAAGCGGCGCTCGCCGAGGATGAGGCTGCGGTGGCGGCGCTCTACTTCGACATTCAGGAAGCTGGGGACATGCATCACAATCCGGCGAAGAATGTGCTTTACATTCAGAGTTCGTTGGAGGAAATTGCGCGGCGGCTGAACATTGAGGAAGAGCGGGCGCGCGCGCTGCTGGCGGTGGCTAAGAAGAAGATGTATGCGGCGCGTTTGCTGCGTCCAACACCGTATGTGGACAAGACGGTTTACACAGGTTGGAACGCGATGTGCGTTTCCGCGTATCTGGAGGCGGCCAAGGTGGTCGATCTGGCGCAGGCGCGCCACTTTGCTCTGCGCTCGCTGGACCGGCTGCTTTCCGAGGGATGGAATGCGGAGCGCGGGATGAAGCATGTGATTGCCTACTCGGACCCGAAGGCGGAGCGGCGCGAAGTCGCTGTCGTTGTTCCTGGCGTGCTTGATAATTATGCTTTCGCGGTGATTGCGTGTCTCGACGCATACGAGGCAACGGCGGACTTGAGCTACTTCCGGTTTGCGCGGTCGATTGGGGATGCGATGGTGGCGGGATTTTTCGATCCGGTGGCTGGGGGATTCTTCGATACGCGCACGGAGGGTCGAGCGGCGAACGAAGCAGCGGACGAGCAAACTACGATCGGAATTCTGGGGATGCGGCGAAAGCCGTTTCAGGATTCGCCGACTCCGGCGGGAAATCCGGAGGCGGCGATTGCGCTGCTGCGTCTGCATGGTTACGCCAACGTTGCATCGGATAGCGACGCGTCGTATCGCGACAAGGCCGAGCAGACGCTAGAGGTCTACGCTGGGGTCGCGGGCGAGCACGGCATTTTTGCGGCGACTTACGGGCTGGCGGTGGTCCGCTTCATGCAGCCGCACACGCAAGTGGTGGTCGTCGGGAAGGATGACGCGGCCGCGGAGCTTTATCGGGCTGCAGTGCGTCCGCTGGGCTTGAGTATGGCGGTTCTGCGTTTGGACGCCGATAAGGTTGTCGCGCAGAACCTGCCACCGGCTTTGGCGGAAACGATCCCGAATCTTCCGGCGCTGGGCGGGGGACGATCATTTGCGGTTGTGTGCTCTGGCTTCGCGTGCCAGCCGCCGATTTTTGATGCAGAGGAACTGGCGCGTTCGTTGGGGTCGCGGGCGCGTCCAGCGGCGTGAGTTGAGGCGGCTGGATTTGGGGGACCTCGGGGGCTGATCCCATCTTCCACTGCGACCGTAGCCACGGGCCTGAAGTTTCGCTTGTCCGCGCCGATATCCATAACTGTATAGCATTCCGGGCAGGCGACATACAGTGCGCGACACGCACTGCGCGCTGCCGTGCTGCCCTTCCGTCCCTGAAGTTACCTGCCTTGACTGCCGATAAAACGAGAAGGCGGCGCGGCCAGTCATGCCTTCCGACTTCCTCGATAACCCGAAGCTGTTCCGGCATTTAGTGGAAGACTTGCCGGTGGGGATTTTCATCGTGGATCGAGACCGGCGGATCCGTTTTTGGAATCGGGGCGCGGAACACCTCACCGGGCATCTGGGGCACGATGTGGTGGGACATGTGCTGGAAGATGCTGTGCAGGCTTGCGACCGGCGGGGCAACAGCTTGAGTGGCGAGCGCTGCCCGGTGACGATGACCATCCACCTGCGGCAGCCGCAGCAATGCACCGTTTTCTACCTGCACAAGAATGGGCATCGCACCGCAGTGAGGGTCCGCACGCAACCGATACTTGAATACGGCGACGCGATTGGGGGTGCGACAGTTTTTTTCGAGGAAGCGTTTGTGTACCGCGAGGAATCGTCCGGGCCAGCGATGTACGGATGTCTGGACCGGACGACGGGAGTTCCTTCACGCCGCCTGACGCGAGCGGTGCTGAACGAATGCATGGCGGGCATGGAGGAATCGCATCTCGGCTTCGGGCTGCTACGAATACGGGTGCTGGGGCTGGAGGAGTTTTGCGCAAAACACGGTCCGCAGTCGGTCGCGCCTTTTCTGCACACCGCGGCGCAGACCTTGCGGCACAGCCTGGATGCGGAAAACTTTCTGGGATGCTGGGAAGAGAACGAGTTTCTGGCGGTGCTGCCCTCGGCGAGTCCGATGATGGTGGCCACGACGGCTGAAATCTTGTGGAACCTGTTGAGCCATTCGGAAGTTTTGTGGTGGGGCGACCGCTTCATGGTTGAGGCACAGGTGGCCTACACGGTGGCGACAGCGGGCAGCGACTTGGAATCGCTTTTGCGGGAGATGAAGCCTTCGCACTCGAAGGGGATAGCGAAGGCGGTAGCGATGGGCGTTGCCAGTGTTTCTGGACGCCCGCGAGGATGATGATCCATGTTTGCGGTCATTGGGATCGTGGTTGTTTTCGGCTGCATTGCGGCGGGCTACTTGATGGAGCACGGCAACATAAAGGTGTTGCTCCAGCCGGCGGAGCTGCTCATCATCGGCGGAGCGGCGTTGGGTACGTTGCTGATCTCGAATCCAGTCCACACTCTGAAAAAGATCGCCAGCGGTGTGGCGGGAGTATTTGCGTCATCGAAGTACGACAAGCAGCGCTACATCGATTTATTGAAGATGATGTATGAAGTGCTGCAAAAGGCGCGCAAGGAGGGCCTGGTGGCATTGGAGTCGGACATCGAGGAACCGGAGAAGAGCCCGCTGTTCTTGAAGTACGAAAATTTCGCGAAGGACCACCATGCCATGGCTTTCATCTGCGACACGATGCGCATGGCGGTGAGCGGCGGCGTGGAAGTGTTCGATCTGGACCAGATGCTGGAGGCGGACATGGAAGTCCATCATCTCCAAGCGAGCGAGCCGGTGTTGGCGTTGAGCACGATGGCGGACGCGCTGCCCGGGCTGGGCATTGTGGCGGCGGTGCTGGGGGTGGTGATCACAATGGGCGCGCTGGGCGGACCTCCGGAAGAAATTGGACGTAAGGTAGCGGCGGCGTTGGTGGGGACTTTTCTGGGCGTTCTACTGTGCTACGGGCTGGTTGGGCCGCTGGCGGCGCGAATGGGCAAGATGGCGGACGAGGAACACGCCTTCATGATGGTGTTGCGGGTGACCATGATTGCTTTTCTGAAAGGTGTAGCCCCGATCATGGCGGTTGAGATTGGACGGCGGATGGTGCCCGGGCATGTGCGTCCTTCGTTTCAGGAGGTCGAGGAGGCTTGCCGGGGCGCGAGAGATGAAGCGAAGACCGCGGGGGCGCCGGCAGCGGAGGAGGCGCCAGCCGCGGCGGAGCCTGCGGTGCCGGGATAAACAGCCTCATGCCCACGCCACCCATCATCGTCATCAAGAAGAAAAGCGGCCATGGCGGCCATCACGGCGGAGCCTGGAAGGTCGCGTATGCCGACTTCGTCACGGCCATGATGGCACTGTTCATCGTGTTGTGGCTGATGAACACCAACAAGCCGATTCAGGTGGCGATTAGCGGTTACTTCAAGGATCCCAGCGGAACTGGGAGCAAGACCGGAACCAGTATGGCGGGAACGGGCGAGAGTGTTCAAGTGACAAAACAGGACATGGCGAAGCTTAAGACCGGGACCAGTCTGGCGGTAACGAGCGAGGCTCCTCAAGTGACCAAGCAGGACATGGCGAAGCTCAAAGAGGAGTTACAAAAGAGTATCGAGAAGATGACCAACCTGGACAAGCTGAAAAAAAATATAGAAATGACGGTAACCACGGAAGGCCTGCGCATCGAGTTGCTGGAATTGGAGAAAGGAGCGTTCTTCGACATCAGGAGTTCCGCGCTCAACAAAAATGGTCGGGAGATAGTGGCGCTGCTGGCGGTGGAATTGGGAAAAGTTCCCAATCATATTTCGATCGAGGGACACACCGACGCCAAGCCTTATGCCGGCAAGGGCAGCTACAGCAACTGGGAACTCTCGGCCGACCGCGCGAACGCGGCGCGGCGACTGATGCAGCAGTCGGGATTGCGCACCGATCAGATCTCGCAAGTGCGGGGCTTTGCCGACCGGCGTCTGCACAACTTAAAGGATCCGCTGGATCCGGCGAACCGGCGCATTTCGATCATCGTGCAGTACGTCAGCAGCAACACCGAGAAAGCGGAACCTCTCGGAGCGGATGCGAAAGAATCGGGAGGGGGGAAACCGTCGGCTGCGGGCGCGAAGGTGGAAACTGAAACTGCGGGTAAGAAAGACGAGAAGTAAGAAAGGCTAGCCACGGAGGCCAGCCCGGAAAATTGCTTTTCGTGATGCGAATAGCTACGTCATCTTGCTTAAGTGGCTATCTACACTTCGCGACTACTAGTCGCAGTGCGGTCTGTTGGGAGCACACGGGAACGGCCCCTCGGGAGTGGGAACTCTCGGGCTCGCAGCATACGCAAACGCGCCTACCAGACCTACCAACAGCAGTAACGCGGTGAGCCAACCGTTCATTGGCAACTATTACCGTCTGGACAACTGCCTTGCCGCCAACCGCTGGGTAAGGTCAAGCCTATCCCGCCTCGGGCGAGGAATGCAGGTAGGCGCGCATCATGCGCACTTCATCGTCTTTTTCGTCGAGGTCGTGGAGGAGGATGTCGCGCAGAGAAACAACGCCCTTCAATTCACGTCCCGCGCAGACCGGCAGGTGACGGAAGCCATGCCGCTTCATCAGGGTCATGCATGTTTCGACGGGATCATTTGGAGCGACGGTCAGCGGATCTTCGGTCATAACCTGGCCGACCAGGGTGCGGGCGGGATCCTTGCCGCCAACCACCACGCGGCTCATCAGGTCGCGCTCGGAAAAAATGCCGGTTAGTTGGCCTTCTTCGAGGACCGGCACGGCGCCGATCTTGTGCTCCACCATCATGCGGGCGACTTCGAGCACGGTCTGGTGGGCCTCGGCGGATATGGTGACTTGATCTTTGAGCAGATCGCAGATCAACATTTGCACCTCCCGTGGACTTGTGCCGGAAAGCGACGTGTCCGGCGAACGGCTTCAAATTCGTCTTGAACGAAAGAAGCAACACCGCTTTGTGTCTGGACCCCCGGCGGAGTAGGCGGAGTATATGTCGAAAATCGGCGCAGGGGAAGAAAAAAATGAAGTATGTGTGGCGGCGGGGCTTCGCCCCGCCGGGACGGGGCGAAGCCCCGTCCCCACACCCGTTACGCGCTCCGGCCCGCGCCCAGCGAAATGACGTAGGATCTGGCGGCCAAAGCGGCGGGCATCTCGGCGGCGCCGCGGGCGGTGACAATCAAGTTGTAATCTTCACTGGCCCGAAGACGGCTGAACACGGGGGTCTCCTCCCGCGGCTCGACCAGGGCCAGGTATCGGAGGAAGGTGAATACGTCTTCGGTGGGCTCCAACCCCGGCGCAACGAAGGAGACTTCTACATCTTCGTGGTGAAAGTGCCACCCCAGCGAGGCGGCCAGGCGCACCGCTCGCTCATACAGCACGGGCTGCAGGATTCCGGGCGCGGGGTTGTCAAACACGATGCGGAGCTTGCGTTCATCTTCGCGGCTGAACTCGCGCACTTTGAGCGCGCCGGTGCGGGCCGTGGCTTTCCAGTCCACATGGCGGGCCGAGTCGTCGGGCATGTAGTCGCGGATAAGGTAAAGATTGTAGCCGCGTCCGCGCACAAAGGTTTCGAACTCGCCGGTGACCATGGGAAGAACTTCGCGGAACTGTTCGGTGGGCTCAACCGCGGGATAGACGATCACTTCGCGGGCCAGATTAATGCGCCGGGTCTTCATCAGGAAGGAAAAGGGGAAACGCGTGGCCAGACCGAAGTTCTTTTCCGAGTAGCGGCCGCGGACCGGGAAGCTGATCTCGAGGTCGGCGCGGAGTTCCTGCCCGGGGGCAAGAAAAGGAAAATAAACGGATTCTTCGAGGATCGGCTTTTCCGCTTCCTCGCGCACGCGCCGCAAGCGGCGGTCGGGCAGCCGCAGCCACTGGTCCTGGGGTGCGCGGTTGCGAGGCAAGCCGAAGGTCGAGGCTTCCCAGCGCCAGCGGTCTTTGGCGGCTTTGCGCTTGGCGGGAACCACGCGCACGGAAAACGAGGGCAGCCATGCGCTGGCGTTCTGCAAGAGCAAGCGCGCCAGCATCGGCCGCCCGGCAAAAACGTGTTCGGGCAAGTGAACATCGAGCGTGAGACTGCGGAGCACGAGCGCCGAGGCGATGCCGGAAACCAGAATGGCAGAGAGCAGCGCGGCGACGACAACGTAAAGCAGGTTATTGCCGGTGTTAATGGCGGCGATTCCGATGACGACGCTGATCAGGATGTAGATCAGGCCAGCGCGCGTGACGTCGTAGTCCATCGCTTCGCGGACACGGCTCGCGACTACCCGCCGCGCCAGGTAGGGCACCGTGGTCAGGCCGACGAACGTCGCCAGCAACAGCGCCACCGAGGCCATAATGAGAGTTCCCCAGAGGCTGCCCGCCTCGCGCGCCACCGTGGAAAACAGCGCCGCCCCGAAAGCCAGCGCCAGGCCCACGAGCGCCAGCAGGAATCGCACCCAGACCTGCGAAAGCCCCAGCGAAAAGCGGGACGTGGTTGCGGGTTGCGGGCTGTTTGGCTTGCGTTCGGTAATCACGAAGCTCTCCGATGCCGGACGGTGCTTCTGCCAGCATATGACGGCCGAGGGGCGAGTGGAAGTGACGGAAGATAGTTTGAGCGGAAATCCGATCGAAGGCAGCCTTCAATCATTATCCGGCGTTGACTGGCGGCGATTTCTCCACCATAGAAACAGGGCCACAGACACGGCGACAATCAGAACGGCGAGATCGAAGCGCTGCAGGGCGCGCACCAGGCTGCGCCAATGTTGCCCGAAGAGATATCCGGCGCTGGCGATGCAGGTGACCCAGACGGCCGCACCCAGGAAGTTGAAGATCGCAAACGCTCGCCACCTCATGCGCAGCACGCCGGCCAGCGGTCCGGCGAAAACGCGCACGCCGAAAATGAAGCGGGCAAAGAAAATGGCGGCTGCGCCATAGCGGGCGAACATTCGCTCGCCGCGTTGCAGCGCGGTGGACGGAATCCGGAAGAAGCTTTGATAGCGATCGAGCAGCGGACGCCCGCCATAGTGGCCGAAGGCGTAGCCCAGATCGCCGCCGAGCGTAGTGGCACACGTGGCAACCACGATGATCCAGCCGAGATGGAGCTGATGTTCGTGATAGGCCAGGAAACTAGCCAGCAGGAGCGCGATCTCACCGGGGACGGGAACGCCGGCGCTCTCCGACAGCAATGCCAGAGCCACGGCCCAGTAGCCGTAGTCGGCGACGAATGCGCGCAGCGAGTGGACCATCGTGTAGTGCATGGATTGAAGGCCAGTATGGACCAGTTCTCGGTTCTCAGTTCTCAGACAAGCGGGGTTGACTGAGAACCGATCAGTTTCCTTTTCCGCCGGTCAGGAAATCAACGAGCGCGCGGTTGAAGTCCTCGGGCGCTTCTTCGTAGGGCAAGTGGCCGACGCCCTCAAAGGCCATCAGACGGACATCGCGAAAATTCCGGCGCAGCGGCTCGGCGGAATGAAAATCAACGGCGCGGTCTTTCGTTCCCCACATGAGGAGAGTGGGGTAATCGCGGATCTTGGGAAGCGCCGTTTCCAGTTCCGCCAGATCCGCCGTCCAATTCCTTACGATGCGCAAAGCATGGCGGAAGGAGTGATTCTTGAGTACGGGCATGCGGTAGCCCTCGAGCGAATCGGGCGGAATTTTTGATCCGTCGCCGAACAAGCGGCGCAGCCACAGGTAGTCGAGCGAGCGCCAGCGCTCAATCGTGTTGCGGAAGAGCATGGAACCGAAAGCGCTGCCCAAGAAGGGCGCGAGCCGCTTGCCATGCGGCGACCAGGGATTGATGGGCGCCACGAGCACGAGGCGCCGCAATCGGGCATCCTTGCGCTCAACACAGATGGCGGCCACCATGATGGCGACGCCGCCTCCGCGGGAGGTACCCAGCAGGTCGAAATCTCGAATGCCGAGAGCGTCCGCGAACTGCAGAACGCGCTCGGCGGTCGCGCGCACGGTGCAGTCCATGCCCTCATTAGCTATCGACAACCCAGCGCCCAGATTGTCGATGGCGTAAACGGTCGCATGGGGCGCGAGCGCGGGGATGGTGAATCTCCAAGAAAAGGAATATCCAATCAGCCCGTGAATCAGGATGAGCGCCGGGCCTGACGCGGCCTTGAAATAGCGCATGCGCCCGTCGGCGAGTTCGAGCCAGCGCTCTTCAACGGCAACTCCAGCCCTCGAAGTGCCCGCGGGCGTTTTGCGTTCGGCGGCGGGGATGAATTTTTCTTCGGAATTTTGCGTTTCGATGGGCAACGAAATCCTCGCGGATAGAGTCTTACTAAGCGATATCGCCTCTATCGCTCTTGGGGAGTTGAATTCTGGCTCCCCTTCTTTTTTGCTGCGAGTCCTGCGTCAGTTCGCCGGCGCGGCTATGCCGGCTGAAACCACGGTCTGCGCTTTCTTCCGCTTCTTGCCCAGCAATTTTTTCAGCACTCTGGCGCCTTTATCCACGTGCTTTTCTTCGAGCAGAAACGGCGGCAAGAAGCGCAGGACGGTGTCCTGAGTCGCGTTGAAGAGCACGCCCTCCGCCAGCGCCTGCTCCACTAATGGGCGCGCGGGAATGTCGAGGACGAGACCCTGAATAAATCCGCGTCCGCGCACTTCGCGCGTAGCGGAGTATTTGTCGACCAATTCCTGAAGTTGTTGATGCAGGTAGCCGCCAACCTTCTCGACATTTTCCAGCAGGCGCTCTTCTTCGACGATGGACAGATATTCGAGCGCGACGCGGCACGCCAGCGGACCTCCGCCAAAGGTGGTGCCGTGCTGTCCGGGCGAAATCGCGGAGGCGAAATGTTCTTTCGACAAGAACGCGCCGAGCGGCAATCCCGCAGCGATCGGCTTGGCGATGGCGACGATATCAGGAACCACGCCGAAACTCTGGAAGGCAAAGATCTTGCCGGTGCGGCCGAGGCCGCACTGGATCTCGTCGAAGATGAGTGCGGCCTGGTGCTGGTCGGCAAGCGTGCGGCACTCGCGCAGGAAGTCTTCGGAACACTCGAGGATTCCGCCTTCGCCAAAGATGGGCTCAAGCACGATAGCGCAGGTGTTGGCGTTGACGGCAGCACGCAGCGCGTCAACGTCGTTCTGCGCAACAAAGGTCACATTTTCGAGCAGCGGCTCAAAACCTTTGCGGTATTTGTCCTGTCCGGTCAGGGACATGGCGCCAAACGTCCGGCCGTGAAACGAACCCTGCAGAGCCACCAGTTGGGACTTGGCTTCGCCGCCTGCTTTGTGTCCGGCGAGACGCGCCAGCTTGATGGCGCCTTCCATGGCCTCGGTGCCGCTGTTCGAGAAGAATACGCGATCAAGGCCCGAAAGCTGGCAAAGGCGCTCGGCAAGCTGTCCCTGATATTCGTTGTAATAGAGATTCGAAAGGTGAATGACCCGGGCCGCCTGCTCGCGGATGGCTTTCACGATGCGAGGATGAGCATAACCGAGCGCATTCACGCCCAGCCCCGCCACAAAGTCGAGATACTTCTTGCCTTCGAAGTCGTAGAGGAAAACGCCTTTCCCGCGCTCAAAGCCAACGGGATAGCGATTGTAGGTAGGGAGAAGAAAGCGCTTTTCTAGATCGGCGATCTGATCGAGGCGAGGCATGCCTTCAATTGTAAAACGAACGGACTTCTCGGCACCGTTTCAGGGAAACTCCGATTAAGACTTGTGCCTCGCTCGTATGCCGGAAAAGATCAACCATGCCCCAAGCAACAGGAACACATATTCCACAATGAGCTTGACTATGGCTTGAGTGTGATTGCTGGGCTGAAACGCTCTCGTGTTTGGATGCAAAATCAGCTTCATCTCTATGTAGACCAAGAGTGCGCCAACAATTATCTTCCACCAAACAGTGCCTTCCGTGTTCGCGCCGCTGCTCCGAGTGTTCCCTGCTCCAATAATCCACTATGAGGTCAGATTTCAAAACAGCTCACTACTAGAGATCGCGGTAAGCCCCGTCTCTGCAATTAGAAGAACTTACGCCACCGCCGTCTTCGAAGTCCGCAACTGCCGATACAGCCGCAGATAGTCGTCCACCATCCGTCGCGCCGTGAAGCGCTCTCGCGCCCGATTGTAGGCTCTCATGCCGTAGAGGCGCGCGAGTTCGCGGTCTTCGTCCAGTTGGCCGAGCACTTCGCTGAGGCTCTCGGCGCTATCGCGTTCGAAGTACAAGGCCGCGTCGCCCCACATTTCGCGATACACTTCGATGTCGTTTGCCACCAAAGCGCAGCGCGAGAACGCCGCCTCGATCGACGCCAATCCCGTAGGCTCGTAGCGCGAAGTCGCCGCAAAAATCGTCGACTTGCTGTAAAGCGAGCGCAGTTGCGATTCGGTCTGCGCTCCCTTCACCGAAATTTCGTGTTCGCCGGTGGAGACGCGCACGTCGGCCCGGATCGGCACCGGCGGCGCGGGAATCGGGTTATCCGCCCCCACAATGCACACCGGCAGGCCATGCGTGTGTTGGGTCAGCAATGCCACCTGCTTTCCCGAATCCCATAGGCGCCCGATCGCCAGCACCGACTCTTCCTTGGTCACAAACGGATTGAAATAAATCGGATTGCGCCCGGGCGGAATGACGTATCCCTCAAAATCGTCGCCGTAGGCAACGCGCAGCATCTCTCCCATCCAGCGCGAAGTGGTGACCACGGCCTCGGCCCGCTTCAAGCCCGCGGCCATCGTCGCGCGATACCACTTCAGCCAGGCCGAGGCGGCCGGTTCGTGTCCGTGGATGCTCAACCACCACGTGATCACATCGCCGTGCGCCGCCACCAGCCGCGGCGTCGCCACTGGCAGCGCCCCAAAACTCAATTGATTCAAGTGCAGAAAATCGGGACGCGTGTCGCGCACGATCGCGCACAGATAATCCTCGGCCGCGTGGAAGTCCTGCTCACCTTCCTGCATCCAGTCGAGTCGAAACGCAGTGGGATGATATTCGAGCCCGTGTAGCCCGTCCATCCATGCGGTCTGATGAGGAAGTGGAATTTCTCCAAAGCTGACGAGCGTGACTTGCGCCCCGTGGGTCACCAGGCCCGAAACCAGTTCACGCGAGTACGTCCATACTCCGCTGAACGTGTCCGCCGTCACCAATACGCGCACAGAACCCCCCGGGGATCGAGGTCTGGGAACTACCCTCGGCCTGCCTGCCCCCAGTTTAGGGTCTACGACCGTGCCTAGGAAAGAGTTTTCTTGCAGCCGTCCTTTGTTTATCCATCCCCCAAAAGGGTGTCCCACTGACCGGCGCCGAAGCGCCCGCCCCGTTTCATGTCGAGTCCGCCCACTGCGTCATCGCGCGTTGAATCGCGCGATGGTCCGGCATCCTCGCCAGCTTAGGCTGCACCAGGATACGCATCGTCCAAACGAGATCGTCCAGGGCGGTCCCAAACCCGAAGTGAGCATCCACAAACGCCAGTTCCGCCGACGGCAGAGACGAACGGCCAGAGATCAGGACCACGGGAACATCCGGCGCCAGAAACTTGATTTCCTCGGCTAACCGCGAACCCGACATCAAAGGCATTTCGTAGTCAAGAAGCGCCAGATCGAAATAGGTTCTCTGGCAAAGCGCGAGCGCCTCGATCGGGTCATTCTTCGTGATCACTCGGAACCCGCATTCTTCAAGAACACTGGTTAGCAATCGGCTGGATTTGGGATTGTCATCCACGTAGAGCACTGTCGTTCGGTTCTCCATCACAAACCTCCGTTCCTGTCCTGAAGAACGCAGGCCACGCGCCGCCCTTGCGAATACTTTGGGTAGAGATTTGTAAATGATGGATGATGGAAGTTGATTCAGAGACCTGGTTGCTTGAAGAGATCGAGCAGCAAGTGCCTAACAGATAGAAGGACTTGAGGTGCGTGTTTCCGCGCCGCCCAACTCCTTCTCCGCCGGGCCATCGCAAGGCATCGTGAACTTGAAAATGGAGCCATGGTCAGCCTGTGCCTCAACCCAGATCTTTCCGCCACAGTGCTCGACGATTTTCTTGCAGATGGCCAGGCCAATTCCGTTGCCCGCATACTCGGCCCGGGTGTGCAGGCGTTGGAAGACGACAAAAATGTGTTCTCTGTACTCCGGCGCAATGCCGATCCCGTTATCGCTCACGCTGAACAACCACTGCTGGCCCGCTTTCTCGGCCTGCACGGAGATTGCCAGCGCTTCCTTTCCGCGAAACTTGATCGCGTTCCCGATCAAGTTCTGGAAGATCTGCGCTACCTGCGAGCGGTCCGCCCAAACCATCGGCAGCGCCGCATGCGTGACCACCGCGCCGCTCGCTCGCATCGCCGGACCCAGACTCTGCAGGACCTCTTCCACCGCCGCATCACAATCGACGCGTCCGCAAGCGTCGCCACTCCGGCCTACTCGCGAAAAGGCCAGCAGATCCTGAATCAAGGTCTGCATGCGCAGAGCTCCCTCGCTGGCATAGCCGATGAATTTGTCGGCGTTCTCGTCGAGCCGGCCGCGATAGCGTTCGCCAAGCAACTGCGTATAAGTCGCCACCATGCGCAGCGGCTCCTGCAGGTCATGCGATGCGATATAAGCGAATTGTTCCAGGTCCGCGTTGGAGCGGGCAAGCTCCTCGACTTTCCTCGCCAAATCCTGTTCCGCTTGCCGGCGCAAACGAAGCATCCGTTTTTCCTGCAAAGCGCGGCGGACTGCTTCGGGCAGCCGCGCCAGACCGTCTTTCAGAACGTAATCCGTCGCGCCCCGTTTGATGCATTCCACCGCGGTGACGTCTCCCAACGCGCCCGAGACCAGGATCAGTGGTATCTCCAGCCCTTCGCGCCGCAGCACATCCAGCGCTTCCATTCCTTTCCACTGCGGCAGGTCGTAGTCGGCGATCACCACGTCCGGACTTTGCAAGCGAAGCTGCCGCTCAAACCCGGTTTCCGTTTGTACCACCACCACGGAAAATGAGAAGCCGCCATTTCGCAGGGCCTGGGCCACGAGTTCCGCGTCCAGTTCGTTGTCTTCGACGTGCAGCACCCGGAGTTCGTTGGGTTGTGGAGTGAGCCACGATACAGCTTTAGTGTCAGTCATGAGCCAGACCTGCCAAATGCTGGGAACCTTCCACTAATGGGCGCTGATTGATGCCCGGCAGCGAGATGATCCTCGGAACTAATGGTACGAGCATCACCACCGTGACCACGGAAACCGCAGCCGTGATTGCCTTAATGATGCCCGCCAGCACATAGCTGCCGTGCCAGACGTTCCAAATTTCCATCAGGTGGGTCGTGCCACAAGCCAGGATAAAGCTCCCTAACATCCAGAAAATCCGATAGAAGGGAAGATCGCGATTCCTGCGAATGAAATAGAAGAGGATAACGGGAATGCAGTAATACGACAGTGCGATCAGGCCGTCCGAAATAACGTGCAGCCACACGATGCGCGGATCCCACAGGTAGCAGAAACCGTGCGGCATGAAATCGGAAGAAAACAATTGTCCAAAGAATTCCATGACCTCGGTCTCGCCTCCTTCGAGAGTTATCGGCAAGACAGTTGCCGTTCCCAGCACAGAGGCAGGTTACTGAGGGTCGGGGCGAACCCGGAAGGGCGCGGGTTCCGAGTAGTGCCGCGTGAGGACCCCGACGGCTGAGAACTGAGAACTGATGGCTGACAGCCGCTCCTAAAGCACAGCTTTGTTCTTCGTCGAAGGATGGAAATTGATGGTGGTCGAGTAGCCCGGCAGTTCGATGGCAACGCTGTACTCGACGTCAATGGCGAGACTGCCATTGCCCATCCCGCCCACCCGCGCAACATGCACCTGCTTGGGCGTCAGCGCAATATCGTAGCTGCGGGCCTGCTTGATGATGGTCTCGCGAATGTCGTCTTCCGTGCGCGTGGTGTAAGTCGATTGCAGCGCTTCGGTCTTGATCGCATCCTCGAACTGGTAGTTCGAGAGGACCGGCGGAATGACCTTGAAGCCCACCAGGAGAATCGCCGCGATGACGGCCACGCCGAAGACCAATTTCAGAGTTGCCATAAAAAACAATCGCCAAATCGCTGGTTGCGAAGTTCCAATCCCGAGCTTACCGTCATGCGCTAAGGGCTGTTCTCGGGCTAGCGAGCCGGCCGCGAGCAGTCATTGGCGCAGTCCTTGAAAATACTCGGTTATGGCAGAAATCTTAACGTCCTCTTTGTGGAGAGTCGAGCGCCGAACGACTTCCACAGTATCTTCGGTAACCTTCTTTCCCACATTGATTCGAAAGGGGATGCCCACCAGGTCGGCATCCTTGAACTTCACCCCTGGCCGTTCATCCCGGTCATCGAGTAAAACGTCGTATCCGGAGGCTTCGAGCTGCCGGGCAACGTCCTCGGCGGCGCTGCGGATCTTTTCGTCCGAGCTATTGGTGGCCACTACGACCACCTCGAATGGCGCGATCGAAGGCGGCAGCCAGAAGCCGTTCTCGTCGTTATTTTGCTCGACGGCCGCGGTCAGGATACGCTCGATGCCAATCCCGTAGCTCCCCATAATTGGCGCGATTTCCTTGCCATTGCGATCGAGCACGCGGGCGCCCATGGATTCGGAATACTTGTAGCCCAGCTTGAAGATATGCCCGATCTCGACCGCGGTATCGATGCGCAGGGCAGCGCCGCAATTCGGGCAATCTTCGCCGGCGGTCACGCTGCGGACGTCGGCGGCAACGGTGTACTGGAAATCCTTCCCCGGCGTAACGTTCTTCAGGTGATAGTCGAGCTTGTTGGCGCCGCAAATCATGTTGACGCGGCCAACCAGCCCTTCATCGAGCACGACATTGGCGTTCCGCGGATCGTCAATAACGGCGATGAATTGCGGGTACTGCTTCTTAATTTTTTCCTTGCCTTCATCCAGCCACAGCCCAAGCAACTCCGCCGGCCGGGCAACCATGCCGATGGGTCCGATGAAACCAGCGGGGCCCTGGAAGTAGAGTTCCAGTTCTTCCGTCTGCATGGGACGAAGTTGGCTCGCCTTCACCAGTGTGAGCAGCTTGGTCTCGTTCACGGTGTGGTCGCCGCGCAGAAAAACCACGACCGGCTGCTCCAGCGTCTTGCCGCCGTCGCCGAGCTTCTGCGCCATGTAGGCCACGGCCTTGATGTCCTGCTTGGCGGAAATCTTCAGGAACTCCGCTACATCGGCGATCGCGCCTTTGCCCGGCGTATAGACGAGCAGCGGCTTGCCGTCGCCTTCCGGCTGCAGGTCTTCGATGGGAGCCAGCTTCGAGGTCGCCTTCTCCATATTCGCCGCGTAGCTGCATTTCTCGCAGCTCACCACCTGGTCTTCGCCGGCCGGAGTGCGCACCATGAATTCCTGCGACTGCGATCCGCCCATGGCGCCCGAGTGCGCGTCGATCACCATGTACTTCATGCCGCAGCGGTCGAAGATGCGGCAGTAGGCGTCGTAGTGCTTGAGGTAGGAAACGTCGAGCCCGGCGGCGTCAAGGTCGAACGAATACGAGTCCTTCATGATGAACTGACGCACGCGCAGCAGGCCCGATTTCGGACGAGGCTCGTCGCGGAACTTGGTCTGAATCTGATACCAGATCTGCGGCAGTTGCTTGTAGCTGCGCAGTTCCTTGCGCGCGATGTCGGTCATGACTTCTTCGTGCGTAAAGCCCAGGCACAGATCGGCGCCCTTGCGGTCCTTGAGGCGAAACATGTTGTCGCCCATCGCTGCCCAGCGCCCGCTCGCTTCCCAGATTTCGCGCGGATTCAACGCTGGCAGGTAGAATTCCTGTCCGATCTTGTCCATCTCCTGGCGAACGATGCCCATGATCTTCTGCGTAGTGCGATTGCCGAGGAACAGGAACGAGTAGATGCCCGCGCCCAGTTGGCGGATGTATCCAGCGCGGACCAGCAGCTTGTGGCTAGCGACTTCGGCGTCAGCCGGAGCCTCGCGAAGAGTAGGGATAAAGAGTTGCGACCAGCGGTGCATGATTATGTTTTCCAATCGTTTTCCAACCCGGAGAGAATCTTTGATTGTAAACGACGAGGATTGTAAACGATGGGGTTAGTGTGGGGACGATGGGGATCGTGTGGGGACGGGCGTCTCGCCCGTCCAAGCCGAGCGCAAGCGGGTGCCCCACTCATCGCGTTCGTTGCGATGAGTGGGCGCTGACGCCAGGGAACCTCCAGTCTGTCATCCTGAGTGCAGCAGGGACTTCACGAAGTGAAGCCCCTGCGGAGTCGGACCCTGCACCCGGCCGAAACAGACGGTTGGAGCGTCGGCCTGAGTTCGTTGTAATATTCCCTTGCCTCTTCCTCCAGAAAGAGAGCGCTTCGAGGATTGAATGAAAGAACTCTTTCGAGAACATTTCAGGGATTATGTCGCATCAGATTTTGGGCTGAAATTCGACAGCCTGAATGAGGTTGAGCGGTCGAAACGCATGGCGAGGTTTTACGCGGAGAAAGTGATCCGCTGTGTCAATCCGGGACTGATACCCACAACGGAGGAGGAGCTCGCTGCCTGTGTTGTCGACGGCTCAGACGATTGCGGCGTCGACTTCCTGTCCCGTGAAGGCGACACCGTTCTTATAGTGCAGGCGAAGTTCAGCGGACACAAGAAAACAAGCAAGAAGCGCCTAGAGGACCCTGAGAGCTTCGATTTCTTTTGTTCGGTGCTAGCAAGGCTCTTTGCGGGGCCGAAGAAATTCAAAATGAATCAGAAGCTCAAGGAGGCGCGCGCCGAAATTGACTGGGAGCATGATTCATTTCTTCTTCACTACATCACGCTCGCCCAGCCCGCTCAGAATTCGTTCAATCAATTAAGCCAGGGGATACATCCCATAAGTGAGATCCAAGACCTAACTGATCGGGTCGCCCTAGAACTCTTGGACGAACAAGCCCTGAATAAGAGTCTTCGCGATGCGCTGAGCGTAAGAGAGGAGTCCTCGGCGCGTGCGCGGGTCTTGTTTTCTCGAAACGAAGAGCAGCCACCCTGGCTGCGCTTCGAAGACAACCTTGGCAGGATCTCGTATGTCGGAAGAGTCGACGGTAGCCAGGTCGCCGAGATTTTCAGAGCACATAAATCCAGCATATTCTCGCTAAACATCAGGAACTACATCGGCGACAACCTAACCAACAGGGGCATCAAGGCGACCGCTACGAACGCCCCAGACGATTTCTTTTTCTACAACAACGGGATTTCGGCGCTGTCATCACACATCGTTGAAGATCCCGAGAATCGGACGCTTGTTTGCGAGGATTTTTCGATCATAAATGGCGCCCAGACCGTTCGATCTCTCCAAAAGGCACACGCCGATGACTCGAACGCCGTCCGCGACGTGAGGGTCTTGATCAGAGTTACGGAGGCTAGACCGAAGGAGGTCGAGCCAGATTTCCTTTATAGCATTACAAAGTTCAACAACACCCAAAACGCCATTAAGGTCGCCGACTTTCGAAGCAACGACAAAGTGCAGCTCGACGTGGCTGCGAAGTTCGAGAAACTGCCAGCCCGAGGTGGCAAGAAATTTCGATATAGAAACAAGCGCACGGGCGAGAGAGAGCCGAACCGGATCTCCATTGCAATGGAGGACTTCACCAAAACGGCGCACTCCTTCCTCTCGGGCCCCGATGATGTGTTCGGGGGCTCTCAGTACCTGTTTGATACGTCTAAGGATGGCGGTTACCTCAAAATTTACGGAAACGGGACGGAACTTCTGCCCGCATTGACGGAAACGCAGTTTAATCGGCTCGTTGGAATTTGGTTCATCTGCGAATACGTAAAGGACATCTGGGAGCGAGAAAGCGGCGCGGCGGCCTCGGAGGCTTTGGAGCGGAGATGGATGGTCTTCTTCGCCGTGGGAGAGTCAATGCGACAGGCCTACCGGCATCAAGGACAGGATCTCGGTCCCGCTCTCGAACGGTTTTCTGACCCTAACTGGTACATTGAGCCCGAGACCCACTCGTACAAAGCGGTAATCAGGCGTCACTGCAAACTCGCGTTCACCGCACTCAAGAACGCATATGGAGAGTCCAGCAAAGAAAAGGAATTCCGGCATCGCAATTGGTTCAGAAATCAGCTAACCCTCGCGTCCGTGCAGAAGCAGTTGGAAAACCTCTGGGACGTGGTGAGCGAGAACGCCGATGATTACCTGCTGCCCTCGACCAAACGAGATGGGCCTCCATCCTCTAGGAGCTGACGCACATGACTGAACCGAAACTCACAGCCTGCCCCACTCATCGTTTCTTCGCGATGGTTGGGATTCCGCGAGCGTTCCACTTCCGCAATCAGACGCCTGACTTTTTTCATCACAAACCATCTGTGTGCGGCATCACAGACTTCCAACCCGCCATGCGCGATAATGAATCTGATTAGGGCAACGAGGATGTGTGCCCGTCTCCCGAGACGGCCCTCGAAGCTACTCCAGCCCGTATGTTAGTTGTTCTTTGAAAACTAAATTTGAGGCAATGAGCGGGCGTCAGCACGCCGCCGAAACTATGAAGTCTAATAGAATTAGGCGAAGAATCGAGCTAAGTCCTTATTCCGGAATACTTTGATATAAGTCCTTATTTTTCAAAGACCAAGTCCGAAAATTCCTCCTAACCCCATGATTCGTATAGCGAGGGGGGGAGGGGGGTACCAGTACTAACCAGTAAACACATCAAAAGCGTCAGCCGCCAAGCAGAGGGTAAAGAGTCTTGGACGCGGGTGAACATCCCTAACGCACCCCTTGCGAGGGAGAAGGGTGCAGGGGTCCTTCGACTCCGCAGAGACTTCACTTCGTGAAGTCCCTGCTCCGCTCAGGATGACAGATTGAATGATGACGCTGAACTTACGGCCCGGTTCGCCCATCCATTCCAACTGGTTGATTTCACGCAGGATGGCTGAAATCAGCCACTCGTCTTGCCGCAACTTTTCTTCGCGATCCGAGTTCACATGAGTAGGCGCTTCAGAAGAAACAGAAAGCTGAAGGACCTCAGGCTCCGGCGAATCGCAGGGCTTGTGTGGGGTTCCGCCCGCTTACGGGGCTAAGCCCCGTCACCACACGAACTCGAATCGCTGAGGAGAAGAAAGGGAGGTTCACCATGAAATACCTGAGATATGTTGCACTGCTTGCTTTACTGACGTTGCCGCTAGCCTACTCGCAGGCTGCGGTCAGGATCGGAGTGGGGATCGGCGTCGGCGGCTATGTGGCTGGCCCGCCAGTTTGCGCTTACGGCTATTACCCGAGCTATCCGTATGCTTGCGCGCCCTACGGCTACTACGGCCCGAGCTGGTTTGCGAACGGGATCTTCATCGGCGCAGGCCCGTGGTACCACGGCTGGGGACATCCATATTACGGACGCCCCTATGCTCGCGGCTTTGGGGGACGTGGCTTTGCGGGACATGGCTTTGTGGGACATGGCCCGGTGGTTGGGCGCGGCTTCGCAGCACGCGGCCCGGCCGCAGGCAACCGCGGAGGGTTCCATGGAGGGTTCCGCGGCCGCCGCTAACAAATTACGCCGGAAATTGACGAACGGCTGGCATGACAAATCTGCCAGCCGTTTTTCTTTGTTTCCCCCAGCGCAGCGCTAGCGGGCTTTGCCCGCTTGGACGGACGAGGGCGGCCGTCCCCACGTGAGTCTTACTACGCTGCCAGGCGCTTCAAGAGTTTCTTGGCCAGCTTTTGCGCTTCGCCGAAAGATTTCTGGTATTCGACGAAGATGCGGTTCAGTTCGAGCGACTGGTCGGCGGTGGGCTTGTGGCGCAGCATCATGTCGCGCACGTGGACGGGATTGGGCAGGGTCGCGTCTTCGGTGAGTTCTTCAAGGGCGGTTGCGGGATTGTAGTGGTACATTGTTACATTCTATCGCCGCGCGTGAAATTTCTCAGCCCCCTGATCCCTCATCAGCCACCACCGGACTTCTTGATGGCTAATTCCTTCAAACGAAGATCCAGCCTTTTTTTGTGATTGACCCGGTCGAGCACCTTCTCTATCGTGGCCGCCAGACGATCGGAGCTTTGGTCGAGCCCCAAACTGGACTTCTCGAAGTAGGCGGTCGCGCCCTCGCTGAGGAGCTTTTCCTCGTTCTTCTGCGACAGGCTGGTCAGCACGATGACCGGAATGTCCAAGGTAGCGGGATTTGCTTTCAGGGCTTTCAGGACTTCCGTGCCGCTGATCCTGGGCAGCATCATGTCGAGCAGGATGATGTCGGGCAATTTGTCATTGGCGACCCGCAAGGCTTCCTCGCCGTCGGCGGCGGTGCTGACGTCGTAGCCGGCTCTGGACAAAGCGCGCTCATTGGCCATCCGGAGAAACTTGCTGTCTTCGACCAACAGCACCTTGGACTTCGACATGGTGGAGTTCGAAACGGTCACACGTATCCCTCGTGTGGATTCATCGGCACAAACGGCGGAAAACTTGAGGGACGGGGGTAACCTGGCCCCTCAAGGGCCGTCTGATTTCTAGGAAGTTACGGTATGGCTAAGGCGATCCCCTGATACGAAACATAAGGGCTGCTTGCGCCGCTCCGCTGATACCTGATACCTGAGACCTAGGGAGTGTTAACACTAATTATAGATTTCGTGATATCTTTAATTCGTGGAGATCACCGAAACGCAATTCGATCGCATCGAGTCCAGCCTGCCGCGCCAGCGCGGTAATGTGAAAGTCACCAACCT
>Ga0208937_1000142_pt1 | contig 68117 bp, 61 predicted proteins | sample June2015DPH_11_5_FD_184705 | JGI IMG/M metagenome (GOLD analysis project Ga0208937, IMG submission 184705) | Peatland microbial communities from SPRUCE experiment site at the Marcell Experimental Forest, Minnesota, USA - June2015DPH_11_40... | ecosystem: Environmental > Terrestrial > Soil >... | reverse complement strand
TGCCAAACCCGGTGCTCGCGACCACCCCGCGGGCGCCATGCGAACCGCCGGTGCCGTTGCCATAGCCTGGGCCGGAGGGCATATCAAACGAGCCCGCCTGCGCGATCGTAATCGGACGGCCGTGATTGTCCTGTGCGGGCACGCCGTTGGGGTCGCCGAAGCCCCCCGTTTGTACTTTCTGCGGCGCGGCTGCCATGGTTGGCGTCGCCGAGCTTCCGGTGGAGAACACATTCGTCTTGACCGGCGGCCTGGGGATCAGCGGCTTCATGTCCGGCAGAAGTTCTTTCTTGGCAGCCAGCGTTACCTTGGGCGCCTCCTCGGGAACTGGCTTTTTCGGCTGGACCAATTCGGAGGGAACGCGCAGAGCTTCGGGCCGCGGCATTACCGGTTCGGCAATCTTTGGAACAGGAAAATTCTTGACCGGCGCCGGAGCCTGTGGAACCGGGGGCGGAGTGCTGACCAGACTGACGAAGTGGTAATCGCGCTCCCGGGGCTCAAGAACATCGGGGTATACCATGGCGGCAATCACGAAGAACGCCACCACCAGCGACTGCACTCCGTAACTGAGAACGAACTTCCCCCAACGGGTGCGAGGCTCGGGAAGAAGGCCTAGCGTCAATTGTGAAGCCTGAGAATCCATGTCCGGCACCCTCATGTAGCTACCTGCTTAGCGCTTGCAAAAAAAAGTGGTCAATCCCACGAGCTAGCACTTTAAAGACCGCGAGAGACGGACCGAAGGGCGACACTTCTGAACCCTGAAGTGCACGCGGAAGACCATTTTCGACAAAAGGCCTCCACCCTTAAGATGCTGCTAAGCGGCCACTTAGACCAGAAAAAATCTATCCTAACAGACCGACAGACCTCACCTGCAAGGTTTTTCCTATTTGGGAAAGGTTTGGGAAAGGGAAAATTTTGTGGGAAATCGGAAGATTTTGCCCGGAACGCCGGTCTCACCACGAACCACGTAAGGAGAGCCGCCCCCGGCTGTCCAGCCGAGCGAAGCTCTGCACAGATTGCTGATGCCAGCTTTAAAGTGTGCGTGAGAACTAGAATTTCGGCGACACGGTGGAACAAAGCTCGACGCTCGTAGCCGCGAAGCGGCGTAAGAATGCAGCCCACGGCGCAAGGAGAGTGGGAAAGTGGAAAACAGACAAGCCCCATCGGGGCGAAAGAACAGTTCTCACGCAGTCTCTTTAGCCCTGAGGGCCGGACCGGTTCTACTCCTCGTCTTCTTCGTCGATCTTGATGCGCAGCGACTTGAGAAACTTCAGATCCTGATCGCTGATCTTGAGTTCGGCGTTGGTGCTGAGGGTGGAGACCAGGGAAGTCTTGTCGGTGGTGTGTTCGCCCTGCTTGCTGACGCCGATGGTGGCTTCGAGGACGAGGAAAATGTCGTAGCCGCCTTCCTTGATGCGGGCAACCACTTCGGCGATCGATTCGGAATCGGACAGAGACTCGTTGATCGCTTCTCCGAGTTCTTTCATGAGCTGTTTCAGTTGCTGATCCACGAGTCCCCCTCGAATTGGACGCCGCTGATGGGGGACATCACAAGTCGTGGTAATCCCGCCCACCGCCATTGTACGCCCGGCCGCTGGTAAAATCGACTGATGATCGACCGGCTGACGATCGATGGCCAAGCGGTGAGAAAAATCAAGCTGATTCTCCGTGCAGCCGCGAACCTGGTGGAGCGCAGCCGGACGGGCCGGGCGGTGCTGGCTGGGATCCGCGCGACCGCGCGCTCTTTCGGGCGCGTGCTGCACCAACTCTGGCTGGAAGTGACCGGGTTCACTTTTTTGGCGCTTGCCGGAGTCGGGGCGATGGCCGGCATGCGCGAGTACGGGAAGTACCAGTCTGGCCACGCGGCAGGACCGGGGCGGTTGGTGCTTGCGGTATGCTTCACGGTTTCGTTCACCTGGTTCGGGCTGAGCTCGTTCTGGCGGGTCAAGAGAAAAAGCTAAGAGAGAAAACTTAAGAGAAAAAACTGAAGCCGCAGAGACAAAGACGCCGAGAGCGCCAAGAAGTCCAGAAGAAGAAGGGCAGGCAGAACATGACGGAACTGAAGACGGCCGCAACCAAGCGAGCAGCCCGCCTCCCAAGCCAAGAGACGTCTTCTCATATCCCCGTACGTCCCCTCTACACGCCCGTGGATCTCGCGACGTGGGACTATGAACGCGATGCGGGGTATCCGGGGGAGTTTCCGTACACGCGCGGCGTGCAGGCCACCATGTACCGCGGCCGGCTCTGGACCATGCGCCAGTACGCGGGCATGGGCGATGCCGAGGAGTCGAACAAGCGCTACAAGTATCTGCTGGCGAACGGGACGACTGGGCTATCGGTGGCATTTGATTTGCCGACGCAGATTGGGCTGGATTCGGACAATCCGCTGGCGGTGGGAGAAGTTGGCAAAGTCGGCGTGGCGATTGATTCGATCGAAGACATGCAGCGGCTGTTCGACGGCATTAACCTGACCGCGATTTCAACATCGATGACCATCAATGCTACGGCTTCGATTCTGCTGGCGTTGTACGTGGCCGTGGCGCGGCGGCAGGGCAGGGACATTCGCAAGCTCTCCGGCACGGTGCAGAACGACGTGCTCAAGGAGTACATCGCGCGCGGAACGTACATTTATCCGCCGCAGCAGGCGATGCGGATCATCACCGACGTTTTTGCCTGGTCGAATGAGAACGTGCCGGATTGGAACACGATCTCGATCTCGGGCTATCACATGCGCGAGGCGGGATCGACGGCGGTGCAGGAAGTCGCTTTCACGCTGGGCAACGGAATTGCCTACGTGGAAGCGGCGATTCGGGCGGGCCTCGATGTGGATCAGTTCGCGCCGCGGCTGTCGTTCTTCTTCAACGCCCACAGTAATTTTCTGGAGGAGGTCGCGAAGTTTCGTGCCGCGCGGCGCATGTGGGCGAAGATTATGCGCGACCGGTTCAAGGCGAAGAATCCAAAATCGTGGATGCTACGCTTCCACGCGCAGACGGCTGGTTCCACGCTGACGGCGCAGCAACCGGAGAACAACATTGTTCGCACGGCGATCCAGGCGATGGCGGCGGTGCTCGGCGGGACGCAGTCTCTGCACACGAATTCGTTTGATGAGGCGCTGGCGTTGCCCACCGAGGCGTCGGCGCGGATCGCGCTGCGCACGCAGCAGGTGATCGCGTTTGAGTCGGGCGCGCCGCAGACCGTCGATCCGCTGGCAGGATCGTATTACGTCGAATCGCTGACCAGCGAAATCGAAAAGCGAGCCGTCGATTATCTGGAAAAAATCGAAGCCATGGGCGGGATGCTCAAGGCGATCGAACGCGGCTATGTGCAGCAGGAGATCCAAAACGCGGCATACGAATATCAGCAGGCGGTCGATCGACTGGAGGCGGTGGTGGTCGGCGTGAACCGGTTCCAGGTGCAGGTGGGCGCAGAAAAGGCGGTCCCGATCCAGCGAATTGACCCGGCGCTGGAGCCGAAACAAGTGGAGCGACTGCAGGCACTGCGCGCGAAGCGCAATGCCGAGACCTGGCAAGCCGCGATCCGGGCGGTCGAAGACACGGCGCGATCGGGAGACAATCTGATGCCTCGGATACTGGCGGCAGTGGAAGCGAATGCCACGGTGGGCGAAATCTCGGATGCGATGCGTAAGGTGTACGGGGAGTACAAGGAAGCGGTAGTGATTTGAGCCGCCGTTAGCAGGTGGTGAACGAGGGATCCTCCATATCACACCCAGGTAGATCAGATGTCACATCTTTCCGTCTGCCTATTGGCTAAAATGGATGTGGTAGGGAGGTGTCTATGATTCGCAGTGCTGTGGCTGTTTGGAAGGGAAGCCCCTTGATTGGTGAGGGCCAAGTTTCCACCTCCAGCGGCGTTCTCTCCAATGCTCTTTATGCGACAGGTTCCAGCACGGGAAACGAACCGTGCACCAGTCCGTCCGAAATGCTTGTAGCGGCAGTGGCTTCCTGCATGTCTCTCATGGTCGTCCAGGAGATGCGCCGGGAAGGCATGAAGCCCCAACTCGTGAAGACCGAATCGACCCTGACCCTCGAAGAAAAAAAGGGACAGTGGGAAATTACTGAGATCGATTCGAACGTCACAGTGAACTTGCCGGGGGCAAGCGAGAAAAAAGTGCACCACGCAGTCACGATCGCCAAGGGCAAATGCCCGATCTCGCGCGCGCTGAACGTTCCTATCAAGGTAATGGCTAAAGTGCAAGCGGTCGAAGCAGAGTCGGTTACGGCCTGAGCAAGGAATCCCGTGGCCGAGCACTGGGTAAGGGCCCGTTATTCTGGGTTTTTGGTCGGTGCCGTCTCCCACGGAATGGTTCACAATCGCGAGCAGCGGGGCCTCAGAGAAATCACAAATGGGGGATACGAGTCGTTGTTGCTGTGCGGGGATATCGCTAAGGGTACAAGCACCTAAGGCTGACCACTCCGCGTCTGGGCGGCAAAGTCGTGGCTGAAATCATGGTGTGGCTCACGGATTCATTTGTGACAGCCGAAAGTGCCAGCCAAGTGCGGTATGTGTACAAGATCGCAGACGACGCCGGAAACTCACAGTTAAACGTTACTCCTTCGTCGTTGATGGTTCGCCGCGTTTCAGTCCGCCAGTTTGTAGTCGCAGGCGATGCGGCAGGCTTCGCAGTACATGAGGCCGTCGGTGCAGAGGCGCACTTCGAGTTGGGAGTGGCAGTACACGCAGAATTTTTCGCACCCGCAACTCGCTTCAGGCCGCTCGCATTGGACGCAGACGATGCGGCTTAGGCCCGGTTTAGAAGACATGGTTGGAGTTTAGTTCGGCAGAGGCAGGGAAGGAACGTAACGGAAGTCACCCAAAAGGCAGGTCTCAGGAAGGCAGGTCTCAGGTCTTAAGGTGTCCGGTCTCAGGAAGAGCAACCCCGTGCTTTCGTGCCGAGCTAGTCTTTAGATTTGGTTTTCCTGACACCTGAGACCTGAGACCCAACCTGATTTGCGCCCTTCCCGCCTAGGTGTTAAGTTAATCAGTTCCAGATTACGGCAGTCCAGCCGCTGTCTGACCGAGGTCTGACCGAGGTTCTTCTTGGCCGTCGTCGAAGCCACTCCGCCCGTTGTCCGCAAGACCGCGTTGAACGCCGTCCATCGCCAGATGGGCGCGAAGATGGTGGAGTTCAACGGCTGGGACATGCCGGTGGAATACCCTGCGTCGATCGGGTGCGGAATTGTCGCCGAGCACATCGCGGTGCGCGCCGGCGTCGGCATTTTTGACGTCAGCCACATGGGAGATATCCGATTGGCCGGGCCTGAAGCACTGGCCGCCGTGCAGCATATCTCGATGAATGACGCGTCGCGACTGGCGGTCGGACAGGCGCAGTATTCGGCGTTGCTCTATCCGCAAGGGACGTTTGTGGATGATGTCATCGTTCACCGTCTGGGCGACGACGAGTACCTGCTCGTGATTAATGCGGGCACGCGGGAAAAAGATTTCAATTGGGTGCGCGACAATACCCGGCAGTTCGACTCTAAGGTCGAGCATCTCTCCGACGATTTCACGCAGATTGCGATCCAAGGGCCAAAGGGCGTGGACGTGCTGCAAAAGCTGACCGATGCGGACCTGAGCGCGGTGAAGTTCTACTGGCTGACGCGCGGCACAGTATGCGGCCTGAAGAATATCTTGATGGGCCGGACGGGTTACACCGCCGAAGACGGCTTCGAGATTTACATCCCACCGGACGAGGCGACCAGCGCGCGAGTCTGGCACGAGATTCTGGAGGCGGGAAAAGAATTTGGCGCTGTCCCCTGCGGTTTGGGTGCGCGCAACACACTGCGGTTGGAAGGCAAGCTGCCGCTCTACGGACACGAAATCACGGACACGATCAATGTGTGGGAAGCGGGGCTGGATCGTTTCTGCAAGATGGAGAAGCCGGATTTTATTGGCCGTGCGGCACTGGAGAAGGCGAAAGCTGAGGGCGTGAAGAAAACGCTGGTCGGGCTCGAGATGGTCGATCGAGGAATCGCCCGCGACGGATACAAGATCCTCGACGAGGGCGGACGCGAGATCGGCTACGTCACCAGCGGTTCTCCGGCCCCGTTCTTGAAGAAAAATATTGCGTTGGCCTACGTTCCGCTCGCGCAGGCTGCGGTTGGAACGACGGTAAAAGTAGAAATCCGCGGACAGGGCGTGAAAGCACAAGTGATACCAACACCGTTTTATAAGCGTCCGAAAAAGGGCTAAGAGCCAAGAGCTAGAAGCCAGGAGCTAGAACGAAATGCCTTACCCAACCGACCGCAAATACACAAAAACACATGAGTGGATCACCGCCGATGGCACAGTCGGCATCACGCACCACGCCCAGGATTCGCTCGGCGACATCGTATTCGTGGAACTGCCCAAGGTGGGCACCGAGATCACCACTGGCAAGCCCTTCGGCACGGTCGAGTCGGTAAAGGCCGTGTCCGATTTGTTCGCGCCGGCTTCGGGGACGGTGACGGCTGCGAATGAAGCTCTGGCCACGTCCCCGGAGAAAGTGAACAAAGATGCGCACGGGGCCTGGATGGTCAAGATCAAGGTGAAGGATTCGGCTGAACTGAATGCGCTGCTTTCGGCGGCGGACTATGAGAAGTTTGTGAGCGAAGAGGCGGGACACTGAAAATCATTAACCACCAAGGACGCGAAGATACACGAAGAAAATTTTTCTTTCCCTGGTTTCTCTTTCGCGGCCTTGCTGTTTTCAGTTTTCGCAGACGCCAAAGCGCCACCGAAATGCCACAGTCGTATCCACCAGATGATTACATCGAAAGAAAGTTCTTATGAGATATCTGCCTAAGTCTCCTGCGGATCGCGCCGCCATGCTGAAGGCGATCGGGATCCACTCCGTGGATGATCTTTTCTCGCCGATTCCGGTAGAGTTCCGTCTGGCGCGCGATCTTGCGGTCCCTCCTCAAATGGCGGAGTCGGAAATCGTGGACTGGTTCAAGCAACGGGCGAAGGAAAACGGCGAAGACTACACCAGTTTTCTCGGAGCCGGGGCTTACTTCCATTACAGGCCGGTGGTCATTGACGCGCTGGTGCAACGCGGCGAATTCCTGACGTCCTACACACCGTACCAGGCGGAGTTTGCGCAGGGGACGCTGCAGGCCATCTTCGAGTTCCAGACGATGATCTCGGAACTCACGGGCATGGACCTGGCGAATGCCTCGATGTATGACGGCTCGACGGGCGCTGCCGAAGCCGTGATGATGGCGGTCCGCATCACGGGGAGGCATTCGGGGGTGATCGCGCGGAGCCTGCATCCCGAGTATCGGGAAGTGCTCAACACGTACGCGACGCACCAGGCGATTCCGCTGAGGATGGTCTCGTTCACGGACTCGGGACAAGTCGATCTGAAGGAACTCGAGACGGCGGTGGGCGACGATACGGCTTGCGTCCTGATTCAGTCGCCGAACTTCTTTGGTACGATTGAAGACGTCGAGGCGGTTGCCGAGATTGCACACAAGCGCGGAGCGCTGCTGATTGTGTCGATCGCCGAAGCAGTGTCGCTCGGGATTGTGGAGCCGCCGCGCACGGCCGACATCGTGGCCATGGAAGCGCAGTCGTTCGGAGTGCCGCTCGGGTTCGGCGGTCCCTACTGCGGCGTGCTCGCCACGAAAGAGAAATTCGTTCGGCAAATGCCGGGCCGCCTGGCCGGTCAGACCGTGGACAAGAACGGCAAGCGCGGGTTTGTGCTGACGTTGGCTACTCGCGAGCAGCACATCCGGCGCGAGAAAGCGACTTCGAATATCTGCACCAACCAGGCGCTGGTGGCGTTGATGGTGAACATCTTCATGACCGTGTACGGCAAGATCGGCTTGCGGGAACTGGCGAAGCAGAACCTGGCGAAGGCGGCTTACGCTGCCGACCAGTTCAGTAAACATGCCAAAGTGCTGTTCGCTGGTGCGCCGCGATTCAACGAGTTCGTGGTCGCGACCAGCGAAGACCCTTACGCCATCAACTCGCGGCTGCTGGGACACAAGATCGCCGGCGGTCTGCCGCTGAAGAAGTTCTATCCCGAACTTGGGCACGCGGCTCTGTGGTGCTGCACGGAATTGACGACACGGTCCATGATCGATAAAGCGATCGATACCGCGGTCGGCCTCGTCGCCGAGAGCGAACGCTCGGTTCGAAGTATGAAAAATGCCGAGCCGGAGGGGGTGGTGCGATGAAGCACATGACCCGCAAAGCGACGCGTCACATCAGTCAGAACGAAGGATTGATTTTTGAGAAGTCGTCGCCCGGCAAGGCGGCTTGGAAGTTGCCGCCGCTCGATGTTCCGGAAGTGGATACGGCGAAGTTGCTGGGCAAGGCTAAGCGCAAGGATCTCGGCAATATGCCCGAGGTGAGCGAGATTGAAATCATCCGTCACTTCACCCGCCTCTCGACGTGGAATTACGCCATCGATCTCGGCATGTATCCGCTGGGCTCTTGCACCATGAAGTACAACCCGCGAGTCAATGAGTTTGTCTCGCGCATCGAAGGTCTTGCCAACGGGCATCCGTATCAGGCGGAGAAAATTTCGCAGGGCGCTTTGCGAATCATGAAGACGTTGAGCGATTGCCTGCTTGAGATCACCGGGATGGACGCGATCACGCTGCAACCGGCCGCGGGCGCGCACGGCGAACTGACCGGATTGCTGTTGGTGCGCGCGTATCAGCAGTCAAAAGGGAACGCGCGCAAAAAAATTCTGATTCCGGACTCGGCGCATGGGACGAATCCGGCGACGGCGGCCACGGTGGGTTACGCGGTGGAAAATTTGAAATCGAACGCGAGCGGCAGGGTTGACGTAGCGGCGCTGGCGGCGCAGATGAATGAAGACGTCGCGGCGCTGATGGTGACCAATCCGAATACGCTCGGCGTTTTCGAGCAGGAGATTCACAAGATCGCCGAACTTATGCACGCCAAGGGCGGCCTACTCTACATGGACGGCGCCAACATGAACGCGCTGGTCGCGAAAGCCCGGCCGGGGGACTTCGGCGTTGATGTTATGCACCTGAACCTGCACAAAACGTTTTCGACGCCGCATGGCGGAGGTGGTCCGGGGTCGGGGCCGGTGGCGGTGAAGAAAATTCTTGCGCCGTTCCTGCCGACGCCGGTCGTCGTCACCAAAGCGGATGGCACGCTGGGCTTCGAATATGACCGTCCGCAGTCGGTCGGGCGGGTGCGGGCGTTTTACGGGAATTTCGGGATGTTCATCCGCGCGCTGGCCTACATCTTCGCCAACGGGCCGGACGGCCTGCGGCAGACGACGGAAGACGCGGTGCTCAACGCGAACTACATCCGTAAGGGACTCGAAGGAGTTTACGATCTGCCCTACTCGACGCCGTCGATGCATGAAGTGGTGTTCAGCGACAAGGTGCAATCGAAGAAGGGCGTGAAGACCATCGACCTTGCCAAACGCCTGATCGATTACGGGTTCCATCCCTACACGACGGCGTTCCCGCTGATCGTACACGGCGCGCTGATGATCGAGCCGACCGAGAGCGAGCCGAAAGAAGAACTGGATCTCTTCATCGAAGCCATGAAATCGATCGCGGAAGAGGTGGAAGAAGATCCGCAGTTCGTGCTCGACGCCCCCCACAACGCGCGCATTTCCCGTCTGGACGATACCGCGGCGGCGCGCAAGCCGGTGCTGCGCTGGAAGCCGGGTAGCGCAAGCTAGCTTGGCCTGTCTCATCAGCGACGCTGCGTCTTGCTAGAATCAGCCAGGTCGAACCCCATGCCTGACGATCCCGCCAGCTCCGCAGACGCCTGCCAACTGGTCCGACAACTAGCTGAAGAGCACTACTATGCCGCGCTCGATCTGGTTCTCGAAGGGCACCACGAGCAAGCGGTCGAAGAGTACCGGCAGTCGGTGGCGGCCGATCCCAGGTTCACCGATGCGCTGCATGGATTGAGCCGGGCGCTGCAGGACCTCAACCGGCTCGACGAAGCCATCGAAATCTCCAAGCAAATTTCAGAAATCGATCCCGACGACATTCTGACGCACACCAGCCTCTCGATCCTCTATCAGAAGAAGGGAATGGTCCCCGAGGCCGAGGCGGAAGGGAACAAGGCGCGGGTGTTGGGATGGAAACAGCAGTTAAAAAAGGGCAGTGGGACGGACAGTAGCCGTGATGGGCGCGGATAGCTGACGGGGGACACCAAAAATCAGGGAGAGACGCATGGCGAAGCGCGCCTCGCGCAACTCCCGTTCGTCTCTCCGTGTTGCCGGGCTAACCGTGGCTTGCACAGGCGCGCTCTGTATCCATGGCTGGGAAGCTTAGCACTTGGCACATAGTCCCACAGAAATCGCACCACAAGATGCGATGTTGCTCACGCACCAGCCCGGCGGGCTTGGTGATTCTGAACGAGTGGTCGCCGACTCTTAAACTGACCCACCACCACGTGGTGTGGCGGCATGGACTCATTGGTCCGGCAACTGATGGCGATATTGACGTTCTCGCTGATTGTCTGAATAGGTCTTCGTTGGCAAAACTGGATCCATGAAGGGGCGACCCTCGGCGGCTAAACAGGCCGCGAAAAAGTCGATTTCGATGCCCGGCCCCTAAATTGTGTGCGTGAGAATTGGGTCGTTCCTCCGGGACTTTGCTGATTTTTCCCATCCTACCCCGCGCTGAAGCGCGGGGCTAAGCTGGCTCGCCCCTAACGGGGCTGGTTAATCAGAGTTCCCCTGGAAAGCTAAGAGCTAAGAGCTGCTCCTAAAACACGCCTCTGTTCTTCGTCGAAGGATGGAACTCGAGAGTTGTCGAGTAGCCGGGCAGTTCGATCGGAACACTGTACTCGGCGTCGATAGCGAGACTGCCATTGCCCATCCCGCCCACCCGCGAAACGTGCACCTGCTTGGGCGTCAGCGCAATATCGTAGTTGCGGGCCTGTTTGATGACGGTGTCGCGAATATCTTCTTCCGTGCGCGCGGTGTAGGTCGACTGCAGCGCTTCGGTCTTGATCGCATCCTCGAGCTCGTAGTTCGAGAAGAACGGCGGGATGATCTTGATGCCCACCATGACCAAGGCTGCGAAGATGGCCACGCCGAAGATTAATTTCAGAGTTACCATAAGAAACAATCGCCAGATCGCTGGTTGCGAGGTTCCAATCGCGAGCTTTCCGTCATGCTCTAAAGGGCTGTTCTCCGGCTAGCGAGCGGCCAGGCCCAGTCCCTGGAAATACTCGGTTATGGCAGAAATCTTAACGTCCTCTTTGTGGAGAGTCGAGCGCCGAACGACTTCCACAGTATCTTCGGTAACCTTCTTTCCCACGTTGACACGAAAGGGCATGCCCACTAGGTCGGCGTCCTTGAACTTCACCCCCGGCCGTTCGTTCCGGTCGTCCAGCAAAACGTCGAATCCGGAGGCTTCCAGCAGCCGGGCAACGTCCTCGGCGGTGGTGCGGATCTTTTCGTCCGAGGTGTTGGTGGCAACGACTACCACCTCAAAGGGCGCGATGGAAGGTGGGAGCCAGAATCCGTTCTCGTCGTTATTTTGCTCGACGGCCGCAGTCAGAATGCGCTCGATCCCAATCCCGTAGCTCCCCATAATTGGGGCCACCTCCTTGCCGTTGCGGTCGAGCACACGGGCGCCCATGGAATTGGAATACTTGTAGCCCAGCTTGAAGATGTGTCCGATCTCGACTGCGGTGTCGATGCGCAGGGGAGCGCCACAACCGACGTTGGGGCAATCTTCGCCAATGGTCACGCTGCGCAGGTCGGCATAGGCCGTGGGATGAAAATCTTTTCCCGGCGTCAGGTTCTTGACGTGATAGTCCTGCTTGTTCGCGCCACCGATCAGGTTGGTGCGGCCTTCGAGCGCCTTATCCACCAGCAGGATGGGCTTGGCGGAATCGTTCACGTCTTTTGCCCAATCAATGCCAAGCGGGCCCAGGTATCCGGCAGGGGAGTGGAACAGAGCGCGGATCTCGTCTTCCTGCATGGGACGCGCCTCTTTGCCCGCAACCGCCATCGAGAGCTTGGCGTCGTTCATCTGGTGGTCGCCGCGCATGAGCAGCACAACCGCCCGCGCACGAGACTTGCCGGGCGTTTTCGTTCCAATCGGCGCGTCCTCCTCGGTGATCGTCATCGCCAGCGTCTTCATCATGTGCTTCGTAGACACGCCCAGAAACCGCGCCACGTCTTCAATCGTTTTCTGTCCCGGAGTGTGCACTTCGAGCGGCTGGCCGTCGCCTTCAGGCTTCAGGTCTTCAACCGGATCAAGTTTCGACGTCGCCTTCTCCATATTCGCGGCGTAGTTGCACTTCTCGCAGCTCACGATCTGGTCTTCGCCCGCCGGAGTGCGCACCATGAATTCCTGCGACTGCGATCCGCCCATGGCGCCCGAATGCGCGTCGATCACCATGTACTTCAGGCCGCAGCGGTCGAAGATGCGGCAGTAGGTGTCGTGATGCTTGAGGTACGAGACGTCGAGCCCGGCCGCGTCAATGTCGAACGAGTACGCGTCCTTCATGATGAACTGACGCACCCGCAGCAGCCCCGACTTCGGACGAGGCTCGTCGCGGAACTTGGTCTGAATCTGATACCAGATCTGCGGCAGTTGCTTGTAGCTGCGCAGCTCCTTGCGCGCGATGTCGGTCATGACTTCCTCGTGGGTCATGCCCAGACAAAGGTCGGCGCCCTTGCGGTCCTTGAGGCGAAACATGTTGTCGCCCATCGCCGCCCAGCGCCCGCTCTCTTCCCAGAGTTCGCGCGGATTCAGCGCGGGCAGGTAGAACTCCTGCCCGATCTTGTCCATCTCCTCGCGGACTATGCCGATGATCTTCTGGGTGGTGCGGTTGCCCAGGAACAGAAACGAATAGATCCCGGCGCCCAGTTGACGAATGTATCCAGCCCGAACCAGCAGCTTGTGACTAGCGACCTCGGCGTCAGCCGGAGCCTCGCGGAGAGTAGGAATAAAGAGTTGCGACCAGCGGTGCATGATTTATGTTTTCCAATCGAAAGAGAATCTTCGATTGTAAACGATGAACCGCGCTCTGCCTGGAGTCAGGATGGCCGCCAATGCCTACCTATTAACTAGTAAGTTAATAGGCCATTAGTTCGAAAAAAAATTAACCCTCGATCTTTTGGAATCATAGAGTTACGAAAAAATTCCCGCAAAATCTTTGAGTTTAAAGGACTTACAGCTAAAATATTTATAAATCAATGACTTAGGTTGTCAAAGAGCGCTGAAAATGGGTTTGGGGCAGCTTCGAGGGCCGTCTTGGTGGACGGCGCACCTCTGGCTGCCCCATTCAGATGTCCATTATCGCGCATGGCGGGTTGGAAGTCTGTGATGGGGCACACAGATGATTTGTGATGAAAAAGGTCGGGCGTCAGATTGCAGAAATGCAACATCGGAACTTGTTATAAGCATTTTTCGCCTGTGCCCTGGCCTTCGGCCGAAAGTATATCTCGAAGGACTTCTCCTAAGAACACTTGGGGTGTCCCGCTCCTTGGGGTTATAGTTCTGCAAGAACTGGCTTGACGCTGGATGCAGTCCCTCAGCGCCTAAAGCCGTCGGAATTGAGTGCCTAGTTCGCAGCGCTGAAGCGCTGCGCCACCCAAAGACAAATCCGCTGCGCCGCCCAAAGGCTCAAATCCGCTGCGCCGCTCAAAGGCTCAAATCCGCTGCGCCACCCAAGGGCTCGTTCCTTTCCAGCCATTCCGTTCCAACTGGTTGATTTCACGCAGGATGGCTGAAATCAGCCACTCGTCTACCCGCAACTTTTCGCCTCGATCCGAGTTCAAGTGAGTAGGCGCTTCAGAAGAAACAGAAAGCTGAATCGCCTCTCGCTCCGGCGAATCGCAACGTTGAATCGCAATAGCGAATCGCCAAGCGGAACGAAAGGGAGGTTCACCATGAAATACCTGAGATATGTTGCACTACTTGCTTTACTGACGTTGCCGGTTGCGTACTCGCAGGCAGGGGTCAGGGTCGGAGTGGGGATCGGCGTCGGCGGCTATGTGGCTGGCCCGCCGGTCTGCGCTTACGGATATTATCCGGACTATCCGTATGCTTGCGCGCCCTACGGCTACTACGGTCCGAGCTGGTTCGCGGGCGGGGTCTTTATCGGCGCAGGCCCCTGGTACCACGGCTGGGGACATCCATATTACGGACGCTCCTACGGTCGCGGCTTTGCGGGCCGATTTGAGGGACATGGTTTTGCGGGACACGGTCCGGTGGCGCGGCGCGGCTTCGAAGCGCGCGGCCGGGTCGCAGGCAACCGCGGAGGGTTCCGCGGCCGCCGATGAACTGATCGGGTCATCTAACCATCGGGTCATCGGGCCATCGAAGTTCAAAAGGCCTTTGACTTTAGATGACCCGATGGCCCGATCACCCGATGACCCGATCAATACGAACGGCTGGCGGAACAAATCTGCCAGCCGTTTTTCCGTCCCCACATGAGTCTTGAAGGGACTACGCTGCCAGGCGCTTCAAGATTTCCTTGCCTAGTTTTTGCGCTTCGCCGAAAGATTTCTGGTATTCGACGAAGATGCGGTTCAGTTCCAGCGACTGGTCGGCGGTGAGCTTGCGGCGCAGCATCATGTCGCGCACGTGAACGGGATTGGGCAGGGTCGCGTCTTCGGTCAGTTCTTCAAGGGCGGTCGAGGGATTGTAGTGGTACATGCATTTCATTGTATCGCCGCGGGCGGAATTTCTCGGTCGTCGCTCGTCGGTCGTCGGTCGTTCCGTCGTCAGTGGCCTTTTTTTGCGGCTAAGGCCTGCAAACGAAGATCCAGGTTTTTTTGGTGATTGACCCGGCCGAGCACGGTCTCTACCGTGGCCGCCAGGCGATCGGAGTTCTTGTCGAGTTCCAGAGTGGACTTCTCGAAGTAGGCGGCCGCGCCTTCATGGAGGAGTTTTTCCTCGTTCATCTGCGACAGGCTGGTCAGCACGATGACTGGAATGTCCATGGTGGCGGGATTTGCTTTCAGAGCTTTTAGGACGTCCGGACCGCTGATCTTGGGAAGCATCATGTCGAGCAGGATGATGTCGGGCAGTTGGTCATTGGCGACCCGTAATGCTTCCTCGCCGTCGGCGGCGGTGCTGACCTCGAAACCGGCTTTGCACAAAGCGCACTCATTGGCCCTCCGGAGAAACTTGCTGTCCTCGACCAGCAGCACTTTGGACTTCGAAATGGTCACACGCACCCCTCGTAATGGGTTCATCGGCCAGGAGGCAGAAAACTTGAGTGCCATCCCAGGCTTTGTGGGCCGCAGGCACTCTGCCCGCGCCCCACGAGAAAGGGTGGTTTGCGCCGCGGTGGAGACTAACGACCAACGACTAACGACGGCCCTACGTTCCTTCCGACCAGCTTGCCAGGTATTCTTCCTGCTCCGAGGTTAAGCGGTCGATCTTGATGCCGAGCGATTCCAGCTTTAGCTTGGCCACGCGTTTGTCGAGGTCCACTGGAACGGTGTAGACCTTGTTTTCGAGTGAGGCGTGGTTCTTCACCATGTACTCGCACGAAAGTGCCTGGTCGGCAAAACTCATATCCATCACCGACGCCGGATGGCCTTCGGCGGCGGCCAGATTGATCAGGCGGCCTTCGCCCAGCAGGTTGATGCGGCGGCCGTCTTTCAGGGAGTACTCGTCGACGAAGGTGCGCGTGGTGCGCTTGGAGGACGACAGCTTTTCGAGCGCCGGGATGTCGATTTCGACGTTGAAGTGGCCCGAGTTCGAGATGATGGCGCCGTCCTTCATGAGTTCGAAGTGCGGCTTGGCGAGCACGTTCTTGTTGCCGGTGACGGTGCAGAAAACGTCGCCGATTCTGGCGGCCTCTTCCATGCTCATCACGCGGAAACCGTCCATGACCGCTTCGAGCGCTTTGGTCGGATCGATTTCGGTCACGATTACTTCCGCTCCCGTGCCGCGTGCGCGCGAAGCGAGGCCGCGGCCGCACCAGCCATAACCGGCGACCACGAACTTCGATCCCGCGAGCAGGAAATTCGTGGCGCGGATGATGCCGTCAATGGTCGATTGTCCAGTGCCGTAACGATTGTCGAACAGATGCTTGGTGTCGGCGTCGTTGACGGCCATGATCGGATACCCGAGCACGCCTTCCTTCGCCATCGCACGCAGGCGAATCACGCCGGTAGTCGTTTCCTCGGTTCCGCCGATCACGTTCGCCAGTTCAGCCTTGCGCTTGGTGTGCAGCACGGAGACCAGGTCGGCGCCATCGTCCATGGTTAACTGCGGCTTGTGATCGACCGCCGCCATGATGTGCGAATAGTAGGAGTCGCTGTCCTCGCCTTTGATGGCAAAAACAGGAATGTTGTAGTCGCGAACCAGACTGGCGGCGACGTCATCCTGCGTGGAAAGCGGGTTTGACGCGCACAACGCAACGTCCGCGCCGCCGTCGCGCAGCGCGATCATTAGATTTGCGGTCTCGGCCGTCACGTGCAGGCAGGCCGAAACGCGGACGCCCTGGAGCGGCTGGTTCTTGATGAATTCCTTGCGGATGATCTGCAGCACCTTCATCGACTGGTTCGCCCACTCGATGCGCTTCTTGCCCAGATCGGCCAGTTCAAACCCTTTAACGTCGCTGCTAATCGATGTTGTTGCCATTTTTCTCCCTATCCCCACGATGATGACGGGATCAATATCTATGCGGCTTGTACGCTGCAGAAGAACAATTCACCACAGAGGCACAGAGTCACAGAGAAAACCTAAACCGGGAAAACCCCAAATCGCTTTTCTCCGTGTCTCTGTGATTCTGTGGTGAAGAACTATTTCCTTGCTCCGGCCGGTTCCAGCTTCAAGCCGGCGTCAGACGCCAGTTTGGCGGCTTTGTCGGTCGCTTCCCAGGTGAAATCGGGGTCGCTGCGGCCGAAATGTCCGTACGCCGCGGTCTTACGGTAGATCGGACGGCGCAAGTTGAGCGAATCGATGATCTCGCGCGGCTTAAGCTTGAAGTTTGCCCGCACCAGATCCGGAATCAGATTGGCATCGATCTTCTCGGTTCCGAAAGTATCCACAAGGACGCTGACGGGTTCAGCAACTCCGATGGCGTAGGCGAGTTGCACTTCGCAGCGATCGGCCAGGCCGGCGGCCACGATGTTCTTCGCGATGTAGCGCGCCATGTAGGCGGCCGAACGATCCACCTTGGTCGGATCTTTGCCGCTGAAGCACCCGCCGCCGTGGCGTCCCATGCCGCCGTAAGTGTCCACGATAATCTTGCGTCCGGTCAGTCCGGTGTCGCCCATGGGGCCGCCGATGACGAAACGTCCGGTGGGATTGATGTGGTACTTGGTGTCTTCATCGAGCAGGTTGGCGGGAATGACGGCCTGGATCACGTGCCGCAAAATGTCGGCACGCAGTTCGTCGTTGCCGACAGTTTCGGAATGTTGGGTGGAGACGACGACCGCATCCACGCGCTTCACTTTGCGATGCTTGTGCTGCGCGTCGTATTCGACCGTGACCTGTGATTTTCCATCGGGCCGCAGGTAGGGGCAGGTGCCATTCTTGCGAACTTCGGAAAGCTTCATGGTGAGCTTGTGGGCGAGTGAAATCGGAAGCGGCATCAGTTCGGGGGTCTCGTTGCAGGCGTAGCCGAACATCATGCCCTGGTCGCCGGCGCCGCCGGTATCCACGCCCATGGCGATATCTCCGGACTGCTTGTTGATACTGGAAATTACGGCGCAGGTGTTGGAGTCGAAGCCGTAGACGGCGTTGTCGTAGCCGATGGATTGAACCACGCCGCGGACGAGATTTTGAAAGTCGACATAGGCTTTAGTGGTGATCTCGCCGGCGATCACGACCAAGCCGGTGCAGGTCAGGGTTTCACAGGCGACGCGGCTGTTCGGATCATCCCGAAGGCAGGCGTCGAGAATGGCATCGGAAATCTGGTCGGCGATCTTGTCCGGATGTCCCTCGGTAACGGATTCCGAGGTAAACAGAAAACGATTGGTTGCTGGCAAGCTGGCATCTCCTCAAGGTAACTTCGAGCCTTTACGTCCGATAAGGGAGGCTTATGGAGCCAAGGGCTCTTGACCGGGGTTTGGCTTAATCTTCTTCAAGACGGTATCAGAGATGACCTGCTTAGCGCAACGGGATTGGCCGGGGCCAAAGGGAGCTGACATTGAGTGGGAGCCAGTTTGGCATTTGAACGGTGGAACGCGGGCGGCAAATGGAAGAAAATAAAGAGACAAACTTAAGGCGTCGAAGGCGGTTCCGGGGCGTTCGGTAATATTCCTCGGGGACCAAAAGTAACCGTCTTTACCTCCCCGAGTTCTCCGCCGGTGTCGAGCTTCTTTCCGTTGAATCGAAAGTCGACGCCGCCGGCGTTTCCGGCCTTGACGATGATTTCTTTCCGGCCTCGGATCGCGCGCTCGCTACCGGCGGCCAACAGTTCTGACGGGATAGTTCTGCCGTCGACGGTGACCGCGATCCAGGATTCTTCGCGGGCCTGGATGACGACGGTAAACTCGCCCGGAGCTGCGGCGGGAGCGGCAGCGGCTAAGTTCTGAGGTGTTAAGTTCTGAATCGCCTTGGGGGAGACGGACGAGGCCTTTCCGCTGGATGCGCTGGCGGGGATGGGCGCGGGCTGGACGGGGCTAGATCCTCCGGTCTGCGAGCCAGTTGTTTGCGAGCCGGAGCCAGGCGAACGGGCGCCAGCACCTCCGCCAGATGTTTCGCTTGATAACTGTGTCGCGGCCGTTGTTGGAGCCGGCCGCATCGACTGTCTCGCGTGCTCCTGACGGCGATGGCTCCAGAGAGAGAGTGCGAGCGCGATTACGAGTAGAAGCGCGGCGAACAAGCCCCAGGGTAGTTGGCGAGCAGGGAAGTCGGCGCTGGCTTCCAGGCGGCGGACGTTCTCTGCATCTTCGCGCGCTCCGTCTTCGCGGGGTGCGATTTCTGTCGAAACGGGAGGGGCGTCGCCGGAAGCTTGCAGGTAGTCGGCTACGGTTTGATCTTCGTCGAGGCCAAGGAAGCGGGAATAGGCGCGGACAAAGCCCTTGTTGAAGATGCCTCCGGGCAACTGGTTGAACTTATCCTCTTCCAGTGCCTGAAGCATGCGGGTCCCGATCTTGGTGGAGACGGAAATCTGCTCCAGTGTGATCTTGCGCTTTTCGCGCTCCAGTTTCAGTTTTTCGCCAAAGGAAGGCAAACCAGTCTCCCGCTTTCGCCGGCCGGCGAACGGAATTCTACTCTGTCGAGAAGCAAGATCATAGGCCATTCCAGCACTTCCAGACAAACTGGCACAGGGCTGTGTGGGCGCAGGATTTGAGGCGGTGGGTTGGCGGGACGGGTACTGGTTACCTACGTTCATTGCCCGCGCGGTGCGGCCAAACCTATAATTTCCTATCCATCCGCTCGTACGAGGAGTCCATGGCAGAGGCCGCGGGCACATCTCCAATTCGCCTGTCGCAAGAGCTGACCATCTTTCACGATGTCGCCAAGGCGCTGACATCCTCGCTCAACCTCGATTCGATCCTGCAGACCATCATGGAAAAAATGGCGGAATACTTCCGCCCGGACACCTGGTCGTTGCTGATGGTGGATGAGGAAAAAGATGAGCTCTATTTCGCCATCGCGGTGGGGGCTGCGGCTGAGGTTCTGTCGAAGGCGCGATTGAAGGTGGGCGAGGGAATTGCCGGTTGGGTTGCCAAGCACGGACAGGTGTTGATCGTGCCCGACGTGCAGAATGATCCGCGTTTCTCATCCCGGTTGGACGAGATGACGCGGTTGCAGACTCGCTCCGTCATCTGCGTGCCGTTGCGCTCGAAACACCGCGTGCTGGGCGTAATCCAACTGATCAACGCCAACGTGGGCCTGAGTGAACAGGAGGTGTTCTTCCTGCATGCCTTGTGCGATTACGCCGCGATTGCGATCGAGAATGCGAGGGCGGTCGAGAAGATTCAGGAACTGACCATCACCGACGATTGCACGGGCCTGTTCAATGCGCGCCATCTTTACAAAACGCTCGAAACCGAAGTTTACCGCTCGGCGCGCTTCGGCTACCAGTTCAGCGCGATTTTCATCGACCTCGACCACTTCAAGCTGGTCAACGACACGCATGGACATCTGGTGGGAAGCCGGCTACTGGCCGAAATCGGTTACCTGATCAAGGCGCAGTTGCGGCTGATTGATTTTGCTTTCCGCTACGGTGGCGACGAGTTCGTGGTGCTGCTGCCGCAAACCAGCAAAGATCAGGCGGTGGTGGTCGCGAAACGTTTGCAGGATTCCCTGCGCGCGGGAACCTTTTGCATCGAGCAGGGCTTGAACCTGAGCGTGCGCGCCAGTATGGGGCTGGCGACTTTTCCGCACGATGCGCGCACGCCGCACGACATAATCCGTCAGGCGGACGAGATGATGTATGTGGTGAAGAACACGACCCGCGATAATATCGGTGTTGCCTCGCGCGGGGTGCTGGAACCGTAGAGCGAACAGGTCTCAGGTGTTAGGTGTCAGGTCTCAGGGAGGCGCACCACTGCCCGGGACCGCCGGCCTCAGTGCCTTTCGCTGTTTTGCTACTGCTTTTCTCGCTTCTGTAGATCCGCTGGCTGGTCTGTTTTCGGCTGTGCTTCTGTCGGGTCGGGTTTCCACGTAAACGCGTTCGCGGGCGCGGAAGGGTTTACGCCGAAGTCCCACACATAGATGTTCATTCCTTCTTTTCCCAGCATCTCGGCGACGGCGTATTCGCCCGCTGCGAGAGGCTCGGTGGGTGTGAGCTTGACCCAGCCTCCGGTCATGGTGGTGACCGTGGACGCGACAAAACGTTCGTCGGCTTTCATCTTTCCGGTTACCGCGATCTTGATTGCGCCCGCGATGCGTTTTCCGCCCTTGACCTCGATGCGAAGGATCCTGAAGCGCTCGGTGGGCGGCAGCGGCGGAGGCTCGCCGGCGGCGCCCTGCACAGTTGCGGGCGCGCCCTGATTCGCGTCGATATGGTCCGCTTCGATGTTGATGTAGAGGGAAGGCACGGTGGTGTGCGACTGAACCTTGGCATGCGCTCCGGGAAGTTCAATCGTTTGCTTGACGCCGGCCAGCGGATTGATCGCCGCCCGCAGAGTATTCGACTTCGAGCTCTTATCCAGTTCGCCGCCCGATTGCTGCAATTCGGACAACTGCGGCTGATTCTGGTAGGTATCGAGTAAAAAGATGCCGCCTTCGTCGGGGAGGCGCAGACCGGGCGCGACCTGCGGAGAACGGGCTTGTTCGGCTTCCCGTTCGGCCTCCAGTTCCTCGTCGAGTTCGACTGCTTCGGGAGCGAGTTTGCCCTGCAGACGGCCTTGCTCAAACTTGTCGGTCGCGTCCCAGTCAATCAGCGAGTTGGGGATTTCCTCCCATTCGCCGCGCTCGGCGCTGAAATAGCGGACGCGGTCGTCGTGAACCTCATACTTGGTGACGGACTGGTAGGAGCCGTCTTTCAGGATGAGGCGGCGGGCCTGGGTGGGAGTGGGAACCTGGGATAGACAAAAGGAGACCGACACAAGGATCGCCGCCGCGAGAAGTCCTGCCCTGCCGAAGCCCGTCCTGCCAAAGAATGATTTCATGCCGCGGAACATTATCGGTCTTTTCCAGTGGTTGCGAAAGGTTAGATGCAGGCTTCTCCAAGCTGAGTGGGTCGGCGGTCCGGCGTCCCACGTTTCGAAAACCGCGAAACGTGGGGCACGCCGGTTTCATCCTCCGCCGGCAAAGGTTCGAACTGACGGCTGAATGCTGACGGCTGAGTGCTGATATTTTTCCACATTCCCTTCCAGAAAGACTTCTGCCATAATTGACCGTGCACCCCAGCCCGCACAATTTTCCAAAACAAATCAGAGCGAGGAAGCGATGTCGGCCAAGTACATCTTTATAACCGGCGGTGTGGTGTCTTCATTGGGCAAGGGACTGGCGGCGGCCTCCATTGGGTGCCTGCTCGAAAGCCGTGGCCTCAAAGTCAACCTGATGAAGTTCGATCCGTACCTCAACGTGGATCCGGGGACGCTGTCGCCGTTTCAGCACGGCGAAGTGTTCGTCACCGACGACGGCGCCGAAACCGATCTCGATCTGGGCCACTACGAACGCTTCACGCACGCCAAACTTTCTCGCGATAACAACTGGACCACCGGGCGCCTCTACGAGCAGATTATCGCCAAAGAGCGCCGGGGCGATTACCTGGGCAAGACCGTGCAGGTGATTCCGCACGTGACGAATGAAATCAAGGCGGCGACGAAGAAAGTCGCTCAGGACGTGGATGTGCTGATCGTCGAAATCGGCGGCACCGTGGGCGACATCGAGTCGCTGCCGTTCATCGAAGCGATCCGCCAGATGCGGCAGGAACTGGGCCGCGATAACACGCTGTTCGTGCATGTGACGCTGGTGCCGTTTATCGCCGCGGCGCAGGAATTAAAGACCAAGCCGACGCAGCACTCCGTCAAAGAATTGCTCAGCGCCGGAATTCAGCCGGATATCCTGCTGTGCCGCACCGACCGCTTCCTTTCGAAAGAGATCAAGTCGAAAATTGCGCTGTTCTGCAACGTCGAAGAAGAAGCGGTGATCACGGCGAAGGATGTTGCGTCCATCTACGAAGTGCCGGTGGTGTTCGCGCATGAAGAAGTGGACACGTTGATCCTGCGCCGTCTGCATCTGGAGGCTAAAGATCGCGATCTTTCGAAGTGGAACGATCTGGTGCACCGCGTCTACAACCCGAAAGATGTGGTCAGGATCGGCATTGTCGGAAAGTACGTGGAGTACGAAGATTCCTACAAGTCGCTGAAAGAGGCGCTGGTGCACGGCGCGCTGGCGCACAACCTGAAGCTGGAAGTGAATTGGATCGAAGCCGAGGGCCTGGAGTCTGCGGACAAAACCGACAAGAGTTATGAAGCGCAGCTAGAAGAGTACGATGGTTTGCTCGTGCCCGGCGGATTCGGCAAGCGCGGCATCGAAGGCATGCTGAGGGCGATCCAGTACGCGCGCGAGAAGCATGTCCCCTACTTCGGAATCTGTCTGGGTATGCAGACGGCTTGCGTTGAATATGCGCGCAACGTCTGCGGATTGGCGGATGCCAACTCGAGCGAGTTCGATCCGGCGACTCCGCATCGCGTGATCTACAAGTTGCGCGAGTTGCGTGGCGTGGAAGAACTCGGTGGCACGATGCGGCTGGGAGCATGGCCGTGCAAGATCGAGCCCGGGACGCTGGCGTACAAAGTGTACGGCCAGACCGAGATCAGCGAGCGGCACCGGCATCGTTACGAGTTCAATCGCGAGTATGAAGAGCCCATGGTGGCGGCCGGGCTGCGCATTTCCGGCTCGACTCCGGACGGCACTTACGTTGAGATGGTGGAGATTCCCGGCCATCCGTTCTTCATCGGATGCCAATTCCATCCGGAATTCAAATCGAAACCGCTGGAGCCGCATCCACTGTTTAAGGCGTTCGTGGGAGCTGCGTACGAACACGGGCAGAAAAAGAAAGAGCAGAAAGGCGCCGCCGAGGTGGAGATGTTCCTGCGGCCGGAAAAAGTGGGGAGAAGCCGTTAGCTCTTAGCTGTTAGCCTTTAGCTAAAAGCCAAGAGCCGTTAGCCAATAGCCTTGACCTTGTCTTTCCAAATCGATAACGTTCGCGTCGGCTCCGGGGATCTGTTCCTCATTGCCGGGCCCTGCGTAATTGAGAGTGAAGAGCACGCGCTGCGCATGGCGGAGATCATCAAGGGCGTGGCGCGTTCGCTGAACTTCCCGTTCATCTTCAAAGCGTCGTATGACAAGGCGAACCGAACTTCGATCCGCAGCTATCGCGGGCCGGGGATGAAGGAAGGCCTGCGGATTCTGAAGAAGGTCAAAGATGAAGTGCACATTCCGGTGCTGACCGATGTGCATCAGGCTGCTGACGTCGCCTCGGTGGCCGAAGTCGTGGACGTGCTGCAGATCCCAGCATTTCTCTGCCGCCAGACCGACCTGATTGTGGCGGCGGCGCTGAGCGGGCGTCCGGTGAACATTAAGAAAGGTCAGTTCGTTTCACCCTGGGACATGAAGCACGCCGTAGCAAAGTGCCGCGATGCGGGGAATAGCCAGGTGTTTGTGACCGAGCGTGGTTCGAGTTTCGGCTATAACAACCTGATTGTGGACATGCGCTCGCTGGCCATCATGCGAAAGTTCGCGCCGGTGGTGTTTGACGCAACGCACTCGGTGCAGTTGCCGTCGGCTTCGCACGGTGATGAAGATCAGCCGGCGGTGAGCGGCGGCCAGCCAGAGTTTATCCCGGTGTTGTCGCGGGCGGCGGTGGCGGCGGGTGTGGACGGCGTGTTCATGGAAGTCCACGACAATCCGAAAGAAGCGAAAAGCGACGGGGCGAACGCGCTCGACACGCGAAACCTGCGCGGCTTGCTGAAAGAATTGCAGGCGGTGAAGAGGGCGCTGGACACGGCGCACGCGACACCATAGCGTCATTTCTGAATCTGCTACCATTCCCGCTTCATCTGAAGCTCATTGCGTATGCATTGGTGGGCATCGATTGCCGGCATTGTTCTTATCTTCATCATTCTGATGGATGCGTTTGAGACCGTGGTTTTGCCGCGGCGCGTCAAACGGAGTTTTCGCATCACGGGGTGGTTCTACCGGAATAGCTGGGGCCTCTGGACCAGAGTGGGTCGGCATATCAAATCCGCGAGCCGGCGCGAAGGCTTCCTGGCGTACTTTGGGCCGCTGTCGCTGATCCCGCTGATGGGCTTTTGGGCGCTCGGGCTGATTTTTGGATTCGCTTGTGTGCAGTACGGACTGGGCGAACATCTGACGCTGGGCAATGAAAAAATCACGTTTGGGAAAGTGCTCTACCTGAGCGGCGAAACTTTCTTCACACTGGGCTATGGGGACATCACGCCCAACAACGCTACCGCCCGCGCCCTCGCCGTGATGGAAGCAGGCATGGGCTTCGCGTTCCTCGGAGTCGTGATCGGATATCTGCCGGTTATCTACAATTCGTTTGCCGCGCGCGAGATTGAAATTTCGCTGCTGGATGCGCGCGCCGGGTCACCGCCGAGTGCCACCGAATTTCTGGGCCGATTGGGCTGCTGTCCCGATCAGACGGTGCTCGACGATATTTTTCGCGACTGGGAGCGCTGGTGCGCCGACCTCCTGTCGAGTCACATTTCCTATCCGGTGCTGGTTTTCTTCCGCTCGCAGCACAGCAATCAATCCTGGTTGAGCGCGGTGACGGTCATGCTCGATGTCACGTCGCTGGTCATGACCGGCGTGGAAGGCATCCATTCGGACCAGGCAAAGCTCACGTTCGCCATGGCGCGGCACGCCGCCGTCGATCTCGCCCAGGTGGTGAATGCGCAATACAGCGCGCATGATGTCGACCGGCTCACGGCAGCGGATCGAGCCCGGATGAAAACGGAACTGGCATGGCGCGGCGTGACGCTGAACGATAAGGCCGACGCGCCGGAGCGGTTGGCGGAGCTTCGGGCTGTCTACGAACCTTATCTTCACGCGCTCAGTCGCCGGCTCTGGATGACGCTGCCGCCGTGGATCCACAAGAATCGGATGAAAGATAACTGGCAGGGCGGCCCGTGGGATCGCGCCATTCAGGCGCGGGCGCTGAAACTTCCGGGGCGACCCGCGGACGATCACTTCTGATCGGGTGATCGGGTCATGTGAGGTTGTTGACTATAATCCTCGCGTCAGTTTTACTTCGCGCAAGAAATCATAGACCAGGGACGGCGGCAGAGTCTTGAGCGCGCTTTTATGTTCTTTCCGGAACGCGGTCGCGAGACTGGGGGCATACTCCATTCCGACACGGTCGCAATTTGCCTTGAACACCTTGCGCAACGTCGCGCCATTTGCCAGATTCGGCCGCCCATACTTAATCCGGATCGGCCATCGTCGCAGCACCTCTGGGGGGAGATGCGCCAATGACGATGGGTTGGCAGACGCCACAACTGTGACATTGTCATAGAACCGTTTCATGCCTTGCGTCCCAATCTTGAAACTCTCATAGTGGCGCGGGTCAAAGGTCATATCATCAATGTAGAGCACGGTCCTGCATGGTTCCTCGGCCATGCGTTGGGCATACTCCCTGATCTGACCGAGATGGTCCGAAGAGATCAGGACGAGCTTCAAACCATCGATCTCACGAACCAGCGCTTGGAGCGAGAGTGTCTTGCCCACACCACCCTCACCTTCGAGGAGAGTGAAGGGCATATGACTCCCCTTAACGAAAGCGGTGAGCAGTGTGCGCAGTCGAGCCACATTCTTCTCCTGATCGATGACTTGATCGCTCTTCGCTTCCTCAATCTCGACGGGCTCAAGGTCCCCGTGGAGTCCGGCTTCAAAGACCTTGTACTTGGTAATCGGGTCCTGGTTGCGCTGATGCATGAACGCCACCACATGACGGAGTTCAGCGCCCCAGTCCGGCGAGACAGCAAGTCTCTGGTACAACTCAGTTTCGGCGCTTCCGTCAGCGTCGCGGAGGGCCAGGATCTGTTCTCGCTGTGAGTCTTCAAGATCGGGCATCTCTCGCATCTCACCGATGAAATCCGACACCACGCCGGCGTCGGTGCGGGCAATGCGCCGCGGCGGAACTCCTCCATAGGTAGGCACTCGAATCGGATGCTGGGAGAGGGCGTCGTGCATATCGACAAGCAAGGCGTGATAATTCCTGAAGATCCCTTCGATATCCGTCTGGTACATCCGCTGGAGCGACCGCAAAAAGTCTTCCGCATACGCCTTTAACTCCGCGCCGGCACGATGCAGCGACTCTTTCGAAAGAAATGGATGCTTCACAAGCGTATGACTGGCTAGTTGACGGAGAAAAATATCTTGATAAGACGACCGCACGACCAGCGGCGTCTTCCCGGTGTAGGTGAAGATCAGGACCTGTTGCTGTTCGAGATACAGGCTAATCGCATCCGCCACCAGCTGGAATTCAAGCTTCCCCTCACCAAATACGACTTTGAAGGCGGGCTCAACCTTCTCGTACAACCGCTCCAGCGCGGGCACGCTCCGATTGTCCTGAGCGTCCATGATGCTTCTCGACAGAGACTTCAATTCGTCCTCGAGCCGCAACATCGCCCTGGAGAACGGGATCGGGTCAAGGCCTTTGTGGTTCCAGGCCACCGGGCTATACGTGATGATGTTATTAAGCGAAAGAGTAAACTTCCAGGCATCCCGCAAGAGATCATTTGTACGAGCGCCAAAATTGCCAAGAACTTCTACCAGATCCCCCATAGAGGTTGCCCTCTATCTCCGATTGTACTCGCGGACGTTGACGGGATGACGGGCTTGTCTTTGCGCCATCGGGTGGTCGCCGGTGGGGTGTAGATCACCCGATGACCCGATGCTCTGCTCCTTCTGCTAACATTTCCCCTGCATGAAACACGTAGGCGAAAACGTGGTGCGCATCGAGGCTGAAGCGCTGCGGGCGCTGGCGGACCGACTGGCGGGTCCGATGGCTGCGGACTTCAACCGGGCGCTCGATCTGATGTTCGGCTGCGGGGGCCGGGTGGTCGTGACCGGGATGGGGAAGAGCGGGCTGATCGCTCGCAAGATCGCGGCTACCTTGAGTTCGACCGGCTCGCCGGCGCTCTACCTGCATCCGGTGGAGGCGTTGCATGGCGATCTGGGAATGATCGTGCGCGGCGATGTTGTGCTGGCGCTTTCGGCCAGTGGCGAGACGGAAGAAATTCTGCAGTTGATGGCGACGATCAAGCGGCTGCAGGTTCCGCTCATCAGCATGACTTGCGACGACATTGCAGAAATTCCCGCGGACAAGAGCGCGGACAAGAGTGTGCGCGCCACACGGGCTTCTACTCTTGCATCTTCGGCCGACGTTGCGTTGGATTGTTCGATTTCCAAGGAAGCTTGTTCGCTTGGACTTGCTCCTACCGCTTCCACTACAACCATGCTTGCTCTGGGCGATGCGCTGGCGGTGGCGCTTTCGGAAAAACGCGGCTTCAAGGAAGAAGACTTTGCCAACCTGCATCCTGGCGGAAAGCTGGGCAAACGGCTGGCGCGGGTCGAATCGTTGATGCACTCGGGGGACGCGGTTCCGCGGGTGACGGCGCAGACGAAGATGCCGGACGTGGTTTATGAGATGTCGCGCAAGAAGCTGGGAATGACCGCGGTGGTCGAGGGCGATCGTCTGCTGGGGGTGATCAGCGACGGCGATCTGCGGCGGTTGCTCGAGCAGCGCGGCAAAGACACGCTCGACCTGACGGCGCAGGATTGCATGACGCGGACTCCTAAGACCATCGGACCACAGGAGTTCGCAGCCACCGCGCTGGCGCGCATGGAAGAGATGAAGATTACTTCGCTCGTCGTCGTGGACAGAGTTGCGGACAACGATCAGCGCTTGCGGGGGATCGTGCACCTGCACGATCTGTGGGGAACGGAGATGGTGTAGCGATGCCCCGCCCCTAAAGGGGCATCGGATTTGGGAGAACTTCCGGCATCGCTGAAGCGATGCCCTGATACGAACCCCGAGTTTTCCCGCCACATTCTAGTGGCAGAAGCGCTGTAGTTTGGGCGGAGGCGGGGTGGGGAACTCGTCAAGCTCTCCGTCCCATCCGGAGCATCCGCGCGCCGTTACGGCGCGGACCACGACCTGTTCCAGATCGCGGGCTTTCGCTTTTGCTTCCGAGATCTGATCCGTCGTGAGATAGCCACCGTTGTTGAGTTCGCCAAGGTCCGGGCCCGCCGCCGCATAACCGGCGTCGGCCGCAATGCTGTACCAGACGTAGGCAGTGATGCGGTCCTGCGGAACGCCGCGGCCATCTTTCAGCGCCTTGGCGTAGAAGTATTGCGCCTGGGGAAGACCCTGATCGGCGGCAATCTTATAGAGCTTCGGAGCCTTGGTGTAGTCTCGATCCGCCATCAGACGGCCCAGGTAGTAGGCGCCGAAAGCGTTGTTCTGGTCGGCGGACACCTTGAGCCATTTCTGGGCCGCATCGAGATCGCGCGGCACCCCGTTGCCGAGGAAGTAGTGTCGTCCGGTGAGCCAACCGGCAAGCGGGTCGCCTTGTTGAGCAGCCTTGCGATACAGGTCGACGGCCTGACTCGGGTTGCTCGCGAGCACGGTTCCGGTTTCGTAATAGTAAGCCAGTGCGATCTGCGCTGGCCCGTAGCCGAGGTCGGCGGAGCGGCGAAAGTAATCGATCCCCAGCGAGTCATTTTGCGACGGCCCAACGCCAGTAATGGCGTCCATTCCACGCTCGTAAAGAGCGTCTGGAGAGGTGCTCTGCGCTAATGCCATCGCGCTCCATAGCACGAGAATTGAGGTCAGAATGGTTCGACGCATGGGCGAATTTCCCGGTAAGAAGTACTGCAACAAGTATAGGAAATACGTTGGGTCGGTGTAGAGTTACGAAAGTTCCACGGGACTGCACGGATGGCGGAGGCAGAACAGTGGCAATTTCAGAAACAGCGCATGTGGCCGCAAGAATGGCTTTCTACGCGGTCATCGCGTGCTGGTGGATATTTCTCCTGACGTTCTGGCTGAGGAAACGTCCGCCCCGAGCCCGCGAGACGAAACGCGATTGGACTTCGCTCATCGGAATGTTTCTGCAAGGCGCGGCCTACTTTAGCGTCTGGTCTTTCCCCTTGCAGCAGAAACATTTCTCGCCGGTCAGGTCCGGTTCGCCGGTGGTGGAATGGGGATTGGCGGTGCTGACTGCTTCCATCGCCGTCGCTTCGACGTGGCTGGTGAACGCCGCCGCGCGGCGTTTGGGGAAGCAATGGGCTCTGGCCGCGCGCCTGGTGGAGGGCCACACGCTCATTCAGGACGGGCCTTATCGCTTCGTAAGGAACCCCATTTACACGGGCATGTTTGGAATGCTCGTGGCTACCGGATTTGCCGTGACGCAATGGATTCCACTGCTGGTTGCGATTGTGTTGTTTGCTGCCGGAACCTACATCCGCATCCGAAGTGAAGAGCGGCTACTGCGGCAGGCTTTTGGCTCCGAGTTCGAAGAGTACGCGCGCAACGTACCGGCGTTGATCCCGGGAATCTACTGAGTCTTGATCCGCGCGGGCGGGTGGTTCTCCGCATTCGTTCTAAGGATTATCTGGTTAAGTCTTCGTTGGCGAGGCTGCACGTAATGAAGGGGCGACCCTCAACGGCTAAAGCCGCTTGTGTGGCGGGTCCCAATGGCATGGCTGAAGCCATGCCCTTTCAAAGCTATCCGGAACCAAACTTCATCAGAGTTTCCCTACGCGTAGCGCTCGCGCATGAAATCGCCAATCGCCGAGTACGCGGCGGTCAGCGTCTTTTCGTCGGGCAGGAAAACGATGCGGAAGTGTTTCGTCCCGGGACGCTGGCCGAATCCGGAGCCGTGCACGACTGTCACATACTTCTGGCGAATTAGTTCGGTGACGAAGACGTCGTCGCCTTCCGGGATGTCGATGCGCGGGTACGCGTAGAAAGCCCCGCGCGGCGCTACACAACTTACGCGCGAAGTTTCGGCACACCACTTCATGGTTAGATCGCGGCGGCTGCGCAGCTTGCGCTTCACTTCGACGAGGTGATCCTGCGGGCCTTCGAGCGCGGGCTTGATCGCGTACTGTTCGGGATGGTTGGCGCAGAGGCGCGCCCGCAACAGCTTGTTCACACCTTCCAGGTACGGCTTGATGACGGAAGCTTCGCCGCTGGCAATGCCCCATCCGATGCGCCATCCGGGGGCGAGGTAATTCTTGGATAGTCCGCCGAAGGTAATGACCGGCACATCGGGCGTGACCGCGGCCATCGCGACGTGCGGGGTTTCGTCGATTATGAGTTTGTCGTAAATCTCATCAGCAAAGATAACCAGATTGTGTTGGCGGGCGAGCTCGGCGATCTGTTCAAGCATCTTGCGCGTGCAGACCGAGCCGGTCGGGTTGTTGGGATTGATCAACACAATGCCGCGCGTCTGGGGCGTGATCTTCTTCTTGATGTCGTCGAGATCGGGCTGCCAGCCGTCTTCTTCGTTCAGGTAATAAGTGTTCAGTCCGATTTCGAGCTTCGCCAGAACCGCGGAATAGAGCGGATAGTCGGGGCACGGGGTCAGCAGGTTGTCGCCCGGATTGAGCAGCGCGGTCAGGCAGATGTCCACTGTCTCGCTGACGCCCGAGGTGACGAACACATCCTGAATGTTGGTGATTCCCTTTCGGGCCGCCTCGCCGCGAATCGCGTCGAGTGCCGGCGGGATGCCCGAAGAACTCGAATATCCATTCTTGCCGTCTCGCATGGCCTGATAGACGGCTTCGATCATGTGGGCGGGCGTCTGAAAGTCAAAGTTGAGCGGGTCGCCGATGTTGAGCGGCAGAATTTTGTGTCCCTGCCGGGCGACCTCGTCGGCGATGCAGGCCAGGTCGCGAATGGCGTAGCGGACGTTTTCCAGACGGGCGGCGGGGACGATTTCGCGGGCTTGAGTCACAGGCATTGAGCACTCCAGAAGCATTGAACCGCAGAGGGCGCAGAGTACGCAGAGAAAAGAAAAAACTCTGCGCCCTCTGCGGTTAAGAATTCTCTACTCCACCCGATCTATCTGCGCCTTCTGCAGCTTGTCGGAGTAATCCACGTAGACGGACTTCCACTCGGTGTAGAAATCAATCGCGCCGATGCCGCCTTCGCGATGGCCGTTGCCGGTGGCCTTCACGCCGCCGAACGGGAGGTGAACTTCGGCGCCGATGGTCGGAGCGTTGATGTAGGTGATGCCGGCATCGAGGTCGCGGACGGCGGCGAAGGCCTTGTTGACGTCCTTGGTGTAGAGCGACGACGACAGGCCGTACTCGATGTTGTTGGCGATCGCGATGGCATCTTCGAGATTGTCGCAGGGGATGATCGAAACCACCGGCCCGAAGATTTCTTCCTGCGCAATTCGCATCTTCGGATCGACCTCGGTAAATACGGTCGGTTCGATAAACCAACCGTGCTGGTAGTCGCCCTGGTCAAGCCGATGGCCGCCGCACACGAGTTTAGCGCCTTCACTTTGCCCGATCTCGATGTAGCTCAAATCGGTCGTGAGCTGGTTCTCGTTGATCGCCGGACCCATCTCGACGGTCTCGTCGAGGCCGTTGCCGACTTTAATGTTCTTCGCGCGCGCGACAAAGTGATCGACAAACTCGGTATAAACGCCCTTCTGCACGATGATGCGGCTGGTCGCGGTGCAGCGCTGTCCGGTGGTGCCGAAAGCGCCCCAGAGTCCGCCTTCGACGGCGAGGTCGAGGTTGGCATCGTCGAGCACGATCATCGGATTCTTGCCGCCGAGTTCGAGCGAACAGTGCTTGAAGCTCTTGGCCGCCGTCGCGCCCACGATTCTGCCGACCTCCGAAGAGCCGGTGAGCGAGATGGCGCGGACTACCGGATGCTCGGTCAGCGGCGTGCCGACTTCAGCGCCAAAACCCGTCACGATATTGATCACACCTTTTGGGATGCCCGCGTCAGTCAGCGCCTGAACAAGGTTGAAGGTGGAGAGCGGGGTGTCCTGAGCCGGCTTGATCACGCAGGTGTTGCCGCAGACGACGGCGGGCAGAAGCTTCCACGAAGAGATTGCCATGGGGAAATTCCACGGCGTGATCATGCCGCAGACGCCGATCGGCTGGCGGATGGCCATGGCGAACTTGTTGGGCAGTTCCGACGGCACGGTCGGTCCGAACAGGCGGCGTCCTTCGCCGGCGTTGTAGTAGGCGGCGTCAATGGCTTCCTGCACATCGCCGCGGGTTTCTTTCAGCACCTTGCCCATTTCGCGGGTCATGTCGCGGGCATGGTCTTCTTTGCGCTCAATCAGGATCTCGGCGGCGCGGAAGACCATCTCGGCGCGGCGGGGCGCGGGTACCAGACGCCATTTGGCAAACGCGCGCTTGGCCGCATCCACGGCGGCGTCTACATCGGTCTTATTGGAGCGCTGGAAGATGGCGACGACTTCGCGCGTGTCGGCGGGATTGCGGTCTTCGAAAGTCCGTCCGCTGGTGGATTCGACCCATTCGCCGTCAATGAAGTTCTTGAAAACCTTGTGTTTGGTCGTGCCGCCCGCGATCACCGGGCTGGTTAGGGTATCGGTTGCCATAGAAGCCTCCTGGGAGTAGTGCGGAACACTTCATGCTAACAACCGGGGTGAAGACGGGCAAGCGAGGGGCGAAGGAGCAGGGTGCGGTCCCGCGTGGTCACTTTCGTAACCCTTTCCCCCCATGACACAAGTTTAATACCCATCCCAGCAGGGATATGATGGTCACAGAGATATCCCGTATTCTCAGAATTTTGCAATGAGGTTGGCACGGGCTCGTGTCGAATAAAATCAAGCCGGGACTCTACGTCGCGTGGAAGACGGTGACGTACCGCAGCGTGATCATGGCGCTGCTGGGTGCGGCGCTGATCTTTGGCGCCGTCATGCACGTGGCATTTCCGAAATTCACGGACTCGACGGTGAAGGCGGCCGGACAGCTTTCCACGAGCTTGCTCGAAAGAGTTGCAGGACTGGCGCCTCCGCTCAAGGGGCCGTCGGCCGCGGTTTCGCAGCAGGCGCACTTCACGGCGCTCGATGGCACGATCCGGGTAAGGAAAGGCAACGGCAACAGCTGGATCAGCGCCGACTACAGCGTGCCGCTCGAAAAGGGCGACGTGGTGCAGACCGGCGCCGAAGGCATGGCGAAGATTGTTTTCAACGACGGCACCAACTACACCGTGAAACAGGATTCGCTGATCGTGATCGAAGAGAACTCGGCCAACGATCAGCAACAAACCAATGTTGCGGTGGCGGTCACGACCGGCACGGTGGACCTGACTACGGCGACCTATGTCCAGGGTTCGAAGTCGCAGGTGATTGTCGCGGGCGCAAAGGCTTCGCTGGCTCCGGATTCGGCGGCCATGGTGCACAATAACCCCAAAGACGATCAGCATGAAATCCTGGTAAAGAAAGGCAGCGGCGAAGTCGAACGCAATGGAGAAGTGGCTCACCTGTTGCCCTGGGAGAAGGTGAGTTTCCAGAGCGAATCGAAAACCATGGAGCGGGCCACGGAAATCGGACCGCCAGTGCCCATTACGCCGGGCAACATGATGCCGGTTTTCCTCAACGCGGGGGAGAAGTCGAAGGAAGTGGAGTTTGCCTGGACGCCCATGGCGAACGCCGCCGGATACCGGCTGCGCATTTCGCACAATCCGTATTTTTCGTCATTGTTGCTGGACCGCAAGGTGGAGACGCCGAGTGTGGTTGTGACCGGTCTGCCCGTCGGCGCTTACTATTGGTCGATCCAGTCGTACGGTGCGGCGGGCAAGGAATCGGTGGAAAGCGAAAAGAATCGCTTTACGATCATGGTCAAGGCGAAGGAAAAAATAGAGCTGTCGCTGGACATCGATCCTCTGGTCCAGCACGGACACGTGATCGAAGTGACGGGCAGGACCGAGGCGGGAGCGCGCGTCATGGTGAACGGCAGGGAAGTGCCGATCGTCGGCGACGATGGTTCGTTCCACTATTTCACGCCGTTCTTGCCGAACGGGGAAAACCTGGTCACGATCACGGCACAGAATTCGAAAGGCGGGGTGAACACCCGCCAGGAGAAAGTGGTAATTCAGTAAAGGATTCGATGTTCGGAATAATGGTTGGAACAACCGGTGCCCAGATGACAGCCAGTTCTGCTGAACATCCAAGTAGAATAGAAGACACCAGCGGAGAGCGACTCGTACGGAAACCGACGCAGGCCCAGGTTCCAGGGGCGAGACGAATTCCCGGGAGAGAGAAGTATTGCCATGTCAAACAACGGTTTTCATAACGGTTCATCGCGCTCGCACAATCTACGTTCGCTGTTCAGCATGTTTTCGAGCGACCTCGCCATCGATCTCGGGACGGCCAACACGCTGGTGTACGCGCGCGGCAAAGGCATTGTGGTAAACGAGCCTTCGATCGTGGCCATCAACAAGAACACTGGCGAAGTGGAAGCGGTGGGCAAAGAAGCCAAGGAGATGCTGGGACGTACGCCCGGCAACATCGTGGCCATCAAGCCGATGAAAGACGGCGTCATCGCCGACTTCAAGGTCACGGAGAAGATGCTGAACTACTTCATCCAGAAGGCGCACAACCGCAAGATGCTGGTGCATCCGCGGATCGTGATCGGCGTGCCTTCGGAAATCACGCAGGTGGAAAAGCGCGCGGTGATGGATTCCGCCTATCGCGCCAAGGCCAGCGAAGTTCACCTGGTGGAGCAGGCCATGGTGGCCGCCATTGGCGCGGGGCTGCCGATTACCGAGCCCAGCGGCAACATGGTGGTCGACATCGGCGGTGGCACCACCGACATCGCGGTAATCTCGCTCAGCGGCATTGTTTATTCGCGTTCCGTGCGCATGGCCGGCAACCAGATGGACGAGGCCATCATGAACTACCTCAAGCGGAAATATAACCTGCTGGTGGGCGAGCGCACCGCCGAGCAGATCAAGATCGAAATCGGCTCCGCGTATCCGCTCGACAAGCCGCTGACCATGGAAATCAAAGGCCGCAACCTGATCGAAGGCGTGCCCAAGACCATCACGGTGGACGACAGCGAAATTCGCGAATCGCTGAGCGAATGCGTTTCGACCATCATGAATGCGATCCGCGTCGCGCTCGAACGCACGCCGCCGGAACTTTCCGCCGATATCAGCGACCGCGGCATCGTGCTGACCGGCGGCGGCGCGCTGATCAAGAACCTCGACAAGCGCATCCGCGAGGAAACGGGATTGCCGGTCTCGATCGCCGACGATCCGCTCTGCAGCGTGGTGCTGGGAACGGGCAAGATGCTCTCGGACTTCAAACTGCTGAGAAAAATTTCGATCGAGTAGAGTTGCGAGCCGCGAGCTACGAGCGAAATGCAGATCCCTCCTCTTCGGCTGCGCTCAGGGTCGGGATGACAAATCCGAGGAATAAGGGCTCTGCACGAGATGACAATCTCAGGGACGACGGGTTCCCTGAGACCTGACAACTGAGACCTGAGACCTGCTGTTATGGACGTCCTCGGACGCTACCGCAACCTGATCGTGCTGGTGGGAGTGTTATTCGCCCAGGTACTCGGCTTGGCGGTGCAGGTCAAGCGGACGACCGACAGCGAATCGACGCGCCTGATCCGCATCTGGGCGGTGGGAGCGGTCACTCCTCTCGAAAAGGCGCTGGTGTGGGCGCAAACCTCCAGCCGCAACGTCTGGCACAACTATTTCTATTTGCGCGGAGTGCGCGCCGAGAACCGCAGCCTTAAGCAGCAGATTGAGCGTATGAGTCTGGAACAGGTGCGGATGAGCCAGGACGCCGATCAGGCGCGGCGTCTGCAGGCGTTGCTGGCCTTCAAGGAACAGTTCATCTCCCAGACCATGGCGGCGCAGGTCATCGGGGGAAGTGGCAGCGAGTCGTCGCGCTCGGTTTACATCGACAAGGGTGAAAGCGACGGCATCAAGCCCGACATGGCGGTCATCACCGCAGACGGCATCGTGGGCAAGGTGCTGCGGGTGTACGGCTCCACTTCGCTGGTGCTTTTGATCGACGACCAGACCAGTGGAGTGGGCGCGCTCCTCGACAAAACGCGGCTGCAAGGCATACTGCGCGGCACGCCGTCGGGCGAAGTGGTGCTTGAAAAAGTGATGAGCGACGAAACCGTGCCCGCCGGAGAAATGGTTCTTACCAGTGGCGGAGATGGCATTTTCCCCAAGGGCCTGCTGGTGGGCAGGGTGACGAAGGTTTCGCCGGGCAGTGAGCTGTTTCTCAACATTCGCGTGCGTCCCGCGGCCGACCTCAGCCGCCTGGAAGAAGTGCTCGTTGTAACGAAGATTGATGAAAGACAGGCCGAGCCCGACCAGACGGGCGCAGCCCGCGCCGTCGATATTCTGGCCGAGCGCCTGCCGAGCGTTCCTTCCAAGCCGGAAAATGCCGAGAAAGCCGCCGTGCCGGGGACCGCCGCGCCACCGAGCACAGGCTCGGATGCCAAGCCAAAAGCCGCACCCCCAGAAGCCTCCGCCGGCAGCGGCGCTCCCGCCGCGCAAAAAACGGCTGGGGCAACCGCAACCAGTACCGATGCTATGAAAGCTCCCCCCAAGTCCGTGAAGGCAGCGGTCGAACCCAAACCGCAACCCGCCGTACAGGATAGTCCGCACTGACGTGGCCATAACATACACATCGGGAGAGCAGGTTGAGGTTTACCGTTTCAGTATTCCGGCGACCGTTCTGATTCCGTTGACCGCCGTTTTCCTGCAGGCGTGGCTGCCGCTGCGGTTTCCTTTTTTCACGATCTTCGATCTTCCGCTGCTGGTGGTGATTGGTTTCGCGACGGCGCGGCGCAGTCCCCTGGCCGGCCTGCTCACCGGCGGCTTGATCGGAATTCTGCAAGATGCGCTGACGCATCATCCCATTGGGCTCTATGGAATTTCGAAGACGGTAGTGGGATTCGGCGCGTCTTCGCTGGGGATCAAGCTGGACGTGGAACATACCGGCGCTCGTTTCTTGCTTACGATTTTCTTCTACGTGGTGCACGAGGTTGTCTACTTCATGATTGCCCGCGGCCTGGTCGGGTTGCGCATGGCGTGGAGCTGGCCGCACGAATTCTGGTCGGGCGTGGCGAACGCGCTGCTGGGCGTCCTAGTCTTCATGCTGCTCGACCGCGTCAAGCAGCGAACGTAATCCGCAGATCTTAATCCGAAGACCTGAGTTTCATGATTTCACAAACATACTTTTACAAACGTTGAGCTGGCATACGCCAGTGCAGCCGCTGCCAGCGTGGCGAAGAAATTCACCGCTTGGTTGCTGATCCAGCCGCGGCGCTGCAGGGTGGCGCCGAGGATGCTGTCGATAAGCATTCCGGCGAATCCGGCGGCCACGGGAATCCAGAGCTGGGCCTGAGGAATCATCCCGCCCACGGCCGCGACCGCCGCAATCACCAAACCGGCTGCCATGCCGGCGATGCTTCCGGAAATCGTGATGCCGCCGTCGGTACCTGCGGGGACGCGTTGCCATGTCGTAATCAGTCGCGCATCTGGGCCGCGGCATTGCCCGATTTCGCTGGCCACGGTGTCAGTCGCCGCTTCGGCCAGAGCGGCCAGCGCCGCGACCAACCAAACGCGATTTCCGGTGGCGCTGAAAACAACCGAACCGAGGGCAGCCGCTGCCAGATTGGCCAAGACTTGCCACGCATTCCGGCCTTCGCGGCGCTCGGCGAGCCCAAGCGCCAGCTTACGGCGGTATCCCAGGCGGGTGGATACCCAGGTCATCAGAAACAGCGCTGCGAGCGTGGCGAAAGCGGTTGGGCCGGCGCCGGCAAAAAGCAGGAAACAGGCGAGACCGCCCGCCGGAGCTCCGGATCGATTGACGCCGCGCAGGGCGCGAGCCAGCACCGCGAAGCCCAGCGTCACCGCCGCAGCGCTTGCCAGCCGCTCCGGGGATGACGCCCAGGCGTGTGCTAGATAAGGGTTCAGCATTGTCAGGGCAGCTTTCGGCTGTCAGCTCTCCGCTATCGGTAGAATCTCACGTCCCTGACAGCGGATGGCTGAGAGCTGACGGCTGGACGCAGGAGCCGCGTTCGATAACACTATATTCGGTGCCCGGCGGCAGCGGACCGCGCCATGTAGTGCTTGACCTTTGGATTCGCCCCGTAATCTGGTGGCAGCAACCCTCACGCATTTAGGCTACACTTCTGTACGCTTGGCGAGTTCTGATCTTGTAGAGACGCGGATTGCCGCGTCTGCCGAGACGAGGCAAGCCTCGTCTCTACTTGAGGTGAAACCAATGGCGGCCTCAGTCTGGTCTGGTTATCTTACGTTCGGATTAATTTCGATGCCGGTGCGTCTGTTCTCGGGCGCGCGCAGCAGCGGCATCTCGTTCAACCAGCTTCACCGCACGGACCACCATCGTGTAAAGCAGCAACTCATTTGCCCGGCGGACAACCAGGTCCTTGAGCGTAGCGATATCGTCAAGGGCTATGAGTACCGGAAGGACGAATACGTCATCATCGATCCCGAGGAGATCAAGAAGATCGAGCCCAAGACGGCGAAGACGATGGAGATCCTGGAATTCGTAAAGTCGAGCGCAGTGGATCCGGTGTACTTCGAGTCGTCTTATTACATGGTTCCCGATGAAGCCGGTCGCCGTCCCTATGCGCTGCTCACCAAGGCGCTGGAGGAGAGCGAGTACGTCGCCATCGCCAAACTCACCATGCACAACCGCGAATACACCGTTTTCCTGCGTCCGCACAAAGGCGGAATGATGCTGCACACCATGTACTACGCGGAGGAAGTTCGCGAGGTCGAGTCGTTCGGCGCTCCCGATGTGGAGATCAAAGACGCCGAAATTAAGATTGCGCATCAGCTCATTGAGGCGCTGGCGGGCGAGTGGGACCCGGAGAAATATCACGACACCTTTCAGGAAAATCTGAAAAAGCTGATTGAGGCTAAGCTGGAGGGCGGCGAAGTCCAAGCCGTCGAGCAACCGAGGAAGCTGGCCCCGGTGGTAGATCTGATGGCGGCGCTGAAAGAAAGCCTGGCCCAGACGAAGAAGCCAGCCGGGTCGGAAAAAGTCGCGGAGACGCTGGCCGAGCGCCAACAGAAAACACGCCGCGGGCGCGCGTGAATCCTCGATCTAGGTTTTTTCAAATATTGCGGCCAGAGACCTGCCCCCGGCAACCAAACTCGCCTCCACCCGCTTCTCAAAAACGGCGGGCTGAGTATTGCCTGATTTCCCCTCTCGCCCCGGTTCCCGATACAATATCGGTTTCCGCGCAAGACTAACTTTTACAACGGAGTTGGAATGAAGAGGTTTCTCTGGTTGGGGTTCGTGCTGTTTCTTTATCTGATCTGTACCGGGTGCGGCGACACGTTTCGCCCGATTATCATCCCCAATCCTCCAACCTTTCCCAACCCGGCGGCAGCTCATACGGTGGTGTCAATCAACGATAACGGAACCGTCGTGCGGGGCAGCGCGATGGTGATCGATGTCTCCGGCGACTCGGAGATGAGCGTCGCCAGCGTGGGCCTCGCGCCGGTTCATGCTGTGCAGCAAACCGCCAGCCAGGTATTGGTGGTAAACCATTCCGTGAGCGGCCCGCTGAACACGGGCGATTCGATCACCAAGCTGAACTTCAGCAGCACGGTCATCTCCAGCACTACCACCATCAGTCTGCCGGCGAATTCCGGCCCAACCTTTGTGGCGGTTGCGCCGACGGATACGTTGGCGTATGTGACGTTGCCGAGCTACGTACCGGACCCTGTCAAGTTTCCCGATGTCGTCGTTCCTTCGGTGGGCGTGGTCAACACCCTTAGCAACAACCTGTTCGCCCCGCCGACTCCGGTCGGGAAGAATCCGGTTGCGATAGCCGTTACACCTGACAAGAGCAAGCTCTACGTCGCCAACCAGGACGACGGCGCGATCAGCGCGTTCAACACCAACGCGGGTAACCTGTCTTCGAGGGCCATCACCGGCTCGTTGACTTATCCGCCCATCTGGTTGGTTGCCCGTAACGACAGCCAGCGTGTGTACGTGCTGGAGCAGACGAGCGGCACGCTTGCCTCGATCGATACCACGTCGACGGCTGGCCCCGACTTCTTGACCGAATCGACGATCAGTGTCCCGGGCGCCACCACAATGACCTACGACCCCAATCTGAATCGGCTTTATATTCCCGGTGGCCCGGAGATGGAAATCGTTGATGTTTCGCAATCTCCACCGCAGCTTATAAAGACGATTCCCATCCCTCCGTTTGCCTTGCTGCCCGTTGGGTCGTCGGCAGCTGCCACTGCCACTGCTGCCGCGGCCCTGCCCGACGGAAGCCGCGCATACGTTGCCTCCTATGCTGTGCTGTCCAGCCAATTCAATATCTCCTCTGTCTCGGGCGACGGAACCACCGCGACTTACGCCTACAGCTTGACGGCAGGGCATGACCTGACCCCAGGCGTGACGATTACCGTCACGGGCACGGACACATCCACAGTGAGCGGATTCGACGGAACGTTCATCGTTGGCGCGATTGTGAGTGGCACGACTGCTTGCCCGGGCACGTGTTTCCAGGCGCCCAATACCACGAGCACCAGCGGGCAGACGGAAACCGTGTCGGGTTCAGGCACAGGCAGCAACATCTTCCCGCAGGTCACCGTGGTTTGGGCGACGTCGAACACAATCAAGACCACGGTCGGCATACCCGGTTTTCCGGACGCGACCATCCTGGGTTCCCCGTACTACGTTTCGGCCTGCGCCACGACGAGCTTCCGCTTCATGATGGCTGCCGGCGGCGACAGTTCCCGCGCGTACCTGTCCAGTTGCGATGGAGGTAATGTCAACATCATCGATACCTCCAACGACACCTATATCGAGAATCTGCCGGCCCCAATCGGTTCGCGCACGCCGATTCCGCCGAGCCCGCAGAACCCGCCGCAGAATCCGGTTTTTCTCATTGCCGGTCCGTAGTTTGCCGGTCCTTCGCTTCGCTCAGGATGACAATCTGAACGTATGTTGCGATTTGCGCGTGGATATAGTTGGATAGGTTGCAGTGTCGAGCGATTAGCGACCAACGACGATTTCCTACCCCGCGACCGCAGCGTGTTCCACCACCCAGCGGCAGTGGTGACGCAGCGCCACATTCATGAAGACATTTCCACTGGAAGTATTGAAGCACATCACCAGAGCTTCGGTGTCTTCACTGCTTTCGCTGCCCTGCTCGGACGTGTGCAGGGTTGGGGGATGAACGCGAAAGTGAAATCCCTGGTCGTTGAGCGTGGTGACGGAGTTGCCAATGATCTGGTTGGCCAGCTCACAGACCGCCTCCCGTACCAGATCGTCAGTCTCGGATACTTCGACGCCGGCCAGACGGCTGGCGAGTTGCACCGCCGTTCCCAGGTCCACATCAAAAATGATCCGCCCTTCGATCTCGCCCGTGAGGCAAACCTCGGCAGCAATCCCTTTCCGCCGGTACGCCTCTTCTTCCATGCTCAGGTTCTCGATGGAAATGGGCGACTCTAGCCCCTGCGCCAGGACGGCGTCGGCCGAGTTAATGAAAGGCTGAATCAGGTCCATCCGCATGACTAGGCTCCGGCTCCGGCGCCGCGCGTCGTCGTTGCGTCGTCACGCATCACGTACTTGATGACTTCATAGAGAACTTCCGGCTTGACCGGTTTCTGCACGAAGTGGCGGGCACCCCGCTGCAAGGCTGCCACGATGTTCTCCTGGTAGCCGACCGACGACACCATTACGATGCGGGCGTTGGGATGGTCGCGCACGATCTTCTCCGCCGCCTCGATGCCTTCCATCTGCGGCATGGTGATATCCATTAGAACGATGTCGGGCGTGAGCCGCTCGTACTCGCTGATCGCCGAAACTCCGTCGCCCGCCTCGCCGATTACCTGTCCCCCGAATGTTTCGATCATCTGGGCCAGGTTCTTGCGGGCGAACACGGAGTCATCCACGATCAGATAGCGCACCGGCTGTCCGTCTTCGCTCCGTTTTACGGGCGCAAACTTTTCCATGACACTCCTCCCCAACTATCACTTAATCACGATCTACACACCTTCGGATAGATAACTCTAGTTACTTCCGGCACTGGTTGCCCTCTTGACGTCGGTGGTGTCCCCCGGGCTGCGGCCGGGCGCGCATTGTGCCTGCAAAATATTGGGCAGATCCTGGAGGTCGGCGATGCGCATCACGTAGCCGCGTTCGATGGCCGCCTTGGGCATGCCGAAAACCACGCATGTTTCCTGGCTCTGCGCCACGGTGAATCCGCCGGCTGCCCGGATCTCTCCCATGCCGAACGCCCCGTCTTCACCCATGCCCGTCATCAACACGGCCATGGCTTGCGGACCAAACGCCTCGGCTACGCTGTGGAACAGCACGTCCACCGAAGGACGGTGCCCGTTCACCGGGGCTTCCTCCGCCAGCACCGCCACGTTGCCCAGCGGCAATTTCCTCACTTTCATGTGCCGGTTGCCCGGACAAATCAGCGCTCGCCCGGCCACCAGCAAGTCGCCGGATTGAGCTTCCTTCACCCGGATGGGGCAGCTCTCGTCCAGCCGCTTGGCGAACAGTTCCGTGAACCCGTCCGGCATATGCTGCACCACCAGGAGGCTGCCCGAAAATTCCACCGGCAGCTTCGAAAAAAGATATTGTAAGGCGTTCGGACCGCCCGTGGAAACGCCGATGGCGATGATGTGCGTCGGTGCGATGGGCCGCAGCTTGCTAGGCTGTGCACTGTGTATTTCCCCCGGCAGGAACTGTGTCTGCACCCCCGCGCTCTGCGCCGCGGCCCGGATCTTTTTGATCAACTCATCGGCAATTTCGGGCATGCGCGCGGAAACATCCTTCGGCTTGGCCACGAAATCGAACGCGCCCAGCGCCAGCGCCTTGAGCGTGATCGAAGCCCCGGCTGTGCTATGCGAGCTGACCACGATCACCGGCAGCCGCCAGCGTCGCATGATTTCTTTCAGAGTATCAATCCCGTTCATTCCGGGCATTTCCAGGTCGAGCGTCACCACTTGCGGCGACAGGTCCTCGATTTTCTTCAACGCAAAATGGCCGTCCATCGCTGTGCCCACAACCTCGATCGAGTCATCCCGTTCGAGGATATTGGGAATCAGCTTGCGCATCAGCGCCGAGTCATCCACCACCAGGACCCGCACCGGATTTTTCATGACTGGCCCCCTGCCGTGCCGCGTGCCCGCATCTCACCAGTTTCGATTCCACCACCGCTCGTCTCTGCTGGTACGACACTCGACAGCAAACCCGCCATCCGCGGGCCGGTTGCATCCGCCCGCCCGCGCGTGAAGCGATCCATCAGCGCGATCATGTTCAGGATGAGAACCACCCTCCCATCGCCCAGAATCGAAGCCCCACTCACCAGGTCGGTAGTGATCGACTGGTCATCGAGCGCCTTGATGACCAGCTCTTCTTCGCCCTCCAGTGTGTCGACGATGACACCGAACTTACGGTCCCCGCTATTGATCACCAGCACGAAGACCTTGCGTTGCGCCGTCTCCGGCCCGTTCGGGGGCTTCGAGCCCAGGCGCAGCAGAGGCAACACGTCGTTGCGCAGTTGCAGCACGTCGTAGTGCTCCACCTGATGGATCTCTTCTTCAACCGTGCGCGCGATCTCCGCCACCGCGTTCAGCGGCAGGGCGTAGAGCCGCTGCTCCACCCGGAACATCAACGCCGTGATAATGGCCAGCGTCAGCGGAAGCCGCAGACGGAAGGTTGTGCCCCGTCCTAGCGCAGTTTCGATCTGCACCGTTCCCTTCAGGCGTCCCAGCACGCTCTGCACTATGTCCAATCCCACGCCGCGGCCCGAGAGTTCGGTGATTTCTTCCGCAGTGGAGAATCCCGGCTTCAAGATCAGATCCAGAGTCTCGGTCTCGGTCAGACGGCCTACCTGGTCGGCGTTCAGCAATCCCTGGGACAGGGAGCGCTGCCGGACTTTTTCCGGATCGATGCCGCGCCCGTCGTCGGAGACCTCGATGACCACCTGGTTTCCCTGGTGATAAGCGCTCAGCCGCAATGTCCCTTGCGGCCGCTTGCCGGCGCGAACGCGCTCCTCGGCGGTCTCGATGCCATGGCCGACCGCATTTCGCACCAGGTGGGTCAGCGGCTCGGCGATCGCATCCAGAATGCTTTTGTCGAGATCGGTTTGCCCACCCCTGACCATCAGCTCGACTTCTTTCCCGCACTGGAGCCCGACGTCCCGCACCATGCGCGGGAACCGGCGGAACAACTGATCGACCGGCACCATGCGAATCTTCATGACCGAGTGCTGCAGGTCATTCAAAACCCGCCCTTGGAACGCCATGGCATCGGAGAACTTTCCCCGCAAGACATCTTTCGGGAAGCGTTGTCCAAATTCCAACAGCGTCTGCTGCAACATCGATTTCGCCAAGATCAGTTCACCAACCAGATTGAGTACGCTGTCGATTCTTTCCGCATCCACGCGCAGTACGTTGTCGGGGCCGCCCGGCACGGCGGCCGCCGGTTCCCCGGTCGACGGGGCTTCGTTGGCAGAGACGTCGGCAGTGACATCGGCGGCCGCAGGCGACGCGGCCTCGTCCTTTACTTCAGAATCGGCAGCGGAAGCCGGCGTAAGCGGGTGCGACGGCGCTGGGACGCGCAGGGGCCGGACTCGGACATTCAGCGTAATCGTTGGAATACTGCACTTCGCCCGGATCTGCTCCGCCGATCTTTCGGACGCGAGCGCCGCTTCCACGCGGTTCATGGGCTCGTGACTGCCTTCGACCGGATAGAGAGCCAGGACCTCGCCCAGTCCTGCAAGGGCCAACTGGATCATCTGACGTCCGGCGATGGGCATGGCGCACTGTGGGTCTATCTGCACCACCAAGTGATGAACGTGCTTGCCCTCCGCCAGCGCCCGGGTGATCGCCAGTTGTTCGTATTCGGACCAGCGGCTGGTTTTCGCGGCGGCTTTCCGTGTCTTCTTCTTTGCCTTGGCCGCGCCGCCTGGCGCCGGGTGTGCCAGACGGGCAATGTCCGCGCGCAAAGACTGGATGCTGGGAAGTTTCGTCCCCTTCCGATACGCCTCCAGCAAGGCCGCAAACACGTCGGCGGCGCGCAACGCGATCTCGGGAACCGAAGCCGCCGCTGCCATGTTCTCCAGCGTCAGCACGTCCTCGAACTCATGGCAGAGTTCGCTGAGTTCCCGGAAGCCGCAGGCGGCCGCGTCCCCCTTCAGCGTATGCACCGTCCGCCGCAGGCTGCGGGCGGTCTCCGCATCGCCAGGCGATTTCTCCAGCCGCATCGCTTCGTCGTTCAGCTTCTGGACGAGTTCCCCCGCGCTTTCGAAGAACAACTGGCGGAGTTCTGTCATCCGATCCTCGGGGGGAAGGGTCACATCTTCACCTCGACTCGCTGGTACGCCGTGCCGCTGTTGCGATGCACCATCTGAAATTTTTCGGTCAGCCCCAGCAGGCTTTCGGCATGGCCGACAAACAGGTATCCCTGGGGATTCAAGCAACGATAAAACTTCTCGACCAGCCGTTTCTGCTCGGCTTCGTCGAAATACATCATGACGTTGCGGCAGAAAATGATGTCGTTGCGCTGCGGCAGGTATTCGGTCTTCAGATTATGAAAGTCGAAGTGCACCAGTTCCTTGACGTTCTTCTTCACCGCGTAGCGGTTGCCCACTTTGTCGAAGTAGCGCAAGCGGTAGCCATAGTCGACCCCGGACATCTGGTGCTCACCGTAGGAAGCCTCCTGCGCCGAGCGCAAAACCGAATAGTTGATGTCGCTGGCCAGGATCTCCACCCGCCAGGGCGCGGGTACCAGAGGCTTGGGAAGCGGCGATTCGAGCGGCTGAGGATTGCGCAGATAGTAGTACGACAGCGCATCGGCCACCAGCATGGCCAAGGTGTAGGGTTCCTGTCCCGTGGAACAGCCCGCGCTCCAGATTCTTAAGCTGTAGTCGCGGCGCTCCTGCTTGCGCCGCAAAATCTCGTCGATCGCGTCCCGCTGAAACAGGTCCAGCTGCGCCTTGTTGCGGAAGAAGCTGGTCTCATTGACTGTGAGGTTTTCCAGCAGGCACGACAGCTCTTGTTTCCCCTGCTGGCTGATGAGCAGGCGATAGTAGCTGTAGAACGAATCCAGTTGGCACTCCTTCAACCGGCGCTGCAAACGGTCCTGGAGGAAAGAAGTGCGCCGATCGTCGAAGTGCATGCCGCACTCCTGGTAGACCAGGGTCTGCAGGAGTTTCAATTCCGCGTCGGTGAGTGCGGGTGTTTCGCTCGTGTTCATGTGGGCTCGGTTCTTGCTACTTTCCGGCCGAGGCGGTCTTTGTTGTTGTTCCTGTCCCCGCCTTGGTCCCCGCCTTGCCACTACCGGCCGCAGCCGGCTTTTCTGCCGGCGGCTCGTTTCCAACCTCGCGCGCCGCTAATACCTTGTTGATATCCAGCAGAATGATCAGCCGTCCCTTGTACTTGCCCAGGCCCGTCACACAGTCCAATCCACCTTCCTGCATCATGGCGGGCGCGGCTTCGATTTCGCTTTCGGGAATCTTCAGGACCTCCGACGCCGAGTCCACAATCATGCCCGCCAGCCGGCCCCGGTGTTCCACGACCAGAATGCGGCTGCGCCGGTCGAGTCCGGCGGACGGCTGCCCGAACCGCTTCCGCAGATCCACCACCGAGACAATCTTTCCGCGCAGGTTGATCACGCCTTCCAAATAATCGGGCGCGTCCGGCACCGCAGTGATCTCGGGCACGCGGACGATCTCATGCAGCGATGTGATGGGCACGCCGTAGGTCTCGCGGCCCACGCGGAAGCCCACAATGTGTGTTTCACGGCTCATGGATGGAATTCCCTCAACGAGATCCCGCCGCAGCGGTCCGGGCTGCGTTCCCGTACCCCGGCGTGCTGTCGTTCGAGCGCAGCGCAAAACGGTCCATCGAGTCCAGCAGACCCCGCGACATCTTTGACATCTGATCGGAGGAAGCCGCCAGTTCGGTGGAACCCGACGTGGAGGACTGCACCAGTTCGCGCATGCGCTCCATGGCCTGCACCACCGCCTGCGCCCCGGAAGCCTGTTCTTCCACCGCCGAGTTGATCTCGTGCGTGATTTCGTTCAACCGCGTGGTGGCGCGCGCGATCTGCGCCGAGCCGTGCGATTGCTCGTTGGTGGCGGCCCCGATTTCCTGCGCGAACTTGTACACCTCGGTCACCACGTTCGAAATTTTTCGCAGCGCGGCATTCAGTTCCTGTCCCAGATTCAGTCCTTCGTTCACGATCGTCGTGCTCTTCTCCATGTTTTCGACCGCTTTGCGCGCTTCCTTCTGGATGCTGCCGATCAGCTCGGAAATCTCCTTGGTGGACTGCGCGGATTTCTCCGCCAGCTTCCGGACTTCATCCGCCACCACCGCGAATCCCAGTCCGTGCTCGCCCGCCCGCGCCGCTTCGATGGCGGCATTCAAGGCCAGCAGGTTGGTCTGCTCCGCCAGATCGTCGATCACTTCGACAATCTTGCCGATGTCGTCCGCCCGCGTGCCCAGCGCGTCAATGATCTCGCCCGAAGAGCGGATCGTGGTGTTGATCCGGTTCAGGCCGTCGGTCGCCTTTTCCATGGTGCCAATGCCGCTGTGCACCTCTTCCCGCGAACGGTTCGAGATATCGAGCAGAACCTTGGCCGTATCCGCCACCCGCTGGATCGAGGTCACCATCTGGTCGATGGAAGCCGAGGTTTCGCTGACGCTCGAGGCCTGCGTCTGCGTGCTCTTCACCATGTTCTGCACGTTCACGCTCATTTCGTGCATGGTGCTTGTCACTTCATCGATGGCCGACGAAGTCTGCAGGCTGTTCTTGGCCGTCTCGTCGGAAGCGCTGGCCACCTGGGAGGAGGCGCTGGCCACCTGGGAGGCGGCGTCGCGCACGTGGCGCACCATCCCGCGCAGGCCTTCCACCATGCGCGTGAATGCGTTCGCGAGAGTGTCGTTGGCCGAGCGGGGACGGACTTCCACCGCCAGGTTGCCCCCGGCAATGGCTTCGGAAACCGCGGCCATTTCCTTTAGGTACTTCACCATGGAGTCGAAAGTCCTTGCCAGTTGCCCGATCTCGTCCTTGCCGTGAACGTCAATATTGTGATCCAGATCCCCCGACTGGCCGATTTGGTCGGCCACGTGAATCAGCCGGGTCAGCGGTCCCGTGATCCCAGTAGCGGTCCGGTAGGCAATGATCACGCCCAGGCCCAGAGCGACCAGAGAACTGAACACCGCCATCAGAATCGTACCCGTCGCTGCCAGTTCATCGGAGTGGCGCCGCTCGTCCAGCAACTTGCGGTTCTCCCGGTCGACATCGTCCAGAACCTCGCTCGAACGCGAGACCCAGGAGTTCGGATCCTTTTGCAGATAGAAAATCTGCAGTTCGGCCACCGTCGCATTGCCGCTGTCCACGGCCCGACGCTTGTCCGCCAGCGGGTTGGCGAACTCGTTGCCCCAAGCCTGCTCCAGCCCCTGCACTTTTTCCAGACTGCTTCTTTGTTGCGCGGAATTCACCAGGTCCTGGGCATGGTGCAGGGCGTCACTCAACACGTGTTCGCCGTCATTCATTTTCTCCACGTCCCGGGTGTCCCCGCTGAGCAGGTAGTTCTGCAGGTGAAGCCGGTTCTGCATCATCTGGAAGCGGACCGACGAGGTAGCCTCGGTCATGTCGATCGAACGCTGCGCCGCCGCCTTGGTCTCATGCTCGCGTTGCACCGCGATCAGGTTGATGGCCAGCAGCACCAGAACCGTCGCCAGAATGATGCCGAAACTTAGATAAAGCTTTTTTCCGATATTCATGCTCCAACCTTCCTCAGCCAGCGCTTCGGGCCCGGCGCCGCCCTCTTACTGGTTCGGATTAAAACGGAATTCCACAACCCCCGTTGACTCTCCCGGACCTGCCTCGAAACGCCACTTCTTGACCGCATCCATAGCGGCGCTTGCCAGCACCGGATGCCCGCCAACCAGCCTGGCGTCCTTGACCGACCCGTTGGCGGAGACCGTGATTATTACTTTCACCACGCCGGAGATGTTCATGCGCTTCGCCAGTTCCGGATACACTGGCGCCACCTTGATCTTTGGTTTTCGATCGATTTCCTGTCCCCATGCAAGGGGAGCGCTGGTCGCGACCCATCCGCCAAGCAGCAGCAGACCCACCGCGAACACACGATTCAGGGCTTGAATAGACACGGTACCTCCCTTGTCGCTGTGCGTTTGCCCTATATTCGTGCATGGACCACACCAGCGGATACCAAAAGTTCTTCCTCTGCATTACTTTCGTGATCTCTGCAATGCGATGAAGAATTGATCCTTAGCTCCTCACCCAATCCCACACTGCGGTTCCCGGGCGCAAGAATGTCGTGCTCATCCGGACAATTGCCGATCGCTGATGGCAGAATGAGACGCCGATATCACTTTGGTGCCGTTTCACAAGTCGGCACTGCCCCCTCATATTCCCTTGACTCAATTTGAGAATCAAGCGTACGTTTTATATGTAATTCAATTGTTTTCAACCGCTTAGCTAAGCGAGTGGTGTGCACTGACAACCCACACGGGAAATTCGGGGTCCGGCGAAGCGTCTCAGTCTGAGGAGGCTTTCCAGAAGCTTCTACTGGAGCTTTCCCGGGCCGCTTTCCAGAGCAGCGATCCCAGCCAGCTCATCCTGTCCTTCTGCGCCCTCACCCGCGCCTTCTTCCATGCCAGCGGCGCCTACTTTTGGAGTTGTTCCTCCGACGGTGAGCTCGTCGGAGCTGAAGCCGACGGCGACCATGCCGAGTGTTTTCGAGGCATGCGCGCCGGTGATCCATCCATCGGTATTGAAGCGGTTCAGAGGCGTCGCCCCTTCTTCCTCAACCACGTCGACGTCGCCCGTTACCCATGGCTGGCCGAATGCCACGCGCATGCCGCCATGGCCGCGCCTCTGCTGGTTTCAGGGGAAGTGGTCGGTGCCATCGCGTTCGTGCAAAGTGTGTCCCATGCCGGCTTTGACGATGACGCCGTTGCCAAAGTTACTATCTTGGCGGCCCAACTCGGCACCGCACTCGAAGCCCTCCGCTTAAACCAGCTTTCCTGCGAAGAGCACCGCCGCGCCAGCATTCTGGTCGAGGTCGCCACCGCACTGCATGGCTTGCCCGACACCGCATCCGTGATGGAGAGCATCGCCGACCGCCTGCGCGTGCTGCTGCATTCGCCCGCCGTGCTCGTCTTCGTCCAACAGGAGACACGGTTCCAGTTGCAGGCGGTGTCGACCGAGGCCCCCAGGCTCGCCCTCTCCATCCACGCGCGTTTCGAGCAGAACGACCTCCGCTCTTCGCTCGAGATCGCCACCCGCGCCGTCGCCGCCGGCGAGCGCATTACGGTGAGCATCGACGGCGCCTCTCATTTCGGAGAAGATTCGCCGCCCGGAGTTCTCATCGCGGCGCCGTTTCGCACCTCGCGCTCGCACGGTGCGATTCTGGTCTACCCCCGTCTCGCCAACCCGTTCACCCAGGAAGACAAAACCTTGGTTTCGGCCCTGGCCGGCTTTGGCGCGGTCGCGATCGCCAACGCCGAGTTGTACGGCATGGCCCGTGCCCAGGCCCACGAACTGCACGAAATCCTGGAGATTTCCTTCGAACTCGGTTCCGCCGGAAAGCTCGACGAGTTCATGCAGACCTCGGTCGTCCGCGCCGCCAGTTTCCTCGGCTTTCAGCGCTGCTTCATCGGGCTCCTCGAAGAGGACACCTTCCACATTCGATGGGCAGTGGAGAACGGCGTCGCCCGTCCCGTCGATATCCCGCTCGACGATGGCGTCGCGCCCGGCACGCTGAAGCAAAAAAATGTGTTCTTCACCGAGGACGCCGCCAAAACTCCGGGCGCGAATTTGGATTTCGTGGCCGCTTTCCAGATCCGCCAACTCCTCGCTGTGCCCCTGCTCGGCTCGAACGGCGATGTGCTCGGGATGTTCGGAGTGCTCGACCGCATCGAGCCGGGGCCGATCAACGACGAAGACGTCCGCCGCGCCCGCGCTCTGGCCGCGCAAGTTGCCATCGCTCTCGAACTTACCCGTAACCTGCACCAATCCGAGGAGCACCGCCGCCGCGCCGAGGCCCTGGTCACGATCGCGCTCGAACTCAACACCGTTCTGCATCTGCCCGAGTTCATGCGCAACTTCGCTGTGCGCGCGTCGGGCCTGCTCGGAGGCCGCTCCGTTGCCCTCAGCCTTTTCCAGACAGCGGAGCTCGATACCGTCCTCATGTGCGGCGCCTCCGAAGTCGACGATAAGCCGCTGCTCCGCCGCTTCAGTCAGGCGCTCAGTGCGGCCCTGCCGAAATACCCCACCGATGTCGCCTTCGCCGCGGCCAGCGATATGCTCGGAACCGCTCTCGCCTCCACTCTGGGATGGACCGATTGCACTCTGGTCCGGCTGGCCGGTTCTTCAGGAGAACTCGTCGGCGTTCTTTGTCTCGCCGACCGCGGCGCTCCGCCGGCCATCGAAGATCAGCAGTTGCTGCGCGCCATCGCCGGTCATGCCAGCATCGCTCTCGAGAATGCCTGCCTGTTCACCCACATGCAGCAGGCCAACCGCCATTGGCTGGACGTCTTCGATGCCATCAGCGACTTCATCGTGGTCCATGACGAGCAGCACAACGTTCTCCGCGTCAATCGCTCCCTGGCCGACTTCGTCGGTATCGCCCCCGACCAGTTGATCGGCGTCAACATGCGGGCGCTCGAAGCCCTTTCCACCGGAGCTTCGCCGCACTCCTGTCCCTTCTGCCGCAGCGGCGAGGGTCTCGACGAATACGTGCACCCCGTCCTCGAACGCACTTACCTGATTTCGACCTCGCGCATTCATGCCGCCAGCAGCGCCCAGTTGCAGACCGTGCACGTTCTCAAGGACATCACCGACCGGCGCGAAGCCGAGCGCCGCTATCGCGAACTGTTCGACAACTTTCAGGAAGGAATTTTCTTCTCTACGCCCCAGGGTCGCTTCGTGGAAGTCAACGACGCGCTGGTTCGCATCCTTGGCTATAGCAGCCGCGAAGAAGTCATTCAGCTCGACATTCCCACCGAAGTTTATTTTTCTCCGCGGCGGCGGGAAGAACTCGGGGAACTATTCGAACGCCAGGGCGGACTGCGCAATCAGGAAGAAATCTTCCGGCGCAAGGATGGATCGTCGGTCCACGTTTTCCTCAACTGTTTCGCGGTGCGCGATCCGTCCGGCAACATCCTGCAGTATCGCGGCCTCATACTCGATATTACTGGCCTCCACCAATCGCAAACCGAGCTGCAGAAAGAGCGTGATTTCTCCAACAAAATTCTCAGCCATACCCAGAGCCTGATTCTGGTCACCGACACCGAAGGCGTGATCAGTTATGCCAACCGGCGCTGGAGCGGTCTCGGCTTTCAGCAGAACCAGATACTGGCGCATCCCTTGCCCGACCTGTGCGCTGCCCCGCGCCGTGCCGCGCTCCGCGAAGCGCTGGCAGCCGTGGCCCGCGGCCAACAGGTCGATAACTTCGATCTGCCTCTGGTGCGCGGCGACGGCGTCAGCGGTCAGTTCTCCGTCAATCTGAGCCCCATCAGCGGCGAAGACGGCCGCGTGAGCAGCATCGTCGTAGTCATGACCGACGTCACCGACTCCGCGATGCTGCGCGCCAAGCTGATGCACGCCGAGAAAATGGCTGCCGTCGGACAACTGGTCTCCGGCGTCGCCCACGAAGTCAACAATCCCCTCACCGCCATCCTCGGATTCACCGACCTCTTGATGGAAAACCCCGAGACCCCCGAAAGCGCGCGCCGCGATCTGCGTGTGATTTTGCAGGAAGCGCAGCGCACCAAGCAGATCGTGCAAAACCTGCTCAGCTTTGCCCGCCAGATGCCACCGCAGCGCCAGCCGGTTCAGCTCAACTCCATCCTGCAACGCACCGTGCACTTGCGCTCTTACGACTTCATCAGTCACGGCATTCAGGTGGTCGAACGCCTCGACGAGTCCCTGCCCACAGTCATCGGAGACTCTCACCAGCTCCAGCAGGTGTTTCTCAACATCCTGAACAACGCTTACGATGCCGTCCGCGAAAGCGCGCGGCCCGCCCGCATTGAGGTCATGAGCGCCCGCGCCAACTCATTCGTCGAGATTTCTTTTCGCGATAACGGCATCGGCATCACCGATCCCGAACGTATTTTTGATCCTTTCTTTACCACCAAAGACGTCGGCAAGGGTACTGGTTTGGGCCTCAGTATTTGCTATGGTATCGTCCGCGAACATGGCGGCGAAATTGTTTGTCACAACAACCTGGACTCTGAAGGAGCCACTTTCATCGTTCGCCTCCCGGTAGTATCCGAGGTGGCATCCTTTGGAGCCGTTGCAGGAGTGCATCCAAAATGACGCAGACAGGAACTAAACCCGCTTGTGCGCCACTGCTTCTGATTGAAGACGAACCGGCCGTCCTGGCTCTAGTACGCGCCGTTCTTGAGGGCCACGGATATGCCGTCGTTCCGACCGAATCCGGCGCCGAAGCCCTGCGACTGCTGGCCAGCGGCAATTTTCACGGCGTCGTCTCCGACATGCGCACGCCCGGAGGTGTCGATGGCGCCCAGGTCTATGCCTGGATCGCCGCCCATCGCCCGGAACTCGCCTCCCGGCTGGTTTTCATCACCGGCGATATCGCCAACGAGGAAACTGCTGCCACGCTGCGCCGCACCGGAGCGCCCTGCGTGGAAAAGCCGTTTCGCGTCCATGACTTCATTTCCGTGGTCGAGCAGACCATGGGCAGGGCTGCTTCATGACTCAAGACTTCCGTATCCGATTGTTGATTGTCGATGACGAGCAGACCATCCGCCGCCTTTGCATGACCGTCGGCGAGTCGCTTGGCTTCTCTTGCCTCGAAGCCGAGAGCGGTGACGCGGCTCTCGCCCTGCTCGAGGAACAGCCCGTCCACATGGTGCTCACCGACATGGTGATGCCGCGCATGTCCGGAATCGAATTCCTGGAGCAGGCCAAGCGCGCTTACCCCCGCATCGAAGTTGCCGTCATGACCGGCCACGGCTCCGTCGAAACTGCCGTCCAGGCGATGAAGCTCGGCGCCTACGATTACATTGCGAAGCCCTTTGCTCCGCTCGATGACCTGCGCCTTTTCCTGCGCCGCATGGCCGACAAGGTCCGCCTCGTGGAAGAAAATCTCTACCTCCGCGAACGCTCCGAAACCGAGACCGCTGTCCACGGCATCATCGGCAATTCCACCGGCATTCAGAATGTCCTGCGCCTCATCTCCCGCCTCAAAGACACGCGCACCCCGGTCCTGATTTCCGGCGAAAGCGGAACCGGCAAGGAACTGGTCGCCCGCGCCCTTCACTTTCGCGGAACCATGGCCAACCTTCCCTTTGTTGCCGTGGACTGCGGATCGCTGGTTCCCACCCTCATCGAAAGCGAATTGTTCGGCTACGAAAAAGGCGCCTTCACCGGCGCTCTTCGTTCCAAGTCGGGACTGCTGCAATCGGCCGATACCGGAACCATTTTTTTCGACGAGGTTGGCGAACTTCCTCTGGAGATGCAAGCCAAGCTGTTGCGCTTTCTCCAGGAGAAAGAAGTCCGCCCCGTGGGCAGCAATCAAAAGGTCAAAGTGGACGTGCGCATCATGGCCGCCACCAACCGCGATCTCGACACCGAATACCAGAAAGGAACCTTCCGCAAGGATCTCTATTTCCGCCTCAACGTTGTCACCATTTCTCTGCCCCCGCTACGCGAGCGCCGTTCCGACATTCCCATCCTGGCGGCGTTCTTCCTTGAACGCCTCGCTCCCGGACGCGGCGTCCAGGTCTCCGGCAACGCCATGAAGGCCATGCTGGCTTACGACTGGCCCGGCAATGTCCGCGAACTGGAAAATTGCCTGGAGCGTGCCGTCGCTCTCGGCGATCAGCGCATCATCGAAATCAACGATCTGCCGCCAGCGATCGCGCGCGCGGAAGTCCAAGCCGAAGCGCTCGATTCGCAAGAATTCTCCCGCACCGACCTGGAAGACATCGAACGCGCCACCATCGAGCGCGTTTTTTCCCAAGTCAAGGGAGACAAAGCTCTAGCCGGCAAAATGCTAGGCATCAGCCGCGCCACCCTCTATCGCAAACTCAAGCGCTACAACATCGGCGCCCGCGAGGAACCTCCCACCTCGACCACCCTGCAATAGATCCGGCCGCCGCAAGTGTGGGGACGAGCAACTGTGGGGACGGGGCGACTCGCCCGTCCAAGCCGAGCGCAGCTCGGCCTCAGCGCGAACTCCTTCGCTTCTTCGCAACCCGCGAAATGAGACAGGAGTTTCATTCTGAGACGCACTTTCCCCGCTCCCCGAAGAATTAACCTGCTCCGCCCCCAGGCGACGCCATTAACTGCTTGTCCTTCTTTCACTTGTTCTTAGGGGCATGACCTTCAAGTTTTTGGTGGCGCCCGTGCACTACGGAATGCCGATAAGGCAGAACGAGTCTCCTCGCAGCTCTTCCAAACCGGGAAGAGGGGGAGGCTCGCCTGCTCCAGCTCCCCCGGGATTGAGGTTTCCGTGCCCAACCAGGCAACTGCTCGCGCTCTTGAACCAGACATCGTAAGCCGCTTGGCTAGGTTCTTTCCCGAAGCCACTCCGGTGCGGATTCCCATCAAACTCAGCCGCACCAAGAGCAACGGCAACGGAAATGACGATCCGACTGCCCACGAAAACGAGAATATTTTTTTTCAAGACACCGTCATCGAGTTCGGCACCCCGCGCGAAGTTTTGTTCGGGGTCGACCGTCCTCTGGAATTTGCCGATCGCGTCCTCCTCGAAAGCAACGACGGCTCGCTTCACGCCGAAGCCTCCGTGGTCGCGGTTCAATATCATCCCGAGCGGACAGCGGTTGCCGTCCGCTTCCTAAAACCTGTTCCCAATTGGATTGTGAAATCATGACTGCTTCCACCCAACCTTCATTCCAACCTTCACTGGAAGAGCAGGGGGCCACGCTCTGCGCCCTGCAGCCCATTTACTCTGCGCTGGTGCGCGAATTTGTGATTGAGATTTCCGCCTGCCCCGTCGACGACGGGTTCTCGCCATCGCCCGAGTCGGTCGAGCACGCCGAAGCCTGGTTCCAGCAGGTCGACGCCCAGATCCAGGTGCACCAGTTGCGCCAGTTTCTGCAGACCACGCCCCTGGCGAACGAAGCCATGCTGCGCCATCTTCTCGTCCATCACATGCAGAAGACCGCGAAGTCCGCGAGTGACCGCGACAAGACTGATTTCCTGCTTGTCCAGTATTTTTCGCTGTGCGCGCCCTCGGGCCTTGAAGACGCCGACGTGGACCTCGATTACGTCGCCCAGGTGCTCGAGCCCGTACTCGGGCCGCAACAGCCGGAGCTCCCCGCGTGGTTGAGTTCTCTCGATACCATCATGCAGTCGGCGGCGCATTGCCGCCGCCTCAGCGAACTGCTCCACAGCGGCGCCATCGAGCAAGGGCGCAAGCTCAAGACGCAGAACGCGGCCCGCTACTTCGAGCCCTCGGCGATGGTGGCCTTTGCCCGTTTCAGCTTCATGATCCGGCGGATATTTTTCCGTCTCATGCACGACGATCTCAACGCCATCCAGGACGGCTTGCGCGAACTCGAGCGCCGCGGCGTCTCGACCATCGATTGCCGCCGCGCCCAATTCTCCGCCGAAGAACCGACCGGCCGTCTGCGCATGATCTGCCAGTCCTGGAAAGTCATGTTCCACGCCGAATACTCCTCGGGCCAGCCGCTGCGCATGCTGGTCGATCTTAGAGCGGCCGTCGACGACGCACTCCAGAACGGAGCGCACAAAAATCCGCGCGCCGCGCGCGCCGCCGCCGCTTCCGGAGAGTCTGGCGGCGGAACGGAAGACTAATTTCCCGCTGTAGAGACGGGGCTTGCCCCGTCTCCGGAGGCGCGGCAGGCCGCGCCTCTACGGGAAATCAGCCGCGCCGTAAGTGCCGCAAAAATCGACGGCGGCTTTAGCCGTTGCGGCGCCAACGAGTTAGAGGCCAACTTGCCGAGCCAGAAAGCGACGATGAGCACCAATCGCCCGACCGTCCTGATCCTTGCCAGCGACCCCGCCTTCTCGCGGGAGATTACCGCGAATTGGCCCCAGGATCCCGCTCCGAATTCCGACGGTCCGGAATTCATCGTCCTCGACGAAGGCTTCTCTCGCGACCTGGAGGGCAGCCACTACGACCTCGCGATTGCCGACGCCTCTTCCGTTGAAAAACTTAAGAACGACAAGCGCAACCATCTGAACAAACGCCTGATCAAAGACCTGAAGCAGGCGCTCGCCGCCGCCGGCAAGCCTGCCATCATGATTCACTCCGATCCCGCCCTCGATTTCTATAACCTCCATGGCGCCGTTCTCGAGTTGCGTCGCCAGCCCGGACTGTGGCCGGCGATGGCGGGTCTCATCGGACGCGAAATTCTTCGCCGCCGCCAAGCCGAGTCTCGCGCCCGCGAAGCCGAGAAAACTTGCGCCGCCGCCCAAGCCGAGGCCACTCTCGGACGCTACATGCTCGAGATGCGGACCAACGTCAACAACGCTCTCACCACCGTGCTCGGCAACGCCGAACTTCTGGTCATCGAGCCCGGACTGCCCGCCACCGTGCTGGCGCAAGCTGATACCATTCGCAACATGGCGCTGCGGCTTCACGAAGTCTTTCAGCGCTTCTCTTCGATCGAAAAAGAACTCACCGTGGCCGCGCGCGAGTCCAGCAAAAGAGCCGCCCACGCCGCCGCTGGCGGCGGCTGCTGAGCGGAACTGTTTTCATAAACGTTTCCTGGGAAAACGCGACTGCACAACAGGAATTGTCATCTCGAGCGAAGCGAGGGATCTGCAGTTTGCCGGAAATCCGCGAAAACTGAGAATTCCTCGTTACCTTCGCTCTGTGGAACGCACTTAGGAGCTAGAGGCAAACCGCCCGCCAGGTTACTAACTCGCCTTCCTCCAAATCTTGTCAATAGCCAGAAATCACACAAATCCTTCTAGCTCGATGAAAGCGTTCCGAATATAAATGTCCACAGGTTTGTCGGTGTACCCCCTCCAAAATGCTATTCCATATAAGGCGAGGTGGGTTTACAATAGCTGCTGTTTTCGAGGTCAAAAAGGAAATTCCGGGTTAGATCGAATTACTCGGGTAGCAGCGGAAAGCCAATTCCAATAGCTGCCTTGGGCCCCGCCAGCCCGAAGCCCGCGCTACATTGTCTCGGAGGTTTTTATGGCCGACGTCGCCTACGTTTCTAACATTCATATCGAGCGCCTCAAGGGCCCATTGCGCGTCGCGCGCTTGCCCGGCGAGGCTCAGCCCGTCTATTTCAGCGTACACAGCGAGATCGCGAAGCATTACGGTCTGGACATGTCGCGGTTCGGCGCCGAGTCGCACGCATCCACGATCGACTACGTCATCGCCGGACTGGGCGGTTGAATGCTCGGCACCTTTGCCGGCGCGCTGGATGCGCGCAAGATCAACGCTAAGGAAGGCCGCCTCACTGCTGACGTGCGCGGTGAAGTCGAAGAAGAAAACAGGGTCCTGATCATCCGCCGAGTGCACGTGACGTTTCACCTGCGCGCCGCGAATCCCGACGAAGTCCGCGAAACCGTGGATCGCGTCCACAGCATGTACGCGGAAGGGTGTCCCGTGTACCGCTCGCTGAAGCCGGCGTTTCAGATCACCTCCGGCGTGGAGGTGGTGCCCGAGCAGGCGGCAGCAATGGAATAGGCTTTCGAGGAGCGTCCGGCCAGATCGCTTCTGCGCTCTGGGCCGACCCACTCCGAATAGTCCCGGTTGCAAATCTTAAGCCAAAGGTCGTTTGCTCCGTCCGTACTTTGCCATTAATTTATGCCTTTGCTCGAATCCACTGGTCGCTCTCGCCTGGCAGTAACCCTTCTCCTGCTCGTTTCCCCAGCCCAAAGTAAACAAGTAGAAGCTGCAACTACAACGCCGCCTGGCGTGGGGACTTTGACTTTTGTTTGTCTTGTCAGTCGCACGGAGCGAATCCAAACGGCATGTCCTCGCAACGGAATCCTGCCGAGCTTTGCTCAGCGCGACAGCCGAGGGGCAACTGTCGCTACGCAAACAAAAATTCCTTCGTCCGCAGTTCCTTGATCGTATCCCGCAGCTTAGCCGCTTTTTCAAATTCGAACCGCTTGGCCGCCTCCCGCATATCGCTCTCTAACTTCCCAATGTAAGCGTCCAACTCTTCCTGCGATTTCAAATCCGGAATGCCGTCCACTTCGGAGGAGGTCAGGTCGGTGTAGTCGGCGCTTGCGATGGCGACTAGCGTCATGTCGAGCGGGCGGATGATGGATTCGGGAGTGATTCCGTTTTCTTCGTTGTAGGCGTGCTGGATGGCGCGCCGTCGGTTGGTTTCGTCGAGCGCCTTTTTCATGGAGTCGGTCATGCGATCCGCATAGAGAATTGCCCGGCCGTTCAGGTTGCGGGCGCAGCGTCCAATGGTCTGGATCAGCGAACCGGCGGAGCGCAGGAACCCTTCCTTGTCGGCGTCGAGAATCGCCACCAGCGATACTTCCGGCAGGTCGAGGCCTTCGCGCAGAAGATTGATGCCGATCAATACATCGAACTCGCCTTTGCGCAGGTCGCGCAAAATCTTCACCCGCTCCAGCGTTTCGATTTCGGAGTGCATGTAACGGCACTTCACGCCGACCTCACTGTAATACTCGGCCAGGTCCTCGGACATGCGCTTGGTCAACGTGGTCACCAGCACGCGCTCGCTGCGCGCGACGCGATCGCGGATCATGTGCAGTAAGTCGTCGATCTGTCCTTTGACCGGACGTATCTCGACCGGAGGATCAATCAGTCCGGTAGGGCGGATGATCTGTTCAACCACCACGCCGGCAGACTTAGTCAGTTCGTAGGGACCGGGCGTGGCGGAGATATAAATGATCTGGTTGGTGCGATGCTCGAACTCCTCGAAGGTGAGCGGGCGGTTGTCGAGCGCGGAAGGCATGCGGAATCCGTATTCGACCAGCGTCTGCTTGCGCGAGCGGTCGCCGTGATACATGCCGTGGAGTTGCGGCACGGTCTGGTGCGATTCGTCGATGAACATCAGAAAGTCGCGCGGAAAATAGTCGAGCAGGGTCGGCGGTGGCTCGCCGGGAAGGCGTCCGGTGAAATGACGCGAGTAGTTTTCGATGCCGTGGCAGTAACCCATGGCCCTGATCATTTCCAGGTCATACATCACGCGCTGATGGATGCGCTGCGACTCAACCAGCCGCCCTTGCTTTTCAAGTTCGACTTCCCACCAAGCCAACTCGGCTTTGATAGAAGCGACAGCCGAAGCCCGAGTTTCTTCTTTCATCACATAGTGCGTCTTAGGATAAATCGGCAGCCGCATGTATCGCTGCTTAACGGTCCCGAACAGTGGATCGATCTGCGAGAGCGATTCAATTTCGTCGCCAAACATTTCGATGCGATAAGCATTGTCATCGTAGGTGGGATAGATTTCGATGATATCCCCGCGCACCCGAAACGTGCCGCGCCGAAAATCGCCTTCGGTGCGCTCGTAGAGAATTTCAACCAGCTTGCGGGTGATGTCCTGGCGCTTGATCTTCTGTCCTTTTTCGAGGAACAGCAGCATCCCGTAGTAAGCTTCAGGCGACCCCAGCCCGTAGATGCAGCTAACCGAAGCAACAATTAAACAATCGCGCCGCTCGAACAGCGATCGCGTGGCGGAGAGCCGCAACTTGTCGAGCTCATCATTGATCGTCGATTCCTTCTCAATATAAAGGTCCGCCGCCGGAACATAAGCCTCCGGTTGGTAAAAATCATAGTAAGAGACGAAGTACTCTACGGCGTTGTTTGGGAAGAAACTTTTGAATTCGTGGTAGAGCTGGGCGGCTAGCGTTTTGTTGTGGGCCATGACGAGGGCAGGGCGATTGGCGGCCTCGATCACTTTGGCGGCGGTGTAGGTCTTGCCCGATCCGGTGACGCCGAGCAGAACCTGATGCTGCTCGCGATCGAAGACGCCGCGGGTGAGGCTGTCGATGGCTTGTGCCTGGTCGCCTTGGGGCTTGTAGGTGCTTACCAGCTTGAAGTCCACAGCTCATTATATGGGAGGGGCGAGGACGGGCTGTGGATGTACTTCTGTGTAAATCATGCTCGTTGGCAGGCGGGTACATCGGAAGTTTGTACTAAGTGATTCACCTTAGATGCTGAGCAAAACTGCTGCACATCTCGGCCCGTGTTGGTTATATTGTTTGTCGTTTTTCGGCCAAACACCGTGCTGCGAGCGGTTTTTCACGCGGTTAATGTCACTTTGCGCGATTTGGCCGGGGGAATGCAAAATGAGACGCCAAGACCCGAATCCAGATGTGCCGAGGGGTCCGGGTTTCGGCGCCAGTTGCCGCGTTTGGGGCGCCGGTCAGGTGCGTATTTTTATGGAAGAGAATTTCATACAAGTGGGACTCCGGGATCGGCAAATCATTGATCTGCTGCTCCAGGGATGTGACAACTCAGAAATCGCTCGGGATCTGAACATTGCCGAGCGCACGGTCAAAGCACATTTCAACCGCTTGTTTCTGCGCTTCGGAATCAAAGGTGGCATCAAGCGGGTTAAGCTCGCGACTTTACTTTATAGGAGGCAATTATGGTTGGAGAAACAGCAAACCACCGCGGGCCCAGCGAACGCGAACAACTCATCATTCAGCGCGTAGCCGAGGGCTGCAAGAACCGGGAGATCGCCGATTCACTCGGGACCACCGAGCACGTGGTGAAAAATTACTTGCGATTGATCTACGACAAGCTGGGATTGTGGAACCGCGTCGAGCTGGCGCTGTGGTACGAAGCGCGGCAGAACGAGCAGGTCTACCACGCCTGAGGTTGTCGGAGCGAGTTGCATCGAGCCCTGCTCTGCGGCGGATTCCGGAGGCGCTACCCCGACATTGGGGTGAGGCGACTTCTGTGAAACTGCGGGGCAGGGTTGGCATTTTGTCTAAATGCTCGTGCCGGACTGTGCAGTTCAGTCGTGTGCGGTACGGTTCGGAAGTCGCCGCTTGCGCAATTCCTTCTTGATCCAATCCCCCTAGCGCCATCCAACCGGAAACTTCGCGCCGCCAGTTCTCCGTTTTGCCACATGCCGAGTAAAACCCGAGTCCACTCCGGTGCTGGCCCACCGGCGGCCCACTTTCGAAAACCGCGAAAAGCCACCCTTCGTCACGAAGTCCCAGTCCAAGTGCGCCTGCTTGTGCTATGCAAGAACTCCGTCCAAGCTTCGGAATCGCCAACTTAGAGTTCTCAGTTGAGTGGGTAGCCCGCTTCTTCAGGCAAATGTCCGTCCACCTTCACCACCTTCATGCCAGGCTTGACATCCTGGAAACTTACTAAAGCGACAGCGCCGGGATAGACCGCCAGAGCCTCTTTTTGCATTCCATTTGAGAACAGTGCAACCGGCTCGGTCTGGGCCTCTCCACGAAACACTTGAGCAGTCCAATACTGCTTGTATTCACTCTCTGACATACTCAACAATCTCAACAGGACGACTCGCTCGTATGCGCCAGGCGCGCGTACGAACAACCTGACGGACAGGCCGCCAGACCAGAAATGCTTCTCTCCGGCAAAGAGTTTGCGAAGCTCCGGGGTACTTACGTTCTTGACGGGGTTTTTCTCGTTGACCACGACCGCCACGACGCTGGTCTGCGCCATGGCGGAGGGAAAGCCTGCCATACCGATGAGCGAGACCACAGCCCAGACCGCAACTCGGACGACGATCAGTTTCGTCTGCATGAAATCCCGTTCAAAACTTGAATACCAACTGCATATGCAGCCCGTTAAGGTCGGGCTCGCCTTTCCTTACTGTGTGATCTAACTGGATCTTTAGAGCAATGGAGTCATTGAAATCGTAGCGCACGCCAAATGAAGGCCCATAACGAAGGTCAACGTCGTCCAGGATGCCACCCACGTCTGCGTTTATATACTGGTAGCGGAAGAACGGCCGAGTGCGGTGAAACTGTTTCGATATTTGCGAGTAGAAGGCGGGCGTGTCGTACGCCGTCGACCTGTGCTCGTAGGCATGCCGGAGGAGGAAGCCTTCGCCCAGGAACTCGATTCCGTGCCGGATGTACACAACATGCCCGTTGACGATCATCTGGCCGAGCCTGACGTCTGGTCCCTTCGCGAAGTCACTAATCCGATCATGATAAATTGAGCCGCCAATCTGCAAGCCCGGGATGGAGTCGGGGCGGGCAAACAGCCCGATATTAATGTGATTGCCGTTGTTCTCGTCGGTGAGCGTTTGGCCGTTCAGGTCGGGACGAATCGTATCGCTGGAGCCGTATTCGGCAATGTAGTTCAGGCCTAATTTCCCGGACGGAATGGAGCCGGTAAAGGATAATCCCACCGCGTTCGTGGGCAATACACCCCCGTTATCCGAGAACTCCATGAGCAACGGGCGGTCCGCGGTGGTTGGGAACCAGGTACTACTATGGAAGGCGGTATTGTAGTAGCCAATCGCGGTTTGATAACGACCGAAAGACATTCTCAGGTGATCGTTGTAATCGTAGTTGAACAGCATGCGTTCCAGGTCGATGTTGTAGGACTGAGCGTCCCCTTCTCCAATCGCAATTTCCGAGAGCACACTGGCCTTGTCGTCAATTCGTGCAGTTAGCAATAGATCGAAGTCGCCGGTGTAGAAGTTCCCGCTTGAGCCCGGCACAAAACCGTAAGTTCCCAATTCAGGGGTTCTCTGATTCAGCACCTTGTAGTCGACTTCTCCGAACCCTCGCCATTGAATGCCGCGAAGTCCATGAAGTTCTTGTATGAGGGCAGCAGGTTGCGCATTGTTGTCCGCAGCTTGCGGAGTAGGTGTGCTCACGGACTGAGAAGTTGCATCGGTATTGGATGGGGCGCTCGCTCGCTGCTGGGACTCGAGCGCCTCAACTTTCTCCTGGAGCGCCTTCACCTGCTGAACGAGTTGTTGAATCATCTCTCGTTCAGACCGGGCGGTGTCTTGTGCGTGGCTCGGGCTTGCGACGAGTAACAATATGATTGCCGCTCGGTTGTAGCGCATGCTTCAATCCCTTTCATGTAAACAGAAAACGGGAGTTGACTGTTGACGGATGTTCTGCGGTAACGATCTGGCGGCGTTCTCAGCAAGACGCAGTTCTTCGCCAAGTTCCGCTTCCTTAAGGTTGTCATCGGATTTCTCGCTAGAAAGACCACAGCGAAGGTCTTACTTCTTCGGTAATCAAGAAATGCTGGCGCCAGCCCACTCTGCTAAACTTTCCAGTTTCCTTCTTTGGTCAGCCAATCTCAAGCGAGGCAATCATGGCGATTCGGCGGGTGGGAGTGATGGGGGCGGGCACGATGGGCAATGGGATCGCCCACGTGTTTGCGCGGTGCGGGTTCAACGTTGTGCTGTGCGATGTGGAGCAGCGATTTCTGGATCGGGGGCTCGCGACGATTGCGAAGAACCTGGATCGCGAAGTGGCCAAGAACAAGATTACGGCGCGCAACAAGGTCTCCACGCTGGGGCGGATTACGGCGGTGGTGGATCGGTCGAAGCTGGGGGATTGCGATCTGGCGATCGAGGCGGCGACGGAGAAGCTTGAGATCAAGGCGGAGATTTTCCGCGACTTGGATCGCATGATGAGGGCGGAGGTGATTCTGGCTTCGAATACGTCTTCGATTTCGATCACGAAGATTGGGGCGCTGACCGGGCGCGCCGACAGGGTGATTGGGATGCACTTCTTTAATCCGGTGCCGGTGATGAAACTGGTCGAAGTGATTCGAGGGCTTGCGACTTCACAGGCTACGCTTGAGACGGTGCGCGAGCTGGCGGTGAAGCTGGAGAAGACGCCGGTGGATGTGAATGACGCTCCGGGATTTGTTTCGAACCGGGTGCTGATGCCGCTGCTGAATGAGGCGATGTACGCGGTGATGGAGGGCGTGGCTACGGCGCCGGCAGTGGATGAAGTGTTCAAGCTGGGGATGGCGCATCCGATGGGGCCGCTGAAGCTGGCGGATTTTATCGGGCTCGACGTGTGTCTGGACATCATGCGGGTGCTGCTGGATGGGCTGGGGGATCCGAAGTACCGGCCTTGTCCGCTGCTGATCAGGATGGTGGATGCGGGCTGGCTGGGACGCAAGAGCGGGCGCGGCTTTTACACGTACTCGTAAGATGAGGTGGTGAGCTACTTCTTGTCGCTGAGTGGGCTGCGAGCTCCGAGCTACGAGCTACGAACTGCGGGGCAACCGGTTTGCTCGGAGCCGGTAGCTCGCAGCCCAGCAGTACGGAATTAGCTAATTCTCAGAGATGGAGATATGACGACAGGCTCGGGCGGAATACTTCCGAAAGGAAAATCTGGCGGCGACGCTTTTTGTTATTTGCTGGCGGTGATGTTGGGAGCGCTGGCGGGCTGGTTAGACATCAAAGTGGGTGACTTGCTGTTGACGGCGATGGTGGTGCTGGCGGCTTGCATGCTGCTTGGAATTCTGAGCCCGCGAAGGCCCTGGCGCTGGGTGCTGCTGGTCGGAGTGTTCGTGCCGGTGGTGGAGTGGCTGGCGTATTTTTTTCTTTCGCAGAAGCCGGAGCGGGCGCAAATCTACGAATCCTTTCTGGCGTTCGTGCCGGGAATTGCGGGCGCGTTCGGGGGAGCGATGGGGCGGGGCGTGGTGGACAACCTGTTTGCGAGGAAGTGAGCGGGCGGGTCGTTGGTCGTTAGTCGTTGGTCGTTAGTCTAGGGACGTCGGTCCTGGCCCCTAAAGGGGGGTCTGATTTCCCGTAGAGACGCGGCAAGCCCCGTCTCTAGGGGCGGAAGAAACTTGCGGCATCGCTGAAGCGATGCCCTGATACGAAACTTGAGTCTTTCAGCAGCCTGCCAGGGGAGTTCCCACTAAAGGTACCGACTAGTGAAAAACTGTTCCCGTTTCCACAGCGAGTAGGGGTAAGCTACGGGTTATGGGAGTGTCGGTGTCGGTGCTCGCTAGCGGCAGTCGTGGGAACTGCGCGCTGGTGGCGACGAGTTCAACGCGCATTCTGGTGGATGCCGGGCTTTCCGGCCGCGAAACTTTCAAGCGGCTGAGGGCGCTGGGTGAGCGCGCCGAGGAAATTTCCGCGATCCTGATTACGCACGAGCACTCTGACCATGTTTCCGGCCTTCAGCGTCTGGCGACCAAGCTGGACGCGCCTGTCTTCCTGACGGCGCCGACGCTTCATGCCTGGAGCCGGGCGGTGCGCGACGAAAAGGGCGCGATTCCGGAACTGCCGAAGTCGGAGCATTTCGCGGCTGGCCGGGGCTTTCGCGTGGGCGATATTGAGGTCATGCCCTTCACGATTCCGCACGACGCCGCCGATCCGGTGGGCTTCACGTTTCGCGCGGAAGGCGTCAAGATTGGTTTTGCCACCGACCTGGGCTACATGCCGGCGAGCGTGCGCGACCATCTGCGGGGCTGCAGCTTGCTGGTGATGGAATCGAATCACGATGTGGAGATGCTGCGTTCGGGGCCGTATCCGTGGTCGGTGAAGCAGCGGGTGATGAGCCGGGTGGGGCATCTGTCGAATGACGCGCTCGCGGAATTCTTCTCCAGCGATTATGATGGAGGAGCTGAATACTTAATTCTGGCACATTTGTCTGAACAGAATAACCATCCCGAAATCGCGCGAGCCGCGGCAGAACAGGCGCTCGGCGGCCGTCAGGGGCTGTGGCACAACCGTGTGCTGCTGGCGACCCAGACGGAAGTTCTCGAACCAATCCGGTTGTAGCCTCTTATGAGCGCGTGTGTGGAACCGATCGTAGGGAAAATCCTTGCGGGATGGCGCTACGATATTTCCGGCCTGGCTCCGGAGATGCGCGGAGACTACGAGTTACATTTCGCCAGTTGCGAGCACTGCCGCCGCCGCCAGAAACTGCACCGCATCATCGATATTTCGCTGATTGTGCTGGCTTCGGCGTCGGCCGCCGTGTTTTTGCTGGCGTTTGCCGTGATCCGGCATTTTGGACTGCGTCATGCTTTCTGGCTGGAGGTGGGCGCGCTCGCGGGCTTCGCGCTGTCGGCGCTGATCTGGTTGATCGTGGCGGTGGCGACTCCCGCGCCCATGGCGGTGGTGGATGCGGCGAAGCTCGGGGCGCGACACGTTCACGACCGGCTGCCGGCGGAGATCCGCGATAGGCTGCCGGAAGAAATACGGGTCAAGATCACGGGGTCGTGAGGGCGACTGCCGGGCGATTCTGCCGGCTCGATTCTGACTGCTCTCGAGAAAGACCGCCTCTGCAGTAGGCTGGGCAATCCTATTTGTTAGCAGCATCGGCCGTGGCCAAAGGCGGGGTAGTCAGCTTTTTCACGTCGTCCACAAAAGTAGCCATCGCTTGATCGAAGTTCTTGCGTGCCGTCCCTTCCATGATTCCCCTTCCACGTCCTCGGTGAATGCCCACAGCACGATATGGGTCTTCGGATCCAGGATCAGCAAGTGAAGCTGCAGCACTACCGTAACATGCGGGGCTACAATCTCTGGCGCTGCGTATTCTTGATCCATGATCAGCAGGTTGGAGATGTTCTCTGGCTTCGAGGTGGTGTGAATGCTGATGCGGACCTTCTGAGAGTGCGGCGAGCTACTAATTTAAGATGGCGTGGGTTCTGCTCTGCTTATGGGTCGTCGGCAGTGATGTAGATCACAGCATAGTGTGCTGCGCTTATTGCACAAGTAGCTGTCGTTAGCACATGATATGTCCGGTTGAGATAGCAAGTGATATGTCCGCTTTGCAGGCGGCGGGGGTAGGAGACCATGGAAGGCATGATCTCTTACACGCAGGCCGCGATGGAGCGGACGATGGA
>Ga0208937_1000138_pt1 | contig 68930 bp, 58 predicted proteins | sample June2015DPH_11_5_FD_184705 | JGI IMG/M metagenome (GOLD analysis project Ga0208937, IMG submission 184705) | Peatland microbial communities from SPRUCE experiment site at the Marcell Experimental Forest, Minnesota, USA - June2015DPH_11_40... | ecosystem: Environmental > Terrestrial > Soil >... | reverse complement strand
CAAATGCGGGCTGGCTGGGGCCCCGCTGTCGCCGCCAGTCTACTCCCTGTTTCGGGTGAACTGAATGCTCAAATGTGTAGCTTAACTTAGGGTCTCAAACTGTCCCATTTCCGCTGACGTGGGACATCGAATTGTCGCCGCCGCGTCACGCCCTCTGGGCGGTTATTGACGGCAAGCGTTTCGAGGTAAAGCACGATGGTGCGGCAGTGTTTCCTGTCAGTCGAGGGGAGGTTCAAGGGCTCGCGCTCTCACCCGACGGCGGCTCAGTGATCGCGGCCTTGCCAGTTCCTGAGGCTCCAGAGTCATGGCAAACGCTATATCCACCGCCATTCAAATCCCGCGTCTCACAAATCAGGGCGGGCCGCAGCTCGGCACGCCAGTGGGTTCGGATCAATTTACATACGGGCTCGATACAATCTCTGACGGATGCGCCGATAAACCCTCAGGGCTCGTGGGGTTGGATCTTCGCCGGTCCCACCTGGTCCAGCGACGGTCAGGCGGTGCTATTGCCGGGCACGTTCGTCAAATCCAAAGACAATGCTCCATCGCGGCCATGCGTGGCCGTTGTGGACCTGGCTTCGAACACACGAACTTGCGTGGAGATGTTGAAAGGAAGAACTGAAACGGGTGTCGAGGAAGGTTTTCACCATCTCCAGGAGGTTCGTTTTGTAGCTGGAAACAAGAACAGGGTCTTGGTGCGCTTTCGTAATCACCCAGACATCTACTCATTTGGAAGCACGGAATACGAACGGACCGCCGACGGTACGTGGTCTGTCGTGGGACAGCGTAGCGGTGATTTTGGAGTCGGACCTGATGGTTTCGGGGTTAGGGTAAAGCAGGGCCTAAATGAGCCCCCGCTGGTAGTTGCTACATACAAGCAAGAGTCACGCGTGATCTGGGATCCCAATCCACAGCTCAAAAATGTCGATTTGGGGCAAGCCACTGTTTATGAATGGAAGGACAAGGAAGGACGGGAATGGAGAGGCGGGCTGTTTAAGCCAAGCGGGTACAAGCCAGGACTGCGTTACCCGCTGGTAATTCAGACACACGGTTTCACGGAATCAAAATTCGTGCCCTCCGGTACATTGCCGTCGGCATTTGCAGCCAGAGAACTGGCAGCGGCGGGAATCGTTGTGCTGCAGGTTCCGGACACTGTTTGTGTTTCTGGAACGCCTGACGAGGGGCCTTGCGGTGCCTCCGGTTACGAATCTGCCGCAAATCAACTAGTGTCGGAGGGGCTGGTGGATCCGGAAAGGATTGGCATCATCGGGTTCAGCCGCTCCTGCTGGAGCGTAATGGTTATGCTCACAACTACTCCTCTTCATCTCAAAGCCGCTTCGGTCACAGACGGTGTAATGGCAGATTATTTTCAATACATGAAAACAGTGGATCAAGGTGGTGGTTACGATTCTATGATTGGGACGCCCCCCTTCGGTAAGGGTTTACAACAATGGCTAAAGGCATCCCCGGGGTTCAACCTCGATAAGATTACCGCACCGCTATCGGTCGTTGCAGAAGGCCCGAGCAGCTTGCTTTTTATGTGGGGACCGTATGCTGGACTTCGCTATCTGAAAAAACCTGTGGACTTGATCTTGTTGAACACCCGCCAGCACGTTCTGACAAATCCAGCCGTACGTATGGCATCTCAAGGTGGATCGGTGGACTGGTTCCGATTCTGGCTGCAAGACTACGAGGATCCCGGTCTCGCGAAGAAGGAACAGTATGAAAGGTGGCGGGGATTGAGAAAAATGCAGGAAGAGAACGAAGCCAAAGCTAGGCGACAGGTTACAGGGGACGGGCCACAGTAAGAAGAACCGGGGTTGCTACAGAAGTAATTCCGCTTGAGAAAACGCCGGTGGGAAATACCGCAAAAGAGCAGAGGAGAACACATTCCAGTCCCCGTGGCCATAAGGAATGAACCAAAAGACGGTTCGCGCCAATAAGACCGAGGAAAGAGCCGCATGCAGCGCAACGGAGTGAAGTATCGGCTCATCCGGGAAAGAAAGAAAAAAGGGTCAGCGCCGGTGGCTAGCGTCTACGCGATCACAATTGAGGGCACGACCGAACAGGTGCGGATCTCGGTGGCCGTCGTGGCTGAGTCCAACCTCAACCCGTATTTGGAACATGTCCAGACGAGCGAGATTCCCAAATATGAAGCTGCAGAGGGTCTCGTCTCGTTCTGTGTATTGAAAAGACCGTTCGTTGCTTACGGCGAACTCTTGATCATATCCTTCTGGCAGTCCGAACAGGCACTCACACGGTTCCTGGAAACTCAGACACCGACACCGGCTGCGACTGAGAGCTATTCGCGCGATCCACCTGGAAGCCCGCAACTACACATTTCTGATTTCTGGTAAAGGAAGAGCCCAGGCTGCGGAGGACGTGTCACTGGACTGACGACCCGAGCCGCCGCGAGGCACCGCAAAAGGTCGTCTAGTGGTATCCAAGGTGCCCTTGAAGGGAAAGAGATCGTGCGTGGGCTCTTGCCTGCCTTTGCCCAGATAGGTGGCGGCAACGCTGAGCCGTGCCGCGAAGGAGATGGTTCCGGTGAACGGATTGAAGACTTGCATCTTCAAGATGGCCGGCGGGGACGTCTGTGGCAGGCCCGGACGCGGCAGTGAAAGGGCCGAAAAACCGCAGGCCCCTGGCGCCAGAGCTATACGGTGTATCCATAGGAGTGCTCCGCAGTATGACGCACGTTGAAGAATTCGCCTATGTAGGTAAAGGGAGAGGATTCGCTTGTGGACGCGGCGACAGGAGCGGCCTGCACCCCAAAGGCACGAGGCGCGGCAGCAAAAGCTGCGATGGAAAAGGCCGCGGTCGCGCGACGGATTCTGCGCAAGCTGACCTCTACCGTATGCTGATTCGAGATCTCTCGACGGGAGGGGTAATCCGGCAGGCGAGGGAATCAGATGGCTACGGAAGGTTCATGAAGAAGCGCAGACTGCCACGACGCATGGCGGCTTCTAATACCATGGAATTCGCCTTCGAAGACAGCAAGCCGTATGTGCTGATGGAGTTGGGTTCGCAGTTCGTGCCACTACACTATGACCGAGCTGGTCGCCCGCTTGAATCCGGGAGGGCCGGAAGAGAAGAAGTGAGAATAGCAGGTTGCTCGTGCACCCCATTACGTAAAGGACCAGAATGCCTGCCACCGCGATCCCAGCCGTTCGCTTAAAACCCGCCGATTGAAACACTACAGGTGGGTTTGAATCCGACTCTCTGCCGACTTCCTAACGGAGATCTTGGCAACTGGGAAGTCCAGGGGATTTTTCGTGACCTTGCCGGAGTTGTCTAAGCCGATTACCGGGCACATCCATGTGGTTCAAGCGAGAAACGGTCTCATCCATCTTCTGGACTACAAGCCGAAGGCTCGCCACATCGACCCGGTAAACCACTCTTCAAAGAATACGTGAAAACATCGTCCAGACGGCGCCCTGGACCACTGTCGAGTTTTGAGGCTACTCATCGACGACGTAATCTGAATTAACGTCCCCTCTCAGCTTTTGGAAAGATTTTCCACGGCTCCACAAATCTTTCTCTGGGCAGTAGGTCTTTCCCACATACGCTCTCCTCCTGGTGCGTGTTCTCTCTTCCCAAGCGCGCACGAGCCCGGAGATGAACTCATGAATTTCCTTAACACCAAAGAGACTGCGATGTTGGTACGCCGTCCCGAAAGCACGCTGCGGCGATGGCGAACCACAGGCAAGGGCCCTCCCTGCTACAAGCTGGAAGGGCAATGCGCCTACGTCGAAGAGGAGGTGATAGAATGGGTTCGCGCTAACCGAATCACTTTCTCTGTGCGGGACGAACACTTTGAAAGGGAGGCGGCGCGTGTCAGTCTATAAAAGAGATGGCTCGCCGTTCTATCACTATGACTTTGAATGGAACGGTACGAGACACAGAGGATCGACCAAGCAGAACACAGAACAGAAGGCAAGACTGTTTGAATCGAAGTTAATGGCCCAGCTCAGGGAGGACGGGATCTTGGTCCGCAAGTCCCCGACTCTGGAGGCTTTTTCTCCAGTATTTCTGAATTGGGTTAAGAACAGCCAACGAATCACGGAAAGCACCCGGAAGTATTACCGCCAGGGCTGGAATCTTTTGGCTAGCACCAAACTGAAACACATTCGCATGGATCAGATCAGGGACGAGCATGTCGAAGTGACTACCTTTTCCGCTGGTCCATCCAACGCGAACTGTGCGATCCGAACCTTGCGCAGGATGTTGGGTAAAGCCAAGGATGACGGTTTGGTCGCAAGATTTCCCAAACTCCAACTCCGAAATGAAGCCAAGCGTCTGTTGCTCATGGACGATGCTTCTGAGGCGAAGATTCTTCCACTGCTGTCCGAAAACGCGGCCGATGTGATTGTGATTACGCGAGACAGTGGAATGCGCAACCACAGCGAAGTCTGCCGCATGAGGTGGGAATACGTGAATTGGGATTGGTTCTGCTACACCAACCCCAAAGGCAAAACCGAAGCCGCGGAAAGGCCCGGAATTCCTTTGAGTGATCGGGTATTGGACATCTTGAAACGCAGGCACCTAAAACAAGAGATGCCCGCGCAAGGATGGGTCTTCCCAACATCCAGATCCAAGACCGGACACTTAACAACGGTGAATTCCGTCTTTCGCAACGCACGAAGAAAAGCTGGACTGCCGGAGGCCCTGGTTCCTTATTGCGGGCGCCACGACTTTGGCACGACAGCAATGGCCGCCACCGGCGATCCAAAACTCGTGGGCACCCTTATGGGTCACCGCGACACCAAAACCACGATGCGCTACAACCATCCGCCCAAGGAACAGGTTGAGCGTATTCGCGTAGTCCTGAACACCCGCAGGTCTACGACACAATTACGACACAATGCCTCTCTTGACGAAATGGCATCTGCCGTAATTAACTGAAAACAAAAGCTTGGGCGCGTAGCTCAATTGGCAGAGCAACTGACTCTTAATCAGTAGGTTGAAGGTTCGATTCCTTCCGCGCTCACCAGAATCATCAATAAATATATATAACGGTTTCCGGCAGGAGGTTCGCGCCCGCGTCCGGCATCCGCTCCCGTGTCCGTCGAGTTATATTCCGGCTGCGGACAACACTACGCCCCGCTGACGCTGCGTCTTTCCCAAGACAACCGTCTCTGCCGGGTGAACTGACCAAAAAAAGAAACACGCTAGGTGTTTCTCGTTCACACGGGGGATTCGATGGAAGAACCAAAGAAATCCACACAGAGTTTTGTCACCGAGTTCTACCGCGAGAAGGAACTCGCGGAGGAGTTCGGCATCAGCACTAGGACGTTGCAAAGGTGACGCAGGTGGGCCGCCTCGTTTTGTATCGGCGGGACTCTCCGGGAATCGGGGCCCGCCGACGCCTGCCTCGCCGATCTCGTGAGTAACGGTGATGTTGACATGGCGCGCGCCGAGCGCTTGTTGAAGGCGATGCAGCGCATGTCCCGTCCAGTAAGGCCGGAGCGGCTGGGCGTGATCGGCAAGGACCACGTACAAAGCGCGCTTGTCGCGTACGGCGCCGATCCAGAAGGCTTCGAGTACGCCAAGCAAAGCGGTGAACCGTTCCTGCTTCCTTTCTCTTGCTGCTTGCCGCACACCGTGCCATCCCTGGGACATGCGTTTCCCCCTCTGTGTCGGGCGCATGTGCGATGGAACGATGTTCACCTCAGTCTGCGCCCTTCCCTCCCCGGCCTCCGCGGAAGGCTGCCCTTCCTTGTTCGGCTGGTTCACGGGTACTACGGCACACTCCGACTTCTCCTGTACGTTCACGTCCGCCGTTCGGTTTATGGCCTTTGCGGACCGGTCTTGATCGGGTGACCAAGACGTGCAGGAGATCTCCCGGTTCTCGTGCATGTTGTTTCTCAGCGTGCGCGGGTTCTTAGACTACGCAGGACCGAACAAGCCACTCGCGATTAGCGTGGCTGTCGTATTGCCTTCCTCCACACGGAATAGAGTCGGCATCCTGTTCCATCGGCTTTTCGAAGCTCAATCGCCCGGCCCACCGATACCCCTGTCTACGCTTCAAGCGACACCTCACGATCTCGCCTGCAAGACTCGAGGCCAGGATGGATTCGCTGCTCTCCTTTCCTGTAGGGCTCTTTCATCCCCTACAACATGCCGGTTTATCCCGGCGCTCTCCGGTTGGCCCGTCATCCGCCCAGAATAGTCAGCAAGCATAGCGAGACTTCGTCTTTTTCGCCCACTCGCCCTTCGGATACTGCTTGCTCGTCGGATACCGCTTCATGAAACAAGGGGAAGGCCTTTCTACAATCCGGAAAGCCATGTTATCGTCCAAACCGGTACGTTTCACCGTTCACTAAAGCTTTCTTGGGAATCAAGGGAAACCGGGAAGAGATTGAGGGTCGTCGGCGAACGGGAAGTTGAGTGGCTGGCGATGCTGTTCAGATATTGGGGCTCGGCCCGTCCCTTCTTCGCATAATGTCTGCGGCACCCGAAAGAGCTGCGTCAGGAATTTCTCCGGATCAACCTGGAGCGTCTGGCTGGGGGCTCTCCGCAACGACACGGTGGTTTTGCTCGCCCAGCCCTTCGATGCCCAGCCGCATCCGGTTTCCCGCTCTCAGATAAACCGGGGGACGCTGCCCCATCCCCACTCCTGGCGGAGTTCCCGTGGAGATAATGTCCCCGGGTTGCAGGCTCATAAATCGGCTAACGTAGCTGACCAGTTGGCGAACGCCAAAGATCATCGTTCGCGTCGATCCGTTCTGGTAGCGGTGGCCGTCCACCTCGAGCCATATGTTCCGGTTTTGCGCGTCCGGGACTTCATCGGCTGTTACCAGCCATGGCCCGATCGGGCCGAATGTATCCGCGCTCTTGCCCTTGACCCACTGCCCGGTTCCTTCGAGTTGGAACGCGCGCTCCGAGAGGTCGTTGATGACGCAGTAGCCGGCCACGTATGACATCGCATCGGCCTCGCTAACGTATTTTGCTGGCGTTCCAATGACCACGCCTAACTCGACTTCCCAGTCCACCTTGGTGCCACCGCTCGGAATCACAATATCGTCGTTCGGTCCACAGATGGCGGATGTGGCTTTCATAAAGATGACGGGTTCGCTCGGGACTTTCATGCCGGCTTCCGCCGCGTGATCGGAGTAATTCAATCCAATACAGATAAATTTACCCACGCGGCCCACACAGGGCCCGAACCTGGGCTTGCCCGGCGGCTTGCCTGGCACGAGCGGCAACTTTGTAAGGTCAATGCTTTTCAACGACGCTAGAGTCGCGGGCGACAGAGATTCGCCCGTGATGTCGGGCACTGTCCGGGAAAGGTCGCGAATGTGACCGTCGGAGTCGAGGATCCCTGGCTTTTCCTGGTGAGGCAGCCCGTAGCGTACAAGTTTCATGCTGTCTTCTTTCGCGTGATGACTTCCCTAAATCCGCATACTGTGCTCGGCGTCAGAGCAGCGGCGCCAGCAACCTCACGTCTGCTATTCCGAAATGCCTCGACGTTGACCCGATATAACGTCTGCGGCTGCCCGCAGCAGATCATGCACCGACCGGTCCCAGTAGTCCCACGCGTGCCCGCCGGCAGTCTCGTGATACTCATAAGGAGCGCCCCGAGAGGAAAGCTGTGCCGCGAAATCGCGATTGACCTGCAAGAAATCGTCAGCGCTTCCGCATGCCAGATAGAAATAGGGGAGATCCTTCGTGCTGGCACTCTGGAGCAGGGTGAACACATTGTTGTTAGCTCGTACCGCGCTTCCGGCTGTTCCGAACACCTTGAGGAGTTGATCACGAAACTCCGGCCTCTTGTCGCCTAGATCCTGCGGTGCGTTCAGTGCACCGCTGAGACTGCCGGCGAAAGCAAAGTCGTCGTGATACCGAAGCGCGATTTTCAGAGCTCCGTATCCTCCCATCGAAAGGCCGGCAATCGCTCTCGAATGGCGAGAGCGCAGCGTGCGAAACTTGCCGTCAATTTCCGCCACCAGGTCCTTGGCGATGTAGTCTTCAAATTTGTTCTTGGGGTCCGTGGCTGAATTTGTATACCAGGAGTCACCGGCATCCGGCATGACCACGATCAATTCGTACTCTTGGGCATAGCGCTCCAGGTTCGTGCGGGTCTCCCAGTTCAGATAGTCTCCGTAGAGACCGTGGAGGAGGTACAACACCGGGAAACGCCCGCTGCCAGTTTGGTACGCGCAAGGAAGCAGAACGCGGTACTTCATTTCTCGGTCGAGGGCAGCGCTGTGAAACGAGCCATCCTGCACTCGCACGCAAGACTCCGGCATCTTGTGGGAGCGGGGTGCTGCTTTGTGTTGCGCCTGCGCAACACACGTTGCGACCAGGACCAGGAACAGACTTCGGATACGAACTTTGTTCACGCGCCGTATCTCCTTCTGGCAAATGCAAAGTGCTAGGGGTTGGTTCTCACGAAGGCCTTAATGGTCGCGCACTCTTTCCCTTCGGCTTCGCCGAAGGGACGGATGGTATAGTCTCCCACGGCGGCCGGAACGATAAAAGTCTCGGCATAGTGCACCACAAAAGGCTCGAAAGCGCCGGTTGGACTTTCGACTACTGCTTCGCGTCCTTCGACCAGATTGAGGACATTAACGCCGCCCGTTCCACGATGTGGCACCATGCCCGTAAACCAGTGCCGGCGAGTCTCGATAAACTCGCGCTCGTGGAGTCCGGTGCGCTCCTCTCGCCATCCATCGCCCGAAGCGAGCGGCGTGATGTGATTTACAAGGTTACGACGCACCCAGTTTGTCGTACGATCCCACTGGATATTGGCTTCTCCGTGATCGAGATGAATTGGCCTGGGTAAGCCGTTCAGACCGAGCCGTCCCCAATCCCACAACTTGAAAGTGAAGATGTACGGGGTGGCGCTGATCTCCAGCACCATGCTGTTCTTTCCGGAACAGTGGATGCTACCGGCCGGGAGCAGGAAATGGTCATGCTTTTTCGCGGGCCACACGTTAACGTAACTCTCCGCAGGAAAAGCGGGCCCGCCACTTTGTGCGACCCTCAAATCCCGTAGCATGGCATCGCAGTTGATTTCCTCTCGTAGTCCGAGATAGACACAACCATCGTCGCCAGCGTCCAGCAGGTAGTAGCTTTCGTCCTGCGTGTAATTCATGCCGAACTTGTCCTGGATGTATTCGGTCAGGGGGTGTACTTGCAGCGAAAGGTTGCCGCCGCCCATCGTGTCGAGAAAGTCGAAGCGGATGGGAAACTCTTTACCGAAGCGCGCGTGGACAGCCTCACCCAGTAATTCGTGAGGATGCTGGAACACGAGATTGATGGAGGGAATCTCCACTTTCACGTTCCCGAAGCCCAGAAGCATGCTGTTTTCTTCCGGCACACAGTCAAAGCACCAGGCGTGGTTGGGAACGCCTTCGGGTGACAGCCCGCAGACTTTTTCCATCCAGTGACCACCCCAGGGCCCGGGGTCAAAGTACGGAACAACGCGAAAAGGCCGGTGGGCTGCGATCCGTAATGCTTCGCGCAGCGCATCTCCCGGAATCATCTTCGGTGTGTTCGGGTCGTTCGTATCGAGCAGAAAATCGATCTCTGGGAGAAGCTTTTGCTTGAGGCGATCGGCCGCGCGCCAGTCCACGAAGTACGCGCGCTTGTACCTCTCAGCTACGCTTGCTGAAACGTTGTCCGCGCCGAGGTTGCCGATCTCGTTGCGGCGATATCGCATCTGGATTTCCCAGCGTGCCATGTCGGCGAAGACCAGCACGTCGGCTTCGTAGACAACGTGAGCGGCGCCGGTTCCGACGACGAACACCAGTCCCCGGCTCTTGGCAATGGATTCACGGGCTGCCGCCAGTTTTTGAGGATCGAAGAAGTCGTCGACGCCAATGCCATTCATCCTGCCAAAAACAGGGTCATCGCCCAGGTAATGCCCGACCAAGGCATCGACTTCTCCGGAATTCTTGAAAAGGGCGCTGGTTCTCACCGTCAACGTTGGACGCAGGCCTGCGGCAAGGGCTTGTTCGACTTGATCGTCGAAAACTCCCGGGTAGCATTCAACGCACAAGACGGTGCGCGCGTTGTGACTTGCTCCGTGCAACCGCTCATTCGTTGCGAAAGGGATTGCGCCGACGATTGCTTCAACGATCGAGCTCCACCCAACTTGGCAGTTGCCCGGCGATGCCGAGACTTGAACAACGGGAAATTTGTCGTAATTCGAGCGCAAAGTCATCCGATCGATTCAGAGAGTAACGGGATCGCTCCCAGCAAGCCCGCGTTGTTTCCGAGTTCTGCCGCTCTTACTTTTACTTTGCCCCAGGGAGTCCAGGCATGTTTCTCTACATAGGCTTGCACAAACGGAATGATGATATCGGCACTCTTCATCACGCCTCCGCCGTAGACGACAATTTCCGGATCATAGGCATGAATCAGTCCCGTCGTGCTGGCGGCCCAAACCTGCAGACAGCGATCGCGCAACGCAATCGCCACCTGGTCTCCGTGCTCGGCACAGCGGAAGAGCTTTTCGAAGTTCACCGGCTCATCCTTCCCAAGGGCGCTGTCGGCGTACCCGGGCCAGTCGCGCGCCACCAGCGGAATGGACCAGCCCGCAGCCTCGGCCTCGGGACATCCGATGTTCCCACAGGTACAAGTTCGGCCATTGAAAAGCACGGGGAGATGCCCGCCCAGGCAGCCGGCCTGTGCGTGTTTCCCTCGAATCAGCGTTCCCCCAATCATGGCCGCTCCGCCGATGCCTGTTCCCAGCGTGGTCATGACCACATCGTCAAAACCGCGAGCCGCTCCGGCATAGCGTTCTCCAAGCAGTGCCATGCGAGCGTCATTTTCAATTTTCAGGAGAAGGCCAAATTCCTGCCGCGACCATCCCATGAAATCGATACCAACCGCGTCATCATACTTCTGGTTCGTGGAGACAACCCGGCCAATGCGAGTATCCGCCAGTCCGCAAAAACTGAACGCAAGTCCAGCGCAATCCTTTGTGGAGACGCCGGTTTGCTGTAAGAGTTTGCGGAAGGTCTGCACAAACCGGGAAAGAAACGGCTTCAGTCCCCGTGTACCGTCGGTGCTAACTACTTCCTCGGCGAGAATGGTGCGATCGTCCAGGACCGCGCAGGTAGCGTGTGTGCCGCCGAGATCGATGGCAAGTGCTTTCATACTTCCTCCTAAACCCAGCGGCTGGCTGCAGCCAGAACGAATACCGCCAGTACCAGCACAACCACACCACCCACCTGGATGCGCAGAGGCTGTTTGCCACTGTTTTTCCATTCCCCTGTAACAATCCCCAGAATGCTTGCGGTGATGACAATCAGCGACATGAACAAAGGCCAGCCCAGAATCGTTCCCCAACTACCGAGCTTGCCAGTTGCGATCCCATACAGAGCCGTACTCGCGAACCAGAAGAAGGCCATGATTGCAGCAAGAAACCAGTGCGACGCTGTGCCGGAGCGGCCGTAACGATGGGCCGTCTTATTCTTGTTAAGAAGATAAACGCAGTACACGAAGTTCGGAATGGAGCCTGCGAGCATCAGCGGCAACCAGACTGCATTCCCGGCCCAGAGTTCAGCAGCCCCGTGCCTCCTGGCTCCGTCCAGAAGCGGGCCACCGAAGGCAAGCCCAAAGTTCACGAGTGCAGCTCCGAAACCGCAGAGGATCGCGAAGGCCAATCCCCGGCTCATATTGACTTTCGGACGCCCGTCACGCGCCGCCATTGCCGCTTCCCGCCGATGCCCCGCGACGGCGCAAGTCGCGACTCCGACGATGACCAGCACGACGCCGGCAACAATGAAGAGGCCGCCAATGGAAAAGAGTTTTTCGGGGTGCAGACGAAGCAGCGGAATAATACTGCCCACGGCAGCCGAGGTTCCCAGTACGATCGAAAATGTCAGGGCAATTCCGATAGAATCAACCGCCAGACCGAACAGAACCTGCGCAATCCCCCAGCCCGCCCCGAAAATCGCGACGGTAACAACCAATCCCGTGGCGACTTCACCATAGAGTTGCCCAAGATGCGGAATGGTGGCGAAGGCTGCCAGCGGCGGAAAGATCACCAGTGCGAACAACGTCCAAACCAACCACGTATTTTCCCAGTTCCAGTTGCGGGTGAACTTCATGGGCAAGGTGAAGCTCCCATTCATCACGCCTGCAACCAGCAAAATCAGGAAGCCCACACCGGCTTGGTCCATGTTCTCTCCAGTTATGCGAAATCAGTTCTTATGCCAACCAATCGCTTGAGTCCGGTGGCCTGTAACTCTAATTGCTCTCCTCGTTCTTCCGTTACAATGATGCAGTCTCGCCTGACCTGAATGTCACGGATCGAGCGCCATCCGGAACTAACTTTGGAGAGAAAAGCGACATACGGCGCTCGCAGCTCCGATTTTGCGGGAATTCGCCGGAACGTGGGAGTGTCGAATAACGATCCGCGCGCAAAGGTCTCTTCTTTTCCAACGGGCATCGGGGTCGAACCAAACTCCAGACCGCGGGCGCGGGTGTTTCCATTCCAAGGCGAACCGGTGCGAGCAACGTTCTCCTCCCAGATGGCGACCCAGGGAAAGTCCGAGCGGCGAAAACAGTAACCGAGCAGGAGTCCAAGTCGCCAGTTCAGTGCCGCCACAAATCCGAGTTCGCGCTGTGGGTCAACCAACACTGCCGCGACAAAGCCTTTGCCATCTCGTGCAAATGGACGCGCGAGATTTACCGTTCCGCCCTCGATCGCAGGTGCCTCGGGCCAGGTGAACTCTTGATTGTCTTGGACAAGACTTGCTCCCTCGTAACCGTGCGGCCAAGTCACGGCGCGAGTTCCGGGCAAAGCGGTAACGCTTTCCTCCGGATGCAGCAAGGGCAGACCGAGGGTGACGTGCTGGGTCCAGTGGAAGAAATGATCCTGCGCACGTTCGTTGGTCAATCTTTCCTCGACGTACACAACCGATTCGTTACGGCCCAAACGGAGTTCGCGGCGGAATCGCAAACCGGCAGCAGGCAAGCGCGCCGCCAGTGCAAGCCGAGCTTCCGTGCTGCTCTGCTCAAGTTCCACCAACTTCCAGCGGGAGTTCGCGGCCTCTCCATGCAGTGCTAGTCCCTGCGCCGCTTCTGCTTCAGACGGTCCCCCAAAATAGTCCACACAAACCGCGTGTCCTGTGAAGGCCGCGAGAAACTTACCCACCGGTGTCGGGCCGTACTTGCGAACATTCTTGCGAAGATCGCTGCTCCGGAACTTGTCGGGGTCGATCGTGGGCCAGGGAGCTTCCCATAGTGCATTCACGCTGGTGTTTGTTGGATCGAGAAGACGAAAATCAGCGATGTGTCCGCCCCCGGTAAGCGTGGTCAGTTGGACGACTCCGTTGTTCAGGCAAAACGCCGGCCGGTTGCGCCATTTCGTTTTCGTGGAGGCAGGGCAGGACGTTTTCATCGGCTAGACCGTGAAGCCTCCATCGATAGAAAAGGCGGTCCCGGTTACAAACCTGGCGTCCTCAGAGACGAGGAACAACGCAGCCTTCGCGACTTCTTCGGCCGTGCCAAGCCGCCCCATCGGCTGTCGGGCGACAAACTGCTTTCTTGCCTCTTCGGGGTCGGCGAAGGCCGCCAGTCGCTGCTGCAGCGAAGGCGTATCGATGGTCCCAGGACAAAGACAGTTCACACGAATTCCGTCACGAACGTAGTCAATCGCCATGCTTTTCGTAAGGGCCAAAACTGCACCCTTCGAAGCACTGTAAGCGGCTCGATCGACCACACTGCGCAGCGCCGTCGCCGACGAGGTATTCAGAATCACTCCGCCGCCGCGCTTGAGAAATATGGGGACGACCGCATGAGACATCAGGTACATGCTCTTGACGTTTACGGCCATGGTGCGGTCCCAATCTTCTTCCGTCGTTTCATGAATCTTGCCGTGAGGTACGATGCCCGCATTGTTGAACAGAATATGGATCGCGGAAAAATTCTCCGACGTCGCGGATACAACGCGATCAACGTCCGCCGCGCGAGAAACGTCGGCCTGGATAGCCAGAATCGTACCGCCGGTGTGCCGCACATTTTCGGTAACCGAGTTGAGTGCTGCTGGATCCAGATCGACGGCGACAACCTTCGCGCCTTCCGCGGCGAACAGGAGGCAGCAAGCCCGACCAATGCCGGCCCCCGCACCAGTAATAATTGCTACTTGGTCGCGCAATTGCACTCACGCTTTCCTAAGTCTTGGTGGCGGCGCCCGTGCCGCCCTCCTGAAATCCCATACCGCCCGTTGGAACCAGCATTCCCCCATCCACCATCAGAGCCGCTCCTGTAATGAACGAAGCCCAATCACTGGCAAGAAAGGCGATCGCGGAAGCAACCTCTTCTGGCTTTCCCATCCGGCCCAGAGCGTGCATGCGATCGCACGTTGCCAGGACCTTCTCCGGATTGGCATCAAGGTTGGCGGCCCAGCGCAGCATCGGAGTGTCGATTGCGCCCGGGCACACGCAGTTCACGCGAATGTTCTGCTGCGCGTAATCGAGAGACATGGCTCGCACCAGTCCGAGCAGTGCATGCTTGGCGGTAACGTATGCCGCTGAATTGCCGACGGCAGTGAAGCACTGCACCGAACCCACGACCACGATAGCGCCACCGCCGCGCTTTTTCATGCTCGGGACCACATGCTTGGCGCTATGAAAGCAGCCCTTGAGGTTCACGGCCATGACTTCCTCCCATAACTCTTCCGTGGTTCCGATGACGTCTCCGTAACGCTGGATACCGGCATTGCTGACCAGCACATCGATTCCACCGAAGTCACGGATGACGGAGGCGACGGCTTGTTCCACTTCTGACGGCGATCCGACATTGCAACGGTAAAATCCAACCCGCGTTTCCTTGCTAATCGCTTGCGCCGTTTTCCGCCCTGCATCGGCATTGACATCCAGGATCGCAACCGCAGCGCCCAATTCCGCAAACTTGCGCACAGTCGCCTCACCGATCCCCATGGCTCCGCCGGTTACGACAACGACTTTGTCCCTGAAGTGGATGCTCATGCGAACCGCCTCATTGTGAATTGGGTGATCCCCCGGCGAACTCCGGGCTGGTTCGCAATCGCAGGGTCACGATCTCGAATGGTTTGACTTCAATTTGGAAACCATGGCGGTCGACCTTCAGTTCCTGCAAATTGTCTTCGAGCAGGGAACATCGCCAGACCTGGTCCATGTTGAGATAAGCGCTGCGAATCCCCACGGACTCCGGCTTTCCGGCCGTTTCCTGCAAGCGCAGGATGCTGCCTTGGCCGTCTTCCGCCAGTTTCCAGGTGGCGACGGCAACGGATGAATTGTCGACTTCAAGCAGGCTTGCTTCACCGTTTGGCAGCTCGCCCGGCAGCAATGCAGCGCCGACTTGATCTACTTCGAGCGGAGTCATCGCTTCATTTCCCAGACGAGTAAGATCCGCGGGATCGAGCGCGCGTCCGCTTATCAGACTGTAGTGGAAGGTAAATTCTCCGCCCTGCTGCGGCGCGAAATTCGTGGCCCAATAATTGTTCATCACCCAGGAAAAAATCGTGGACGACGGAGGACGAAATTCGGTCGGCCAGTTGCCTCTGACGATATCTCCAAAACTTGCCAGGGGCGCGTCGTGTGGAATCACGGCTGCCATGAATCCAGCGTCATGCACCGCGGCCCAGTGCTGTACGGCGTACCACTCATGGCTTCCACCCGGGAGTTCATCCTTGGCAGGGTTCACCCAACCGTTCTGAGTGTCGTAGCCAAACTCGGGGTTATTCGAGGCGAAGGGAAACGCGATGTAAACCGCTTCTTTCTTTATTGTCGTTTTCTTGGAAATACGATACGCAAAATCAATCTGCTTCCTGGCGTTGTAGAGAGTAATTTCCAGCCGAATCGTTGGCGTGTTCGGAGCGGATGCCTCCATCGTAATGATCGTCGCGAACGGCACCTGTTTTGCTCCCAACAAACGTCCGTGGCTGGCTACGGCAGTCGACAATGCCGGTGGTTTTAGCGTGACGCCGTAGCGGTACAAACTGTTGTTCGGCATGTCGTCGGCGCCAGTTACATAAAGATACGCTCCGAAACGAAATGCGCTCGCCGCATCCACCAGTTCCCGGTTTAGTTCTTTGTCCCAAATCTTGCTCACGGCAGCTGAGGAAGGATCGACGGTAATTCGATAGTACGAGTTTTCAAAGGTGGTTCCACCTAGCGTTTTTTCTGAGCAATCCTCAGGTTGGACGGATCGCAAGGCGAAGAGTTTGTAGCCAAGTCCCGGAACATCCTCCGCCGCGAATCGGACGCGCCGGTATCCTCCACCGAATCCTGGAAGCGGCGTGCTCTTACCCACGCTAACGGTTTCATAGGGTACGAGCTTGCCGGTGGTTGTGTCGAATAAGCCGAGGCCGTCTTGTAAGTCGAAGCTCACCTGCCCGCTGCGGCGCCAATTCAAAGGGTTAAAGACTACGAGCGACTGGTCTTTCGGCCCAAGAAAAGACTCGAATTGCGCCCAACTGCGTTGTCGGGATTCGGTAATCTCGCGTTCAGCTTCGGTCGTGCGCGCCCCCTTGAGCGCAAGCTGATTCTGGGTTTGCTCGTTCTCCGGTTGTGTGGTCGCTCCCACGTAGGTCCACGTGTGCTCGTCGAATAACAGCATGTTGTTCCAGGCTTGCGCCAGCAGGCGGCGATCCGGACGAAGCTCGGGATTCAGAAGCGCGGGGATGGTCGCCAGTTTCTCCGCCGACAGGATTCGCTGCTGGTTCTGCCGGTGGAGAGCCGTATGCTTGCTATCCGAGCCAAAGCCGTCTTCCCAGTAGGGTCCGAGATCGCCGCGGTAGACGGGAATGTCCGATCCAAACTGCTTTTCGATTTGCCCCATGGCCTCGGCAAAATTTGAGTACTCCAGCCGCGGCCAGGCGTATTGCTTCTGCCACTCCCCGCGAAGGTAGGCTTGATCCTTGCTTAGAACGGTGTTCTCGAGTTGTGTGCCGAAAATGATCGCGGCGTTCGCCTTGTAGTTCGGTCCTGAATACGCCTGCAAAAAGACAGGCAGAGCATCGCGCACCGCCGCCAACCTCGGTGGCGTGCCAAACAGCGTCGCCATTTGCAGGTACGCGCGTGAGTACCACATCAACACGCGGCCGCCGTCGGAGCCCTCCCAGTAAAAAGGAGATTTCTCGTTCCAGCGAGCTTGCAGGACTCCGGGTGCGCGCCACGAATTGCTGCCGGCTGCGAAGTACTTCACGCCGGCGTCGTGCAGAATTGAAGCGTACGACCATGAATAGGAAGGCACATCCGTGATATGGGCAGCTCCCAACGGAAGATCGTGCTGCTTGGCAAAGAAGTGGGAGTCGTAGAGCGAGCGAGCTAGCCCCTCGAGCGATGCAACTCCGGTGTGCTGGTTGGCAAACTGCGGCGGGACTGTGACTTTGCCGTCTTTGATCAAGCGCAGCAGTTCGTTACCTCGCTCCGGCGAGCGGCCGTTCAGGTATTGGTCCAAGACCCAGTAGCCGTCGAGTGTCCAGCGGAAGTCGGGCACTTCTCGCATCAAGTCGATCACGCCATCCAGTGTCTGCGAGTGCAGTTCCGCCACCTTGGCGGCGTAGTCGGTGAAACCGACGTCGAGATGCTCTTGCGGAACGATGAAGATCGTCCACTTCTTGACCGGTATCAGCTCCACCGGGAATGTGCGGACTGCACTCGGAGTTTTGACAACAAGCACGCCCGACTTCATTCCCTGCCATTCGGGAATATCGAACTCGAGCTGACTTTCACCGAACGCCTCAGACGTCTTGACTTGCTGACGATATTCTTTGTCGCCGATCTGGAGCGTTGCCAACCACTCCGCCGGCACCGCCGCAAATGAGGCATCCACTTCGACTACTTCGGCAAGTCCAGCGGGCGAACTCCGATAAAAAATGGTTGGGCGTACCTCCGCAATGATGCTGTCACGCGCATACGTGGCCGTAACATCCTGCGTCAATTCAAGCGCGTCATAGACCAGCCCGCTGTGTCCAAGCGCGATCGACCCCAGAGAGTTTTCAACTGCGGAAGGGTCATCGAGCGCGGTGAGCACCAGGCGGTTGTCGCTCTTGCGAAGCCACTCCGCGGGCAGGTCGATGGTTTTGCTGTCAGTGGAGGTCTGCGGAACAAACGTACCTTCCCAGTCGCCCGCACCATAATCAAGTTGCGGGTGGAAATAGAAAATTCCTGAGTGTCCGTTGAGATCAATTCTCAAGTGCGACAACCGCGGGGTCTCATACAATATGGCAATTTTCAGACGAAAGACGCCGGTTACCGGATCATGCAAGTCGAACAGAATCGTGAACGGATGCTCTCGTCCACCCGCCATCCCGTTCGCCGGGCCGGGCTGAAATCTCTGCCAGTCTTCGTTGTCTTTGCTCTTGCCGACACGATAGACCGGATCGAATTTTGGGTCGCTGTAGTCGTCGGATTTTGCACGAAACTCTCCGGTAGCATGATCGAAGATGCCGATCCGCCAGATCACCCGCTCCTGTGCAAAGCCCGAGATACCGGCCATCGTGAGCACCAGCAACAGCCACGCTTTGCGCACAATCAGGAGTCTCATCGAGCTTCACCACTTCAAACATTCACTACTTCGGCATTCACCACTTCGGCTGGTATGTGATGGCCCCGGGGCGATGTGGATCTTCGATCCAGGACCCCATTGCACGCTTTTTTGAAAGTTCGTGATACTTGGAGAGTTTGTCGCGGTCGAGCTTGATGCCGAGGCCGGCTCCTTTCGGCACCTGCATCTTTCCGCCAACGAACTTGAGCTTACCCCCTTCGATCACGTCATCGGCGAGGTGGTGGTAGTGGGAATCCGGCGCCGCAATGAGGTTTGGCAACGAAGCGGCCAAGTGCAACATGGCTGCTTGCGAAATGCCGAATTCCGCTCCACTGTGCATGCCAACATCCACTCCCATGGCTTCACAAATCTGACCGGCTAAGCGTGCGCGGGCGATCCCTCCATACCAGTGGGGATCAAGCAGCACAACGTCGAGAATATTCATGACCGCGTTTGGCACGAGGTCCTCGAAAGCAAAGACCGACATGTTCGACGCCAGCGTGATCCATGGAGCTTTCGCATTGACGCGCGCCATCGCCCTCATGCCCCACACCGGGTCCTCCAGATACTCAACGTCGTATTCATGCAATCGTCGCGCTACGCGCACCGCCGTCGTTACCGACCAGGCAGCGTTGGGGTCAAGCCGGATTCGCAGCCGGGGAAAGGCCTCGCGCAATGCGATGAAGGTTTTGATTTCTTCATCGGGCGGCAGCACGCCATTTTTGTACTTCAGGGTCCGGAAGCCGTATTTCTTGACCACCTCTTTCGCAAAGGCCACCATCTGATCCTGGTTGGAGATCTCGCCTGTCCCCTTCTCGTTGGCGTAGCGGTAAAAGAGATAGGCGGAAAAATCAATTTCGTCACGGAACTTGCCGCCGATGATTTCGCAAACAGGCTTGCCCAATATCTGGCCTTGCAGATCAAGGCAGGCAAATTCGAGGCCGGCAAAGCCAAGAACGTGGCCGAACAGTTTCAGCGAACTCGGCGCGGCCAGCTTCCAGCGGATTCGTTCCAACTGCATCGGGTCTTCGCCGATGAGCAAGGTGCGCATTTCCGTCAGTTGACCCTCACGGCTCGCACCGCCATAACATTCACCCAGGCCCACGAGCCCTTCGTCCGTTTGCACCTCGATGATGATGCGTGAGAAACCGGGGTGAGCGCCGAAAGCATAGCGAAGTGGGCTTTCGATAGGAATGAATGCCGGAGTCCAGCGAACATCGGTAATTTTCATAGAGAACTCTACGCTGCCAGCATTTATCGCTGGTTGGCCAGCAGTTGCCCCTTTACGCCCGCCGGTGCCTGGCACACGTGCCACCGGCCAAGGTTGGCAAAAAACATCTGATCAAAACTCGGTCCACCAAACGCGACATTCGTTGGTCGCGCGATCATCGTGCCGGCGGGGTCGTAAGCCAGTAGCTGCACTTTCCCTCGAGGAGAAACCTTGTACACGTTGTCGGAAGCATAACAAGTAACGTATAGATTCCCCGCGGCATCGAAAGCCATACCGTCGGGTATACGTGCCAGTCCTGCCGCGTAAACCTTGGGTCTTCCAGCGCTGCCATCCGCGCGAATCTCGATCTCCACCACATTGTCCCGTGTGCTCTGCACCACATACAGAAACCGCTCATCCGCGCTGAGCGCCAAACCGTTGGCAAAGGCAAAAGGCCCGGCAAACATCTCGACTCGCCCGTTCGTCCGGAAGCGGTACACGCAGCCATTCGCTTCTTCCCAGTCTCCCGAGTCGGAAAAATAGAGATTGCCTTCCGCGTCGAAGACCGAGAAATTCGGGGTCTTGAACTTGCGACTGCCACAGCGGTCCCAGGAATCGAGGACGCGGCCCTTTCGATTCAACCGGACCAGCGCGGGCAACTTGGAGTTGCAGACATAAAGTTCCTGCGCGCGAGACAAAGTCAGACCCAGGCAGAAGCCCCCAATGCGGCTAATCTCCCGGATGCGCCCCTTCGACCCGATGCGGTAAATCTGTCCCAGCTCTCCGCCCGCCCAAAGTGTCCCGTCAGCATCGAACGCCAGGCCCTCAGGGTGGTCGAGTCCTTCCGCAAATGTCCGGAACCGTTCCAGGGGGATGAGAGGCCGCATTGATTTGTCCGACAAGCGAACATATTACTCGACCTCAAGCGGTGTCAATCGAAAAAAGGAGCTGGTCTCGCCGAGGCCGATTGTGCCATTTGTACGGTGAATATGGACTGAATCGAACGCCACTGGCTGCTAAAAGCTTGGGGGCGGTTCTCAGGTCACCATTTTTGTTCTTGACAAGAACCAAGTTTGTCGGACAAACTTCTGCCGTACGAAATTTGGACCCCAAGTGGCGACTGCCCATCCTGTACCCGGTGAAACCCTACGGCGCGAAACCGTCATGGAGACTGTCTCCCGCCGCATTGAGGGGCTGATTCGCAGCGGCGAACTCCGCGTCGGCAGCCGCCTTCCCTCCGAACCAAAACTTGCCGCAATGTTGGGCGTGAGTCGCAGCTCTCTTCGCGAAGCTCTCAAGGGGTTGATGTTCCTGGGCCTGATCAAGGCCCGTCCGGGTGATGGCACCTACATCCAGTCATCGCTCGGGCGTGCCGTGGGCAAGCATTTCCAGTGGATGCTGCTGCTCCAGGAGGTGAAGTACCTGGAGCTTTACGAGTTGCGCAAGATCCTGGAGCCCAACGTGGCCGCGCTGGCGGCGCGCCGGGCTACGAAGGAGGACATTGCGCACATGGAAGCTGCGATCCGCGGCATGAGGACCAGCTTCGATCGGCCCGAGCAGTACATGGCCTACGAGATGTCTCTGCACGAGGAACTCGCGCAGGCTTCCAAGAACGTCGCGGTGGAAGCCATGCTGCGCATGATGTATGGCGCCCTGGCCGAAGGCCGGCGCCGCACGTTGTATCTGATCGAAAACTTTGAAAGCAATTTTCGCCGTCACGAACGCATCTTCCGCCTGGTTGCCCAGCGCGATGCAAAGGGCGCGCGCAAAGCAGTTCTTGAAGATCTGGAGTACGCCGAGGCTCTGTTGCGCCAGGATTTGGAAATTCGGGACAACCTGCGCACCAAACTTCACAAGCCGGAGCTTGTGCCTCCCACTGGGAGAACCACTGGGAGAAAAAGACCGGCTCGCGTCACCAAGCCTTGAAGCTTGGTGCGCGAATCCACGTAGAGGGGGAACATTATGCTGAATTGGAATAAATGGCAAATCGGATTGCTAGCGCTTCTGCTCTGCGCGGTGTCGCTTCCGGCATGGGCGCAATTGGATACAGGAAGCATAGTCGGCGTTGTCCAGGACAAGTCCGGAGCCCTGCTCCCCGACTCGAAAGTCACGGTCACGAACACGCGCACCGGCCGCGTCTACGAGGCGCAGACCAACAGTGCAGGCGAATATGAAGTTCCCGGCCTGCCTGCCGGTTTATACAAAATGGCCGCCGAGCATGTCGGCTTCAAGACCCGCGTCGTCGACAAGATTGTCCTCTACGCCACCGACCGGAAAGCTGTCGACGCTACTTTGGACGTCGGCCAGGTCAGCGAGCAAGTCACAGTCACCGCCAACATCACGACCGTCAACACGCAAACCAGTGAAACCGGTGCAACCATTAATGCGAATGAAGTTGCCAACCTGCCCTTGAACGGCCGCGATTTCACTGCCCTGATGACGCTGGTCCCGGGTTCCGTGACCACGGGCGGCTTCGGACAGACCAGCCTGGGTGGATATGAGAGTTCTCTTGCGGGCGTCAACATATTGCTCGATGGCGCGGACGCGACCCGCATTGACTCGCAGGCAACCAGCACCCAACTGGGCCGCCAGGATTCGCGTATCAACCGTGCCAGCGTCGACAGTATCGAAGAGTTCAAAGTCATGTCGGGTGACTACAGTGCGGAGTACGGTGGCTCCTATGGTGACATCGTCAACGTAATCACCAAGTCGGGCGGTAACACCTTCCACGGTGAGCTGTTCGAGTACTTTCGCAACAACGTGTTCGATGCCCTGAACTACTTCAGCGTTCAAGATACACCGCTGCACTTGAACCAATTTGGCGGCAACTTGAGCGGCCCCATTGTCAAGGACAAGGTGTTCTTTTTCGTGAACTATGAAGGCATCCGCCAGATCGTGCACCCTCCGACGGGCCCGGTACCGGTCCTCACGCAGGCCGAGGCTGCCCTGGCGGCGCCATCCATGGTTCCAGTCGTGGACACGCTGCCTCCTCCGAACGTGCCCGGGCCGGTAATCTTCCCGGGCGGTATACCCAATCCTTACTTGGGAATCTATGAAGGCTCTTTCGTCGACACCCTTCGCGAAGACACCGGGTCCGTCAAGGTTGACTACCGTATCGGAGTAAAGGACTCGCTGGCTTTTCGATTCAACGTTGACGACTCGGACACGAGTACACAATATGGCGTGGCCGCCGACCAGGTATCTCCCTCCCCTGGCCGCAACTACTTGTTCAAGGGAACATGGAACCACACATTTAGCCCCACCGTCCTCAATGAATTCGGTATTGCCTTCAACCGTCCATATACGGAATCGCTGGGCGGTGGCGGCAACTTCCCCATCTTCCAGTGCTCTACATTCTGGGGATGCACGCCTGCAAAGACTTTCGAAACGGCACCGGGTCCGGCCCTGTTTTCCGAGTACCAGCCCGAACATTCTCTCCAGTTCATCGACACGTTGACCTGGATCAAGGGGCGCCATTCGATCCGCGCCGGGGAGAATATTCGTCACGCGGTCACCCATAATGCCTTGTATCCGCAAGAATTCCTTGCTTACGACAACACTCCCGACTTTCTCGCCAATCTGGGGGACCAATTGAGCACTATCGGCCACAACCTGGTCGAAGTTCAGAACACGAACTATGACTTCTTTGTGCAGGATGACATTCGCGTGTCGCCGCGTTTCACCTTGAATCTCGGCCTGCGTTACGAATACAACTCCGTGCTTCACGGCGATCTGATCCAGAATTTTGATATTGCGACTCTTACCTTTGGGGCGTTGGGAGCTGGCCTGTATAAACCAGACCACCACGACTTCGGGCCTCGCGTCGGCTTCTCGTGGGATCCTCACGGAAGCGGGAAGACGGTAATTCGCGGCGGCTTTGGAATCTTCTTCAACCCACAGCTTACCGGTGCCGCGCTCTCACTGGCAGGGAACTATCAACAGGGCTTCAACGTCAACGTTTTCAGTTTGGCAGGGTTCTTCGGCCCGCCAACCATATGTACCCCTCCCTTTCCCAACAGTCCCTACTTGAGTTATCCCGTGCCGAGCCCTCTGCCGACGTGTGTTCCAGCGCTGGCGCCCAATGTGAATGCCCTCGATCCGAACATGAGGGATAGCTACGCCATGCACTGGAGCTTCGGCGTGCAGCAGGAGATCGTTCGCAATACCGTTCTTGAGGTTGCGTACGTCGCTAACCGTGGCGTGAAGCTGCCTGCCGGCGCTGCGTATGCCGGGGAAGAACTCAACCTGTCGCCGTTCGGCGGCACGGTGATCAGCCCGAACTTCGGAAATATTCGTCGTTTGGGGGACTTCGCGGAGTCGGACTATAACTCGTTGCAGGCCAGCCTGCGGCGGCACATCGGGAAAGGTCTCAACCTCGATGCCAACTACACCTGGGCGCATGAACTCGACGATGGCGTCAACATTCTGACCAGTGCCTACCAGAATTCTTACGACCCCCTGGGGGACTACGCCAACGGCGACATCGACGTGCGGCACACTTTCACTCTCGGTGCGGTTTATAACATTCCCACCGCCGAGTTCCTGCCCAAGATACTGGGACAGGGCTGGATGGCGACCAGTCTGATCCAGGCGCGCAGTGGTTTGCCCTTCCCGATTGAGCTGGCGGTTCCTTTCCTCGGCGAGGACGAGATTCGGCCCAACTTGGTTCCCGGACAATCGATTCGGCCTTCGAACTATAGCGTACCCGGCAACCAATTGAACATCGCAGCTTTCTCGGTGCCGGCAAAATACGGCGACGTCGGTCGTAACGCTGGCCGGGGTCCGGGATTTACGCAGGTCGATGTTAGCCTTGCGAAACAAAGCCAGATCACCGAGCGTTACGGACTGCGGTTGGAGGCCCAGGTTTTCAACTTGCTGAATCATCCCAACTTCTCCAATCCCGATGGCTATATGAGCGACTACAACTTCGGGCGGAGCACCACTACCGTCGGTAACCTGGTGGGCACCGGAACTTCGCGTCAGATTCAGCTGGATTTGAAACTGATTTTCTAGAATGCCACGGACCACCCTAGAGGGCTTCCTGTACGGGAGCCCCGTTTTTTGCCGTCAGTGATCATGCGCAGAGGCCGATGATGCCTGAACTTCCGCGGTTCCCCCGATCGCTACTCGCTTTCTGCTTCCTTTTCCTTACGCTCGCTTCAAGATTGGCTGCCCAAGCGCCGCCCGCAAACCACTCCACCATTCAGACCATCTACGTCATGCCCTCCAGCCATTGGGACCTGGGGTTCACCGCTCCTCCGGAAGAGGTGCTGCCGCGATTAAAGCCGCATATTGATGAGGTGATTGCGAACGCCAAGCGCGACCCGGAGTTCCGCTGGACCATCGAAAGCGTCTGGCAGATTCGCGAATGGCTGGCGCGCACCAGCGACCCGCAGCAGATCAAAGACTTCGTCGACCTCGTGAATAAAGGACAGATTCAGGTCTCCGCCGTGTTCGGCAGCATGCATACAGAGTTCATGGGCGCCGAACAGCTCAACCGCATTACCTACGACATGAAAGATCTGGAGAAGCGCCTGGGCATCAAGACCGACTTCGCCATGATGGATGACGTCCCCGGCTTTACCCTCCGCCTGCCGCAGATTCTGGCGCGCAGCGGTGTGCACTATTTTGTGAATGGCTCCAACCTGTTCATTTCGGGCGGAACGTCGCTAAGTCCCGGCCAGGTTCCTTTTTATTGGCAATCGCCTGACGGCAGTCGCGTTCTAACCTGGCAGACGCAAAGCCGCTTCGGTGGCTACACGGAGGCCTTCGCCGACTATTACCTCGACCCGGCCGCACGCGAGCCCTACACAAAAGAACATTTTTATCCCAAAGAGTGGGAAGGGCTGCCGAAGCTCGAGATCATGCAGCGCGGCGTTAACAAGTTGCTCGACAAGTATGCGAAAGCCGGATATCCCTACGACGCGGTTCTGTTGCTGTACCTGCACGATTTCGTTTCCAGCAATGAGGAGGCGACGCAACTTCTACCCGCCATCCGCGAATGGAACGCCGCTGGCAAACAACCTCGGATCGTCGTCTGCACTCCCGCCGAGTTCTTCCGCCACATGGAGGCGCAATACGGAAACGAGAAGTTCCCGTCGTACGCGGGCGACTGGAGCGGCCTCTGGTCGGAAGTAAAGTTGAATTCGCCGGTGATCAGTGCTCAGGCTCGCTGGCTGCAGGACCACGCGCCGGTCGCGGAATTGCTCTGGAGCTTGCTCACGTTCCGCAACTTCACCAGCTTGCCCACTGGCAACCTGGAGGACACACGTATAAAGCTGTTCAAGTACGACGAACACTCAGGCGCAGCTCAGGTCGGCTGGCCCAAGCTCATGTCGAGGTCTGAAATCGACCAGCAGAACCGCGAGTATGTAAGCTACACAAGTAGCGGCCAGGAAGACATTCGCAACCTGATCGATTCCGGGCTGCAGACGTTGTTCTCGCAAGTGCCTAGTGGAAAGAGAACGCTGGTCGTCTTCAATCCGGTGAGTTGGCAACGCACGGATGTGGCACGACTCAAATCGAAGGAAGATATTGTGCTGCGCGATGCCGTCACGCGTCACCCGGTCGCGGTTCAGCGCGTGTCGTCGGACGAAATCGAATTTGCCGCCACTGACATTCCTGCGCTCGGCCACAAGAGCTACTCGATGGAGACAGCGAATCCCGGCCACCCCACTCCAGCGAAGACGAACGCATCGACCAGCAGATCGACCAGCACATCGATCACCACATCGACCACCATCGAGAATTCCTTCTATCGCATTCGCGTTCGTTCTTCTGACGGCGCCGTCACCAGCATCTACGACAAACAATTGCAGCGGGAGCTCGTTGACTCCGGAGGCGACAAGGCGGCGAACCAGTTACTGCGCTGGACCGCATGGTCGAGCCTGCCAGTCGGCTTTGCCCAAGTCGCTGTCCACGGCGAAACCGGCCCGGTCTTCGATCGCATCATCATTCAGCGTCCGGGAACTCTCTGGCCAGAAACCCAGATCACGCTCTATAGCGCGGTGAAGCGCATCGAATTTGCCAACCTTCTTGATCGCGAACGTATGCCCTTTGTCGCCAGCAACCAACCCGGCGAATACTACTCTTTCAATCTGCCGTTTCGTTTTCAGGGACCGGCCCAGGTGTGGGTGGAAGACGGCACTGGCTATCACCGCATTCCCGAGGACTACCTTCCCGGAGCACGAACCGATGCCGCCGTCCCCCAGCATTCGCTGGTGCTCGTGGGCCAATCCGACAGACGAACTCTTCGCGTTACGCTCTCCGAACGTGAACCCTTCTTTAACCACCTGCCCGGACTGCCCAGCGCAAAAGGCCCCAACACGTTCCTCAACGCTGTCCGCGTCACGGTAATGCGCAAACAAGACCAAGGCGATACGCGCGATCTGGGCATGGTCAACTTTTCGACGGTTGAGCCCAATCTGCCGGCGCAGTCCTGGTACCACTTCGCTCTCAGTTCAGCGGACGGCGAACTGAACCCGGTTGAGTCGTACCGCGAGGGCACTTCGTTTGATGTGCCGTTGATTACCGCAGAGTTGGCGGGAGGCATGGCTCCGGCGCAACTGCAAGGTTCGTACTTCTCCCTGAGTTCAGATGACGTTGCGTTGCTGGCCTTCAAACCCAGCGCGGACGGCAACCCCGAGCATTACACCGTGCGCCTGCAGGAAGTCGCCGGCAACAAAGTCGTCACCGAGTTGCAAACATCGTTAAAGATTACAGCCGCGGAAGAGATGAACCTGACTGAGAACGAGGTGCTGGGATCCGTACCTGTGAATCCCCTGCGCGTCACGCTTTTACCGCACGAGACCATGACGCTGCGCTTAGCCATTCCACATCCGCATAAAGAACGCTCCGAACGCTGGTGGGAATGGGACTGACCGTTACTTAGGGAAAGGGAACTCGAACCACCTTCGGAAAGTAGATGTTCAGGTCACTCGTGAGTTTCTGCACATTCATCGTGTTACAAGCGTATGTAATAAGAAGCGAACCAGGTCGGCGAAACTCAGGGTGTTCCTTGGCGGCGTAGCAAAAAGTATCTTTGTCATACCCAGCCGCGCCCTTCTGCATGTCTGGAATGCGATAGATCACCGTACCTTCGCTCCATGGTCCCGCGAGTTGAGGTGCTGTGCGGACCACGATCTTGTCGGAAAAGAGTTTCGGATAGTTCAGGATCGCAACCCATTCTTTCAACACTGGGTGATACCGCACCGTCATTTCAGTATTTCCGTGCTTCATGACATGCATGGCGCCGGCAGGCGTCAGGCCCGGCTTCCAGTCGCCGCTCCTTGACAGGTACTGAAGGTGCTCTGCCGGTGCGTCGAGGCCATCCAGCGGGATGCGGGTCATTAGCATGGGGCGTGAATCTGCTTCAAGCAGCGCAAAAATGTAGACGTACTCGCCTTTTACAACGGCGGCGGCGGAAGGATAGGCGTGAATGCCGTCGGGGACGAGTGGGAAGCACTTTACACTCCACCGCTGTGGATCATTCTCGAGTTCGGAAATCCTTGCGAGGTCGGCGCCGCAGGTTTTAAAGCCCAATGCTGCGGACGTTGTTTTTGGTGAGTTGCGCATGCATAGCAGAGTCACCCACAAGTCATTCTTGTAGAAGAATCCGTCAAGCGCCCAGTACCAGGTGTCCTTGTGCTGCGCCTGAAAGAAGTCCAGCGGTTGTCCCTTGTCACCCCGCCGAATCACGTAATCGACTTTCCAACCGCGGTCGTCGCACGTCGAGACCCCGATGCTGTTGCGCACCATGCGAGGCTCGCTGCCCTCGACTGCCCTGCGGTCGCCATACAGAGTGTCCCCGAAAATCCAGACCGAACGCCCGTCCGGCAACGGGATGGAGTATGCTGCGTCAGCGCCCCACCAAGAGTCTTTGAAGGGAAAACTGGGGGTGCAATCGCTTCTTGATTTTTCTTGCGCGTGAAGCGAAGCGGCGCAGGAAAGCAGAGACAATGCAATGACGATGACGATCCGCCTCACGCACCGGCTCCTCAAACCTTCCGCCAACATCTGCCACACCCCTTCCGTCGACCTGCTGCAGGCAATCAGTGTAGCGCGTGTGGCAGAAGACGCATCTCACAGAAGCGAGACGAGAAAGAAGTGAGGGCCTTGCCGGAACGGGACCGCATCTGACCGCGGTCAGGAAGTGGGCGCAACTATTGCCGCGAATCAGATTTTTGCTGCGGGATTTCCCCAGGGCAGCTCTCGTTCGCATCTCGACAGGCGAGTCCCACAACTTGTCTTCCACCAGTCGCGGTTTTCATCGGAGCCATACGCGACCCAACGGCCATCTGGAGAGAACCTGCCATTCGTCTCTGATTTCGCAGTGGTGGAACCTCCTGGTGGCGCCATCCACAGGCAGCTAGCAATCGGGTGCAACGGCGTAACTCACGCATTGCGACTTGTCATTCCCCACGTGCCACAACGCGGACGTGTCACTCTGATCGGCGAAATCGGTAAACCAGAAAATGTAGCCGAAACCGCCAAAATTCAAGGGAGTTCCGAACCCAAACTCATCGGCAAAATTGTTGGGATCGCAGGTCGCGCCGTAATACAGGACCGCGTCAAACGGATACGTGCCCGGGTTGGCGACCGAGATCGTAACTCCTTGGTAGCGATGACCGTTCTGCGGGTACCAACATCCCTGGAACGTGGCTTCGGGACCTGAGGATGCCACATTCAGCGTCAAAGTGGCGCTGTGGGAAGTCGTGCCATCGCTGGCTTTCACCCGAAGGGAATAGGTTCCGGGCGCCGCACTCTTCGAAACCGTGATCTTTGCCTTGGAAGTCCCAGCTCCGGGAGCGGGAATCACCGGAGGAGTAAGGGTCACCGACACTCCGGCAGGGACTTTCAAAACGGTCAGTTGCAGTGCTTGATCGTATCCATTCGTCACCTTGGTTGTAACTTTGGTCGATCCGGAGTGGCCGGGGGTTATCGTGACGGTGGATGGCTGTACCGCGACCGTAAATACGGACTTTGCCGCGGGAGCGATACTGAGCGAGGTCCCCGCAACGGTATCCCCGTAGAGCGCGCTGATGGCAACTGTAGTATCGGCCCTGACTGGTGACGTCGAAGCTGCGACCGTGGCGCTGGTCTGGCCGGGAGGAATACTAAGGGTCGCGGGAGTTGCGACGACGCTCGCGTCAGAACTTATCAGTTGCACGGCTATGCCGCCGTTCGGAGCAGGCTGGGTCAGGTTAACTGTAATTTCGGTGGAATCGCCGCCCGTGAGGTGGGCGGGACTCAGCGTTACGTTGGCCACTCCGGCATGGTTGGTAAGAGTGCCGGTGGCGCGGTCACTCTGGGTGGCAACAGTTCCGGAAAAATTGCCGGAGTTCATCAGTCGCGAGCCCGAACTGCATCCGGCCAGCCCCAGAAGGGCTCCCGCCACTGCGATTCGCGATACATGCATGTGTTTATGAAGGATCAACACGGGGGTACCTCACTGGTGAAAACTGAGAGGGAACCGAATTCGCCCAATTGTCACATAGCCCGGGGTCAACAGCAGACTCAGAAGTGCATCCGACCGTTCCCATCCGCATTGCGAGTGCCGTCAGCCCTCGCGTATATCATCGCTAGGCATCTTGCGCATCACACTACTGTGCTGCGCAAGCAATACTTGGTAGGACACGCAGACAGGGTTACGGGTGGATGATCGGCAAACCGGAAACTGACCCACTAGCCCTGATCCGGTTAGTTCTTGGTCTAGTCGCTGGTCTAGGCGGAGTGCAGGCGCAGGCGCAGCACCGAAGCGTAGTTCTGGAAATCCCGATCGGTCGTGAGAATGGTCCAGCTGCGGCGGTGGGCAGCGGCGCAGATCAGAAAATCGACCGCCGATCCGGCGATGCCTCGGTTGCGGCACCGGTTGTTCATGTGGGCGGCTTCCTCGTAGTCCACCACTTCGAGCGGGAACTCCTGGAAAGCCCGCAGGTAGTCGCGCAGCTTTCGAAACTGGGCTTCCTCGCGAATGCCGGAAAGCAGCTCCTGACGAATCGGCCCCAGCATCTGTACGCGTCCTTCACGAATCAGCTCGGCTAGGGCTTCGGTCAATTGTTGCTCCTGACTGCCGAGATGCTCCGGCCGCCGCAGGGCGAGCGACCAGACGGGCGTATCCACCAGCACCATCATGAGCGGTGATCGCCGCGAGAGCGCCGCGAGCTTTTGCTCGGACTTCTGCTGGGACTTCCGCTGGCATTCCGCTGCCGCTCGGCTTTGTAGTCGTAGGCGGGGTCCAACGAGAAAGTGCCGAAGGCTTCCAGGATGCGCATCTGCTTGCGCTTGCGGACGTACTCATCCAGAGCCGCGGTGACCGCTTCTTTCTTGGTCTTATGCTTGCCGGCCCGCTGCGCTTCTTCGATGAGGCGGTCGTCCAATGCGAGGTTCGTCGGCATGTGTAGAGTATTAGACATTACTATGTGTTGGTAAACGACAGAAATCATGGGCAGAAAGGTTATGGATCAGGCACCAATAAACCGCCCGGCCAAGAATTGCGACCGGCTGAATGCTAGAATCGCGGCGATGCCCAAACCATCTGCCACTGCTCGCGCCCGCAAAATTAAACTTATTCTCTTCGACGTTGACGGCGTACTTACTGACGGTAAAATCTGGATCTTCCCTGCGCCTTCCGGAGCCTCGCAATCGGGAGCTCAGCAAAGCGTTCTCGAAAAGTCTGCCCAGGGCTTTTCCCGGCCAGAGGGACAGGGCGGCTTCGGCCTCCATAGCACGAGTCTGATCGAAGCCAAGGGCTTCCACGCCCACGACGGCACCGCCATCGTGCTGGCCCGCCTCGCGGGAATCAAGACCGGGATCATCACCAAGCGCGTCTCCGAAACCGTTGCCCTGCGCGCGCGCGATCTGAAGATTGACCACGTGTACCAGGGGATTCAGGACAAGGCGTCGGTGTTTTCGCAAATTCTTGAAAAAGAAGGAATCACCGCGGCTGAGGCCGCTTTCGTTGGCGACGACGTGATCGATCTGCCGGCGATGCGCAAGTGCGGGCTGGCGATCGCGGTGAAGAACGCGCGCCCCGAGGTTAAAGCCGAAGCGCACTGGGTTACGTCCCACGCCGGAGGAGACGGCGCGGCTCGCGATGCGGTCGAGTACATTTTGAAAGCGCAGGGTAAATGGAAGCGGGCGGTCGAGGAATACATTTTGGAGAGAAGCTGAGAGAGGGCAGTTCTCGGTTCCCAGTTCTCAGTTGAAATTCACCCACCGGTTGCTTGCTTGGGGCGTGCTCGGGTTAGCAACCGGTGGGTGTTTGTTCTCCCTACTCACCCTGTTGTTTTCAGGAGCATAACTCTGGAAACCCAGCTTCGCCGGGAAAGTTTCGGTTTTTTCCGATTTTGCCGCGCTTTTTTCTAACTCATTTCCTGCCAGCAAGTTAATCAGCAGTTAATCGGGGATGGCCGTCGTCTTCGCCGCCATCAGTTCCGCGAAGCGGGGGTCTTTGCGCAGGGTGCTGAACTCGTCGTCCTTGTAAACGTTCTTGATGTCTCTGTAGCCCTCTTCCATCGCCTTCTTCAGGTAGTGCAACGAGCGCTCGGGCACACCCGTCTTGGCGTACAGCTTGGCGAGAACATAATCGTAGTGGGCGCGGTCTTCGGGAGAAGGAAGCTGGGCCAGAACTCCGGCGTGCGAGGTTCGCTCGAAGATGTCGGGGTCAAGCTCCAGCGCCTTGGAATAGCTTTGTATGGCTTTGTTGAACTGTTTCTTGCCGAAGTAAGCCGCGCCCATGTTGCTGTAGTAGGAGGCTGCGTCCGCCTTCAACGAGATCGCTTTCTCATAATGCCTGATCGCTGCGTTGTAGTTGCGCGCCTGGTAATAAACGACGCCGAGGTTGTTGTATGCGTCGGCATGTTTGCCATCGGCCTTGATGGCGCGTTCGAAACTCTTTTTGGCTTCTTTGTAGCGCTGCATCATGAGTTGGCAGATCCCGATTTTGTTGAACACGGAGGTGTTCCCGTGCGCGCCTTTCAGGGCGGCTTCGTAGTAGTCGACCGCGTCGAGATAGTTCTTATCCACGCGCAGTTCGTCACCACGTTTTTCGAGTTCGTCGGGCGATGCTCTGGGAGCGGGCGGCTCGGCGCGGTGCGGCGGCGGGCCGACTTCCAACTGTTCGGTGTTCTGAGCCTGCAATGGGAGAACGAGAAGCGCAGCGAAGAGAAATGATACAGAACTGATGCGGATCCAGGAAAGCATATACACCCCCGGGCCGAACATGCAAAACTTCAGAGTTTCATAGCATTTCAGCGTACGGCGTTACGTCCCTTGCAAGTTTGAGACCGCGAAGCCGGGCTTTCTATCTAGAATTTGCGCTCCTGTATTATTACGGCGCCGCTATTGCGGCGGCACGCTGCTGTCACTACTCTTAGACGGCGCAGGCTCGTTTTTGTCATTCTTTGGGGAGCTGCTGTCCCCCTTGAACACGCCAACAATCTTGCCGAAGAAGCTTTTCTTTTTCCTGGCCTCTTCCTCAGATTGGACACCGGTGGCAGGCTGCGGGTTCCCGTTCGCGGTGGACGGAGGGAGCGCTTTCTCGGAATTTCCGCCGAACATGCGGGAGAAGAACCCCTGCACACCGCTGCTCTGGTCGCAGGTATCGTGCGGCTCGGTGCCGGCTACGAAGGCAATCGTGTAAGTGTCTGGACAGGAAGGCGTCGCCAAGCGGTTGGTGATTTTGTCGAGCTGCACATCCACCACGCCTTCCGGCTGGGGGAAAAGCTTCACGTCCGAATACTGTGGCAGCGTAATCGCTTTCTTCATGAACTCGGCCCAAATGGGGGCCGCAGTCTGCGCGCCGCTCAGGCGAAGGTCGCTGTAATCGTCGTATCCGACCCAGACGATGCAAAGCAGATTGCTGGTGTATCCGGCGAACCAGCCGTCGTGCGAACTGCCCGTCTTACCTGCGGCCGGGGCGGTGAATCCGCGGGAGCGCACCGCTGCGGCGGTGCCGAAGTTCATCACTCCCTCCAGCATGTTCGTCATGATGAAGGCGATGCGCGGATCGAGAACCTGCTTCTTTTCGGTCCCGAAGTTGACGATGATGTCGCCCTTAGCGTTGCGCACGGAATTTACGAAGACGGGTGAAAGCCGCATGCCGCCGTTCGCAAAACTTGTGTAGGCGGCCGTCATGTCGACGGGTGTGGCGTCGTAGGCGCCGAGTGCCATCGCCGGCGTGGCTTTCACCGATGCGATTCCGGCGGCCCTGGCCAGATCTGCCACTTTGTCATAGCCCACTTCTTCCGCCACTTTGACGGTCGCGTTGTTGAGCGAAAGCGCCAGCGCGTAGCGGAGCGTGACGTCGCCGTGGTACTCCTCTTTGTAGTTGCGCGGCTCATAGATCTGGTCGCCGTAGGAGAACGTCGAAGGCTGATCGGGGACCGTGGACGCCGGAGTGATCACGGTGGTCGAGCCGTCGAGCGCCGTATTCATGGCGGCCGCATACACAAACGGTTTGAAGATGGAGCCGGTGGGGCGCTTGGCGAGCGCGTGGTTCAGCTGGCTCGCTCCGTAATTTCGTCCGCCGACCAGCGCCTTGATTTCGCCGGTGTGAGGGTCCATGGCCACGAGCGCCACCTGCGCCTGTGGGCCGGGCGCGACGGTGGTTTCAAACTTGTTCTTCCCGACCTTGGTCTTGTGAGTCCGCATTTTCGTGACCTGATCGTCCACCAGCTTGATGCCGGTTTCGACCGCTTGCGCGGCCGCCCGTTGCAGTCCAGGATCGAGCGTGGTGTAGATGCGATACTCCTGTTCGTTGACCTCGTGCTCGTTCAGTTTGCTGACGATGGTGTCGCGCACCATATCCACGAAATACGGAGCATCGCTGGCCTCGACGTTCGGCGGAGCGAGTTTGAGCGGCGCGGCCTTGGCTTTATCGGCTTGCTCGCGCGTGACGGCGCCAGTTTCGACCATGGACTCGATCACCAGATTGCGGCGATCGAGGGCGCGCTCGGGATGGCGATAGGGCGAAAGATAGCTGGGCGCCTGGATCAATCCGGCCAGCAGCGCGGCTTCCGGTAGGGTGATGTCTTTCAGATCCTTGTTGAAATAGGAGCGCGAGCCTTCGGCGAAGCCCGCGATGGTGAACGAGCCGCGCTGTCCTAAATCGACGCGGTTGGCGTAGAACTCGAAAATCTGTTGCTTCGAAAACTTCTGCTCCAACTCCACCGCGATCAGCATTTCGATCAGCTTGCGCTTGAAGGTTTTCTCCGGGCTCAGAAAGAATGCGCGCGAGAGCTGCATGGTGATCGTCGAACCGCCCTGCTGATGGCGCTGATGGGTGAAGTCGATCCAGGCGGCTTCGACCACCCGCATGAAATTGACTCCGCCGTGCTGGAAGAAGCGGCGGTCTTCGATCGCTGTCACCGCTTCCACCATGACCTTAGGGATGTCGTCGTACTTCACCAGTTGACGCTTGGAGCGCTGCTCGGCGTCGAACAGCGAAGCCAGCATCTGGGGCTCGAGTTCATAGGCAGCCAGTTCTCCGGCGGAGCGGCTGTTGATGTCCGAAACTGCTCCATCCGCAACGGTGATCGTGGCCGGTTCGGGACTGTGATAAGACTCAGGTCCGGGCAGCACTTCAATCGAGCCACCATGCAGACGATAGCTGCCCAGCGGAGATTCGCCTTCCTTTTCGGAGTAGCCGGCATGACGCAGCTCCGCCGCAATTGAAGAGACGGTCAACTTCGATCCGACCCTCACCACCGGCGGAGCAGCGAAAATCTTAGCCGAAGTGGCGAATGCCGGACCGCGGAAGCGCTGCTCGATGATCCGGTCGTACTTTACATACCAGTAGGCAAAAAAGCCGACCACCAGCAGCGACACCGAGAGAAAACCGAGCAGGGCAGTGCGCACGATGGGATCGCGGGACAGCAGACGGCCTGTCCCGCGGCTTCTTCCTCGCTGGCCGCCGCTTCGAGCCGTCGGGATTTTCAGCTTAATGGCCATGGTGGTGGCTGCGCATCATCTGTAAGAGCAATTCTCAGTCCGAAACTGATTTTGGAGCTAAGGTGCGTTGTGGTTGATTCTAAATCACAAGGCAACCCCTACAGCCACTTGGATGCGTGTCAAGCGATGGACGGGGTGCGGCGAGTAGTGAGTCAGTTTCCGACTAGGCCGAATCGCCAGAGGCGAAATTCCCGCGCACTGCACAGAGCCTAGTCAGGTTTCCCTGTGTAGTGTTGTTCGCGGTGGACGTCGGCATGGTCTTCTAAGGACTCCAGGTGAGTCGTGACTTCAGCGGGCATCCCCAGTTCGGCCGGCAGGCGTTCTTCCAGAATGGTTGCCAGGCGGTGGGCCTCGCTGACCGATGTCAGGCGCGGGAACAACAGGTGTACTTCAATGATCTGGCGGTATCCGGTGGTTCGGAAGCGAACGCCATGGTATTGAATGGCCAGCTCCGAGCAAATTGCATCCAGCTTGTCGCGAATTTTCCGGCCGGCTTTCGGATCGGAATAATCCAGCAGCCCGACTGCCGAGCGCCAGACCAGGTGCCCTCCTGACCAGAGGATATTTGCGGCGACGGCGATGGCCACCAGCGGATCGAATGGTTTCCAGTGCGTCAGCAGCACCAGCCCTAGTCCTCCCACAACCCCAAAGCTGGTCCAGCTATCGGTCAAGACGTGTTTGCCATTGGCTTCGAGAATGAGGGAGTTGGTGCGCCGGCCGGTCCGCAGGAGATAGTAACCGAGACCCGCATTGAGGATTCCCGCCATCAGCACCAGCAATGCGCCTGCTCCCAGGTGCTCCAGCCGCAGCCCGGCGATCCATCTCCGAATTGACTCAAAGAGAATTGCGATCGCGGCCACGACGATCATTGCCCCTTCAAATCCAGCGGAGAAGAAGGTGATCCGCTCGTAACCGTAGAGAAATTGAGGGGAAGCCGATCTAGTGCTGAGCCGAAGACTATAACTCGCAAACCCCACGGCGATCACGTGGATGACCGACTCGGCCGCGTCGGAAAAAATGGCCGCCGAATGCGTCATGAAAAAGGCTGTGGTCTTGCCGATCAGCATTGCCAAACCAACAATCAGGGAGAGACGCATGGCGAAGTGCGCCTCGCGCAACTCCCGTTCGTCTCTCCGTGTTGCCGGGCTAACCGTGGCTGGCACAGGCACGCTCTGTATCCCTGGCTGAGAAGCTTAACATTTGGCACATAGTCCATGAGGCTTACTTGAGGTATGCGCGCACGAGACTAATCAGATCTTCGGTCAATTCTTCGTTCGATTCTGTCCCGCGATCCGGATGCGTGATGTGCAGCCGGATGTGGTCTTCCAGTATCTCTGCCATCAGGCTGTTGACGCCGCCCCGAATCGCCGCCAGGAGCATCAAGATATCGGCGCACTCGTCACCCTCAGTCACCGCGCGCTCGACCGCGGTAATTTGCCCGCCCAGGCGTTTGATCCGAGAAAGCAACTTCTGTTTTTCTTTCGAGATTTCCGGGAGCTTGTCTTTCATAAATTTTGAGTTTTTTCTGCACCTTTCTCTTGACAGGTACCCTAGGGGGGTATGATATAAAATTCCTAGCGGGAACGCCAGACCTCCCGTTAAGACTACCAAAAGGGTGTATGAAAACTAGCAGCGGGTACAAGCCTCCAAGTTGGCGGCTTGCTGGATGGAAGCAGTAGACGTGAGACGATAGCCGCTTTACTCCTCCCTATCGCTTCACCTCTGCTTCTTCTATCCCCGAAAAACTGAGATAAGAACGCGACCAGCCGTGTCGCTGCCTTCCGGAATTTTACTCCGACCTCAAGCGCCGCGCCGTGCCGTGCGGGACCACTCACGAGTGTGCGCCCAACCATGGCTAAATCGCGCATGGGAAATCAGCGATGCAAAGGAGAGAAGGAGAATGACCGGCATAATTGCATTCGCAGAACCGACGGCGATGGCGACGACGCAGCTCGCGCGTGTGATCCAACACCGTGTGATCCAAGACGAAGATGCCGCTTCCTGGCAATTGGAAGGCAATGGCGAACGGAAACCTCGCATGAGCTGGGTCGTGGTCACCGGCAAGGACGGCGGGCGGCGGCTCCGAATTCTATGGAGCCAGAGAGGCCAGTTAGATGCCGTCTGATATTAACCGTAGTTAACTGTGCGTGATATGCTTGTGTTAACTCTTCCGCGTGGGACGTGAATCGCGCGGCCGTAGGGACGAGAACCGGGCGCCAATATGGTTTAGCCATTGCGAACTGACGTTCCACTCGGACCGCAACTGTAACGTTCTATTAACCGAGTGAGCCCATACTGGTGAACTGCACGTGCTAGCGTGATTGTAATCACAATGAAGGGTGACCGGAGGCGTGGCCGAGCGCGGCAGTCAGCTGTTAGCTCGAACTCATGAAATTGAAATTCATTTTCATTTTCATTATGGACTGCTTGATTATGAAGCGCTGGGCCAGCCACCGTCGCGGTCCTGGGCTGGGGCGGGCCTTGTCTGGGGCGCTTGCTTTGATGCTTGGCGTCGCCGCTCCCGCATCCTGGGCGCAGGCTGCACCCGCTTTTACCCAAACCGCCGCTGCCGCCACGCCGGATGCGGACGATCCACCCAGCCCGCCCAGCGATGCCGCTGCCGATCCCGAAGCGATGCTGCCGCATTTCAAGAACTCGCGGTTCTGGCTCTCCGGGCAGGCGAATTTCATCTTCCAAACTCATCCCGACTTTCACGCCGACTACAGCGGGAAGAACAGCCTCAGTCCAGACTATGACAAAGCCACTTCGCGGGTCATGACGCTCTACACCGGCGTGCGGCTCAATAATTCCACCGAGCTTCTGGTGGACATCGAAGAAGCGGGCGGCGCGGCGCTTAGCACCGGCCTTGGCTTGGCCGGGAATACGGATCTGGACATCGTGCGCAATCCGCTGTTGAGCAAAATGCCGTACCTCGGGCGCGGCATGATCCACAAAGTGTTCGCGTTGAGCAAGGATAAGATTGAGAACCAGCGTAGTTTTCTGTCGCTGTTCGATGAGTTGCCGCGGCGCCGCCTGGAAATTCGCTTCGGCAAGTTCAGCATGCCGGATTTCTTTGATGTGAACTCGGCAGGTTCCGACACGCATTTTCAATTCGACAACTGGTCGGTGGACAACAACGGCGCCTGGGACTACGCCGCCGATACGCGCGGCTACACCGTCGGCGTGGTGGCGGATTACGAGGACCGCAACTGGGGTTTCCGCTTCGCCGAAGCGCTCATGCCAAAGGTGGCGAACGGAATCGATCTGGTGTGGCGGCCGTGGCAGGTTCATGCGGAAAATTGGGAATACGAACTGCGCCATGGCGTCATACCGAAAAAAGCGGGCGTCGTCCGCCTGTTGGCGTACACGAACTACTCCAATATGGGCATCTACCGCGAGGCGAATGCTCAGTTTAAGGAAGGCTTGGTCCTAGTCCCAGAAATCACTAACCACCCCTGGCACATCACTCGCAAATATGGGTTCGGCGTCAACCTGGAACAGAATCTCACCCGGAACGTCACAGCGTTTGCCCGCTGGGGATGGGACGACGGAAGAACCGAGTCATTTGCCTACACCGAAATTGATTCGACCTTCGCCGAGGGCGTAGGGGTGAATGGCGCAAAATGGCATCGCAAGCAAGATCGTGCCGGCATTGCCTTCGTGTCGAACGGCATCAAGAAGGATCACCAGGTATACCTGGCAGATGGCGGGCTCGGTTTCCTACTGGGCGATGGAGGGCTGAACTACGGGCGGGAGAACATCGTCGAATCGTATTACACGGCGCACGTTTGGCGCGGAATCTATTTCGCTCCCGGAGTGCAGCACATCAACAACCCCGGCTACAACCGCGACCGCGGGCCGGTCGTGGTGCCGAGCCTGCGGGCTCATGTGGAATTCTAGGGACAGTTCTCAGTTCCCGGTTTCTCAGGCTTTGCAAAACGTCGAAGTGTTTCACGTGAAACATTCCTAAAATGTTAAGTCGTTGATTCCAGTGCAGTTAGGTTTTTGATCATCGTCGAGATTTGAGGCTTTCGGCGCAGCTTCTGACGCTGCTCGGAAACAGCAGGTCCTTCCCCTTCGGCTGCGCTCAGGGTCAGGATGACAAATCTTAATTTGACTCGACTAAAAACTAGAACGTGAATCGGGCTGAAAACTGCAATACGCGGGGAAGGCCGTTTGGGCTGATTTCCTGCAGGGCTCCGAAATTGCCCTGGCCCGAGTTCGGCACCAGATAGCAGGTCTGGTTGAGTGATGCTCCGTCACCGCAGTTGCTCCCGATTGGGTTGTATTGCAACTGGTTGATCCCGTCGCCGTTTTGCACGTAGTAATTGGCGTGGTTGAACAAATTGAAGGCTTGCGCTTGAAATTGCAGTTCCTTGCCCTCCCGGATCGCAAAACTGCGTGCCAACCCAACGTCGATCCTCTCCAGCCACGGGCCGTAGAAAGAATTCAGGCCGATCCCCGGCGTGGGGCTACCGCCATTGATGCCCGCTGCAGTGTTCGCGGTGTCTTCGTTGAAGGCGGTGTCGTTCAGGTTGTCGTTGCCAGGGGGGACGCCATTGGCAGTGAGACCGCAATTGTTGAATGACAGGTTCGGACTGGTGCATGCGGGACTCAGCAAACCCGCGTACGGCCGACCGGAAGAGAACTCCATGACACTGCTCAGCCTCCAGCCCGAGAGAAACGCGCGGCCGGTGTCCGAACTGGTCAGTCTTTCCAGCCCGGGCCGGTACACAGCGGCAAAACTAATTCGATGCCGCTGGTCGAGCAGCGAAGGAGCGTGGGTATTGCTGAAGTCGCTCTGGTTGTTGAAGTCCATCCCATCGAGCATCATGCTCTTGGCGAACGTGTAAGAAAATTGCAAAGCAAGGCCTTGTGACATGCGGTGCTGCAACTGCACGAAGAAGGAGCTGTAATGGTTTTGCCCGGGGCTGATCAGTTCGTTGATCTCGTCGAAGTTGGGGTTGATGCGGCCTTCCGTCAGCAGGCCATTGTCCATGTTCGGCAGGGTAATCGTCTGCCCACTGCAGGGCGCCGTAGTTGCGCTCGGAGGACAGACGATGTAAGTCGTCGTGCCTTGCAATGGATTCAGGTTCAAGTCATAGGCGCTGCCGGAAAGCAGATGCACACCGTGATTCCACATGGCGCCGATACTTAGAGTTGTGTCCCGGAAAATCTCGCGCTCAATCTGCAAACTCGCCTGCAATATATAGGGCACCCGAAACTGCGGAGAAACCAGGGAAATGTCCTCAGAAGCCCCGAACAGTGGGGAATTACCTGGGAGGATATTCGGAAACGTTGGCACCTGTTGGTCCGGCGGGCCTGAGGCGTAACTGACACTTACCGAAGACTGCTGTGACGCCAGTCCGTTCGAGACCACTGCGTTGCGGTAGTTCAGCCCGTTCATGTTGGTATAGAACTGCCCGAATCCTCCGCGCACTACAGTCTTCGATGCGGGCTGCCAGGCAAACCCGAAGCGCGGCGCCAGGCGGCGAAACTGGTTCGGATACTGTCCGGTGAGCGGGAAGGCCGGATTTTTCGCCGGCTGCGGGTAAACCTGGAAGTCCTCGCGCAGGCCCATTTCCAGCGTCAACTTCGGCAAAGCGCGGAACGAGTCCTGCACGTAGAATCCGTAGTAAGGCACGGCAAAAGAAAAAGTCGGGTTTCCCGAAGTCTGACTGAAGACGTTGTATTCGCCGAGCGCAAAAGCCTCCAGATTCGAAAATTCATAACTGCCGAGGAACGACCCGAACTGGACGGCGGCGTTCGGGTCCGCGCCGCCATCATTGTTGTCCGCATCCCAGGCGCGATTCATATCGAAACCGAATTGCAACGTATGCTTGCCAATTACGTAATCGACCCGGTCGGCTAGAGAATACTGTCTTTCAAAAACCCTTCCCCCAGAGAAAGGAGCGTTGCCTAGAACGAAAGCGGCCGGGCTATCCAGAATCAACGTGGGGGTGTTTGGAGCCAAACCGGTCGGTGTCGAGATCTGGTTGTCTTGCGAAGTGCCGGTGTGAAATTCGTTCAGCAGGTTGGAGGAGAACGTGTGCGTCCATCCCAGGCTAGCTTGGAAGGCATGCACGTAGGCGTTAGCCAGCGTTTGCGTCCCATAGTTACCCACTGTAGGGTCGGTGATGACGCCTCCGGGCGAGTTGAACCGGTTCACATTGAAGCTGAGGAACAGGCCATCGCGGGAACTGGCCTGATAGTCCAGCCGGGGCGTAATCACCAGGTCGTTGCGCTTTCTTGGTTTGAGGCCAAGATTGGAATTGAGCGCGTTCAGAGTGTTCGACACTTGCTGGAGGTATACCGGATTGGTCGGGTCAGCCAAGACATCGGCATCAGTGTCGCTGCCCGGTACCGGCAAGGGCCCGTTCGGCGGAGGCAGCACGGTCCCGGCCGGAATATCAAAATTAGCACTCAAGAAAGTAGCTAAGTTCGCCGGCGTCGTTGCCAACGCCGTATTGATGACGGGAATCGGATTGTTCTGCAGTTGCTGCTCATAATCCACAAAGAACCATAAACGGTTTCGCAGAATTGGCCCGCCCACTCCGGCGCCGAATTGCTGCAAAGCGTCTTCCGGTTTAGGGAAGCCGCTGGCTTTATCGAGAGCGTCGTTGGCTCCAGTCGCGGAGTTCCGGTTGTAATAGAACGCACTGCCATGGAACGCGTTGCTCCCCGACCGGGTCACCGCATTCACGAAGCCCGCCCCGCCTCCATAGATTGACGAGTACGGGCTGACCGCGACTTGAAACTCCTGGATCGCGTTCTCGCCATTGAGGTACGGGATGCGGTAACGGCCTTCAACGTCGGCGAAGTAGTTGCTGGTGGCATTGGTTCCGTCCACCGTGAAGGCATTGGAGCCATTTCCATTGGCGTATCCCGAATCTTCACCACCCTGTTGTCCGGCAACGCTCACGAGGCCGGTGTCGCCGTCGGGGTTGGTATTCGGAGTGAGCAGGGTAAAGTCGGTGTAACGTCGTCCGCTGAGCGGCAACTCCTCAATAAACGACCGCTCCATCACTGTGCTGGCGGAGGATTCCTCAGGCCGCAGCAGCGGCGTCGTCCCACTTACTCGAACTGCGTCCGCGCTGGCTCCCACCTGCAGCTTGATGTCCTGCGACGTGGTGTTTCCTACCAGCACTCGCACCAAGGTCTGGACATCGCGAAAACCTTTGAGACTTGCCGTGATGGAATAGGAGCCCGGCATGACCACGGGAAACCGGTAAAGTCCCGCATGGTTTGTGTCGGCAGATTGTTGCACACCGGTCGCGAAGTTGCGCACAACGACCAACGCTCCCAGCACCACCGCTCCGCTCTGGTCGGTGACCCGTCCGCCGAGGGAGCCCGTCAATACCACATTCTGGGCGGTCAGCAATACGCAGCTCGCCAACACGACCAAAACGCTGCATACCGCCAGGCGATTGGCCCCGGGAAGCATTCTCTCGCTTGGTCGAATGACGGATTGCCTTCTCATCTTGCTTTCGGAGCACGATGAATGCTCTGTCAAAACTCGGCGATCAATCCATTTGACACAGAGATGCAGAATCCAGCAGGAATCATGGACCGATTTTCGCATAACTGCAACGATGGTGTAATGCGAAACTGCATTTGAAAATAGTTGGACCTACTATCGCTGCTAGTTTTCCAAGGGGGAGACAACGACCGGCAACCAGGAGGAAAAACGCAGAGTTGTCGTTCTTCGACTAGGCGGGGCGCTGGACTCCGGCTTCTTGTTTTTGTACGGTATGGAGCGCCCAGGCCATGCGCGGGGTGTTGTGGGCAATTCCGAAGCGGCCCTGAGCATCCAGCAGAATGATTCCACCGTGGCCGTTGAGGCGCTGCTTCAGATAGTTCATCGCTTCCTGCGCGACCCACTCGGGCAAACTGCCGGATTCGACGCGATCCGCCGCCCACTTCGCGAGCACCAGCTTCATGATGGGTTCGCCCCATCCGGTGGTGGAAGCGGCCGCGCTGAGATTATCGGCGTAGCAGCCGCAGCCGATGAGCGAAGAGTCGCCGAGGCGGCCGGGAGCTTTGTTGAGCGTGCCACCGGTTGAGGTTGAGGCCGCGATATTGCCATCGCGGTCGAGCGCCACGGCTCCGACGGTGTCGTGCGAAATGGTGGGTGCGAACAGATCATTGCCGTGGGTTGAGTCCTGCGCCTGGAATTCGCGCAAGCGCTCGACCTCCCTGGGGATGACGAGATCTTCGTTGCGACAGAGAGTGATGCCGTGTTCGGCGGCAAAGCGCTCGGCGCCCTCGCTCACAAAATAGACGTGCGGGCTGTCGCTAAGAATTTTGCGGGCGGCGCGAACCGGATTGCGCAGACGCTCGACGCAACCGACGCCGCCGCCGCGCAGAGTTGCGCCGTCCATGATGAAAGCGTCGAGTTGCACCTTGCTGTCGCGGTTCAGGAAACTGCCGCGGCCGGCGTCGAAAGTTTCGTCGTCTTCGAGAACGACCACAGCTTCTTCGACCGCATCGAGAGCGGAGCCGCCGCGTTCAAGCGCGCGCCATCCGGCGGCGGAGGCATTGCGCACACCGTTGAGGTGCGCCTCGACCATGTCGTCGGGAATGGCCCAGGCACCGCCGTGAACAACCAGAACAGGATTGGTTGGCACTCGCAGACTCCGCAGAAAGTTGCGGGGATTAGTCTAGCACTCGAAAAGTTCAGGCGGCGCGGGCGGGAGCGTCCATTTCGGTTGTGCGCTGCCAGGTGTAGATGATGCGGTGGATTACGGTGATTGTTGAAAGCACGGCGATCACCCAGAGTGCCGGGGCCATGACGTTGAACAGAGCGCCGATGATCAGCAGCACCAAACGTTCGGGGCGTTCCATGAAACCGACGCGGCAGGCGCCAATGAGCGACTCGGCGCGGGCGCGGGCATAACTGACCATGATGGCGCTGATCATGGCCAGCGCGGTCAGCACGACATAGAAGAATCGGTTGCCACGAGAGTAGAAAACCAGCAACCCGAAGAACAGCGACGCATCGCTGTACCGGTCGACGATGGAATCAAAAAACCCTCCGAAGCGGGTGACTTGGTTTGAGGCGCGGGCGACGCGGCCATCCACCAAGTCGAAGAATCCCGATCCGATGATGACCAGCCCGGCATAGAAAAACATGCGGCGCTGGTTGTCACCGTTGGCATATCCAAATAAAAACGCGGCGTAGGTGTTGACCACCAGTCCCATCAGAGTCAGGATGTTGGGATTGATGCGCGAGAGAGCGAGCAGGCGCACGATGGCGTCGAGCAGAACGCCGCAGGCGCGTCCGACTCCGCTGGTCCAACTCATGTGGTGCTCCTCATGCAGTGCCCCTTCATATAGCGTCGCTCACAACGTTGCAGCTTATTCCGGTTCCGGTTCCGATTCCAGTTCCGCTTCCAGCTTGGCCTCGGCGAGATCGTGCATCGTGGAGAGCTTCAGGATTTCCATTTCGCGGCTTCCGCCGGGCGTGACGACCATGGCGGTGTCGCCAACTTTCTTGTTCAGCAAGGCGCGCCCGATCGGCGAGGTCGTTGAGATTTTGCCGGCGGCCACGTCGGACTCTTCGCTGGTCACCAGTTGGTATTCCATTTCTTCATTCTTGGTGCCGTCGTAGATCGTCACGGTCGAGCCGAGGCCAACTTTATCCCTGGGGATATTGTTCATGTTGATCAGCGACAGGTCGGCCAGGCGCTTGCCCAGTTGACGGAGGCGCGCCTTCAGATACTCCTGGCGCTGCTTGGCCATGTGATACTCGGCATTCTCGCTGAGGTCGCCCATGGCTACGGCCTTTTTGAGTTCTCTGGGGATATCGTGGGCTAGCTCACGCTCGAGCGTGTTCAGCTCATCCCGAAGCCTCTTTTTGATCTGCTCCGTCATCTTCTTTCTTGGGCATTATAACCCCCCGGCCATTGGGAACTGGCACTGCAGTTCGGATTCACGCACCAACGCCCCGGTCCAACCTACTCAACCGAAATGACTTAGTCTGGGACTGGCTGAAACCGTAAGGGATCATAATGGCCGTGTGGGTCGACGAGCACCGCTTCTCGATTGCCTTAGGAGCGGCGCTCGGCTAGACTAGAAGATGTTCTCCTCCCTTTCGGGCGAGGGCCCCCCATGAGCGGCGACCACGTTTTCCACATCGGCGACAGGATCGTTTACCCTAACCACGGCGTCGGAATTATCGAACAAATCAGCAGCCGGACCATGGGAACCACGATCGAAAAATTCTACCTGCTGAAAATCCCAGCCAGCAGTTTGAAGGTGATGGTTCCGTTCGCCAACGTCGACAGCGTAGGGATGCGCCCGGTGGTGCGCAATGTTGAGGTGCAGAAGATCGTGGATTACCTCTCCTCGGGCGAATGCATTAACGCGGCTGACTGGAAAGACCGGTTTAAAGAGAATTCTGATCGCATGCGAACCGGGTCGCTCTCGGACGTGGCCGCGGTGGTGAAGAGCCTGCTGATCCTCGCACAGGGTAAGTCGCTTTCATTCCGTGAAAAAAAGATGCTGGAGCGAGCCCGGTATTTACTGGTCAGCGAGATCGCCATCTCGCGGAACTGCGAGGAGGGTCTGATTGAGCAGGCGCTCACCAAGGCTCTGACGAAGTGTAATCTGCGCTTCCCGGAAATTAGCGACCTTGCCTCTTGACCGCTCTCAGCGAGCGGTGTGGGCTTCCAGCCAGGACTGAAGAATCAAGACGGCGGCCATCCGGTCGACCGCTTGCCCCCGCTTCTTGATGGAAAGATCGGTTTCGCGCAGCAGGCGGTTGGCTTCGGTTGAGGTCCAACGCTCGTCCCATAGATGAACGGTCAAGCCGAAGTGAGCGTGCAGATCGTCGGCGAAACGGCGCATCTTTCCCGATTGAATTCCTTCCGCGCCGCTTAAGCGCAGGGGCAGGCCGACCACAATCTCCCGGACCTCGTATTTGGCCAGCACCTGTCCCAAGGCCTCCAGATCGCGGCGTTTGTTCTGACGCTGGATCGTATCCAATCCCTGAGCGGTAATGCCCAGCGGGTCAGAGACGGCGACTCCGATTCTTTTCGAGCCGACATCGAGGGCCATGATGCGGCTGAGGGCGGGGGTCGCAGGAGCATCCATCTGTCAATTGTAGATGCAGAGGCAGAAAAGCTTCTTGCTTCTGCAATTCCGGTGGTGCAATTCCCGCGGCGGTAAGGCAGAATTGTTGACCAGTCGGGAAAGGGGTGATCTAGCAGGTTGCTGAAAAACTCGCGTTGCGCGGTCGGCGCTGCCATCAGCGGCTGAAGCCGCTCTTTGTTCGGGGCACTCACGGCACCACTGAAGTCGTGCCCTTCCCAAAACCCGCGTGAACCAACACTTTTTCACCAACCTCCTGGAACACAGTATGGAAACCACGGAAACACGAAGCGGGCATCACTGGTCGCTGACGCTGCTGGGCATGGCCCTGGTCGTTATGTTCGCGTACTACGGCGAATCGGTGCTGGCGGTGCTGTTCTTTGCCATTCTGCTGAGCTTCATGCTCTCTCCGGTGGTGCAGGCGCTTGAGTATTTGCACGTTCCGAGAGCCTTGGCGGCGCTGATCAGCGTGGTTGTTCTGCTGGCGGTGCTCTATGGCGTCGCCGCTGCGTCGTACAACCAAGCCATCATTTTTGCGGACAACGTTCCGAAGTATTCGCAGAAGATCCGATCCATTCTGCGGCCTTTCCAGCAGGACGCGGAAAAGCTGGAGAGGACGGGCGAGGTGGTCGGCGAGCCGGAACCGTCTAATGTTGTGCCGGTGCGGCAGGTGACGAGTTGGTCCGAGGTGCTCACTCACGGAGCCGGTACATTGACCGACATCGTGCTGGCCGCGTCGTTCGTCCCGTTCCTGGCCTATTTTCTACTGACCTGGCAGAGCCACGCGCGTTCGGCCACGGTGATGCTGTTTCCCTTGCATCACCGGAACACGGCATTCGTGACGCTGGGGCTGATCGGGAAAATGTTGCAGAGTTTCATTGTGGGGAACCTGCTGATCGGACTGCTGATTTCAGGCGTGAGTGTGGCGATTTTCGGGTTGCTGCACGTTCCGTTCTTCTATTTCGTAGGCTTTCTCAGCGGCTTTCTGAGCCTGGTTCCATACTTGGGGATTGTGCTGGCGATGGTTCCGCCGATTCTGGTCGGTATCGGACAACTGGAGGCTGGTGACCTGGTGGTGGTGGTGGTTTGCGTGATCGGACTGCATCTTTTCGCGCTGAATGTTCTCTATCCGAAGCTGCTGGGCAGCCGCCTGAGAATCAATCCGCTGGCGGTAACGATCGCGCTCCTGTTCTGGGGAGCGGTCTGGGGAGCAATCGGACTGGTGCTCGCCATTCCGATCACGGGCGCGATCAAGATTGTGTTTGACCACGTCGAGTCGATGAAACCGTATGCGGATTGGCTGGGCGAGTAGAAACCATTTCACCGCCGAGACGCAGAGGGCGCCGAGAAAAACCCTTTTAGAGTCTCGAAACCCGGACGGGTGGAACCCTTTGGATGTCACCACCCCGTCCGGGCCATTCGACGACGGATACAAAGATCTTCTCGGCGCGCCCGGCGTCTCTGCGGTGCGAAGGATCCTGAGCGTTACACTCGGAAGCTTCCCACGCCGCCCAGCTTTGTTGCATTCTGTAGAGAGCATCTATACCTGAAACTTGCGGACACTTTTCACATTGTTCTTGCTGGCCACCCTGGCTGTTGGAGGGTGGATCTGGTGGGCTGTGTATGCCCCAGTCTCGCCGGCTCAAACCCAGTCGGTGCTGCTGCATTCTGGGTATTCGACGCGGAGGATTGCGGCCGACTTGAAAGCGGCGGGGGTGATCCGCAGCGAACTTGTTTTCCGGCTCTGGCACGAGTTGCACCCCAAGCCATCCTTGAAGGCGGGCGAGTATCGTTTCGAGCGGGCGGCTAGTCTTCCACAGGTTTACGAGCGGATCGCGCGCGGCGATATCTACTTCCACGTGGTCACGATTCCCGAGGGCTACACGATGTTCGACATCGCCAAGGCGATGGAAGACGCGGGGCTCGGGTCGGCGGCCGATTTTCTGCACATTGCCGAAACCCAGACCCAGTTGATCTCGGATCTGGCGCCCGAGGCGACGTCGCTCGAAGGCTATCTCTTCCCCAACACCTACCAGTTCACGCGGACCCAGAGCCTGGAAGAAATGGCGGCGACGATGGTCCATCAGTTCCGGCAAGTGGCGCAACAGATCGGGCTGGGCACCGGACTGAACTCGGACGTAGCCAAGGTCGTGACCATGGCCTCGATCGTGGAAAAGGAGACTGCGGCTCTGGAGGAACGGCCGCGCGTGGCCAGCGTGTACTACAACCGTCTGGCGCAAAAAATGGCGCTCGATGCCGATCCGAGCGTGATCTACGCCGAGTTGCTGGCGGGCACGTATCAGGGAAGCCTCCATCACGCCGATCTGGCGGTGGACTCGCCCTATAACACTTATCGTTTTCCGGGGTTGCCACCGGGGCCCATCGGCAATCCGGGGAGAAGCGCTCTGGAAGCGGCTTTGCACCCCGACAGTACGAACTTTCTTTATTTTGTTAGCGATGCCAACGGGCACCACCGCTTCGCCCGGAGCCTCGAAGAGCACAATCGGAACGTGACGGCCTATCGTCACGCGCTCGGCATCCGGTAAGCACTGAACCCTTCGCTGCCTTATACTAATCAGATAAGCAATATCGAAAGAGTCCCGGGTACTGGCAAAGGAATGTATCGCCCCCATCTCCGCTTGTTTTTTCTTTTATTTCTGTCGGCGGCTATTTTTCCGCTGAGCGGGTGTCTGTTCCGGACACGTATTCTGGACCGTCAGTTCTCCGACCGGCCGCTGAAGACCGCGACCCAGCAGCAGTTGATCGAGTACGTCAACACGCAGGCCGCCAAGATTCAGTCCATGCAAGCGACCGTGGATATTGACTCTTCGGCTGGAGACCCGAAAAGCGGCCGGATTACCGATTACAAAGAGATTCGCGGCTACGTGCTGACGCGCAAACCGGCCATGCTACGCATGAAGGGCCTGATGCCGGTGGTACGGAATACGGCCTTCGACATGGTGAGCGACGGGCAGGAATTCAAGCTATGGATTCCTCCGACGAATAAGTTCGTCGTGGGCGCAAACAACGCCGACTACCAGCCCGACAAGCGACTGGAGAACATGCGGCCGCAGTATATTTACGACGCGCTGCTGATGCCAGAAATCGGCCAGGACGAGATTGCGGTGCTGGAAAACGGCTATGAAACCGTCCTGGACGCGAAGAAGCATCGGGTCGAGCAGCCCAATTACGAACTGGCGGTCATCCGCAAGGGTCCCAAGAGCTGGTATCTATCGCGCAAGATCGAGTTCAGCCGAACCGACCTGCTGCCGTACCGGCAGAGGATCTATGACCAACAGGGAAACGTCGCGACCGACGCACGCTACCAGTCTTACAAAGACTACGCGGGGACTACGTTCCCGGGTACGATTGAGATCGAACGGCCGCGGGAGAATTACGACATCACCCTGAGCATGGTCAAACTGGAAATCAATAAAGCGCTGACCGACGACCAGTTTGCGCTGGAGCAGCCGGCTGGGGCTGACGTGGTGCACCTCGACCAGTCCAATTCCAGCGCGCGGAAAACATCGGATGGCCAAAGCAAGTAGTCCTCTGGAAAAGACATGATGAATCGCATGATCGTCGGGAATTTGGTGCATCGGCCGGTGCGCTCGCTGATCAGCATTGTGGCCGTGGCGCTCGAAGTCACGCTGATCCTGTTGATCGTGGGCCTCTCACTGGGGATGCTGCAGGATCAGCGCACGCGGGCCGCGGGCATCGGGGCAGATGTGATCGTGCTGCCTCCGGGATCGTCTTTTATTGCGGGGCTGACGGGCAGCCCGATGCCGATCAAGGTGGCCGGCATTCTCGCCAAACTGCCGCACGTGGAAAAGGTCGCCCCGGTCATCACCCAGGTCTCAACCGCAGGGACACTTGAGATCATCACTGGAATCGATCTGCAGAGTTACGGGAGCCTTTCCGGTGGTTTCCGCTATCTGAATGGCGGTCCGTTCCAGGGTCCGAATGATGTGCTTGTCGACGATCTTTTCGCCCAAGCCAAGCACGCCAAGGTCGGTGACACGATTGAGATTCTCAATAACCCCTTCCGCATATGCGGCATTGTCGAACACGGCAAAGGAGGGCGTAAGTTTCTTCTCCTCAGCACCATGCAGGATCTGACCGGGTCTAAGGATAAGGCCTCGGTGATGTATCTCAAGCTGCACGATCCAGCCGACGCTGACGTTGTGGTGGATGAGATCAAGCACGTGCCGGGCATGGAACGTTACACAGCGAGTTCGATGGCCACCTACCTTTCCATGATGTCGCCGACGAACTATCCCTACCTTTCCACGTTTCTCCGGGTCGTGATCGGGATTTCCGTGGTTATCGGGGTCCTCGTGATTTTTCAGGCGATGTATACGGCGGTGATGGAACGTACGCGGGAGATCGGCATTCTGAAGTCGATGGGCGCGTCGAAGCTCTACATCGTGAATGTGGTGCTCCGGGAGACGGTGCTGCTTGCCTTAGGGGGCATCGTGTTGGGTGTCGCCTTCAGCCTGGCGGCACGCGCGGTTCTCGCCCAGAAACTGCCCCTGCTGCAGGTGATTGTGTCCGGGGGATGGATTGCGCGGGCTGCCCTGATCGCTGTTGCCAGCGCCATTGCCGGCGCGCTGTATCCGGCGTTCAAGGCGGCGCAGAAGGATCCCATCGACGCGCTGGCCTACGAATAGGGGCGTCCATCCTCCGGTTTCGCTTTTGATTCGCCGGACCTTGGGGATTTTTTCCTGCTCACAATTTTCCTTATAATTTTCCTCGCAAATCGGGTGAGAATGCACGATACTGCCGATGAAACTGCGCCGTGCTATAATCACGCGCCGTTACGCACAAGGAGTGCAGTTTCGTAGCGGTTGTCCTAATTCTCAGGCCCCGTGCGCGGATGCGTGCGGGTGACCTCAAATACGCAGGAGGAGATATGCGCTTCGATGATCCGACTCTGTACGGTCGGGACGATGAGACGGATGAGTACAGCGACAGCGGCGCCTATGGCGAATCGCTGGAAGAGGATTTAGAAGAAGAGGAAGAAGAGGAAGAAGAACCCGTTGTCGTAATAGAAGACGACGAGATTGCCGTGACGCCAGCACGGGAACCTGTGGGAGTCCCTGCGCCCGTCACGCCATCGGGTGGTGGCGGCAGCCAGAGCGGGCCTCCGAAGAAGAAGGCGCCTGCCAAGAAAGCTCCAGCCAAGAAGGCGCCCGCCAAGAAGAAAGCGGCAAAGAAGCCGGCGAAGAAAGCCGCAAAAAAACCGGCGAAGAAAACCGCGAAGAAGAAAGCGCCGAAGAGGGCAGCCCGGAAAGCGGCGCCGAAAAAAGCTGCGCGCAAGAAGAGCCGCCGTTAGCGGTTCACGCTATCAGCCCAGATGATGGCGGAAGCCCGGCGCTCTTTCCGGCCTCCGCCATCCCACTCACTTTCCATCGGGCACGATCGCTTCCGCTTCGATTTCCAGCAGCATCTCTGGAGAAACCAGGGCCGTGATTGCCATCATGGTGCTCGCGGGACGAATGTCGCGGAAAAACTCTCCGTGGGCCTTTCCTACTTTTTCCCAATCCGCAATGTTGGTAAGGAACACGCGGGTGCGGACTACATCTTTCAGTGAAGCTCCGGCCCGCTCCAGCGCGCGTTCAATGTTCTTCAGGGTCTGAACCGCCTGCGCGTACGCATCGCCCCCGCCAACGATTTTGCCGTCGGCTCCAGTTGCGGTTGTACCCGCAACGTGCACATACGCGCCCACGCGAACCGCACGAGAGTAACCGACAATCGGCTCCCACGGCGTTCCGCTCGAAATATTGATTCGCTCCACTTCGCCTCCGTTTTCCTGTTCTTCTTGTGTGAATAGATTCAGCGAACCAATTTTTCGATCCACGCGATGCGGAAATTAGCAGCCGCCTGCTTTGGCTGCCAGCAGATACGCCGAAACGCCGCGCCCCGCAAGTGCTTCTAACCACACAGTGGCTCCAATGGGCACTTGCGTTAGATCGGGATTCAGGGTATCTAATCCGCACAAGGTTCCGTTCCGATAGGGAACCATAGGGGTCCGGTTTGGGAGGGAAGTGGGGCCATGGAAATTCCGGAGACGCATCCGCTACAGCAACTGTTTCTTGAACTGGTCGGCCGCCATTATGCCGAGGAGATCGGAATTCGCGATCCGCAAGTCGTGAGCTACGTCGCTCATCTGCTGTCGGAGTTTTGCGATGCCGAGCAGTTGTTGAAAATCCGCAATGCGGCGGGGAAGCCGTTGAACGATGTGGGCGAGATGCTGATCGAGTCGGACCCGATCTACGGCCCCGCGCCCTCGTTCGACCGCGAGCGCCAGGTCCGCAAGCACATTGGCGACTTTACGCTGTTCTACGCCGGCATGTTTCCGGAGAGCATCAACCATTATCGCCTGCGCCGCCAGCGCGTCGAGAATTTCGTGGATTGGATGAAAGCCGGAAAAGAAAGCTACTACATCGTCTCGAAGTTCGAGCACTTCGAATACGCCAAGGTGGCGCCGCTGTTCGCGAAACTCTCCCAAAGGTTTGAGCAGTGCGTGCACGGATTGAACCTGGTGAAGAGCGATCTTGAGGTGATGCAGCATCCGCTGGTGCGGGGAACGGGCGAGTTGCTGATGTAGTTAGAAGTTAGAAATTTAGAAGTCAGATTGCAGAGACGCTACTTCTGCAAGCGCACGATCCGCCTGCCGGCGATCTCAAATTTCCCTTCCAGCACAATCTTGATCGCTTCGGTGTATGCGATGTGTTCCTGCTCAAGAATTCGTGCAGCAAGCGTGTGCTCGTCGTCGGAGTCCAGCACGGGTACGGTTTTCTGTACGATGATCGCGCCGTGATCGAGTTCCTCATCCACGAAGTGCACCGTGCACCCAGTCACTTTCACGCCGAAAACGAAGGCCTGTTTCTGCGCGTCAAGACCCGGGAAAGCAGGTAGCAAAGACGGATGGATGTTGAGAATTTTCGCCGGAAACTGCCGCACGAACCAGGGCGAGAGCAGGCGCATGTAACCGGCGAGGCAGATGAGATCGATTTTGTTGTCGAGGAGTGCAGCCACAACTTCGCGGTCGTGCTCCTCGCGGGGCTTGCCTTTCGATGAAATGACGAGCGCGTTGAGGCCTCGATGACGGGCGATTTCAAGACCGGGAGCATCGGCACGGTTCGAAATCACGACAGCAATTCGGGCGTTGGGTATCCTGCCAGCCGCAATGCTGTCGGCGATAGCCACAAAATTGGAGCCGCGTCCAGAAAGTAGAATGCCGAGATTCTTCATAGCACAACATTATTCACCACGGAGACACAGAGACACGGAGAAAATCGAAGAGCGGAAAAACCTGGAGTAGAGACGGGGCTTGCCCCGGCTTGGGGAGACGCGGTAAGCCGCGTCTCTACGTGAAGTAATCCTCAGCTGAACACCACCTTGCGATCGCCCTTAACGATGCGGCCGACGCTGTAGAATTTTTCTCCGGCGCGCTCCAGCAGCGTCTGCGCTTTCTTGAATTTTTTGGCAGGAACCACGATTAGCATACCGAGGCCCATATTGAAGGTGCGAAGCATTTCTTCCTCAGCGACGTTGCCGAGTCTTTGCAGATGTTCAAAGATGGGCAGAACCGGCCAGGTACCGAGTTCGATCACGGCCGACGTGCCTTTGGGCAGCACGCGGGGCAGGTTCTCGGTAATGCCGCCGCCGGTAATATGCGCCAGCGCCGCGACACACTCGCCCGCGATCATCTTCCGAATGATCGACCAGTAGCTGCGATGGGTCCGCATGAGCTCGTTGCCGACCTTGTTCTTGATCTCGCTGACAAAAGTTTCGGGGGAATAGCCCGCGATTTCAAAGAGCAGTTTGCGAGCCAGCGAGTATCCGTTGGTGTGCAGGCCGTTGGAGGGCAAGCCGAGGACGCAATCTCCCACCTGCACGTCTTTGCCGCTGATGATGCGGTCGCGTTCGACCACTCCGACAATGAATCCGGCAAGATCGTACTCGCCTTCAGGATAAAACCCGGGCATTTCGGCGGTCTCGCCGCCGATCAGGGCGCAGCCGTTATGCTTGCAGGCGTCGGCGAGGCCGCCAACAATTTTTTCCGCGACTTCCGGGTCCAGTTTGCCCGTGGCCAGGTAGTCCATAAAAAACATCGGCGCCGCACCCTGCACCGCGATGTCGTTCACACAATGATTCACCAGGTCGGCGCCGACGGTGTGGTGCATTTTCATTTCGAAGGCCACTTTTAATTTGGTGCCCACGCCATCCACGCTCGAAACCAGCACCGGATCCAAATACTTCTTATCGACCGAGAACAACCCCCCGAATCCGCCAATCTCGCTCAGCACTCCCTTGGTAAAGGTCTTGTGGGCGAGATACTTGATGCGCTGCTTGGTGCGGTTGCCACGATCAATGCTGACACCGGCATCAGCGTAGGTGATGGAGTCGCTTTGGGCGTTGGGGTTCTGGGCCACTTTTTCAGTCCGTCATTGCCAGGGTGGAGAAATCTGGTGCGCCACCGAGCCAGAGGAAGCGCTTCACGCGCAACAAATTCTAGCACGTCTGGAGTTGCTTCCGGCGGGAAGGGGCGGGTAGCCTGGAATCGGCAAGACTGCCGAGGATCAGTTGGGGTACACTACATATTGGTTGTGCTGTCCGGTGCTTCCGGTCGGCATATCCGGTTCGGAGGCTTTATGTTTGAAGGTCTGTTTCAACCCATGCACCTGCTGGTGATCTTCTTCATCGCGCTGCTGGTGTTTGGCCCCAAGAAATTGCCGGAGTTGGGCAAGGGTCTGGGCGAGGGCATTCGCGCACTGAAAGATGGTATGAAGGATCACGATACCAAGCCTGAAATCAAGCCTGAGAACCCGCCGGAAAATAAAGCCTGAGTCCGCGGTAACATCCTGGTTGCCTGCGTGCCCAATTGTCGCTAGTTCGATATAATTCCTGCATCCAATCTCAATAGATTGTGGCGAGTGGGGAGATCTGCAACTCACTTCCTACCTACCTGTGGGATTCCGTTGTGTTCGCAAGCTTAAATCACTTAGGAGGCTTCTTGTACTTAAGAAACTTGTGGTAGGTCTTTTTCTGTTATGGGCGATTCCGGCGCTCGCCGACCAGGTCGTCCTGAAGAACGGCGACCGGTTGACCGGTTCGATCGCGAAGTCCGACGGTAAGGAACTCGTGATCAAGACAGACTTTGCCGGCGACGTAACCGTGAAATTTGACGCGATCCAAAGCATAACTTCCGCAGATGACCTGAACGTCAGTCTGGGTGGCAAGACTGTGGTGGGTTCTGTGACCACCAACGGCGACGATGTTGTTGTCGCAACCAAGACCGCGTTACCGGTGGAGGCGCCGAAGGCTTCCGTCACGATGCTGCGCAGCCCGGCCGAGCAGGCGGCGTATGAGAAGAGCCTGCACCCTGGGCTCGCAGAAGGCTGGAACGGTGGCCTGAATCTGGGCTTTGCCCTGACCCGCGGCAATAGCGAGACCAAGAATCTGAACATCGCTTTCAATGCCACGCGCAAGGGGTTCCACGACAAGCTGATCCTTTACACCAACTCGATTTACGCCACCAACGACCTGCCTACGGCATCGCCCCACACGACCGCGAACGCGATCGGCGGCGGGTTACGCTACGACCACGATTTCGCGGCGCGTGTGTTCGGGTTTGTGAATGGCGATTTCTATCACGACGCACTGCAGTACCTGGACTTGCGGTCCACGGTAGGTGGTGGTATTGGCTTGCACGCGATCAAAAGCGCTTCCACTACCCTGGATCTGCTGGCCGGCGTGAACTACACGCATGAAAGCTACGCGGCTTTCGTTCTTCCACCGATTCCACCCGGCACACCGGTCGCGGCTGTGACCCGGAGCCTGGCGGGCTTGACGCTGGGGGATGCCTTCACACACAAGGTCGGGAAGGGCACAGTCATTACGCAGGGCCTGTTCTTCTACCCGGACCTCACGCAGACCGGAGAATACCGTGGCACATTCAATTTCGGCACGGTCACCAAGCTCAACAAGTGGCTGGGCTGGCAGAATTCTTTCGCGGATATCTATGTCAGCAACCCGCCGAGCGGAACGAAAAAGAATGACCTGCAGATTGCGACCGGTCTGAATTTTTCCTTCACGCACTAGTGTCGCTCAAGGTTACAGACACTACGCTAGTGCTTGTCCCCTTGCTCAACGAAGAATTCCCCGGTTTCCCCCGCTGAAAAATAGCGTGAGGACACCGTCTTCTTGCGCGTGAAGAACTCCACCGCATCCCAGCCGTGGACGTGCAGATCGCCAAAGAACGAATCCTTCCAGCCGGAAAACGGGAAATAAGCCGGCGATGCGGCCACTCCGATGTTCACGCCCACCATGCCCACTTCGATGCGCCGGCTGTATTCCCGCACCGCCGCGCCGTTTTCCGTGAAGATCGAAGTGCCATTGCCACGCGGATCGCTATTCACCAGCGCAATCGCCTGCTCGAGCGTATCCACGTGCATCACGGAGAGCACCGGCCCAAAAATTTCTTCGCGGGCCACCCGCATCTCGGACTTCACGTTGTTCAGAATGGTCGGGCCCACAAAGTTCCCGCCCGCTGGAACCCCCGCCGGACGCCGCCCATCCACCAACAACTCCGCGCCTTCTTGCAATCCGCTTTCGATCGCTTCATGAATGCGCTCGCAGGCAGCGCTCGAAATCACCGGCCCCAGGCTCACCTTCGCATCCATGCCGTCTCCGGCAATCAGCTTCTCAGCGCCCTCTTTCAGTCGGCCCATGATCGCCGATTGCGCGGGCCCAACTGTTACCAGCACGGATCCAGCCATGCAGCGCTGACCCGCGTTGCCGAATGCGCTGCTGAGAACGTTCGCCACGGTCTTATCGACGACTGCATCCGGCATCACGATCATGTAATTTTTCGCACCACCCAGGGCCTGCACGCGTTTTCCGTTTTCCGCAGCGCGCCGGTAAATGTACTTGGCCGTATTGACCGAGCCGACAAATGAAACGGCGCGAATCCCCGGACTATCGAGAATCGCGTTGACCGCATCGTGCGCACCATGCACAAGATTCACCACCCCGCGCGGCAGGCCGATCTCTTCGAAAATGTGAAACATCAGTTCCGCTGTGAGCGGAACCTGCTCCGACGGCTTCAAAACGAACGTGTTCCCGCAAACGATAGCAAAAGGCAGGAACCACATCGGCACCATGGCCGGGAAGTTGAAGGGCGTGATGGCGGCGCAAACCCCGATCGGCTGGCGAATAGTTTCGGTGTTAATTCCGCGCGCCACGCCTTCCAGAATGCGTCCCTGCATCGTCATGGGCACGGCGCAAGCCACTTCGAGCACTTCAATGGACCGAGTGATCTCCGCGCGCGCATCCGACAGCACTTTGCCCGACTCGCGCGTGACCGATGCCGCCAGCTCGTCAATCCGCTGACGGAATTTCTCGCGCAGCGCGTAGATAAATTCCGTGCGCTCGCCCACCGAACGACCGCGCCAGTCCGGCAGCGCCGCGCTGGCGGCGGCGACCGCCCCTTCGACATCCGTCATCCCCGACAACGGAACGCGCGCCAAAACTTTGCCGCTAGCCGGGTTGGTCACGCCGAGAAGACCGGGCGCCTGCGCCATTACCCACCGACCGCCCACGTAGTTCGCGAGAATTCGGGTTGCGGCCGTCTTCTCGGTCATCGTGTCAGCGATCGTGTCAGTGGTCGTGGTTTTATCTACCGACGTCAAAATATTCGTTTTGGTTGTCATCGCTACCCTTCCTGTTCATGCCCGCAATCCGTTTCCCGAGCCGGGCAAAGAGGCTGGCTCACTTACCAAAGCGTCGCACGCTACCCGGTGGCCCCATTTGCTTGGTTTTACCACGTTTTGCGGCACAGCAACAGCCCGGACGTGGCTGAAATGGGCCGAGGAACGCGGGTGAACGCATCAGTGCTGAAAGAGAATGGCGAAGACGTGAGTGTCGTACAGAGTGTCGTAGAAAAGAACGGCCGCGAGGCAGACCGGTCAATCGCGAAGCACATTTCAACGAGCAAGGCGTGACGCGAGGAAGGCCTGACGGAGGTAGTTAAGAACCGCGATGACACCGCTAACTCGATGCCATCGCGCTCGATGCCAATACATAAGGAGCGCCGCTGCGTGGTAAAACCCATAGTTTCCGAGACGCTGGGCCATCTACATCCAGCACTACTTCCTTGGTAACGCCGTGTATAGTCAGATCCCCGGTTACCTTAAGCTTCCCCGCGCCGGCACCTGCAACCCGCTTGGACTTGAAAGTAATCGTCGGGAACTTTGCGACGTCGAGGAAGTGCGGACTGCGCAAGTCGTTGTCAGGCATCTCAACCTGCGTATCAACGGAGTTGGCATCGATCATAACGTCGACGGAGCACTTGGTGGGATCGGAAGCAGAGTAGGTAACGTCGCCGCGCACTTTCGTAAACGTTCCTTTTACGGTCGAAATTCCCAGATGCCGCACAGAAAACTGTGCTGCTGAATGGGGCGGGTCCAGATGCCAGGTCTCCGTTTGCGCCGCAGCCCAGCCATTGACCATGCAGAGCAGCCAAACGAAAGTGTAGACGGGGAGTGTAAGGTCAAGCACTTTTCTTCTTTTCATGTCGGCGGTTCTCTACTCTCGATGAGTTCCCTCTCTTTGGTTTGTGGATCGTACAACGCCAAAAGCGTGACTGTAACATTGATTGCTTCAATTTCCCCCCATGGACGCAACGCATGGCTGCAAGGTCGCAGTCCCTTGCTCAGTGCGCTGGAGGCGGCTTCAAGACCCCGCCGGACATGAACGTGCCGATGCGATTTCCCTTGGTTATCGGCACCAGCAAATGGGAGGGATATTGGTTGCTATGATAGACGGTCACTTGGGCCGGATTGTCTCTCCAGAGGTGCCCGAGGCCGTGCAGATCCAGGAAATCTCTCGGTTTGTCATCCTTGTCCGCGCACTTGATGCGCACACCAAATCGAGATCCTGCTTTGAAAAGAATACCCGTGGGAATTACTTCTATCTTAAATTCGTATACTTGCCCCGGGCTAAGAGGTTCCCGCTTGTCATGCGGGTGATAGGGCTGCCACGGCCGTGACTTCTCCGGGTCGATGCGCCGTTGCGACCCGCGGAGCCAGCCGCGAGTGAGAACGCGTTCGCTTCCACTCTCATCGATCTCCAGGAAATTCACGAACCAGAGCGCTTCGGTGTCGGTGGTCGACGCGTACAGATTGAGAACCATGGGCCCGCACACCTCCGTGTTTTCGACAAGTGGGGGCGTTACAAAAGTGACAGAACCACGCTCTTGCGGGGAGTCAGTAAATGTGGAAGCGGTCTCGTCTGGCCAAAGCTCGTGTTCTGAGAGCAGGGCGCCTTTGTGCAGGTAGAACTCAGTCCATTTCGTCTCCGGCAAAGGCCACTCCTGCGCCGCCTTCCACTCTCCCGTGTTCTGGATGAAGAGCTGAATCGGCGGCTCATCCATAATCCCGGTGTCAACGCCTTTCAACCAATGGTCGAACCAGCGCAGCGACTCGTAGTGATACTGATAAACGGGACGGTCCAAATAGAGAGGAGGGCCAATGATGGGCAAGAATGCTCCCGGCCGAGCTTCATTTCGGTGGCAGGCCGCAGGAGCGCGACGCCTCTGCAGATCGTCCAGATGGTGTAGCGCGCAGGCTGGAACGCTGGAGAGAAGGCCAATGAAGGCGGCAAAAGAAACAGCAGGCCGGTGGAGGGCGAACCGCTAGCAAAGGCGCGCAGCGTGAAGGATGCGCTGCTGATGTCCACTACGCCGCCGGACCTGAGAATTGCCATATCCAGGATCAGCACCCCGAGGTATTCGCCGACCACGAGCGCGCCCAGAACTTCCGCAGACCGTATGCACAAGATGCCCCAGCATTCGCAAGGCCTGGAACGGCACCATAATCTCGCAGTCTTCCACACAATCACCTACGAGTATCAGGATCTTCTTCTGCCCCATGTTTCCTCCTAACTTGTACTTACGCGGAACCGGCAGCTTAGAACCCTGACGCAACAACGCTGGCGCCAGCGCGTTCCAATATCTCCGGCGGGAACGGACAAGCCTTGCGAGTGAGAAGGTCGAGGTGCACTCCGGTTAATTCTGAAGTTGCGGCGACCTCACTTTTCTCGTCGTTGATCAGCTCATGCTGGAAGCGAATGACTTTCTCCCGAACTTCCAGGATCCTTGATCGCACAATGACGAGATCACCTGCGGCAAGTTCTTTCTTGTACGCGGTGTTCTGCTGTACTGCTGCCATGCCGTGCTTCTGTTCGCGAATGTAGGTGGGAGTAATGCCGATGAGCGCAAATAGGCTCCACGTGGCTTCATCGAACTTACTCGTATACCACATCACATTCATATGACCCATGTGGTCGCATTGCCACGGGTAAACAACCCCGCGATACGTGATCGCAGAATCTATGGATTTGTCTTTCATTTCTACCACTATTCCGTTCACAATCATTCGACTCAGGATCGCGCTGCAGCGTTCGTCGCCTGCGGCACGCGCGCAATCTCCTGGCCGGTCGCCGGATCATGGAGAGTGAATGTGCTGCCGCCGGAGGCGTTCCGCCGCTCGCCGTTGATCACCATGCGAGTTTACAACTGGGATAGATCGATTTCGGGAAATGTAGTTGTGCTTTTCATGGAAGTTTGTCCTTTTCTCGGCCGTCACGCGCCCGGCAGCGGCTGTGCGTGCAGGGAACATCTCGTGATTCTAATCCCTTTGGCGAAGTTCATAATGTCCGCCTTCACGCCCCAGCCACGGCAACCCAAGAAGGACCCGGTACGGCCCAACCCAGTGACTACCTCGTCGGAGTGCCGCAGGCGATTTCAGTTTGAGGAAAAGCCTTGGCCATGGCGAAATTCACAATTACCAAGCAAAGAGCGGCAAACGCAAATTGTCGCACAGCGACATCCCAAGCGAGCCATTGCTCGGCGAACTCGGCGTCTCGGCGGTGAACCGTCGTTCACCGGCTGTAGCGGTTCCGTTTCTTATCTTCGTGACGCTCGATGCCGAGCCGGATCAGACGGTCAATCAACTCGGGGTACGTCACGCCCGTTGCCGCCCACAGCTTTGGATACATGCTGATCGCGGTGAAGCCTGGCATGGTGTTGATCTCGTTGACGACAATCTTGCGCGACTGGGGGTCCATCAGAAAATCGACGCGCGCCAGCCCCGTGCAATCGACCGCTTGAAACGCCGCGATCGCGAGCCTCTGCACGGTTTTCATTTCCGCTTTAGTGATCTTCGCGGGGATTACCCCTTCGGAGCCTTGCACCAGATACTTCGCATCGTAGTCGTAGAATTCCTTGCACGGAAGAATTTCTCCCGCGACCGACGCTTTGGGATCGTCGTTGCCGAGCACCGCGCACTCGATCTCGCGCGCCTTATTCTTTTTTCCGCCGACGCCTTCCTCAATCACGATCTTGCGATCGAACTTTGCGGCTTCCGCGATGGCCGGACCGAGTTCCTTGCGATCGTGCGCCTTCGAAATTCCCACCGACGATCCCAGGTTCGCCGGCTTCACGAAGACTGGATACTTTAGCTTGCTCTCCACCAGCTTCTGCACTTTCTTAGGCGCGCGCTCGAATTGGCCGCGCAACACGGTCACGTGTTTCACGATGGGCAATCCCGCCGCGCGGAACAAAGACTTCATGATGTCTTTATCCATGCCCGCGGAAGAGCCAAGCACGCCTGCGCCGACGTAGGCGATGTCGGCCAGTTCGAGCAGACCTTGAATCGTGCCGTCTTCTCCGAAGGTTCCGTGCAGTACGGGGAAAATGACATCCACGTTAATCGCTCGATCCGAGGCGCGCCGCAGATTCGAGTCGGTCTGAAACGGCGCAAGTCCAGAGTCGCGGCGCGCCGGTTCCGGAGGAACGACCACCGACTCGCCTCGAGCCAGCACAACCGCCCCCGGAGTCGCCTCCGGATCGCCCGCCCGAAGTGGTATCTGCGTGGAGCGGACACTCTTGTCCGCTTGCTCTTCGCCCCGCAACAGTTTTTCCGCATGTTCCGCCGTGAGCCAGCGGCCGTCTTTCGTGATGCCGATGGGAACCACTTCGTATTTCGTTTTATCGATTGCGTTCAGAACGGACGCCGCCGACAGCAACGAAACTTCATGCTCGCCGCTGCGTCCGCCAAAGAGGATGCCAACCCGAAGTTTTGCCATGCCATTTCAGTCTGGCGCTCGGCGTGTTTTTCGTCAATCCCAGCTTTGGTTCCGGCTGCGCGGATCGCACCGCCGAGAGGCCCTCAGGGTCGCGATGACAAAGTCTGGCGAATTGAGAGTTGAAGAGCGGATTCTCACTTTCGCCACATGCTGTTAGGTTATTCCCGGCTTCTCAGCGTCAGCGAGGTGTCCTCGGGGCGATGCGGCGGGTCATTGAGTTCATTCTCGATGTGCTTCTGAATGAGTTCCCATTCCGAGCGCAGCGTCATTTCCTTGATGGCGAACTTGGATTCTTTGCGAGCATCATCCACGCGAACCGCCAATTCTTTGTTCTGGAAACGGAAATCGATGACCTCCGCGAGCGGCACCAGTTGATTGGAGGACTTGCCCACGATGAGAAACACGACCTTATCGGTCACCAGGGTGTATTCCGGGCAGCTTTCCTCGGTCGCTGCGGCTTGCGGCGGGCCGAACGTGGTCATGAAGCCTCGGTGCATGAGCGCGCAGTCGCCCATGCGCATACGAACCACGGTTCCATGTTGATAGATACCGATCGGCGTGGCCAAAGCAACCGAAACGCTGCTCAATGCAAGCGCCAATAGCAACGTGAATTTCATAAGTCTCCAATCAGCGAACGCTGCGTTCATAGAAGTAGCCATTTCGGCTATGGAATGTGAGGTTGAGGTTGTGGGTTGGCAAAAGGCGAAGAGAATGAAATCCATCCTGATGGCTGGGCAGAGCGTAAGTCACCACGTAGGAGGCGCGCAGATCTTCGAGCACTGCGTTCAGCACCGTGGCGGCGCCGTCGCGCAGGGAGAAATAGCGCCCACCAGTAGCCTCGGAAACGCGCCGCAGGAACATGCTGCCCGACGATGGGTTCCGAGGCGTCCCGATATCGACGGAGTAGATCAGGGCGCCCCCGTCCAGCACCGCCTCCAGCGCGTTGCCTGCAGAATGCAGGCTGATGGTGTCGTTCCCGTCCGAGAACAGAATAATGACAGGCCGGGCCCCGGCGCGGCGATGATGCGAGATGAAATCGGCTCCAAATATCAGCGCGTCGAACAGCGGCGTTGTGCCGCTGCTCTTCACCGCCAGGAGTTTGCTCACGGAGTCGGAAGCACGGCAACCGCTCGAGCAGAGGATGGCAGAACTTATGCCACCAAACGACAGAACGGCGATGTTGTCGTCGGGGATCGACTGCTCCCGCGCAACCAGTTGCAGCACATCGCTCATGGCAACTCGAAAGCGCGGCGCGACCGATTCGCTCAGGTCGACCAGCGCAACCACGTCGAGCGAAGTTTCATCGGAATGTGTGAAGCTCCGGAAATTGCGGACCACAAGTTCGTTGTCGACTACGGCAAAGTCCGACTTCGTCAGGGTTGCGAGCGCATGGTTGTTCTCGTCGGTGGCGAAGAAGGTAACCCGGACTTCAGAGACGGTGCTGCGATACGTAGGCAGGCCAGAGGAACGGTTCGTGTCGTCGGCAACCGAAGCGTATGTCAAGACAAATAGAGCCAGGAGTGCCGACCGAATGTGCCAATGGCTTAACATTGCTGTCCATTAGTCCTATCGGCGAACGACGGAACACCCCCAATTACCGTGGTTACCCCTTGGAGATGACTAGGAGGTTGGGAAAACTACGCTGTCCACCCTGCGAAGAACAGGCGCTTCAACTCGTAAAGGACGACAAATAGAAGTTCATGAGGGCTCGCTTGACACCGTGCTGAAACAGGTGTGAAATTGTCGGGACTTCGAAGGCCGGTGCCCGGCCCTTCCCCCATGGCACTCGGACCCAGAAGCTCTCGTCGAAGAACTCATGAGCGGGATTGAAGGCTAGATGAGATTTATCTAGCCGCTCATGTTTCCTGCTGGTGGATTTATGAGGAAAGAGCTTCGCATCTCACAGGAGTGGCTATGAATTCGAGCAACCGAGGAAAGAACGTCCTGCCGAAATGGTCCGTATTGCTGGTTCTTCTCGCAGTAACCGCAGTTGCTTCGGCGCAGACCAACAAGAAGAGCACCTCTGCACCCCACGCAGCCGCTCCGAGCAAGTCGGCGAGCAAGCCAGCGAGCGCGCCGCACGCGGCTCCAGCGCAGCACACGGGCGGCGCGACCAACCGCGGGCCCGGCGGGAACGCCAGTCACGCCACTGGGGGCACACACGCCGCCACTGGGGGCACGCACGCCGCCACCGGGGGCACACACACCACCGCTGGGGGCACACACGGCGCCACTGGGGGCACGCACGCCGCCACCGGGGGCACACACACCACCGCTGGGGGCACACACGGCGCCGCTGGGGGCACACACGCCGCCACCGGGGGCACACACACCACCGCTGGGGGCACACACGCCGCCGCTGGGGGCACACACGCCGCTGGAGGTGGCGGGCATACGCCGGCAGGAAGCAGGAACGTTTCTCTGAAGGGTGGAGGAACGGCGAACATCCGCAAGAATGGACAGATTCGATCGGTTAATCGCAACGGCATGCACATTGACCATGGGATGCACGGCGGGCGCACGGTCGTGGGTGAACACAACGGAGCGCGCGTCGTGAACACGGGACGGCACGGCGGATACGTGCAGCGGTCCTATGTCAATCGCGGCGGTCATTCCTATTATTCGCGCACGTACTATGACCACGGCCACTACAGGTCCGGTGTGTATCGCGGCTACTACTACGGCGGCCATAACTACTACGGCTACTATCCCGGCTACTGGTACCACCCGGGATTTTATGGATGGGCCTACAATCCCTGGGCGGCGCCGGTTTACTGGGGCGTTGGGGCCTGGGGTTGGGGAGGAGCGCCGTGGTATGGCTTCTACGGCGGGTTCTTCACGCCTTATCCCGTCTATGCTTCGCCGGCGTTCTGGCTGACGGACTACCTGATTGCGGCGAACTTGCAGGCGGCCTATGCGGCTCGGCAAGAGGCAAATGCGGACGCGGCAGCGGCGGAGGATGCGCAGGCGAGCGGCGGCGGAGGCGGCGGTGGTTCGAGGGCCGTGGCCCTGACTCCCGAAGTCAAGCAGGCCATCGCCGATGAAGTGAAGGCGCAGTTGGCCGCGCAGCAGGCACAAGCGGCACAGACCGGCGGTTCCGCCGCGCCTGCACCCGCGAACGCCAGCGGCGAAGTTCCGCCGGCGCTGGATCCGGCAAGGCGCACCTTTGTCGTGGACAGCGAACTCTCCGTAGTGGCGAACGGGCAGGAATGTGGGCTGACCGCGGGTGACGTCATCATGCGGCTCACAGACACTCCGGATGCGGACAACATGGTAAACGCCAGCGTCTCGGCGAGCAAGAAGTCGGACTGTGCATCCGGACAAACTGTAGCCGTTAAAGTGGACGATTTGCAGGAGATGCAGAACCACTTCGCGGAACAACTCAATAACGGCTTGGGCGAACTGGCGAAGAAGCAGGGTACGGGCGGTATTCCGAAGGCGCCGGATACGGGCACCACGGCTTCGGATGTACCGCCTCCGCCGCCAGATACCACGGCGGCGAAGACTCTGGATGATCAACAGGCGGCAGCCGATCAGACGGAGATGCAGGTCAAGCAGGAAGCTGCGGGATCGTCCGGCGGCGGGTTGTAGAACAGACGATTTCAGAACGGCGGTTTGATTAATCAAGCACAGGGAGCGTCGGATGACGACGCTCCCTTCTGCAAATAAAGTGGCGAGATATTCCCCGACTCTGTGCTCACTGTTCAGCGCACCGCTCGGAGTCGAACATTGGGAAAAGCTGAACCGGAGGGTTTTACCATGTCGCAGAAATTCCACGCTTTGATTCCAGGGTTTGTGCTTCTGGCTGCCACGATCTTTCCGATGTCGCTGGCAAGCGCCCAGGCGGTTTCTCTGCAGGAGCAACTGGCTGCGCAATACAAGCTGGTGAAGATGGGGTCGGACACGGGCGGATATTCCGTGGTAGAGGCGGGTACGCTGCTGGCCGTCCAAAAGGGCGGAATTCTCGGCGTGCCTTATTCCGACAAAACTGTTCTCACCACTAGGTATGAAGGCGGAACGGTGCATTCTCCCAGCGGATTGATGGTGCAAGGGCGGAAGGCCCTCCTGGGACATTTTTCGCAGACGCAGTCGCAGGGGCAAACCACCCACTTGCTTGCGGTGGGAGACAAGGTATATCCCCAGAAGATCGATGTTAACGTGGCCAAAGACAATGTTACTCTCAGCATCGTCGCTTGCGACACCTGCAACAAAACCGATCCGCCGACCTACAACAAAGCGCAAGTGGTCTTCCAGTTCCCCGCCGGCACTTTGGCAAACGCGAGCGCAGGTCAGGTGGAAGATGTCATCGGGCAGCTTCTATCGATCAGCAGTGAGGATGCGCAGCAGCAGGGCGGCGATCAGGGTAATGGACAGCCGGGCGGCAACGATCAGCAAGGCAACAACCAGGGCGGAGGACAAGCGCAACAACAAGCGCCTCCGCCGGAACCTCAGCAGATTGAAAAAGGGCAGACGCCCGATCAAGTGAAAGCCGCGCTCGGCCCGCCGGACAAGATCGTCAATCTAGGCGCCAAGCAGATTTACGTTTATAAGGATCTGAAGGTTACGTTTCTCAACGGAAAAGTTTCCGATGTGCAGTGAGCGGGAGTTTAGAGCTGCGGGCTTCGAGCTTCGAGCAACCTCTCGACCGATTGCTCGTAGCTCGAAGCTCGTGGCTCGGGACGACAATTGATAGAGTTTCTTGACAGGTTCCTAGAGAATTTTCTTCCCGAAGGCCGAGAGTGCCAATTCGACGGCTAAGTCGGCGGTCTGGTTGCGCTCGTCGATTACCGGATTCACTTCCACGATTTCGAAGCTCAGCATGTGTCCATGGTCAGAGATGATTTCCATGGCGAGATGAGCTTCGCGATAAGTGGCGCCGCCCCAGACCGGAGTGCCGACGCCGGGCGCGTCTTCGGGATCGATCCAATCCATGTCGAGGGAGACATGATAGCCGGCGGTGTTGTGTCCGGCCATGCGGAGGGCTTCCTCCATGACGGCGCGCATGCCGCGTTCGTCGATGTCACGCATCGTAAAGACCTCGACCCCGGATTTGCGAATGTTTTCTTTTTCAAAACTGTCCACGTCGCGGATGCCGACGAGCACGCAATTTTCCGGCTGCACTTTGGGCGAGAAGTCGTAAATCTTGCCCAGTTCGACGGGAGGAAGGCCCATGAGCGCGGCGAGCGGCATGCCGTGGACGTTGCCGCTGGGGGAAGAGTCGGGCGTGTTCATGTCGGTGTGCGCGTCGATCCAGAGGAGTCCGATTTTCTGGTTCTTGCGGCGGTAGAACTCGGCCACGCCTGACACCGTACCCGCGGCGACGGAGTGATCGCCGCCGAGGATCAGAGGAACTTTGCCGGCTTCAAGCGTCTTCAACACCAGGTCGGCGCTCTTGGTGCAGGTGGCGGTGATTTCCTTGAGGTACTTGGCGTTGGCCGCGCCTTCTTTTTTCTGCTCGGGGATGGCGACTGCGATGTTGCCGGCGTCTTCGACAATGTGCCCGATGGCTTCGAGGCGCGCTTCGAGTCCGGCGACGCGGACGGCAGAAGGACCCATATCAACGCCGCGGCGGGATTGGCCGAGGTCAAGGGGAACGCCGATCACGCGGATCTGGCGTGGAGTGATGTTGCTGTACGTCGTGCTACGTTGAGCCATATGCTTCCTATTTAACCGCAGAGATCGCAGAGGTCGCAGAGATAGGAAAGTTGTTCACTAATCTGCGAATTCCGTTCTTCAGCATTGTGCAGTGAAAGTTTAGGAGTAAACCCACTCGGCAATTGGCTAGCTTCAGATAAGAAAGCAATTGAGCGTCGTGCACTGAATTTAACTTCTCAACAGCTTTGATTTTCACGATCACGCAATCGGCTACTACTAAATCCAATCGGTAGCCACAATCGAGCCTTACTGTCGTTAGCACATGATATGTCCGGTTGAGATAGCAAGTGATATGTCCGCTTTGCAGGCGGCGGGGGTAGGAGACCATGGAAGGCATGATCTCTTACACGCAGGCCGCGATGGAGCGGACGATGGA
>Ga0208937_1000137_pt1 | contig 69022 bp, 56 predicted proteins | sample June2015DPH_11_5_FD_184705 | JGI IMG/M metagenome (GOLD analysis project Ga0208937, IMG submission 184705) | Peatland microbial communities from SPRUCE experiment site at the Marcell Experimental Forest, Minnesota, USA - June2015DPH_11_40... | ecosystem: Environmental > Terrestrial > Soil >... | reverse complement strand
TGAGAAACTTTTGTGTTAGGTAACTCCGCGTGAGTCTTATTTATCGTATTTACCTCGAATGAAATCTGTAAGTTACACGCCATCAATATGCTAAGGGGTTCGAATCCCACCCTCTCCGCCAGAAAACAGTTAACAGTTCACAGTCAACAGTTGACAGTGAAGAACCCGTCTCATAAGTAGGGAAATCGTCTTATGACGGGATCGGCAAGTCACGAATCACACGGAACGTGTCGCGAGCGATGAGCAACTCCTCGTTGGTGGGAATAACCATGATGCGGATGCGGCTGGAATCCGTGGAAATCTCGCCTTCCTTAGCGACGGCCTCTCCATTCCGGACTGGATCAATCTCATAACCCAATTCTGCCAAGCCCTCGCAGGCCTTCTGGCGGACCAAGGGAGCGTTCTCGCCGATGCCTCCCGTAAACACCAAGCCATCGACGTGGCCTAGAGCCGCCGTATAGGCGCCAATATACTTCCGGAGGCGGTAGCAGAAGGCATCGATTGCCACTTGGCATTGCTTATCTTCCTTTGCCGCTGCCGCGATCAGCTCTCGCATGTCGTTTGACTGCGCCGAAATGCCGTAAAGGCCGCTGAATCTATTCAAGAGTGTGGACATGTCGTGAAAAGTCAACTCATCCTTGGACATCAGATAGAGGATGATTGCCGGGTCAATATCCCCGCAACGGGTGCCCATCAACAATCCTTCCAGAGGAGTGAATCCCATGGAGGTATCGACGGATTTCCCTTTCTCGATAGCCGTAATCGAGCAACCATTTCCCAGGTGGGCGGTGATCAAGTTTGCCTCGCCCTTGCCCTTGCCAAATATCTCCCTGTAGCGGAACGCCACGTAACGGTGCGAAGGGCTGTGGAACCCATAACGCCGAATCCTGTACCGGCGGTAATAGGCATAGGGCAGACCGTAGAGATAGGCCTTCGCTGGCATGGTTTGGTGGAACGCCGTGTCGAACACAGCAACTTGGGGGACCTGCGGCATGAGCTTCCGAGCCACAAGATATCCACGTAAGTTGTTGGGATTGTGGAGGGGAGCCAGTTCGCTGCACTGTTGGATCGCCTTCTCTACATCCTCGTCGATCATCACCGAAGCCCAAAAACGCTCGCCGCCGTGAACGACGCGGTGCCCCACCGCCTCGATTTGTGAAATATCCGCTACGACTTTGGCCTCTTTAAGAGCTTGAATTGCCCGGGTGAGAGCCGCCTGGTGGTCAAGCATCCCCTCAGTTAGACTCCGCGCAGGGTTGGGCGGCACGGTCAAATGCAACACGGCCTCGTCCGTCCCGATCCTTTCAACGCTCCCTTTGGCGATACAACGGTCGGCGTTCGACGCGATCATTTCCACATCCGTCTCGATCAATTGAAACTTTATCGATGAGCTACCACAGTTGAGTACTAGAATTTTCATCACTCACTCCCTAACCCGGTCGTTTAGTTGTTACAATTCCTGAATCGGATAACCTTCAACAGATTGATGACGAAAATTAACACATATAATCCTGAGCCTGCATGCCCGAAAACGCCTATCCGTGACGTCAGGACGCCGCCGAGAGGCTGGCCCAATCGAACCGTTGAAAGCAAAGGGCCTGCGCTACGACGTTCGCGAGAGCGCCCGCTCACTGTCATGCTGAGTCCCGACTTGTCGGGACGAAGCATCTCGCCCTGCTGTTTGTCCGCGGAAAAGTCCAGAGCGAGATTCTTCGCTCCGCTCCGCTGCGCTCAGAATGACAGCATGGCAGACGAGTGCACGGATGTCACGCCCCTCCGCCTCCTCAGAATGACACCATGAGGCTTTTTCGGCAACCCGACCAAAACATCAAAACGTGCACATGGTAGTCTCCCCCGAGGCGGCAGAATCAAATGTCGCGCATCCGGTTTGACATTGTAAGGGCTATCCGTGTCCGGTATCATGGTTACACTTGCTCATGGCATCGCTTGAGGAGAACTCGGTCCTCGTAAGTGTCCAGAACCTGCACAAGCATTATGGTGATTTAGCGGCCCTGCAAGGCATCAGCTTCGACATCCTTCAAGGCGAAGTATTTGGCCTTTTGGGGCCCAATGGGGCGGGAAAAACCACCACCATCGAGATCATCGAAGGCCTGCGCCAACCCGACAGCGGGTCGGTCGCCGTGTGCGGGCTTGATCCTGCGCAAGCGAGTATGGCGCTCAAGGAGCGAATTGGAGCGCAACTTCAGTCCACTGTACTGCCAGACAAAATGCGTGTGGATGAGGCCCTGCACTTGTTTGCGAGCTTTTATAAGCGCTCTGCCTCCGTGCACATGCTCCTGGAGCGGTTCGGCCTGGTGGAAAAGCGTCATACATTCTTCGAGAATCTTTCCGGAGGTCAAAAGCAGCGCTTGGCACTCGCCCTGGCACTGGTGAATGATCCCGAGCTGGTTCTGCTGGATGAACCCACGGTGGGCCTCGATGCACAGTTGCGCCGCGATATTTACGCCCTCATCGAGCATTTTCGGGCTGAGGGACGGACCGTATTATTGACCACTCATTACATTGAAGAAGCCGAAAGGCTTTGCGACCGTGTGGCCATAATGGACCGGGGTCAACTGGCGGCTCTCGGAACTCCGCGTGAGTTGATTGCGCGCTCCGGCCATGGAACGCGGCTCGAGGTTCGCCTGGCGAGACCGGTCGGTCTCGACCGCTTGAAGCTGATCGAAGGGGTCATTGACTGCCGCGAAGCGGATGGCGCCTATCTTCTCCACGCGCAGCCGCCAGCCCTGACGATTGCTGCCTTGGTCCGCTTTTTGGAATCCAACGACAATGCCCTGGTTGACTTGCACATCGCCCAGCCCAGTCTCGAAGATGTATTTGTGGAAATGACAGGAAGGAGGATGGAAGACTGACGATGCCCACGCTTCGGATTGCGCTGCTGACGATACGGCTGGTGATGCGCACCAAGGTGGCGCTCTTTTTCACCTTCCTCTTCCCCCTGGTTTTCTTGTTCGTTTATGCCGTTCTGATCGCCCGTGGCAACCCGGAGGTCGTTGCCTACATGTTTGGGCCCGTCATTACGCTGAACATCATGGGCAGCGGGTTCTGGGGACTTGGCATGCAATCCGTGATGCAGCGCGAACGTGGCAGCCTGCGGCGTTACCGTCTGGCCCCCATCGGCGCGCGCACTATCCTGATGAGCAACCTGCTTGCGAATTACCTGCTCCAGCTTCCCACCATCGGCCTCTTGCTCTTTACCGCTCGGGTTTTCTTCCACATGCCGATGAAGATCGGGTGGCTGACGCTGCTGATTCTTGTGACGGTCGGCACCTTTGCGTTTGCGGGTTTCGGGCTCACGATCTCGAGCGTGGCGAACACCATGCAAGAAGCACAGATTTACAATAATCTCGTCTGGATTACGTTGTTGTTTCTCTCCGGGGTTACATTCCCCTTGCCGATGCTTCCGAGATGGATCCAGCGGCTCGCGATGTTTTTCCCTTCCACCTATCTCGTCAGCGCCTTTCAAGGCGTCATGGCGCAGGCAGAATCGCTCCTGGACCACTGGCCGGAGATGCTGGTCCTGGTGACCTCGGGGGTCTTCGGCTTGCTCTTCGCTCTGAAACTCTTCCGCTGGGAAAAGGAGGAGAGGATATCCACCAAGGCCAAACTATGGTCCGCCGTTTTTGTGCTGCCTTTCCTGGTTATGGGCATGTGGATGAACACGCGCGCCAACCCCACGGCCATTTGGGCCCGCTCTTATAATGTGATGGGGCAAGCCAGCGCTGCCTCGATGAATCCCGAGGCGGAAAAGCCAAACCTGATTGAAAACTTCGACGGCATTCAGGCTTCCGAAGACCTTTTGAGCCGCTGGCAAATCTCCACAGATTCTGACGTGTCGGGCCATTCCATGGCAGAGACTTCCCTGCTGACACCCGGCGCCGAGGGAACCCCGCACGCTATGCGCCTGAAAGGACATTTAGCGCCCGGACCCAAGGACGCTCAGGGTCATGTCTCGGCCCGGTATGAAGTGAGAGTACCCGTGGGCTCGCGAAACCTGCGCGGCATCGAGTTCGAAGCTCGCGGCGAACCTCGTATCTACCAGGTAGGATTCCAGCCCCCAAAAGCAGCAGTCTCTCCTATCCCCGAGATCAGTTTTGTTCCGGGCGAGGCATGGCAAAACGTGCGGGTGCCTATCGCGTGGTTGGCGGACCCTTCAGGGTACGGGCTGGCGGACGGCCCTTGGATGTTGGAAATCTCAGTGACAGGCCCAGCCGGGGAGTTCGCCTTGGACCTCGATGAAATCCGATTTTACTAGCCCCGGAATGGGCTCATTTCCATAAGCAGTTGATAGTCGTCCCGCCCCAGCGTGACAGATCACAATCAGATCACCCGTGTATTCCCGCGAGGATGGCGGGTAGTGGGTCAGTTTGGCCAATTTCAGTACGGGCGTTTTTCATTCCCAATCCGGCGAAGTCCCGACTCAGCATAGTCTCCGAGTGCGCCGTGTTTCGGGAGCAATCGGCTATCTATCAAAACAAGCAGTCAGATCTGTAGCCTTGTCCCGTCTTAATATCTGTCTTCAAAGGCTATGGTTGGATTACACATGAGCCTGCCGCACCCTGGGAAGGATGCGGCAGGCGTGATTATGTGCGAGCTACATTACAGTGAGGGTGACCGTGCCCGTTGCCGTGGTCGAGCCTGAAGTGCCAGTTACGGTCACGATGTAGGTTCCCGCCGTAGTGGCGGGGGGGCAAACACGAGTAAGGCTTCCACCGCCACACGCCAGCATACCGCAGGCGAGAGTGACGAGGAGAGCCAGCATGGCGAGCGTCCTCCGCCAACTGCGCCGCTGCCCCGGGATGCCAAAGAGCAGGAGGCAGGCCAGAGCCGCGGCGCCTGCGGGGTACCAGGGAACTCTGAGGCCAATGAGATTACCTGGAGCGCAGTTGCTGGGCGTGGTGCCGATGGTGAGAGTGGCCGTCCCAGCGGTGGCGCCGGTAATGCTCACCGGGCTGGTCCCTCCGAAGCCCAGGGTGGGTAGGCTCTGTGCGCCGCCCGGGCTGGAGGTGATGGCGGCCGTCAGCGCTACGCTGCCCGTGAAGCCTCCAGCCGGTGTCACGGTAATCGTGGATATCGCGACTGGGCCGGGGGTGACCGTGACCGCTGTACCGGTGATGGTGAAGGTGGGACTTCCAGCAGTAACTGTGACCGAGGCGGTGCCGCTGACATCAAGGTAGTTGCCGCCGTCGTAGTAGACCGTCAGGATGTCAACACCCGGGGCCAACGATCCAGCGGGGATCGTGATGGTTGCGCTGCCGCCCGTCAGTGCCGTTGTCGCAGACATGTAGCTGCCGCTGATCAGCCTCACCGTCCCGGTGGGTGTCGGGCTGCCGCTTCCGGCGCTGACGGTAATCGTTACCGCCAGAGCCTGCGCCGTGGTGATGCTCGATGAAGAGGGCGCTACCAATACCACTGCACCCACAATGGCCACGGCGCTGCCGGCGATGCTGACCGGAGCGTAGTTGCTATCGCCGGAGTAGCTGACGTACAGGATATTAAAACCCATGGTCAGCGTTCCGGGGGGAATGCTGATCGCCGCGCTGCCGCCCGACAGCGCGATTGCCCCGGAGCTGTAACTACCGGTGGTGAGTGTCACCGTGCCGGTCGGCGTCGGATTGCCGGTTCCACCCGTGGCGACCATCGCCAGCGGAAGAGCCTGCGACTGAGATTGCGCCCAGGTGAGGGTCGACGAGGATGGCGTCACCAATATTTCGGCCGCGACCACGGTCACCGATCCCAGTCCCGAAGCAAAGTTGTAAGTAGAGGAGCTTGCCGCGTCTGGTACATACTTGGCTATCAGCCCATCCCCTCCGTACCCGGGAGGCTCGGCAAGCAACGATCCAGCAGGAATATCGATCGTCGCGCTGCCGCCGCTGAGAGTTGTGGCCGCAGAGACGTAGGTGCCGCTGGCCAGCGTCACCGTGCCGGTCGGCGTCGGATTGCCGCTCCCACCGCTAACGGAAACCGTCACCGTCAACGGCCGCGCCGAGGTGATGGTCGATGAGGCCGGCGTCACCGTCACCGTCGGCGTGGTGGCGGTTGAGGTCGCGCTCATATCCAGCTTGGTGACAAATGCGTTTCCGGACCCGGATTTGACCGTCGCCTGGAATGCCCCCGCGGTCACCGGAAAATCGTACGATACGGCCGATCCCGTCACGTACACGTTGCCGGAGCTGTCAAGAGCCAAGGCGCTCGCCTGGTCTCCTTCTCCGAACTCGAGGACTCCGACAAAGTCGCCTGGGTTGATGCCGTTTCCGCCCAGGTAGGTAGCGTAGACCAGGGCGCTACCCGTGGAGTTCAGCTCGGTGATGAATGCGTTGTAACCGCCGATACAGCCGCCCACACAACCAGGTTGATCCTGATTCGTCGTCTGGTAGGCTCCCTGAGTCACCGGAAAATCGGCGGAGGCTGTGCTCCCGGTGACATAGACATTGCCGGGGCTGTCGATGGCCAGCCCTCTCGCCTGGTCTCCGCCCACCATCACGAGGGTGGGCGTGAGGTTTATGGCGCCTCCGCTCCCACCCAGGTACGTGGAGTAGACCAGCGCCGTGCCGGCGGAATTCAGCTTGGCGACGAAGGCATTGATGCCCTGGTTCGCCGCAGCGTGATTCGCTGTTTGGAAGGCCCCGGTCGTCACCGGAAAGTCGGTGGAGCCTGTCTGGCCGCACACGAACACGTTGCCGGCGGAGTCCACGACAATCGCATTGCCTCTATCAGCGCCGCCTTTGCCGCTACCGCCGAGATACGTGGAAAAGACCAGCGCCGTGCCGGTTGGATTTAGCTCAGTGACAAACGCGTTGCTGCTTTCGTTCGCCGCGGCCTGGTTCGTGGTCTGGAAGGCGCCCGGCGCTACTGGAAAGTCGGTGGAGAATGTCGCACCGGACACATACGCATCGCCGGAGGCATCCACGGCAATCGCATTGCCCACGTCGCCGCCGGCGAAAAATTTGAGTTGGCCGCTCCCGCCCAGATAGGTGGAGTAGACCAGCCCTGTACCGGCCGGATTCAGCTTGGTGACGAATGCGTTCCAAAGGTTGGGCGCCGCGGCGTGGTTCGTTGTCTGGAAGGCCCCCGCCGTCACCGGAAAGTCGGTAGAGTACGTCTGGCCGGTCACGTACGCGTTGCCAGCGGTATCCGCAGCGATAGCATTGCCTACATCGCCGGGGAAAGTGGGGTAAATCGTATTGCCGCTCCCGCCCAGATACGTCGAGTAGACTAGTGCTGTGCCGGTTGGGTTCAGCTTAGTGATGAATGCGTTGCTGCTTTGGTTCGCAGCGGCATGGTTCGTTGTTTGAAAGGCCCCCGGCGTCACCGGAAAGTCAGTGGAGTACGTCTGGCCAGTCACATACACGTTGCCGGCGGTATCCACAGCAATCGCATTGGGCGTACCCCCGCCGGAAGAAGTGCCGCTGCCGCCCAGGTAAGTGGAGTACACCAGCGCTGTTCCGGTTGGGTTCAGCTTTGTGACGAACGCGCCGGTGCTTATTGTCTGGAAGGCCCCCGGGGTCACTGGAAAGTCGGTTGAGGACGTCTGGCCAGCCACATACGCATTGCCAGCAGTATCCACGGTGATAGCGTTGCCTGTATCGTAGCCGCTGCCGCCCAGAAAGGTCGAATAAGCCAGCACCGGATCAATCACCAGCGCCTTGGCGTGGTTGTAGCTCCCCAGCCGGAATCCCACGGTATGCTTCGCCAGCAGCGCGAAATCTCCCTCAACCGTATGGCGATGCCCGTCCACAATCTGGTAAACCAACGGCTTGTGGAAGGCCAGCCCCCCGTTCGCAGCCGTCACCACCAGATCCCCATCCGCCGCCAGATGCAGTTCCCTCGCCCCGGCAAACCGCAGCCGAATGGGCTTCGGGTCGACACCGGGGGCGACCACGAAGTCGCACTCGAGCTGCCGCTGGTTGCCGTAGTAGAGCAGATCAATACCGGGATAGATGCCTGTGTAGCGCACTTTGGCGTAAGTGGGAACGCTCGTGTGCCACTGGGCCGGATCGTTGCCGATAAAGTAGTTGGCCGTCCCTGGCAACTGCTCCTCGCCCATCGCCTCCGTCTTGCCGCTCGCTCCCGTCAGTTGCATCCGCACCACATCGGACGGTGCGGATCTCTGAATGGGGCGCAGTTTACGTTGCAAGCCGGGCCGGGCTGCGCCGTAAACAGTCTTGCGCAGCGACAACACCGCTTCGTTTCCGGTCAGATACAGTCCATAACCGCTGCCCCGCGAAAGAAACTTCACGCTCTTGTCCGCCTGCCCTGTGTTGGCCTCAAAGCTTAGCGGAAGCTTTCCGTAGTCTTCGACAATCTGCGCTTTTTGTGCAGGCGAGGTCTTTTGAGATGGGGATGCTGGGCCAGCCGAGGCAGCAGTTAACGACGTTGTCGCAATGAGTCCCGTTACAAACAGGGCCCGTAGATATGAAGCTTGCGCGTCTGCAAGCATAAAGGCCCCCTGTAGTTGACGTGGTTAACTTGGAGGAACTTGTCCCCCCTGAAGATGATGCGGTTAACTTGGAGGAAGTTGTCCCCCCTGAAGTTGATGCGGCTAACTTGGAGAGTAGCAACCGCAAGTCCCTTCCTATGCCCGTTAATATATGCCTACGCAGCCCACCCTGGGTCTTAATGTATGTAATTTTCCCATTCTTTCGTGGAGTTGAACCAGTACCGTATCGCCGGCCACTCAGAAGTTACTCTCCAGTTGGTCGCGGAGGGATCATTTCGCTCGTCTCACTTCAACTCGCGGCCGGATAGATAGCTCCGGCGGTGCAAATGGTTCAGCCCGTAAAGATGGCTTACCGGAAACTGACCCACTACAAGAAAACCCAAACTGTACCGCTACTGGATGGCGTCTAATCCACACCCCTGCACAAGATTCAAGCATCGCTAGACCTGTCCCGGCCATTTCGAGATGCCCTTGCCCCGTCAAACCGGGTCGCACCGTGTTTTATCGGGCGATTGCATCGCTCGGAGAACCAGCATAATATCTCCGCGCCCACAGATGTAGGTTTGAGACTTCTCGACGTATTTTGCGTGGCGGAGTGCCGGAGAGCTCAGTATGAACATTATTAGCATCGGTGAAGTATTATGGGATGTATTCGGGGACACAGAACACCTGGGTGGAGCTGCTTTCAATTTTGGCGCGCACGCCAAAATATTGGGGCACTCGGTATCCTTGATCAGCGCTGTAGGCGAAGACCCAAGGGGTCGACGCATCCTGGAAAGGATGGACGCTATGGGCCTCCCTACGCGTTATGTCCGCCAGGAGAAGGATCACCCCACCGGGATAGTCACCGTCAGCCTCGACACCTCAGGCCGGCCGCATTTCATCATCCACCGGCCCGCTGCCTACGACTTCCCCGCTCTTTCCGATGGGGACCTCGGAGAACTTTCATCTCCCCGCCCTGACTGGATTTACTTCGGAACGCTGTTTCAGATGAGCCCCAAAGCAAAGGCGGTGACCTTGAAGGTGATTGACGCCAACCCGGAAGCCCGCCGCTTCTACGATGTGAACCTGCGCGAGAATTGTTATGAGGCCTCGCTGGTCAATGAATTGATGTCCCTCGCCACCGCCGTGAAGCTCAATGACCAGGAAGTCGATATGATTCAGTCCATGTTTGGCTGGTCATATCGTTCGCTGCAGGATTTTTGCCAAGGCGCAGCACGTAAATTTGGATGGGAGGCGGTCTGCGTCACGCGGGGAGAAGCAGGGTGCGTGCTGTTGGTGGGTGACAATTGCGTCGCAGCGGAAGGATTCGAGGTTCGCGTCGCGGATACGGTAGGAGCCGGCGACGCCTTCGCCGCCGCCTTCGTCCACGGCATGGGATGGGGATGGCCTGCCCAGGAAGTGGCTGATTTCGCAAACCGAGTTGGGGCCTTGGTCGCCAGCCGTCCCGGAGGCACTCCCTCCTGGACTGTCGAAGAAGCAGACGCGCTCAGAACCCGGTAGGTGGTAGGGCGGTATGTGGTATGGGGTATATGGTAGGTGGGGGATGCTCTTCCCCACATACGACCTACCACCTACCACGTACCGGCCGATCACTCCTCCAGCGTTGACAGGTCTCCCGTGGGCAAGCCCAGTTCCCAGGCCTTCAGAACGCGCCGCATAATCTTCCCGCTGCGCGTTTTGGGAAGCTTTTGTTTGAACTCGATCTCACGGGGCGCCGCATGTGACGCCAGCTTCTGGCGGACGAATTTCTGGATCTCGTTCTTCAATTCGTCGCTGGGCTGGTATCCTTCGCGGAGCGAAATAAACGCTTTAATGATGTGACCGCGCAAAGCGTCCGGCTTTCCGATCACTCCGGCCTCGGCTACCGCTGGGTGTTCCACGAGGCAACTCTCCACCTCGAATGGTCCCACATTCTCACCCGCCGTGATGATGAGGTCATCCACACGGCCCTGGAACCAGAAATACCCATCCGAGTCGCGGTAGGCGCTATCGCCGGTGACGTACCACCCCGGAATGCGAAAATAGGCCCGGTACCGTGCCGGCTGTTTCCAGATCGTCGGCATCATACCGGGCCAGCCCGGCTTGATCACCAGATTCCCCAAAGTATTGGGCGGCAACTCCTTACCATCGTCATCCACGATGCTCGCCGTGACGCCCGGAACGGGCCTTCCCATCGAACCGGGGCGGATGGTCATGGAGGGATAGTTTGAAATGAGGATATGACCGGTTTCGGTCATCCACCAGTTATCGTGGATCCTTCGCCCGTAAGTTTTCCAGCCCCACCATACGACTTCCGGATTCAGGGGTTCTCCCACGCTCAGGACGTGCCTGAGGGAAGAGAGATCGTACTGCTTCGCCGCCTCCTCGCCGGCTGCCATCAACATTCGGAACGCCGTTGGAGCGCTATACCAGATGTTCACCCGGAACCGTTCGATCGTGCGGTACCACTCCGCGGGGTTAAAGCGGCCGCCGCGAATCAGGTTGGTCGCTCCATTCAACCAAGCCGCGAAAATTCCGTAAGAGGTGCCCGTTACCCAGCCGGGGTCTGCCGTACACCAATAAACATCGTCTTCCTGAATGTCGAGGACCCACCTGCCGGTCATCAAATGGCCGAGCATGGCACGCTGCGCGTGGAGCACACCCTTGGGCTTGCCGGTAGAGCCCGAGGTGTAGTGGATGATGAGCGGATCGTCCAGCGTCAGCCACTCGATTTCGGTCTTGTCCTCCGCCCCTTCCACTAACGCTTCGAAACTATAATGTCCTTGGGGCAATCCATCGGAACCCGCGCCGACCAGGATCACGTGCTTGAGTGCCGGCAGTTCCCATTGCGGGACTCGGTCCAGCAGCGCGGGAGAGGTCACCAGGGCCACGGATTCGGCGTTCGCCATGCGATCGCGGACCGCATCTTCCATAAAAGCTTCGAAAAGCGGGCTTGGGATGGCCCCAATCTTCAAGATGCCAAGAATGGCGATATAAAGCTCCGGCCGACGCCCCAGGAACACAAAGACGCGGTCCCCTTTTACAACTCCGAGCTTCCTCAGGACGTTGGCAAAGCGATTCGACTGAAGCGAGAGGTCCTCGAATGTGAGCCTCGCCGTATATTCGCGGTCGGTATAAATCAGAGCGAGCTTATTCCGCCGGCCTCGGGTCAGGTGCCTGTCGATGGCCTCATGCGCCATGTTCACCTTACCGGTGTGGCTCCAATCAAACTCCTTATGAGCATCCTCCCACCTGAAGCTCTGGTAAGCGGCCTCATAATCCTGCAAGTGATGCTTCCCAGGAGCATCCGTCGGATCCAATACGTCGTTCACATTCACCGGCATCTTCGTAGCCATGATCGCGACCTCGTTCCCAATTCGAGTCAGACACCCCCCGCAAAGCAGGTGACTTGATGAGGGGGACCGCCTTAAAGGCGGTCACCCCTCGCTTCGCTTCCGTCCAGGTCGGCGCCGGAACCCCGAAGGGGTTGTCGCCGCAGCGACAGTAGCCGTGGGCAAGGGCACGGTTTTGGTGCCCGCCGCCCACGGGCCGCGTCGCCATGAATTCTGCCGACCCCGCAGGTCGAACAGTCCGGCCCTTACAGGGCCGAGCGAGATGTCGACGCGCCGTTACCGTGGGTTTCATCCCGCAGGGCGGCACTACTCATGTAGTCCCGATTAATCGGGACGCGAAACGGTCAAACCTCTTCCGGCCGCACGGGTGGAGCCCGTGCATACCTCAGTTCCAGTCGACTCGCTCAGCCCCGATAGGCTTCATCTAACAGTTCTACAACATGGAGCACCCGCCGTTCGCCTCCAGCGCGCGAAACACCAGCACGCAACTGGAGCAGGCAGCCGGGATTCGCCGTCAGGATAAGCTCGGCTTTCGTCTCCTCAATCCGCCGCATTTTATTCTGGAGAAGTTTTTCCGCCAAGTCGTTGTGAACCACGTTGTAAATCCCGGCGCTTCCACAACAGATCTCCGATTCCTTTAATTCGATAAGCTCCAGCCCCGGTACTGCCGCCAGCAACTTCCTCGGCGCCGACCGAATTCTCTGCGCATGACCCAAGTGGCAGGAGTCCTGATAAGTCGCGCGCACTCTAGTTACCGCGAATTCTTTATTAAAGTCAATGCCTGCCAGGAATTCCGTCACATCTCGAAGCTTCCCGGAAAAGGCCTGTGCCGGCTCAAAATAGTCTCGGTCGTCTTCTTGAAAGAGAAGCGGATATTCCTTCAAAACCGAGCCACAGCCCGCCGCGTTCGTAATGACCGCGTCAAACCCGTCGGCCAGGAAGGCGCGGATGTTCCGTTTGGCGAGCTCGCGCGCCAAGTCGCGAATACCGGCGTGGACGTGCAGCGCGCCGCAGCATCCCTGCTCAGCGGGAATGACCACCTCACATCCATTCTTGGCGAGCACGCGCAGCGTCGCATCATTGAGCCGCGCAAATGATAGATTGGCGATACACCCGGCAAAGAACGCCACCCTGTAGCGGCGAGTCCCCACGGCAGGAACCACGGTGCCCAGGCGCTCTGTAAAGAACGGTTTTTCCATCCGTGGCGCGAGTCCTGCTACGCGGTCCAAGCTCCACGGCAAGAGCTTCAGGAGGCGAGACGCAAGGACCAGCCTCTCCAAGCCGGACCTTTGATAGAAACGCAGAATCTTCCCCGCCATTTCCAGCCTTTGGCGGTAAGGAAGGAGTTCGTAGAAGAAGAGCTTCCTCAAAAGGGCGGTAAGAGGGGGCCGCTTGTAATACTTCTCGATTTGCCCTCGCGCCACCTCCACCAGCTTTCCGTACTCGACGCCCGATGGGCACGCGGTTTCGCAAGCGCGACAATCCAGGCAGAGGTCAATGTGCCGCACGAAGCTCTCACCCAGAGGCAACCGGCCCCGTTCCACCTGAATCATTTGATAGATGCGGCCGCGGGGCGAATCCATTTCCAAGCCAAGTTCGCGATAAGTGGGGCAGGCATTCAGACAAAGGCCGCAACGAACGCACCGGGAGTAGTCCGCCCAACGGGGGGCTTCACCTGGGCCGTACCCGCTATCCTTCCCCTCGACTTTTGTCCGCGTATCCGTCGTGCTCCTTTGGCTGTCAGCTATCAGCTATCAGCTCTCAGCCAATGAATTGCCTGTTCCCTTCTGCTTTCTGCCTGCTGAAAGCTGACCCGCCGCGGCGGGATAGCTGATGGCTGCTTTCCGCCTAAATCCCTCCCACAAACCTGCCGGGCGAAAGGACACCCTTTGGATCCCACGCCGCCTTCAGTCTTCGCATGGCTTCCAGGTGGTTGCCACTCGGCCCCCACACGTCTCGTTCCGCATTGAAGCCGTTTGGATATTGCTCCACCACCAGCGCTCCGCCCAGGCTTGCAGCAGATTTGCGAGCATTCGTCACCAGGCGGTCAGCGGCGGCGCCGAGCTTCACACCCCATAAGCCCAGATGCACGATGCCAACGCCCACCTGTGCAAAGCTGGCCATCTTCACCTCTTCACCCTCAGCCACCTGCTGCGCAAAGCTGACAAATTCCTCGGAGCTTGCAATCGGCAGCGTAGCCTTCAGAACCATGACGTCGGGGAAAGAGTCCGCAAACAATTGCTCATAATCTCTTAACCGAAGCCAGCAACTCTCCGCCATCTGCTCATTCAACTGGCGGCTCGGGACGCCCATGGATCGTCCCATTTCGGCGAGATCCCTGGCGTGCCTCTCCAGGATTCTCGGCGAGCCACCAACTTCTATCCAGAGTTCCAGTCCTTGTGCATCTCCTGCGGGTGGCCCGTTCTGGAGAAGGCTCGAGGCCTCCGTATTAAAGAGGACCATGCACAGGGGTCCCAGAGGCGAGTTCAGGATTCGCCTGCGCAAGTCTCGCGCCAGACCGAGTGTCCCCGGTTCGAGCACCAGGGTGGCGCGCCTAGCCAGCCGCGGAAACAGTTTGAAGCTGGCTTCCACTATCACTCCCAACGTCCCGTAAGAACCCACGAGGAGCTTGCAAAGATCGTATCCCGCTACGTTCTTCACCACACGGCCGCCGCTCTTGACCAACTTCCCTTCTGTCGTGGCAACTTTTATTCCGAGCACCATGTCACGTGGTGAGCCAAAACGAAGGCGTAACGGCCCCGCCGAGTTCGTTGCCAGGATGCCCCCTATGCTTGCCCTTGCCCCACCGAGCGGGTCCAAGGGGAGCCAAAGCCCCTCGCCACCCAGAAAGTCCTGGAAGTCCCCCAGCTTCATCCCCGCTTCGACGCTGGTGGTCAGGTCCGCCGGTTCATAATGCCAGACATGGTTCAATTCTTTGAGTGACAAGGCAAGGTCATAGCGGCGGGGCGGGCTGCCTAGGGGGAGTTTGGTGCCGTTGCCGCGAGGGATCACAGCGAGGTCACGGTCGGCGGCGAACTTCAAGACCGCGGCAACACTCTCCGCTGTAGGTGGGTCCACAATGTACTGGGGAACCCTCCCTCCTACCGCTATCGCCGCGCAGGCTGTGGGTTCTGAAACAACATGCGATTCACCCACGATCGCTGCGAGGGCCAGATGGACGGAGTCGTGAGCCGTGGTCACAGAACGCCTCCTGCGCCCGCCTCGATACGCAATTCGCCGCACATCTTGCCTGCAGGAAAGACCTTCCCAGGGTTGAAGAGCCCCTCGGGGTTAAATACCCCTTTGATCTTCCGCATCATGTCCAGGTCATCCGCCGTGAAGAGGAGGGGCATCAAGTTGATCTTCTCAATGCCCACACCATGTTCGCCGGTGATCGAACCGCCCATTTCAATACACTTGGCAAGGATTTCCTGGGCGGCCTCACGAACCCGTCTGGATTCATCCGCATCGCGAGGGTCGAACAGGATGATCGGATGAAGGTTCCCGTCACCCGCATGAAATATATTGCCAATCTTCACTCTGTACTTAGTCCCGACCTGCCCAATAAACTCCAGCATTTCGGGCAGCCGTGTACGGGGAATCACTCCATCCTGCACATAGTAGCTTGGGCTGATTCGTCCCAGAGCTCCGAAGGCGTTCTTTCTTCCCTTCCACAAAAGATCGCGTTCTTCTGCCGATTTTGCCCGGCGAACTTGCCGCGCCATTTTCTCCTGGCACACCGACTCGATTTGCAGCGCGTTTTCTTCAACGGCTTCTCTGAGCCCTTCAACCTCAATCAAGAGAACTGCGGCGGAATCCATCGGATAGCCTGCGTGCGTAGCTTCCTCGATGGCGCGCAGTGTGAAACCGTCGATCATTTCCAGGGCGGCGGGCGTGATGCCGCGTGCGGTAATTGCCGCCACCGTACGCGTGGCGTCGACCACGCGGTCATAAACCGCCAGCAGTGTTGCCACGGTCTCCGCCTTACGCATCAACCGAACAGTTATCTCCGTCACGATCCCGAGAGTCCCCTCGGACCCGACGAACAAACCCGTAAGGTCGTAACCAGGAGGGTCCCAAAACTTGCCGCCGGTATGAATCACTTCTCCAGTCGGTAATACCACTTCCAGTCCTAGGACGTGATTGGTCGTCACACCGTACAAAAGAGTATGAGGCCCCCCTGCGTTCTCAGCGACGTTTCCACCCAGGGTGCAGGCCTTCTGGCTGGAAGGGTCCGGCGCGAAGTAATAGCCGTCATCCGAGACAGCCAGGGAAAGATCGAGATTGACTACGCCGGGTTGTACTCTGGCACGCTGGTTCTCGATGTCGATTTCAAGGATGTCCTTCATCCTCGAGAAGACAATGAGGATCCCACCCTGCCAAGGAAGCGAGCCTCCACTCAAGCCTGTTCCCGCACCACGGGGAACGACCCAGAGCTTCCGACTTGCTGCAAACTTCACCACTTGGACTACATGTTCCGTGCTTCGTGGAAAAACGACGACATCGGGTGGACGAAGCGAAGAAAGACCATCGTACTCGTAAAGCATGAGGTCCTCGGGTCGCCACAGAACAGCGTCCCGGCCCAAGATACTCACGAGTTCGCGAACCAAAGCGGTGGGTTTCATGAAGTACCACACGGCAGGCCTGCGCTGATTGCACGAGCGCAGGGGAGGGGAATATCGATTCGCTCTGCCACCAACTCCCTGTTGCCCCAGCAAGCTGAGTATATCCACGTTCCTGCGGACCGTCAACGCGCCTGGCCACCGGGCTGCATGACATATCTGTGAAAGCCCTGGAGTCAGGAGCAAGTTCTTTTGTACAGCCCGTCGTGGCGGGCGACAGACCGTAGGCCAGGGCGTAAGAAGGTGGGAGATAATCCCGAGGCGTCCAGTGTCAAATCTCGCCTACTATTGAATAATCGGTAGAAACATATTACGAGGTTCTACTATTTCACAGGCTCTAACGCCATAGGCCTATGCCGCAAAGCGGGATTGGTCGTCCGGGGCTTGCCCCTGACGCATCCCCCAGGTTTGGAAACAACAGCGAGATTAGGAATCGTTGCAAACTGTCGCTTTCTTGTCGCACAGCCCGGTCACCGCGTAAGGGCGTGCGGCATGGGCGCCCTCTCCAGGCGAGCACCCGCCGCGGCGGGCCCGACACAAGATTCGAGCGCACTCCACCTATCCCTGCCGTTTGGCGAGGCCAACTCCTCGTCAAACTGACCCACGCCCGAGTCGCAGAAACTGACTCCGAGTCAGGTTCAGGTTCCGGAGCGGTTGTATACGACTGGACACAAATCATTGAATGACTGAACCCTTTCGGGTAATCAACTGTTCGATCTTGGGACGCGAAATCTCAAAACCGGACAGTCTGCGCTGCTTCGTTTTTGTGGTCCAGCGTCGAAAACGTGTGGATTCAGTTTGTTGGCGCTGGCCTTCAAATGGCACTGGAATTGCCACAAGTATTCCGTGACGCAACAGGCAGTGGGTGGGGCGTGGCTGGTAGAGCCACAGCTCAAGCTTCCGCATGCGATCTACTGTTTGGGAATGCCACACTTGTATGGAACCTCGCGCAAGGCGCATACGTACTAGATGCTGGGTGAGAAAAGCTAACCGAAATGTTCAGCGCGCGTCTAAGAAAAGGAAACCAGCACTGAGCCGGCGGTTTCAGGAGATTAGTGAACGAAAACCGACTCGTCACGCCTAAGGTGGTGAGCGGGCAAGAAAACGTAAGGGGTTAAATGGACTCTCTTCGCTGAAGGTTTGGCGGCCTGGGCGAAGAGAATCCCTCGGAAAGGCTTGAGGCCTTGTGGCCCCCCGCTTCTCATTTAACCCCGTTTGATTGTAAGGGTATTCGCAACTTAAATGCAAGAGGCGGCCGGGCAAAGGCGGAGGCGCGGTCCCGTCAGCCGACGGGCCGCTCGGATTAACGAAGACCAACCAACAACGAAGGAGGATCCAATGGATATCAGAAAGTATCTCGCGACATCAATTCTATCGGTGGCTCTGCTTCTCGCATGCGGCATTCCAGGCCTAGCCAAGAACTCGCGGACTGTGGCCGTTACCCGTGATGCCGTTCTGGCCGGCAAAACTCTTCCGGAAGGTAATTATGTTGTACGGTGGGAAGCTCACAGCCCTCGAGCAGCCGTGGAATTCGCGCAGGGCCACAAAGTTGTTCTCTCCACAGAGGGCAGACTCGAGGACCGTGGCAAGAAGTACAGCTCCACTACGGTGGTCTACGACACCGCCTCGGATGGGAGCATGACCATCAGTGAGATTCGCTTCGCTGGCTCGAGCGAGGTCCTTGTTTTCAATCAATGACACCTCACGCTGAGAGCCGCTGCTGAAGATTTGGAAGCTAATTTGGCGGGCCGCGCCCCCGACCCGCCGACCACTTTTGCCGCGACATGGACGATACATCTTTTTTTTGGCACGCAGCCCACAAGCGGCCTAAGGTGGCAAACCCACGCGGCGCACGAGGTCTTGAAAACGAGGATCCGAGCGAAGAGCGTCCAGCCTTGGCTCCGCCTTGAGGCTCATAAGCATTGAGAAGGAGCGTTCTTCGTAGGCCCTTTCCAGCCACTTGAACGCTTGGTCTGCCTCATCAAGGCCGACGTAAATAATCGCAAAATCGTATGCCGAGACAAATCTCCGCTCCGACAGCTTGTGCAATTCTTTGAGCGCCTTCTGCGCGTATCCTCTTCTCTTAAACACGGCATGGGCATGGCCGAGTGCCCCTACCTTGTCGGGACTGCCTGGGGAAACTGCCAGCGCTTTTTGGAGATGCACGATCGTTTTCTCGTACATTCCCTTTTGCTCATAGGCCCAAGCAAGGAAGTAGTGCGCCGCAGCGAAGTCAGGTTCCATCTGGACCGTCTGCCTGAGCTGTTCGATCGCCTCATCGTACCGGCGCCCCCGGTACAACATCAGCCCTAAGTGGGTTCTGATAATGAGGGACAGGGGATTAAGCTCTTGGGCTCGTCGCATCTCGGCCAGGGCCTCATCCACGCGCCCCAGCATTCCTAAATAGAACCCATGCCAATGACGGGCAGTCGCAAAGTTCGGGTTGAGCTCTATGGCGCGCTGGTAGATATGCTCGGCCCCGGCCCAGTCCCAGTCGAATGAATGCTTGGCGAAAGCCAAGGCGTTGTGGGCTTCGGGAAGCAAATCGTTAAGCTCCAGAGCCCTGATCGCTGCCGCCTTGGCTCTGGGGAAAGCCTGCTTCCCGGGAAAGACACGGAAGTGATCAGCCAAGTCCAAGGCGACAGCTAACCCAGCATATGCCACGGCATACCTGGAGTCTCTTGAGGTCGCCTCCTCAAAGTGCTCAACCGCATTCTTCACCCCTTCGGCGGTTCCTTTGTTCAAGCAGTAGCGACCTTTGAGAAACGCCTCGTGGGCTCCCTGATTCGTGGTCGAAGCCCCAGCCATTGCCGCGCGCTTTGCGGGAAGCAATTCAACCTGCAATGAGCGACCGATGTGGCGGGCAACCTCGCTGTGGATCGCCACTACATTTGCCCGATCGCCCTCAAAGCTATCGGCCCAGAGTTGAGTGCGGTCCTTGACCTGGATGAGTTCTACGGTGATACGCGCTCGGTCGCCCGCGCGGCGCACGCTGCCTTTGAGGACATAGTCCGCCCCCAGCTCTCGCCCGATTTGGTCAATGTCCTTGTCGGTGTTTTTGTATCGAATCGCAGATGCCCGGGCGATGACGCCCAGACGCTGCGGGTGCCAGCGTCCCAACCGCGCAATCATCTCCTCCGTCATCCCGTCGCTGAAGTACTCCTGCCCGGCATGACCTGTCAGGTTCTCGAACGGCAGCACCGCCACAATCGGCTTGCCCGCTCCGGGCTCTGCTTCCAAGGTTGCGATGAAGCGGTAGCCTCGCCGGGGCAGAGTTTCAATGAATTGGGGATGAGCGGCGGAATCGCCTAAGGCCCGGCGGAGCTTCTTGACCGCCGTGGCCAAACTGTGCTCGAAGTCCACAAAAGTGTTGCCGGACCAAAGTCTCTTCCGGAGTTCCTCGCCCGTCACAACTTCGCCGGGCCGCTCGAGCAACACCGACAGCATTTGAAAGGGTTGTTCCTGGAGCCTTATCTTCACTCCGTGCTTGCGCAGCTCACCGGCTTGAAGATCAACTGCGAACGCCGCGAAGCGAACCTCGTGGGGGCGACTCGAAACTTTTTCCATGCGGAAGTTAAACACTCTAGCACGTATCCCAAACGAAGGAAAGCCTCTTGGGAGAGTCGCTCCGCCTATCGAATTCGCCCTTTGTTCTGGGTAGGTTTCGTGTTCATTCAAAGTTCAACAACAATTCACCCACAGTGCATCGACATCGCAACCGGCCTAGAGGAAGATGGCTGCGTAGTAAGAAAGGAGAATCAAATGAAAAAGGAGAATCGAATGAATATGAATATCAGAAAGTTTCTCGGAACATCGGCTCTGTCGGTGGCGCTGCTTGTGGCGGGCGGCATTCCAGGCTTGGCTAAGAGCTCGGGGAGTGTGACCTTTTCTCATGATGTCGTTGTGAACGGGGCAACTCTTCCGGCAGGTGAATACACTGTCCAGTGGGAAACCCACAGCCCTGAGGCGACTGTAGAATTCGTGCAGCACCGCAAAGTTGTCCTCTCCACAGAAGGCAAAGTCGAGGGGCGCAAGGGCTTCTACCGCAGTATGACTCTCAACAGCGAAGGCAGAACCGACGAGCGTACGAACGCCTACGGCGACGTTGCGGTTGTTTACAACACCGCTTCGGACGGGACGATGTCCCTCGTTGAGATTCACTTCGCTTTTTCGAACAAGGCCCTCGTTTTCAATCCAGAACCTCAACTGAAAGCCGCCCGGTGAGAACTTGGAAACTAAACATGGCGGGCCGCTTTCACGGCCCGCCAACTATAGTTGGCAGGGAAAATGCTCTTGCCCACTCCTGCTTTTCCCGTGGGTACCGGGACCTTCCCCATGTAAAATAGTGGGTTTATGGTACCCCTTCCGCTCACCGACCACATCCGTCGGCGGAGCTTCTGGTTTGTTACTCTCGCCATCATCATCGCGAATGTATGGGTCTTCTTCTTTGAACTTGCGCACGGCCCAAATATTAACCGACTGGTTTTTGTCTTCGGAATCGTCCCGGCGCGATATGTCACACGCTATGGGTTCGCAAACCTGACAGTCGCAGGGTTTCTCATCCCCGTCTTCGCTTCCATGTTCCTGCACGGAGGATGGTTGCACCTCCTGGGAAACATGCTCTTCCTCTTCGTGTTCGGGCGGAGTGTGGAAGACCGCTTTGGGCATTTCAAGTTTCTGTGTCTCTACTTACTTTCAGGTTTGGCGGGGGCAATTCTTCACGTCGTCCTCAACGCGGGGTCCCGCATGCCGACCATCGGAGCGAGCGGAGCTATCGCAGGAGTGCTTGGCGCCTACTTTGTCAGCTTTCCACGAGCCCGCATTACGACTCTAATCCCCTTGATCTTCTTTTTTTGGACGGTCGAGCTGCCCGCCATCCTGGTGCTTGGCTACTGGTTCCTGATCCAGTTCGTTACGGGCTACCAGATGCTGGCGATTCAGTCCGCCACGGGTGGCGGGGTGGCTTGGTGGGCCCACGTCGGAGGATTCGTGATGGGGATGATCCTTGCGATGGCATTCCGGCCCGCCAAAAGAGGCCCGGTGGTCGAAATCCTGCCTTGAGTTAGTCCAAGAAGAGAAGGAGTCAGGGAATAGGGAATAGGGAATAGGAAATAGGGAATAGGGAGCAGGCAGAGGGCAGTAGGCGGTAGACAGTAGGCAGTAGCCAGTCATCGTGCCGCAGTGGGGCGGGCCTCTCTCGACCCAGGGGTCCTTCCTAGCTGTACTCCGACCGCTTCCCTTCTCTCTCCTGACTCCTGCCTCCTGCCTATTCCCTGTTCCCTATTCCCTATTCCCTATTCCCTGCTTTCCTCCCTACGTTCGCGCTCGGCCAAGTACACGCCCAACAGAATTAGTCCGCCGCCGGCGACGACCCTCAGTGTGATCCTCTCCCCAAGCAGCCATGTCCCCAGAAGCGCCGCCACAACCGGCTGGAGGTACGCGAAGGCTGCCACGCGTGACGCGGAAAGTTCGGTAAGAGCGAACGCGTAGAAAAGGTAGGCCACTACAGTACCCAGGACGACCATGAATGCCAAGCTCCCCCAGGCGGCGAGGGTCACGTTGGCCCAGCGGATATTGAGAACTGAGCGAGCGGCAAACGGGATCATCAGCAGGGAACCGATCGCGAACGTCAAGGTGTTAAGGGTAAGCGCGTCGTACCGATTGGCTATTTCCTTAACCTGAATCGTGTAGTAAGCGAATGAGACGCTGCCCGCTAACACAATCAGGTCTCCCTGCCAGTGGGCCGCGCTCCCCTTCTCGGCTCCGCCGAGCGTCAGGATGGCTACTCCCCCGAAGGAAATCAGCATGCCGAGGAACTTGGGCAGGGTTAATGGCTCCAACCGCATCAGGCAAGAAAGCGCCAGCACCATGACTGGACCCAGCGCCACGATGAGCCCGGTGTGCGCCACGGAGGTCCAAGCCAAGCCGTTAATGAAGCAAATCTGGTTGAGTGTCATCCCATTGATTGCGACAACTGTGAGGGCAAGCCATTGACGCCCGCTCAAACGCAACTCAGGCCGTCCCCGCCATGCCAGGAACAGCGCCCCAAAAAGGATGGCAGCACCCGCCAGGCGCAACTGCGCCAACCCCATTCCCCCAAAACCGTTCACAGCCTCTTTTCCTGCCACGATATTGGAGGCCCAAAACACTGTCCCCCAGAGCAGGAGAATATGCATCAAGGCGTGGCTGTGGCCATGGGCCTTTGCGGGAGCGTGTTGAACTTCTTTGGCCAGCATGCTACCCAAACAGTTCTTTTCTTACTGTCACTTTTTCGATTCGGTCGAGGTTGGGCTCATATCCCAGCCCGGGCGCCTGGGGAACGTGAATGGTTCCTTGCTCGGTCACGGTTACCTCCGGGTCGATGATATCCTCCGCCCAGTATCGCTTGCTGGCAGAAACGTCTCCCGGAAGGGTGAATCCGGGCAGCGAGGACATGGCAATATTGTGAGCCCGCCCGATTCCTGACTCCAGCATCCCGCCGCACCAAACCGGAATGTTTTTTGCCCGGCACACATCATGAACTTGTTTGGCCGACGTTAAGCCCCCCACGCGGCCGAGCTTCACGTTAATGATCTTGCAAGCGCCGATTTCGATAGCCTTCCGCGCGTCGTCAGCGCTGTGGATCGACTCATCCAGGCAAATCGGCGTGGAGATTTCCCTTTGCAGCTTGGCGTGATCAAGGATGTCGTCCCAGCCCAGCGGCTGCTCAACCATCATCAAATAGAACCGATCGAATTGCTTCAGGTGCGCCAGGTTGGCGAGCGTGTAAGCGGAATTCGCATCGGCCATCAGGGCGATTCGAGGGAACTCTGTGCGGATGCGGTCCAGAACATTGATATCCCAACCCGGCTTAACCTTCACCTTGATCCGCTGATACCCTGCTGAAACTTCACGGGCGATTTTTTCCAGCAGTTCCTCGACGCTGTTCTGAATCCCGATGGATACCCCGCACGGAATCTCTTCCAGCGTCCCGCCAATCGTTTTCGCCAGAGGAATGCTTCTCTGTTGCGCCTCGATCACCCAAAGTGCGTTCTCCAAAGCCGCTTTGGCCATGTTGTGACCACGGATGGGACGGAACCGTCCGGCAACTTCAGAAGGCGATGTCCACTGCTTGCCTAATACCCAAGGAATGAGGAAATCGCGCAAGACATGCCAGGCAGTTTCGGGAGTTTCGTGACTGTAGAACGGCTCTTCTCCGGCGGTGACTTCGCCCCATCCAGTGAGGCCATCCGCATCGACCCGCACAAGGACGATTCTGCGCGTCGTAGTTCTGCCGAAACTCGTCTCGAAAAAATGGACGAGTGGCATTTGAATTTCCCGGAGTTCCACACGATTAATCTTCATAAGGGTCCAATAAGTAACGGGCTGATTTCCCCTCGTATTCGAATCCTGTGATCACCAGCTTGTGAGCAAAAGACTCTTGCAGTTGCCGGCGAACCGCCAACTGGCGCTGGCGCGCTTCGCGGGGGTTTGACTGCCTCATTTGATCGATATTAGCTGGAATCTCGACCACCGCCGCCGGCTTCTCTTTGCTGCCGCGTGGCAACTTTCCCGCCATCGCCCGCTTGACCCGTGATGACCTCAGCCGCCATTCCGCAATCAGGCGGTCACTGGCCAACCCCTTTTGGAGCCTGCTCTCCACCTGACCGTAGTAGTCTGGTTGGTAAAAGCGAGCGATGGCGCCCAGGCGAACAATGTTGAGGTACGCATTCTTCGCCCGGAGAGGATCAAAGGTCCACTCGATAAGGTCGATGCCGGCTCGAAGCGCCTCGCGTCTCTGCGCCATCTTCAACGCCCGGCCCAGCCCTCTGTTTTCATGCGCGCGCAAAACCCCGAGGGAGAGCGAGTGGTAATAGCGGTCCGTGCCATGCCAGGCAGGCAACGAAGCTACGAAACCCACCAAGGAGCCTTGGGGCGTGAAAGCTCCCAGCGCCTGCCCTCCTATTCGATTGAGGGTTACGAAGAGCCTTAGAGGGTAGAGTTCGTGTTCCGCGTACCCCCAAATCTCCCGCTGCACCTTGACAAGGGCGGCGAGTTCTTCCAGCTTTTGGCAAGGCCGAATCGTATACTTCAACGGACTTCTTTTGACTTCAACTCGTTCCAAAGCGATTCCATTTCCTCCAGAGAACACTCCCCCAGATTTCTTCCACGCCTCGCGACTTCCTTTTCAAGTGCCTGAAACCTGCGCTTGAATTTCTGATTCGCTCGGCGCAGGCAAGTCTCCGGGTCGGAGCGGAGGAATCGCGCCAAGTTCGCGGCGGCAAAGAGCAGGTCGCCAACCTCTTCCTCAACCCGGGATGCTATGTTGCCTGCATCTCGATTCAGCTCGCGGCGCAATTCCCCAATCTCCTCTTCGACCTTTTCCAGCAGGTCCTCGACTTTTTTCCAATCGAAACCGACTTCGGAGGCCCGCAATCCCAGTTCATAAGCTTCGAGGGTCGCCGGCAGGGCTGGAGCAATCCCATCCAACAGTGATTTTCTATCGTCCTTGCCATGAGCCGCCGACCCTCGTTCCTGCTCTTTTACTTCCAGCCAACTCTTGAGCGCTTCGTCCGCATTACTGGCGTGGACCTCGCCGAAAACGTGAGGATGCCGCCGAATGAGTTTTGCGTGCACGCGCTCGATCACGTTGTCGATGTCGAAGCGTCCTTCCTCGTCCGCCAAACGGGAATAGAACACTACCTGGAAGAGCAGGTCGCCTAACTCATCTTCCAGCCCGTTGAAATCGCGCGCGCTAATCGCGTCAATGACTTCATAGGCCTCTTCGAGCAGCAACCCCTTGAGGGTATCGTAGTCCTGCTCGCGGTCCCAAGGGCAGCCCTCGGGTCCTCGGAGATGCGCCATCAGATCAACAAGCTTAGGGAGTTTTTCGCCGGCCAGAGTCACTCCTATCTCAGGCAGGCGGCGACCCGCACCGCCTGCCATCGCTGAATCCTGCTAATCTATCAAGGCGGCAGGACAAACTGCAACATAAGTTCTGCAACGACCTCACCTTGTCGGTTCATGGAATTGTTGGTAAACTTAAGATTCGGCAGCCAGATGGAAGAATCGGCCAAGGTTTTTGGGCCGCGAAGCTGACAGGGGGAGGCGTTCGATGGCCGGGGAGGAGAGCAGTTCATCTGGATTCAAGGTGGTTGACCGCCGGCCATTTGCCGCCGACGGCTCACGCAAGGAAGAAATCCCTCCTGAGGAAAAACATGTGGAGGCTGCGCCTGAGGGTGATCGCAGCACGTTAAGCGAGCCGCAAAGCGAGCCCCGCGGCCAATACGAGGATGAATCTCCTGGGTTTGAAACGCTGGTTTCTTATCTGAGCACCACGGCAATGTTCCAGCTTGGATTAATCCCCGGGCCGTCAGGAGAGCCCATCTCTGCGGACATGCCCAACGCCCAGCGCACCGTCGACCTGCTGGAAGTTCTGCAGGAAAAGACGAAAGGCAATCTCAGCGCCAGCGAATCCCGATTGCTTCAAGATGTCCTCTACGAACTTCGGATGAGCTTCGTCGAAATGCAGAAGCGCCAGGCCCGCAAGAGCAAATGAGACTGACTTTTTTGGGTACGGGGACTTCCAGCGGGGTTCCGACTCTCGCCTGCCATTGCAGGGTTTGCACATCTCCTGATCCCCGCGATAAGCGTACGCGGCCTTCGATCTTGGTCCGGTTTGACGGGCGGGCGGTGGTGATTGATACGACGCCGGATTTCCGGGCGCAAGCTCTGCGTGAGGGCTTGGACCGCCTGGACGCCGTGCTGTTTACGCACGCCCACGCCGACCACATCCTGGGGCTTGATGACGTGCGTGTCTTTTATTTCCGGCAGAAGAAGCCCATTCCAATTTACGCTAACGCTCAGTGCATGCAAGACATCAAGCGGATTTTTAAGTACATCTTTGACGGCGACTATCCCTACGGTGGGATTGCCCGGCTCGATCCGCGCCTCATTGACGGGCCTTTCGAGGTGGAAGGACTAAAGGTTATTCCCGTCCCATTGATGCATGGCAATCTGCCCATCTTGGGATTCCGTATGAACGATGTGGCCTACCTCACCGATGTGAGCGAGATTCCCGAAACGAGTTATCCTTTGCTGCAAGGTCTGGATGTGTTAGTGCTTGATGCCTTACGACCCCATCCCCACCCCACCCACCTGACCGTGGAACAATCGCTCAACCTGATGGAGCGGTTGAGGGTTCGAAGAGGCTACTGCACGCACATCGCTCACGATTTGGGACACGAGGAAACCAACGCCAAGCTTCCGCCGCACGTGCGACTGGCTTACGACGGGCTGCAACTGGAATTTTAGGTAGCGCAGACCTGCTTTTCAAGGTCTGCGGCTTTTTCCCGGGTTTAAACGAAGAGCCGCAGACCTAAAGAACAGGTCTGCGCTACGACCTTCGACTCTCGACTTTTCGACTGACTATGCGTGTCATTCACAATCTTCACGAATTGCGTCCATCGCCCTCCGGCTGCGTGCTAACCATCGGCAACTTCGATGGGGTCCATCTGGCGCACCGAAAGCTGCTTGAAAGGGTTGTGGAAGTGGCCCGTCCCATGGGGGCGGTAGCTACCGCCATCACCTTCGAGCCTCATCCCATCAAGTTTCTTTCCCCTGCCTACGCTCCAAAACTCCTTACACCCTTTTCCAGGAAAGCCAGGCTCATCGCCACCAGCGGCATCGACCTGCTGGTCGTTCTTCCCTTCACCCGCGAACTGGCTCACCTTTCTCCCCTGGAGTTCGTGCGGAACATTCTGGTCCGGCCATTGCACACGGTGGCCGTGCAGGTGGGACCAAACTTTCGCTTTGGATATCGGCAAGCGGGCGACGTGGAAATACTCGAAGAGCTCGGCCGGCAAGAGGGCTTCAAAGTGGAAGTGGTGCCCCTGCTCGAGGTGCGTGGCCAGACGGTTTCCAGCACGCGCATCCGCGAATTGCTGGTCGAGGGCCGCGTCCATGTTGCCAATCGGCTGCTGGGAAGGCCCTTCTCCGTTTATGGGCCGATTGTCGCAGGCCTGGGGGTGGGACGCAAACACACCGTCCCCACGCTCAATCTCGCTCCCGTCGAGGAACAACTGCCCAAGACCGGTGTGTACGTCACTCGCACCAAAGTCGGTGAGAAGCTCTACGACTCGGTTAGCAACGTCGGCCATAAACCCACGTTTGGTGATCATCAGAAACTGGCCGTCGAGACCTTTCTCCTCAACTTTCGGGGCAGTGACATTCAGGAGCCGGATATGGAAATTGAGTTCTTATACAGGCTGCGGGATGAAATCAAGTTCCAGAACCCCGCCATCCTCAAGGTGCAAATCCAGGAAGATGCCCGCCGCTCCTTGAAGTTTTTCCGGCTCTTCAGGGCCTTTGCACAACCGCAAATCGGCAAGCCCACCCCTGAACGCTTAACCGCTGAGGAAACGTAGCGCGGATTGCTCACCACGCTCTGCCGTTTCGAGTCGGGCGGGCGGAAGGGCGGGGTTTTAACCCCGCCGCAGAGCGGATTCCAAAGGACTGGTCGTCTCGCGCCCCACGCAGTCCCGATATATCGGGACTGCGTGGGGCGCGAGACGGGAGAACAATTAGAAGCGTAGGCAACGGCGGGGTTAAAACCCCGCCCTTCCCTATTCGTGGTGAGGAATCCCGCCTACCGCGGACCTGCCCGTTTGGCCTGCAGCTCTTAAACAGCCGGCATCCCTGAGCACCCGAATCAGAGGGAAATGGTCAGGCGAAAACGCGGAGGATGTCGATTTTGAGCACTACCATTAGGGAGAAAACGATGGATCGTAGGAACGGATTGCCACCCGTACATCCGGGCGAGATTCTCAGGGAAGATATTCTTCCCGAGGTCGGCCTGTCCGTCACGGCCACCGCGAAGGCGCTGGGCGTGTCGCGCCAAATGGTTCATGACATTTTGGCCGAGCGGAAGCCTCTGTCTGCGATCATGTGCCTGAAGGTTTCCCGCCTGCTGGGCAGCACTCCCGAATTCTGGATGCGCCTGCAAGTAGAGTACGACCTGAAGAAGGCGGCCCAAAACAAGAAAGTCATGGAACGCGTCGCGCAGATCGTGCCGGTGCAGCCAGCGGCTCCGCGTGCATTCAGCCCCAACGGGGCGCCCTAGCACAGCCCAGGCCAACGGCCTGGGTCCAGCAAGTTTCCCCCCCTCGCGGTTTTCGAGCCCTGAAGGGGCGTGGTAGACCACCGAACCAGGGTAGGCGACCATCCGGGTCCATTCCCGGACGCTATTTCGCCCCTTCAGGGCTTGCGGCTAAGCGGGAATGCGCTGTCGGACCCAGGCCGTTGGCCTGGGCTGTGGTAGTTCGCCCCTTCGGGGCTCGTTTTCAGGTGTTCCGCAGCTCGGCGGCAGTGAACGAAGCAAGCGCGGCCCTGTTTCTTAGGTCTGCGGTTCGTACGACATGCCCTGCCAAAAGGCCGGTTGCATGACGCGCTGAATGCGCAGCCGGAGATTCAAGCACGTGTCTTCGAGGCACTAAAACGCATTAAGCCCAGCGAGCTGGTTTCGGAGGGCTGCGTCTACGGCGGAGGCCTCCACAAAGTCGAGCCCAAAGAACTCGCCCAAATCCCCGCCCGCGTGGTGCTGGAAAGCATCGACACCCACCTTCGTATCGAACAGCAGGAAAGGTTGTTTGCGTGAAGGGGGAGACGGGGAGTCATCCCGCTTCCAGCGGGATGACTCCACAGCCTTCCGCTCTTGGCTGTTAATAGACATGTTGACGTTTGTCGTGTTTAGAACCGCGGAGTAATGCGCTGCGCGCACAACTCCGCGGTACCTGCTCTCGGGCCCGCAGCTTTTCGCGTTCAAACCCCGGCTGCACGGTCTAGGGGCAAGCGGACCCGGTCAACATCGGACCGGGAGGGCAAACCGAAATGAGGCCTTGCCCCCGGAGGCGAGGTAGTGTATATGGTTACTGGCCGGGGAAGCAATTCGGAGCCCCCGCTGGAAGCGAGGACTGGAGGCCTCACATGTCTAGGAACGCTGCCACCGAGCCCAAACTCCAGCCTGAAAAGCAGTCCGTCCCCGGGACCTCGGCGGACTTGGCGCGGACCATATCGTACTGGTTCTTGGCGATCGTCGGTCTCATCTACGCGTCGGGATTCCTGGTCGTCATGATACACCTGGGCACGTACGGCGTCACCGACGTTGGCGGGGAGTTATGGAAGGCGAGAGACATCCACATCGGAGTTCTGGCGCTCGTCTTTCCCATAACGATAATGGGCACCGTCCTTTACGTGCTTGTCTCGCCAGTAAAGTGTCTTTTCACGTCGCGGGGTCGTGGGGGGCCGGACAGATGGTGGCTCCCCCATGTACGTCGGCTCATTACCGGCGTCATTACCTTGTTGTTGGAGCTGGCGTTCTATTGCTTCGCAATGCTCCACAGACCGGGGAAGGAGCCTTATAACATTCTGTTTTGGATGTTATTTGTCGGTTCCCTCGCCCCATTGATTTGCCTATTATACCTGGACCCGCCAGAGAAGGAACAACAAAAGACGCGGAACGGATTGATTCTCTGCACGGACCCGCCAAAGGGCGAACAACAGAAGACGCTGAACTGGAAACAGCGTCTGGCGTACATTATTCGCCTTGCCGCCGCAGTATGCGTCGTGGGGCTATTCTGTCTGGTAGTCGCAACATACTGGCCCTTGTTCACCAAAATCGCGAAGGACGGGTACCGGGTCAGCCTGTACTTGCTTCTGCTGTTTGTTATCGTTGTTTTCCTGTATTTAGCGTATGAACGTTATGCCCTGGCCCACGAGAGGCGAGTCCTATTCGTCACGTCTGCGCTGGTCGGGCTGATGTATTATCTTGCTCTCGTTGGATTTGCGCACTCCTTCTTTTCTTACATCCCGGCCAGCAGGGGCGGTGGCGACTACACAGTTGCCCCGAGCGTGTGCATCGACCTCAAGAAGGAAGGGAATCTGACTACCGCCGCATTTACGGTAATGGTGGATGTGTTCCCCGAGCTCCTCAAGAAGGAAGGGAATCCGACTACCGCCGCATTGGACGCGTTCATGAAAGACACCTCTCCCAAAGTGCTGATTGACGAAAATTCCACGACACTGTTCGTGGCTGCTGATCATCATGAGAACGAGGACGAGGGCGGGCCCTGTGAATGGAGGGAGAGTTATCTCCACAAGAGGCCAAAGGTCTGGGCCATTGGGCGCGAGAGCATTGCCGCTGTTCGGTACGCGCGGCCTAAATGGGATCCGAACGCGCCCGATCCGTGTCGCCCGCCTAAACGAGACCCGAACGCCCCTGATCCGTGTGCCCCGAAGCCGTCCAAAGCGAGAACCCAATGAGGACACTTGCAGGCGCGGACCTGTTCCATAGGTTTGCGGTTCGCCGCAATTGACAACAAAAGCCGCCGGCCTAAACGACGGGTTTGCGATGCTCGCTCCCCGAACGATCCCCGCGAACTGAGCCGACGTATTGAGCGTGGGGCGCCTTCATGCATCAACGCATCAAAGGCGCCATCTTCAGCGTACCGTGTTGTCAAAATGCTTCTGAAAGGAGGCGGCCCTTGCGAACCTGCCTCGGGCTTGCCTCGTCCCTAGGCCATAGTCCCTCAGCTAACGGATCAACCGGCGCATACATCCAAACCAATGTACGGGCCACCCGCGAGATCAAAGAAGCAGTAGCCGCAGTCAGCGAGGTCGCAATTGCCAAGATGAGGGAGGCAACCAATGAAAGCATATTCATACACCCCATTTCACGGAGAACTCGAATCGCTCAAGGGGCCCGAGTTGACGGCCTTGAAGGAGGTCCCCGAAGGATGGTACGTCGATTACAAGGAGAGTGCGCCTTCAATAAAGGATCTGGCAAAGCACCTCTCTGCCTTCGCCAATCAGTATGGTGGGTGGCTCTTCCTGGGAGTCAAGGAGAAGGAAGATAAGGGTATGACCGCAGGATCATTTCCAGGGGTCCCGAGTAGTTCCATACCCTCGCTCCAGGTAAGTCTTCGGGAAGCCGTCTCCGCCCATCTTAGGCCGTCGCCTTTTTTTGAGACGAGGGTCATATATGGGCCTGTGCCCGAGCTTGGTCTGCCATCCGACCGCGCCGTTATGACCATTGGCGTTCCAGAGGGAGTTGACCCGCCTTACATCCACTCATCTGGAAGAATCTACCGACGTGTCGCTGACCAATCGGATCCCAAGCCTGAGACGGACAGACACGTTTTGGACCTTTTGTGGGGTCGTAGTGCACTGACCCGCCAGCGCTTGGAGGATTTTCTGACAGACCGGCCCGTTCTCTCTAAAGCGGAAACAGACGGGCCTGTTCACGCCTACGTCTACTTTCTTGCGGACCCTCAGTTCGTTGGACACCATTTCCCTCTCACCTACGGCGATTTCGCGAGCGTGATGGAATCTATTGTTCCGCAGTCGATGTCCGATGTCGCCCTGCCTAATACGTTTACGACACCGGAAGGTTTCATAGCGCGTCACGTTGCCGATAATGATCCTCGAAACGAGCTTCTGACATTTCGGTGGTGGATGAACGGAAACGCTCGCGTCAGTATCCCAATCAATGTGCATGATTTCATCGGGTCGAAGCCCCACTTGGATACCCTTCAGTTATCGTTTCTTGAGGCAATCCGCAAGCGTGGGTTTAAAGCTGGAAAGATCGCCGAATTCTCAGTCTTCCTATCAGTTCTTACTGCAATGGGGGGCAAGTACCTTCGCCTCCGCAAAACTCTAGGCATCACTGATTCATTTTTCGGCAAAATCCGACTCTACGATACATGGCGTATCATACCGTTCGTCAACTGGAAATCTTATGTTAAAGAAATTGAAGTCCATGGATTCCCGGTTGTGCAAGACGAAACGTTAACTTGTCCGCCGGGACTCGCGAGCAATACCCTTGTTGAAATGAACGAAACAGAATTTCAAGATAACTCAGCAAGAGCGTTCCTGACGGTTCTTCCTTTGGCAGGTGCAGCATTGCAGGGCGTAGGAATCAATTTTGGCAGTATTGCGGGGGGGTTCAATCAAGAATTCATCGGTGAGTTCAGCAGTGCGTGGGCTGATTCCCTAAAGCAAAAGCCCATTCGATAAAAAGGTTTTGGGGGGCTGGCGCAGAGCAAGTAGCGCGGAGTGGTGTGCGCAACGCACTACTCCGCGGCATTTCGTCCCGCATATTGATTAACCTGCGGACGCTGGTGATGTTTAGAACCGCGGAGTGGTCCGTCAGCCGACGGACGGCTCCTCGCTACCTGCCGGCAGGCGGCGGACCCGCGACTTGCCACGATCTGAGTTGCTTCCCCCTTGGTGGATGAGACCAAACGCCCAAGCCGAGCTTGGCTTAGGGCCAGGGAGCGCGATTCCCTATCGGATGGCGCGGAGGGCGGCTTCGGGTTCGCGGCTGATGATGGTTAACAAGACGCGAGCTGCGCCGGTGGGCTCGCGTTCACCGTTTTCCCATTTACGCAGCGTCGCCGGACTCAGGCCAAAGGTGCGGGCAAAGGCCTGGCGGCTCAGTCCGACTCTCTTGCGGGCGGTTTTGATGTCCGCCGGTTTCACGGCAACGCGGACGACCCGCGCGGCGGCAGACTTATCGCCCCGGCTGTACGCGAGCGCTTCCTCCAGGCCCTGCATGATTCCCTCAAAAGCTCGCTTGCTCATATTTTTGTCCTTTGAAGCTGCTGCTTGATCTCCGCCACAACCTTGGCGAGCGCATTTCGCTCCGCCGTGGTCAGATTGGCCTTCTCGTTCTTGCCAAAGATCTCAAGCAGGTAAATCGGCCTTTCGGCGCTGTAGTGGTAATAGATCACCCGCACACCACCGCTTTTGCCTCTGCCGCTCCTGGCAAATCGAACTTTGCGGATACCTCCCGTCCCTGCCAGAACACCGCCCCGCAAGGGATGAGTTGCCAACAAATCGATAAGCTCATTCCGCTCGTTCTCCGACAGAAGTTTTTCGGCACGCGAAACATAGTGGCGTGTCTCAACGACCGTCTGCATCTTTGAATTGTGCCCCATTGGGGCTAATTCGTCAACGACGGATTGGCGCAAGATGGCGGGTGGCGCAGCAGGTAGCGCCGAGCAATCCCGCTCCGAGCGGGATTCCTTCACGGCTTTTCGTCCTGCATATTGATTAACCTGTGGACGCTTATGATGTACCGAAACAGACTCAATGTCTCTTGACAGGGGGAAAGACATAGGCTAGAATACTACGTTGAAGCTGCGCAGGAGGCCACGGCCTCCTGGGAACGCGAGGCTGAAATGCTACCGCCCGCCCCGACCCACTCCCGAGAATGTGCCAAGCGGGACGAAAGACCCCCAAATTGGCCCGCCGCGCGAAGGACACAAAGTCTGCCATCTGACCGGAAGCAAAAAAGAATTCTTCAAAAATTAACGACCAAAGCGGGAATCTCTATGAAAACAAAGGACCGCTGTGGAAAACTTGGGGCCGAAGCTGGAATGTTATAGAAAACAAAGGTACTTGCGGATTCAAGGCGGGAATATTATTGAAAACAAATGGGTTATACCATTCAGGATAAGCAGGCTGTTACTTCAGGATCGGAAAGGATGGAACAGCGGTGGGAGCGGGTTGAGCCGTAATCTCGGCGGGTGTCGTATCAATCCCAGCGGCTTTGTCCGCCACGAATCGCTCAATCTCTTCCAGCAATGCAGGAACGATCTCCGCTTCGCTGACCCGCCGGATAGCCTTCCCTTCCCTGTAGATCATGCCGTTGCCGCGTCCGGCGGCCACGCCCAGGTCCGCTTCACGCGCCTCGCCCGGACCGTTCACGGCACAGCCCATGACGGCGAGGCTTACGGGCACTTTGATGTGCGCGGTCGCCTTCTCAATTTCGGCGGCGATCTTGAACAGGTCCACTTCCAGGCGCCCGCAAGTGGGACAGGCTATCACCACCGGCCCGCGGCTGCGCAACTCCAGTGCCTTGAGCATCTCGTAGGCCACGCGAACTTCCTCGACGGGATCGGTGGCCAGGGAGACGCGGATGGTATCGCCTATACCTTCCGCAAGCAGCATTCCCATGCCCACACACGACTTGACGGTCCCCGTGAATTGGGTACCGGCCTCGGTAATGCCGAGGTGGAAGGGATAATCAACCTGCTTGGCGAGTAAGCGATAGGCTGAAACACAGAGCTTCACATTGGAAGCTTTCAAGGAAACGACGGTGTCTGTGAATCCTAGTTCTTCGAGAATCCGAATGTGATAGAGGGCGCTCTCCACCATGGCCTCGGGCGTCGGATAACCATACTTCTCCAGCAGCCGGCGCTCCAGGGACCCCGCATTCACCCCGATACGGATGGGAACTTTCTGCTCCTGCGCGCGGCGCACCACCATCCGAACTTTCTCAGCATCGCCGATATTTCCGGGATTGATGCGGAGCTTGTCCATCCCGGCATCAAGCGCCATCAAGGCAAACTTGTACTGAAAGTGAATATCCGAGACGAGGATCGAATCGGGGCTGCGCTTACGAATCTCGGCCAACGCCTTTGCAGCTTCAATGTCAGGGACAGCCAAGCGTGCAATCTCGCAGCCCGCTGCTTCCATCTGCTGGATTTGCTCGACCGTCTTCCCAACCTCGCGCGTGTCCGTCTTGGTCATCGACTGCACAACAATGGGGGCATTGCCACCCATCGTGAGCCGGCCGACCTGGACGGCGCGCGTCTTGCGGCGCGGAGGAAAATACTCGGTATCGCTGAAATTCACGAGGGTCCCTCAGTATGGCCTGAGCGTCTTCACGATGTCGTTACACATAAGGAACACCACAAGCAACAACAAGAAGAGGAAACCGACCTGCACAAACCTCTCTTTTACCTGCACACTCAGGTCGTGGCGAATCAGACCCTCGACGAGCAGCAACAGGATCACTCCGCCGTCCAAAACCGGAATGGGCAACAGATTGAAGAGACCCAAATTGAGACTGATGAAACAGACCAGCATAATGAGCTCAGACAGTCCCGCCCGGTACGCTTCACCTGAAAGCTGCGCGATCCCGATAGGCCCGGCGAGAGAGCGCGTGGAGAGGCGGCGAGTCAAAATCTTCCCCATCACGTCAAACCACGCGAGGCAGTTCCGCAAGTTATCCTGGAGCGAAGCCGCAATTGCGGCGCCCCAGGGCAACTGCCTCACGACCATGTCGTTGTGAAAACTGACTCCAATCCGCCAGCGTTTTTCGCCCATCACGTCCGTAAGAACCGGCGTCAATGTGGCTTGGAATTCCCGCCCGTCACGAAGAATTGAAAGTTCAACCGGTTTCCCCTTGCCGGATTGCAGCAGATAGAAGACCCGGGGCCAATAGAGAATCTTACGCCCATCAATGCCGACAATCTGGTCACCGGCTAGGAGTCCGGCATGACTCGCAGGAAGTCCCGGCTCGACCTTGTCGACGACTCCGGGCGCATAGGGGTACAAGCCGGCATACCCGACCCGACTCGGCCCTTCCGCGCGGGGCGTGAGGGTCATGTTTAGAGTCTTGCCGTCACGTCCGACCTCCAGCGGCATAGCCTCGCCCACCGTGGTCAGGATTTTGATCTCGACGTCCTCCCACTTGGGATTTTGAAGGCCGTCAAGGCGGACCATAAGATCGCCAGGCGTCAAGCCGATCTGGCTGGCCGGTGAGTCTGCTTCCACATCGCCCACCCGGGCTGGCTGTTCCTCATAGGAGGGCTTCTGGAAATGAAACTTGTAAAGACCGGTGAGGAGAAGCAGGGCCAGCAGAATGTTCATGATCGGTCCCATCACCACCACCATGAACCTCTGCCAACGAGGCTTTGCCAGAAACTCGCCGGGATCGCCCTGGCGATCCGCGGAGGGGTCGTCCCCTGCCATCTTCACATAGCCACCAAAAGGAAGGGCGCTGATCCGGTAATCGGTATCCCCCCGGCTCAAATGCAGCAGTCGTTTGCCGAAGCCCAATGAGAAAACCAACACTCGGACCCCATAGAACTTGGCCGCCAGGAAGTGGCCAAGTTCATGGACAAAGATCATGAGTCCCAGGACGAGGACTACCACCACCGCATCCGTAATGAAGCTTCCGACCATAAAGCCGCTGACTCTCCCTATCGTGCAGGCGTTGTCACAAGCTCCAGGGCACGACGTCGGGCTTCGTGGTCACATTCAAGAACGTCGTCCAGGGAGCTGCATGATTGTGCGCGGGTCGTTTGTTCCAAAACTCTCTCGATCACTCGAGGAATATCCGAAAAGCCTAGCCGATGGGCTAGAAAGGCTTCGACGGCTACCTCGTCGGCGGCATTCAAGGCACAGGGCAAGGAGCCCCCCTTGCGCAAAGCCTCCCGAGCCAATTCCAGACACGGGAAACGCCGCGTGTCAGGCGCCGCAAAACGCAATTTGCCTAGTGCAATCAGATCCAAGCCCTGTGAATCACCGTTCATGGCCAGCCGGTCCGGATAATTCAGCGCGTACTGGATCGGCAGACGCATATCAGGGACCGACATCTGGGCCATCACAGATCCATCTCTAAATTCTATCATGGAATGAACAACTGATTCGGGATGAATGAGGACGTCGATCTTCTCCGAGGGGAAACCAAACAGCCAGTGGGCCTCGATAATTTCCAAGCCCTTATTCATCAGGGTGGCAGAGTCGATCGTGATGCGCCCACCCATCTTCCAGATGGGATGCTGCAAGGCTTCTTCGGGGGTTATGCGATCAAGATGCTTCCGAGGGGTTCTCAGAAAAGGGCCACCGGAAGCGGTCAATATGAGACGGCGGACTTCTGCATGGCTTCCCGACCGAAGACACTGATGGATGGCGCAATGTTCGCTGTCCACAGGCAGGATCTCGGTTCCCCGCTCCCTCGCTGCTCGTGTGACTAACTCACCTGCCGCGACAAGAACCTCCTTGTTCGCCAGCCCGATTCGTTTTCCAGCCTGGATCGCCTTATAGGTCGCAACCAGCCCCGTCGTCCCATGGGAAGCAGACACGACAGTATCAACCTCAGAATGCGTCGCGGCCTCGATTTGCCCGCTCACCCCACAGGCGACTTGGACGGTTGGGGAAACTCCGAGATTTCGAAGTCGCTCGCGCAGGGGCTCAATACACTCCGAATTCCCGACCACCACCAGCTTTGGAGCGAAATCGCGGACTTGCTGGGCGAGCAACTCCAGGTTCTTTCCGGCGCAGAGGGCGACCACATGAAATCGGTCCGACGAATTCTTGACGACACAGAGACATTGCCGCCCAATCGAACCCGTGGAGCCCAAAATACATAAACCCTTGCTCATCGCCAAGCGTCCATAATCGCCAGAGTGAGCCACAGAACTGGTGCGCCAAACAACAGGCTATCCACCCTGTCGAGCAAACCACCATGGCCCGGCAACGCGGACCCCGAGTCCTTCAAGTTGGCGCCGCGCTTCATTGCGGATTCCGCCAGATCCCCGATCTGCCCAGACAGTGCTACCAAGCCTGCTAACAGGATAACTGTTTTCAAGCTGGCTGTCTGCCAGAACAAGCGGGCAAATCCCCAAGCAACCAGAAGGCTCCCCACAAATCCTGCCACCGATCCCTCCAGGGTCTTTTTGGGCGAGATTGAGGGAAAAAGCATTTTCCGTCCGATCGTGCGACCTACCAGATATGCAAAAGTATCATCGGCCCAAATCACCAGAAACAATAGGAGCAGCAGCTTCTGCCCTCCTGGGTTACCTGCCGTGCCGGCGAGGCCAAGGCTACCAGCACCCAGCCGCGAAAACCTCAGCGGAAGCAAGCAGGAGAGTGTCAATCCAATATAAGCCACACCGAAAATGGTTGTGGCTGTGGCGCCCAAGTAGGTCTTCAGGTCGCGGGTTATCGCCAGCGCGATGGCGAGTGTCATAAGCACAAAAGCAACAAGCAGGACGAACGAGTACATTTCTGGTTTGCTGGTGTCTACAGCTCGCACCGCGCAAAGCGCCGCACTGGCCAGATACGCCAGCACCGACAAGGGTTTGAAACCCGCGTGCTGGCAAATCTTAAAGAACTCGTAGAGGCACAACTCCACACTCACAATCACGGCCGCAAGGAAGAGCCATTTCGGCGACCAGCCGATTAGATAAATTACCGGGGGAATCAACAAAAGCGCGGTGAGAATTCGGAGTCTCATTAAGACAAGCACATACCGCCGACCTGTTCAGTAGGCCTGCGGCTTTCACTGCACAGCAGTGCGCCTACTTCCAACGCCCGGGGGTTCTACCCCAGCCCTATGCCTCCGTATCGGCGTTCTCTCTTCTGATAATCGATGATGGCCTGGAACAAGTCCGCCTGGGTAAAGTCCGGCCAAAGGGTTTCCGTCACCCAAAACTCCGAGTAGGCGGCCTGCCAGAGGAGGAAATTGCTCAAGCGCAATTCGCCACTGGTCCGAATGAGCAAGTCCGGATCAGGTAAATCACGGGTGTAAAGATGGCTGCTCAGAGTGGCTTCGTCAATGGTTACGTCCCCATGCTGCTTTGTCTTGGACAAAAGCTCGCGGACCGCATCCACCAATTCAGCGCGCGCGCCATAGTTGAGCGCCAGAATCAAGCGCAGCCCGGTATTCTGCCTTGTGCTTTCCAGCGCACTCTCGAGGTCGCGCTGCACGGGTTTCGGCAGCTCGTGAATTCTGCCGATGACCGAGAGGCGAATATTCTGCCGGTTGAGTTCCGAAATCTCTTTCTTCAGATACTCGCGCAGCAAGCTCATGAGAAGCGTGATCTCGGTATGAGGACGTTTCCAGTTTTCAACTGAAAAGGCATACAAGGTCAGGTAGGGCACGCCCAGTCGCGCGCACGCCTCGACAGACTGCCGGACGGCTCGGATCCCCGCGCGGTGCCCCGCAATCCGCGGCAGGCGACGCTTCTTCGCCCACCGGCCGTTCCCATCCATGATGATGGCAATGTGGCTGGGCAGCCGGTCGAGATCGATTTGGGCCAGAAGACTCGATTCAGAAGATTCTGTCTTCACAGGGGCCTGCATGTGTGAGTCCACGCTGGAAACTCAGAAAACGTAGCACAGCAAAGGGATATCTGCAAGTCCCAAAGGCAGGAGATAGATGCTCTCCACCGCCTCCGCACTCGCGTGGGCTTTCTCAAGCGCCAGGAGATTCGGGAAGGGGTGGCGGCACTCCGGCGCGCGATAGTGCGCGGTCGTACCCCGTCCACGGAAAGCAGCACCAGTCGTGCGGGCGACGTAGTGCGAGGCTTCATTTATTCCCGGCCAGCTTTGTCCCGTCATAGGGACAGAATTTGTAAGCTCCACTCAGCATCTCACCACAAGTCGGACACTTCTGCCTCGGCAACACGGAACCCAGCGGCAGCCTCCATTTGAACTGTCGGGTGCCCACCTCTACCTCACAGGAACCTTCCTTTGTGGGATCGCAGACCCGTGTGCCGTCCTTCGTGCTCCCGGGGAAGGCGTAGAAGTAGATGTTCTGTGCCGCAGACCCCGCCGTCCTTGCTATGCCGGGCTTAAGGAAAGCGAACAAGCCTGGCACACTCGGGTCAAGTTGATTTTCTGGTAATGGGGTGTAAGTATTCCCTTTGCTGTCCTTCAGTCGGACGAGGTCTCGAACCTCCGCTTCCGTCCGATAGGTGACTGCGAAGGGGCCGGTCTTTCCACTCGAAACCCCCACGATAGTGTAAGGGTGGATGACCTTGATGATCAGATCCACTTGTGATTGCGACGCATTGGGGTTCGATGCCGAGGCCACCCTCCAGAACTCTTCGGGCAGCCAAAAAAGTAGGTTAAGTTCACCATCCACATTCGAAATCTTCATGCATTCAAGGACCAACTGCGTGGCGTCGGGCTTCTGATCCTGCGCCACCATCCCTTGCACGCAGGCAAGGGAAAATCCCACTGCGACTAGCCCTACCCACGGTGAATCCGCAGCTCCTCTTCCCCACAGACGCTTCATCATTCCAGCCTCCTCGTCGGACAGCCCGCAAATTTTTGAGACACGCAAGACGCTGAATGAATCATCGAAATCCCTTACCCCGCCGCCTGCCTCAGCATCGTGGTGGCGTGTTTCAGCGCGGCATCGGTGATCTGGCTGCCGGAGAGCATGCGCGCCAATTCCCGCACTCGTTCTTTCTCGGCGGCAAGGTGCGTCACGGCGGTGAGGGTGCGGCCGGCGCGCTCGAACTTCTCCACGTAGTAGTGCTGATCGGCAAAGCAGGCGATTTGCGCCAGGTGCGTGACGCACAGCACCTGGCCATCGTGGGCCAGGCGCTTCAGGCGCTGCCCGATAGATTCCGCCACTCGCCCGCCGATCCCGGAATCAACTTCGTCAAAGATAAAGGTGCGGGCGACCCGCCGGGTGGCTCCGGGCCGATTCGTCCCCACCACGGTCTTGAGCGCCAGCATAAGGCGCGAGATTTCCCCGCCCGAGGCAATCTTCTCCAGGGGGCGCAATTCCTCCCCCGGGTTGGGAGAAATTCGGAACTCCACCTCGTCAATGCCACGCGGCCCACCGCGCCCTTCCAGCAAGCTCTCAAAGTGGACTTCGAGGCGGGTTTTTTCCATGCCCAGTTGCGCCAATTCCTCGCGCACGAGCCGGGTGAGTTTGCGCGCCGCCTCTCGCCGCTTGGCGGAGAGCGCCTCAGCAGCTTTGCGGAAATCCCCCGCCACCTTCTCAAGCTGCCGCTGGAGCACTTCGCGGCGTTCGTCGGCATGTTCCATCTTCGCCAACTCTTGCCGCGTTTTCTCACCGTAGGCGAGAATTTCTTCCAGCGTCTGCCCGTACTTGCGCTTCAGCCGGTCAAGCAAGGCCAGCCGGTCCTCGATTTCCTCCAGGCGCTGCGGGTTGGCTTCCAGCTTACCCAGGTAATGGCTCAGGAAATTGGCTGCATCTTCAAGCGTGGCCCGCGCGCCCGCCAGCGGTTCGAGGTAAGGTTCGACGGCCGCGTCGTAGCGCCGGAGGTCCTCGAGTTGCCGCATGGCCGCCGCCAGGCGCGAGCACGCGGCGCCCTCTTCTTCGTAGAGTTCGGAAAAGGCCCCCGCCGCGGCGGCGCGGATTCGCTCCAGGTTCGACAGGATGCGCTTCTCTTCTTCCAGGTGCGTGTCCTCGCCGGGCTGAACCCTGGCGCGCTCCAGTTCCTGCACCTGAAAGCTCAGCAGGTCAATCGTCCGCAGCCGCGCCTGCTCGTTTTGGCTCAGGCTTTCGAACTCTGACTCCAGTTCCCGGCGCTGGGCGTGTAGCTCCCGCACTCGTTCAAGCTCGTCTTCGACCCCTGCGAACTGGTCCAGCAGGTCGAGTTGGGCGTCGCGCGCAAACAGGGCCACGTGTTCGTTCTGGCCATGCATCTCCACCAGCAACCTGGCCAACGACTTCACCGCCGCCAAGGTAACGGGCTGATCATTCACCAGCATGCGGCTCTTTCCACACGCCTGGATTTCCCGCCGCAGAATGACTTCGGGTTCGTCACCTCCAGCCAAGCCGTATTCTTCCAACCAGTCTGACCAGGGCGGCCGTCCCTCCGTGCGGAACACTGCGGTGACCAGCGCGCGCTCCTGGCCGGTCCGGATCACCTCCGGCGAAGCTCTTCCCCCCAGCGCCAAGCCCAGAGCATCCACCAGGATAGATTTCCCGGATCCCGTTTCACCCGAGAGCAAGTTCAGCCCCGGGGAGAATTCGACCTTGAGAGTGTCAATCACCGCATAATTCTGAATATGTATTTCGTGGAGCATAGTCGGTAGTCCGTTGTCCCGCCGCGGCAGGTCAGTCGTCCGTTGTCCGCTGCGCTTGCTGCGCACTCCCGCGATTATACGCCACCTTATGTGGCCTCAGGAGAGACGAGTGCAGCAACTGTGATTTCTGACTTCCGGGCTCTGACTTCAAACTCCTAGAACGGAGCACGGACGACTGACTATGGACAACGGTAGTGGGTCAATTTGATGCTGTAGCGGCGAGTTTATCTCGCCAAATGGCGGCGTAAAGCCGCCTCTACATCAAATTGACCCACTACCTGGCCAACCCGTTCATTGACTGACCCCAGGTGCTGTGTTACGTTGAAGGGTTAAGGGGAGGGGGAGTTCATGGTTTGTAAAGGAGGCTAATTGCTCCCTGCACTGCTGGCGCTATTTCAGAACTTTTACCAAGGCGAAGTCTGGCAACTATTAGCGAACACTGGGCTGGTAGCCAGGATTGTTTTGTTGTTGCTGGCGGGCTTTTCAGTCTTATCCTGGGCAATTATCATTCACAAATTTAGGAACTTCAAGGCGGCCCGCCGGGAGTCCCAGGAGTTTTTGAAAGTGTTCCGGCAAAGCAAGCGACTTTCCGAAATCCGCACGTTCAGCCGGAGCCTGAAGTTCAGCCCGCTGTCGGAGGTTTTCCAGGCCGGATATCGTGAAATCGAAAGCCAGGCAGTAGTCAACGAGAACCCTGGCAAGCCCCACATCCGAAGTGTGGAGGCGGTGCAAAGGGCCTTGCAGATAGCCTCGTCCACCGAGCTCACGCGGATGGAGCAGTGGCTCACTTGGCTCGCCACGACGGGGTCCGTCACACCTTTCATCGGGCTTTTCGGAACGGTCTGGGGAATCATCGACGCGTTTCACGGAATGGGCACGGCGGGCACAGCTTCTCTGCGTAGCGTCGCACCCGGAATTTCAGAAGCTCTGATCACTACTGCTGCCGGCCTCTTTGCCGCCATCCCGGCCGTCATCGCGTACAACCAGTACGTTCAGCGCATCAAAGAATTTGGCTCCCAGATGGACGATTTCGCGCTCGAATTCCTCAATCTCACGGAGCGGTATTTTAAGTAGCAAGAGCATCTCTCTGGCTGCGGCGTGGAAGAGCTGTCACGTGTCCGTAGTCCGTGGCCTGTTGCCACTGACGACGGACCCGCCGTGGGGAGACCAGGGACAATCTGAGGTAATCCATGGCATTTACTACACTCAAAGGTCGGACGCATACTTCGCTGGCCGAGATCAATATCACGCCTTTCGTGGACGTGGTCCTGGTGCTCCTCATTATCTTCATGCTGACGGCGCCTATTCTCGAGTCAGGGATTGAAGTGGATCTGCCCAAGACCCACACCGTCAAGGCTATTTCGGATGAAAAAGTGGTGGTGACCATCGACAAACGTCAGACTATTTATGTAGGCAACGATCCGGTGAATATTCACAGGCTCGGCTCCTATGTTCTGGACCACCTGAAAGGCGCGGGTGAGACACCGGTATTCATCCGCTGCGACCAGAAGGCGCCCTTCGGTGCTTTTGCGACCGTTGTGGACGCATTGAAGCAGGCCAACCTGACCAACCTTAACGTGGTGACGGAGCCGCTGGAAACGAAGTAAGGGCAGTGACGAGTGACGAGTGACAAGTGGCGAGAGGCAGTCCTCAAGTTCCGGATGGCAAGCGCGGGTCACCGTCGCCTCGCTCTTGCTGAGAGCTGAAAGCTGATAGCTGATGGCAGCGAATGCATGGGACTAGAGTGACATCGACAGGATCAGGATGAACGCTCAGGCCATCTCCATTATCGGTCACGCCCGGCGCGAAAGGCTGGGCGGTACGCTAGCCGTCTCCGCCGCGATGCACGTTCTGCTTTTTCTGCTCTTGGTCGGGTACACGACTTTGGCTTCGCCCTTTGGGGGCAGTTGGGGAAAGAACTGGGGAAGTGGCAGGTCCACGCGCATTGGGGCGGTGGCATCCCTGCCTGGCGTGCCGCTGCCCGCCCCCATGCTCACCACGCATAATACCCTGGCCACCGATAACCCCGGACTGCATCAGACGGAACCTCAGCCGAAGGCCGAGCCGGCGCCCAAGGCTGTCGAGATTCCCAATTTCAAAGAGTCTGTGAAGCCGGAGAAGGCGGAGCGCATCAATACACATATCCAAAAGGAAAAACCAGTCTATGCGGAGAATGCCGTCCCCTACGGCCTGGGGGGTCAACCTTCAATGAGCTACACCCAGATGGCCAGTGGGGCCGGCGAAGGTGGTCTCAGCTTCGGGGAAGGCGGGGATTTTGGCGAACGCTATGGGTGGTACGTCGCTTCCGTCCGGAACCGCATTAGCAGCAATTGGCTGCTCTCGACGATCAGCCCAAGCATCCTGAGGGCGCCCCGCCTCTATATGACTTTCACTATTCTGCGTGACGGCACGATCACCGATGTTGAGATTACGCAATCAAGCGGTTTACCGGAAGTTGACCGCTCTACTCTGCGGGCCGTTCTGGCTTCCAACCCGCTGCCCGCGCTTCCTTCCGACTATGCAGGAAACAGGGTCAAGGTGAATCTCTATTTTGATTTTCGCCGGTAACCGGCGCTGCCTGGCGCGTCGTCGAGGGGCGGTGAATACATCACAGAATGATCTCGCCAGGATTGCGAACTGCGACCCGCCTTGATATACTGCCTCTCGTCAGGTGGCAGGAAATATGTCACACTGCGAGACATCTGTGTGGCAACGGGCGCGCATCTAATACTCTGTGGAGTTCATGTACCCCATGCACTTGTTCTTCAAGCGAATCCGAGTTTACATTTTACTCTTGGTGACCACGCTTCCGTTGTTTTTGATGGCCTTCCACACCAGCCAGGGTCAGGACTGGTTCAGCATCGGAATTAACCTCGGCGCGCCCAAAATCAAGATGGCAGTGTCGGACTTTCCTGCCAGTTCAGTGGACCCGAACCTCGTCAGCCTCACCCAGGGGTTTAATCAGACCTTGTGGAACGACCTCGACCAGTCCGGCATCTTCGATCTGGTCAGCAAGAGTTACTACCCTTTGACGCCTCCCCGTGAGCCCCAGGAGGTGGACTTCAAGGCGTGGAGCTCGGCCCCGGTCTCTGCCCAGATGCTTGCTTTCGGGAAGACCGAAATCATTAATTCCAATTTGGTCATTACGGCGCGCTTGTTTGACCTTGGCAATCCTACTAATCCCAGCGTTATTGCCAAGCGCTACGTCGCAACCTTGAACGAGACCTCGACCCGCGAGGCTGCGCACCGGTTTGCCAACGAGATTATTCAGACCCTTGGAGGTGGAGTTCCCGGCATTTATCTCACCAAAATTGCGTTTGTGAGCCGCCGCACCGGGCACGACGAGATCTGGGTAATGGATTACGACGGTTTTGACCAGCACCCCATTACTAGTTACGGCTCCCTTTGTACGACACCGCGCTGGGCCCCGGATAATACCAAACTTGCCTTCACGAGCTACGCCTCCGGCAACCCGGAGATTTACATATTCTCACTGGAGACCAACCGCCGCGTTCCCTTTCCCAGTTACAAGGGGTTGAACACCACACCGGCCTGGTCGCCCGACGGAAAAAAGATAGCCTTTTGTTCCAGTATGAGCGGCGACCCGGAGATTTACCTCTCGGACGTCAATGGCTCCAACCTCCAGCGGCTCACATTTTCTCGGGGGGTGGATATTTCTCCGGCGTGGAATCCCAAGACGGGCACTGAAATGGCCTTTGTTTCTGACCGAAGCGGCACGCCCCAGGTTTACACCATGTCGGCGGACGGTACCAACCTGCGACGCGTCACCACCGCGGGAGGCGGCGGCGATGCCAGCGGCCCCTCCTGGTCTCCCAACGGTTTGTTTCTCGCTTTTCATTGGAGGCTCTCTGAAACCGGGACCTACGACATCTACGTTATGGAAATCGCCACGGGTAGAATCATCCAGTTGACTCACGACGCGGGACGCAACGAGCATCCTACCTGGTCGCCCGACGGGCGCCACCTGGCTTTCGAGTCCACCCGCTCCGGCACGCGCCAAGTCTGGACGATGCTCGCCAATGGCAGTAACCCCGAGCCACTGACCAAGGATGGGCAGAACTGGAACCCCAACTGGTCGAACTAGTTTTTCGGAGAGCAAGAGAAGGTGCCATTTTCCTGGGGATAATCGCCTCAACTCTGTTGATGCCGGGAAGAGACCGGCAACCAAACAAAATGGTCATGACACGGCCTTTTTGTAATTAACCGGTTGTGTTTTTTTTTGAGTTGATGTTAGTATCTAAGCTCTACAAAGTTATTATCCCGCCTGAGGCGGGGCAGGCCGCTTGCGTCAGACCCGACCGCCAGAGGGGTAATCCAGGTAGTTCGATTCGTCCACAGGAGCACGAGAATTCTATTGACCGACCAAGGAGGATTTAGCATGCAACAGCAGAAACGCAGTCTTGCGCTTCTCGTCGGTTTATTGGGAGTTGTTCTTCTGGCGGGCGCGTGCCACAAGAAGCAGGTGGCCGCACCACCTCCGCCACCACCGCCCCCGCCGCCGGCGCCAACCGTTACCTTGACGGCCGAGCCTAGCACGGTTGAAACAGGCCAGTCCGTCACGCTCAGTTGGACTTCTCAAAACGCCACTGACCTGAGCCTCGATCCTGGCGTGGGAAAAGTTCAAGCGCAGGGGTCAACCACAGTTACCCCACAGGACTCCACCACCTACACGTTGACAGCCACCGGTCCAGGTGGCACCCAAACCGCAACCGCGAGGGTTACCGTGACGGTTCCACCGCCACCACCACCGCCACCGCCACCACCGGAAGTTAAGGTCAGCGAGGAGGACCTTTTCACACAAAATGTGAAGGATGCCTACTTCGATTACGACAAGTCCGACATCCGTCCTGACGCGCAGCAGGCCTTGACATCCGATGCTGACTTCTTGAAGCCGCACACGGATATCAAGTTCACCATCGAAGGACAATGCGACGAACGTGGGAGCGAAGAGTACAACCTCGGTCTGGGTGACCGACGCGCCACCGCCGCCAAGGATTTCCTGGTAAATCTGGGAGTCAGCACCGACCGCATCAACACGATCTCTTACGGTAAGGATCGGCCGGTTTGCACTGACCACGACGAGGATTGCTGGCAGAAGAATCGTCGGGCTCACTTCCACTTCGGAACTGAGACAAAGTAAGACGACCCGGCCGGGAACCCTTGGGACTCCCGGCCTATTTCTCCTCGCACGTTCCCATGTCTCACTGACTCGGGTAGCCGGCGCAGGAAAGGGGGGAACTGTGCCTGCATCCACCAGACCCGACATAAGGCATCACTGGCCTTTTCCGCCTTTGCGCCCATTCCTGCCAGTTGACCCAGACGCGGGCGAGAGAGTACACTGGCGTGAGTTTAATTTAAACAGCGAGGGTGACGCCCTTTGAAAAAGCATGCCCTACTGACTCTGCTCATCATCAGCCTTCTGGTTGCCGGGGCGCGGCCCGGCTATGCCATCAGCAAAGAGATGTACCAGATGATGCAGGAACTGGACGCCCTGCAACAGGCTGTCCAAACCCTGCAGAAGACCGTCGACACCCAGACCGCGGTGTTGAAGACCCTGATCGAACAGGCCAACGACAGCGTCAACAAAATGAAGGTCAACATGGACGATCTGCACGACTCCATGCAAAAAAATCTGGCCACTTCCAACGCCCACCTCGATTCCATGGCAACTCAAATCCAGGCCCTCAGCGAAAGCCTCGATGAAGCCAAATCGCGTATCGGCAAGCTCGGCGAGCAATTAACGCAGACTCAGAACATCATCCAGACTTTGAGCGCCCCCAGCCAACCTCAGGGTGTACCGCCAGGCGCTGCTGCTCCCGGGCCAGGCGGGGAATTGAAACCCCAGGCAAATGTTCCCGATCCCGATAGCCTATACAACTCAGGCTTGAGTTTCTACAACGGTGGGCAGTACGACCTCGCTATTCAGGCGTTTCAGGATTATCTCCGCTCCTACGGTGGGACTGACAGGGCTTCGAACGCCCAGTTCTATATCGCAGACAGTTATTACATCCAGAAGAACTACAAGAACGCGATCAGGGAATACGACAAGTGCATCGAAAGGTATCCCCAGGGCAACAAAGCCGCGGCAGCACAGCTAAAGAAGGGATTTGCACTGATCGAGCTCGGCGAAAAGAGTGCCGGGCTGCGGGAATTGCGTTCCTTGATTGAACAGTATCCTAACTCCCGCGAGGCCGATTTGGCGCGCCAAAGAATTAAGAAGCTGGGCTATACCGCGGCGCGGCGACGCTCCGACTGACTCCCAGCCTGCGCATTCTCTGTGCTGCCTCGCCATGACAACCCGTGTGCGTACAGCTTAAACACGGGCCGCTAGAGGGAGGTTCCTATGTCTGGCTCCGTTAATAAAGTGATCCTGATTGGCCGCCTCGGGAAGGACCCGGAAGTAAAATACACACCCAGCGGCGCACCCGTGGCCAAATTCAGTCTGGCCACGGATGAAGTTTTCAAAGACCGTAGCGGCGAGCAGCAGAAGCGCACCGAATGGCACAACATCGTTGCCTGGAACAAGCTGGCCGAGATCTGCGGGGAATACCTCACTAAAGGCAAGCTGGTCTACATCGAGGGGAGCATCCGAAGCCGGCAATGGGAAGACCAGGCGGGAAACAAGCGCACCGCCTATGACATCGTGGCGGGTAGGATGCAGATGTTGGGCTCAAAGGCAGATAGCGATCGTGCCGCGGCAGCCGCAGCAGCAGTGCCAGCGGCGGAGCGCGCCCCCGTGGAAAAGCCGCCAGCCTCAGAGCCACCCGCCGAACCCGAGATTACGGACGAAGACGTTCCGTTTTGATCAAGAGACGTCCGTTGTCCCGCCACCGCAGGTCCGTGGTCAGTACTCGGCGTCAGTCAAGATTGGCTGGGAGCAATCAATGAGAGGCGCGCCAACGCCGAGCGGCGACGCATCTTCGCTCAAGATAGGGAGTTCCCTGCGGCTCGATATTATATTCCAAGCGGGTGTCGCTCTTCCTTGCACTCCCCTGTGATTCCGGTAGCCTAACAATAGCTCTCGCCCTTTCGCAAACGCGACTCCACTTCAGCGCGCGAGCCGCTGTCTCCTCTCATCCCAGCGGCGAACGAGCTCATCGAATTCTTGGGTTTGCTGTGGCGAAAGGATTTGTCGAATTCTGTTGCGCGTCTCCTCCCGGAGCGCATTTGACTGGGAATCCGCTTGTTGTTGGACGGCGCTAAATTTCTTGGTCGAGCCCTCTAAAATCTGATCCAGTTGAACGACTTGGGTGTCGGAGAGAGTGAGCTGGGCCTTGAGGCGGCTGACAAAAGTTTGTCTATTGAAGGGCCGACGCCAGTAACCCGTGCTCCAGGCATAGTAATAGACGCAGGTCCCCCCCACGACTACACCTAGTAGGAATGTCAACGCGAAATACAGGTAGGCTTTTCGGCTCATTGATCTCCTTAGCCAACTTTAGTCGGGCAGCCTTCCCGGAATCCAATCGTGTGAATCACCGATTTCGCCGCCGATTACGTCGGGCTGAGACGATTGACTATTGCTCTGCAAGCCGAGAAAATCCGCGCCGCCAACTCCCCGGACCGGCCCCGAGGTCGGCAGCACCAAACTAAGAAGCAAGGCCAGAGTCAGGGCAAGCGTGGCGTAAACGAACCGCCGGCCAACGGTCTCGAAAAATTCCCGCCGCGCTCCCTTCTCTTCCCATTCTTGCAGCCGCCGAACCAGTCGGGAGGCAAACCCGAAGGAGGCTTCCGGCGCCGCCTCTTCCGCTAAGGCGCAAAAGCCGGCATGCACCAGACGTGCGTCACGCAAAAACCCCACGCAACCCGCGCACTTGCTCAGGTGCTCCCGCGCCTCCGCAGACAACTCGCCGTCCCTCAGGTCACTGACAAGATCCCGAATCGCTTCGCAATCCATATCCTATTTTCCCTCCTGCCGCCATCGCTCCAGGTCTCCAAGCATCCTCTTCCTGGCACGGTGGAGCCGCACCTTAACGGTGCTTGACTTCAGATTCAAGAGGTCTGCAATTTCCTCCACGGAGAAGTCCTCCAACTCCTTTAGGGTTAGAATGACGCGGTCATCCGCTGGCGCACGAGCGAGTAGCCTGCCGACGAAATCCCTCAGGGCTACCTTCTCTCCGTGATCTAAACCTTGCGGCAGATGGCTTTCCACCTTGCGCTCCAGTTCTCGCGCGCTTTCTTCAGTCATATCCGAGTAGTAGCTGATGCGAGAGGCTCGAACCTTGCGCAAATAGTCATAGCAATGGTTCACCGCAATTCGGGACAACCACGTGGCAAAGGAAGACTGAAAGTTATAACTTCGAATGGCGCGAAAAGCCTTGAAAAATATCTCTTGGGCGAGGTCTTCGACTTCGTCACGGCGGCGGACCAGATGAAACACGATTGAAAAGATACGCTGCTGGTGCCTTTCCACGAGGGGACCGAATGCTTCCCCTTCCCCTTGTTGAGCACGTCGAATGCACTCGATTTCGTGGGTGGCCTCAGACTCCAAACTTGCCATTCAACTTCCATGTCTGGACCTCCCTCAATAGCAGGGACGAGGGAGGTTGCCAATTGGTTACAGATAGCGGCCCAAGCCAATCTGCACTCTGCCAATAGAAACCATTGACGGAGTTAATACTTTATGGAAAAATCAGAGTATGGTCATAGGAACACGTCTTAAAAAGTTAAGAGAAGATAGATCACTATCCCAGGGCGACATTGAAAAGCGTACCGGACTCTTGCGTTGCTATATCTCCAGAGTGGAGAACGGCCACACCGTGCCGTCTCTCGAAACCTTGGAGCGGCTTGCGGCAGCATTGGAAATCCCCCTCTATCAGCTCTTCTTCGAAGGGGACGGAGAACCGGTCCTGCCAAACCTGAGCAAGCGTCGAACCACGGAAGAGTTGGTTCTCGATGCGGAGCAGGAAAAGGAAGTACGCTTTTTCGAGAAGGTAAAACGGCTTCTCTCGAAAATTGATGAGAAGGACCGGCAACTCCTGCTCTATATGGCTCAGAAACTGGCAAGTCGGTAGCCGTCGCCCTCTAGCGTTTAAAGGTATAGTGTCTTTGGCTTCCCTCATGGCGGCCAGGGAGTAGTCTATTCCCATTCGATCGTTCCCGGCGGCTTTGAGGTAATGTCGAAGACGACGCGGTTTATTCCCTTCACCTCATTGACAATTCTGGTAGCCATCCTTTGCAGAAGCGCCGGCGGAAGCTTCGCCCAGTCGGCGGTCATCCCGTCTTCTGACTCCACAGCTCGAATGGCGATGGTCGAGGCATAAGTTCGCGCGTCACCCATTACACCGACGCTTGAAACAGGCAGTAGAACAGCGAAAGCCTGCCACAAGCGCGTGGCCAGGCCGGCTGCTTCCACCTCTTCCCTCACAATGGCGTCAGCATTCCGGACCATTTCCAATCGCTCTTCCGTAACCTCACCTACGATCCGCACGGCCAACCCTGGGCCGGGGAATGGCTGCCGGTTCACCAGCCGTTCATCCAATCCCAATTCCCGGCCCACGGCACGGACTTCGTCCTTGAAAAGTCCCCGTAGCGGTTCGATGAGCCGGAACTTCAAGTCCTGAGGCAATCCTCCCACGTTGTGATGGCTTTTGATCGTAGCGGCAGGACCCTTGACCGAAACCGATTCGATCACGTCCGGGTAGAGCGTCCCCTGCACGAGGAACCGTATATCGCCAAGCCGGTGAGCTTCGACTTCAAAGACGCGGATGAATTCCTCCCCGATGATCTTGCGCTTCTGCTCGGGGTCCGTAACCCCCCTGAGCCGGGTCAGGAAGCGGGATGAGGCATCCACCGTGCGGACATTCAAGTGGGCTTGCTCCCGAAGCATTGCTGCCACCTGTTCGAACTCCCCCTTCCGAAGCAGGCCATTATCGACGAACAAGCAGCTCAGGCGGTCGCCGATGGCCTGTCCCACCAGCGTGGCGGCAACGGCAGAATCCACTCCCCCCGAAAGCGCGCACAGCGCCTGCCCGCCATTTACCTCCCTGCGGACCCGCTCCACGGTCTCCTCGATGAAAGACCTGGGGAACCAGTTCGGCTGAATTCCGGCGACATCCTGTACAAAGCGTTTCAGGATTTCCGCGCCGTGTTCCGTGTGGCGGACTTCCGGATGGAACTCCACCGCGTAAATCCTCGCCGTCGGGTTCTCAATCACCGAAATGGCGTTCTCTGTCCTCCCGGTAATAGAGAACCCAGGCGGAACTTCCGCCACATGGTCGCCGTGGCTGTTCCAAACGCGCAGCGGCGACTCCAGGCCTTTCAGGAGTTTCGTGGATGGGTAAATCTCGAGCTGGGCGAACCCGTATTCCCGGCTCCGGGCGGGTTCCACCCGTCCGCCGAGCTTCTGGGAAATCCACTGCAACCCATAGCAAACACCGAGCACCGGGATGTTCAACTTCAAGACCCGCTCGTCACAGACAGGAGCGGCAGGGTCGTAAACAGACGACGGGCCGCCGGAAAGCACCAAGGCCTGCGGGTTCATCCCGAGCAGCTCATCGAAAGGGATATGGCAGGGGACGATGAGCGCATAGACCTGCATCTCGCGGATGCGGCGAGCTATCAGTTGCGTATATTGAGAACCGAAATCGAGAACGACAACTGGACGAGGATGTTCCATTTGAATAGACGCTAATTAGCCGGACAACGTAGCGCCGACCTCGCAGGGGCGGGGTCGGCACGGCGGCCCGCCGCAACAAAGAACGAAGAACAAGTCAAAAGGCAAAAGTCAAATGGCAAAATTCAGAAAGCCTAGCCCTCTCCCCCAAGGGGGAGAGGGTGGCCCGCAAGAGCCTCGGGGTGTCATTCCGAGCGCAGCGAGGAATCTCGCCCTGCTCACCCTCGGTTCCCATCAACCCGGGCGCAGAGCCAGATTCCTCGCTGCGCTCGGAATGACATGCCCCTATCGCTGTACAGGCGATCTCCGAACACTCACTGTTCTTCTACCGTGCCACAATATTGATCAGCTTTTGTGGCACTATCACGACTTTGACAATTTCCTTGCCCGTCAGGTGCTGGACCACCTTTTCTTCCGCCTGCGCCCTGGCGAGAATTTCTTCCTCGCCGGCACTGACCGCGACGCGAATTCGCGCCCGCAGTTTTCCGTTCACCTGCACGGGCATCTCCAGTTCATCCTCGGCAGCAAGTTCGCGGTCAAAGGAAGGCCAGGGAACGCGCAGCAGGGGCTGGGCGTGACCAAGCCCTTCCCAGAGCTCGTCGGCGATGTGCGGCGCAAAGAGCGAAAGCATCATGACCAGAAGTTCCAATACGGCCTTGTGCACTTCCGGGCGGACCTTGCCCGCCTCCACCGCTCCTTGCAGCTCAGCCAGCTCATTGACCAATTCCATGCACAGGGCAACGTCCGTGTTGAAATGCCAGCGGCCTTCCATGTCTTCCGTGACGTGCCGAAGAGTCTGGTGCGCCTTGCGAAGTACGCCACGCTCCTGGGGCGTAAATTGACCCTGTAGGTCTCCGTCATTGGACAGCGCCTGCACACGCCGGAGATTGTCCGCATGCTTTGAAACCAGCCGGTAGACCTTCGCCAAGAAGCGCGCGGCGCCTTCAATTCCGGCGTCGCTCCACTCCAGGTCTTTCTCCGGAGGGGCTGCGAAAAGCATATAGAGCCGCACTGTGTCCGCGCCGTACTTGGCGCACATTTCCGTGGGGTCCACGACGTTGCCCTTCGACTTGGACATCTTTGCCCCATCTTTGATCACCATGCCCTGGGTGAAGAGGCGCGCCACCGGCTCCGAGAATTCCACCAAGCCGATGTCCCGCATCACCTTGGTGAAGAAGCGCATGTAGATCAGGTGCAGGATGGCATGCTCGATTCCGCCGATGTACTGGTCCACCGGGAACCAGTATTTGACCACCTCTTTATCGACCGGGGCGGTGGAGATCTGGGGCGCGGTGTAACGGTAAAAGTACCAGGATGAGTCTACGAACGTATCCATCGTATCCGTCTCGCGGCGCGCGCCTCCCGAGCACTTGGGACACGTCGTGTTGACAAACTCGGGAACGTCAGCGAGCGGCGAGCGGCCCTGGCCGGTTAATTTGACGTTCGACGGCAGCACCACCGGCAAGTCTTCCTCCGCCACAGGGACAACCCCGCATTGGTCGCAATAAATAACCGGAATGGGCGTGCCCCAATACCGCTGGCGCGAGATCCCCCAGTCCTTCAGACGGTATTGGACGGTAAGTCTCCCAAAGCCCTTTTCCTCCGCGTCCTGGGTCATGCGCAGGATGGCCTGGGTCGAAGAGAAGTTGCTGTAATCGCCCGAGTTCACCAGTCTCCCGTACTCAACATAAGCCTCTTTGGGCATGGATGAGGGCGCGTGCCCACTTGAATCTTCGGGAACGATGACCGTGCGAATGGGCAGCCCGAACATCGAGCAAAACTCGAAATCCCGCTGGTCGTGGGCTGGCACTGCCATGACCGCCCCCGTCCCGTACTCCATCAAGACGAAGTTGGCAACCCAGATGGGAACTGTCTCCCCGCTGAACGGGTTCCGCGCTCCGAATCCAGTATCAACCCCAAGCTTTTCCAGATTCACTTCCACGCGCGCACGCACGGCGGAGGCTTTAATCCGCTCCACCTCCTGGCGCAGTTTCTCCGGCGAGTTCGAGCCGGCGACGAGTTTCTCCACCAGGGGATGCTCAGGGGCCAGGAAAACTGCCGTGCACCCGAAAATCGTGTCCACGCGCGTAGTAAACACGGGCAGAGGCTCTCCCAGTTCAACAACACCGAAGTCCACTTCCGTCCCCAGCGATTTGCCAATCCAGTTCTGCTGCATGGCCAAAACCCGTTCGGGCCAGCGCACAAGCTCTTTCATGTCTCCGAGGAGTTGCTCGGCGTACGCGGTTGTTTTCCAGAACCACTGCTCGAGCTCGCGCTCGACCACGAGCGTGTCCTCATGCCGCCAGCAACGGCCGTTCACCACTTGCTCGTTCGCCAGCACCGTTTCGCACTGCGGACACCAGTTCACCCGGCTCTTCTTGCGGTACGCCAGGCCTCGCTCATACATCTTGAGGAAGAACCACTGGTTCCAACGGTAATACTCGGGCAGACAGGTGGCAATCTCACGCCGCCAGTCGTAACTTACGCCCAACCGTTTCAATTGGCCCCGCATCCGGTCGATATAGCTGAAGGTAAATTCCGAGGGATGGCGCTGCTGCTGGATGGCAGCGTTCTCGGCAGGCAGTCCGAAGGCGTCCCACCCGATGGGATGGAGCACGTTGTAGCCTTTCATCCACATATAACGGGCCAGCGCATCGCCAATGGAATAGTTGCGCACGTGCCCCATGTGGATGTCACCCGAGGGGTAAGGCAGCATCTCGAGCACGTAATACTTCTCTCGGTCGGGAGCTGCCTCAGCCTCGAAGAGCTTTGCGTCTTCCCAGGACTTCTGCCACTTTGCTTCGATTTGTTGAGGGTCGTAATTGGAGTCCATAAGAACAGTCTAGAGTCTAGGGTCGAAAGTCGAAAACGTAGCGCCGCCCTTTAGGGCGGCACTCACCAGTGTCATTCCGATCCCGCCCTGCGGGAGAGGAATCTCGCTCTGATTGTTTCTTCCACCTAACTCAGCAAGTGTAGCGCAGGCCTGCTTTCCCGCGCCTGCGGGATCTGCGGTTCTTGGGCGACAACCACCGAAAAGCCGCAGACCCTGAAAACCGGGTCTGCGCTACCTCGCTGACCGCTGAGGGCTGACGGCTTTTGTTCCCGCTAGTTTCCGCATCATGCGCAGATTCCGCTTGTCGTCTCCGGGCCGGTCAATCGGCGTCTCACAAATGAATGGAATCGCCCTGAGCTTCGGGTGACAAACGATCCGGCGGAAACCCTCCTTCCCGATCTGGCCTTTCCCAATGTGCTCGTGCCGGTCGGCATGGGAGCCAAAGCCCGTCTTCGAGTCATTGGCGTGAATCACCCGCAGGTTCCTAAGGCCCACCGTCGAGTCAAGGCTTTTCACCGTCTGGGCAAGGCCAGCCTGAGTGTGAACCGCGTAGCCAGCTTCGAAACTGTGCGCCGTATCCATGCAGACGCCCATGGGCAAGTCCTTTTCGACCCCGGCCAGGATTTCCGCCACCTCTTCAAACGTCCGTCCGATCGCCGAGCCTTGCCCCGCCGTGTTTTCAATCAGAATCCGCAGCCCGTCGAGCTTCAGGCCGTTCGCTGCTTGCCGCACGGAATCAATGCACGTTCTGATTCCTTGCGTCGCGGTGCTGTCTTTGGCGCTTCCGGGATGTGTAACCAGATAATCCGCGCCCAGTGCAACCGCCCGCTCAAGCTCTTTGCGGAAGGCCGCAATCGATCTCTCCCTGAGGAAGGAGTCCGCCGACGCCAGGTTGATCAGGTAGTTGTCATGAATCACCAGTGGCGACAGGCCGTAAGCGGCACGAGCTTCACGGAATCGCTCGCACTCCTCAGGCGTGGGGTCCTGCGCTCTCCATCCACGGGGGTTGGCGGAGAACATCTGAAAGGTGTCACAACCGATCTTCTTGGCGTGATGCGCCGCGTTCTCCAGCGCCCCGGCGATCGAAGTGTGAACACCCACTCTCACGCGAATGTCTCCAAGGGTCTAATTCCTCATGTTAACAGAGCCGTTCCAAGGGGGTCAAATTTCACGAGCGGGCAAGGGCAATTCTGAATTGTGAATGGTGAATGGTGAATTCTGAATTCGCCCATCCTCTGCCGTTTGCCTGCTGGTCATAGCTCTTCCCGTCCATAACCCGCATTTCTCACCACGGGTCTGGAAGGGCGGGGCTTCAGCCCCGCCGTTACAAGGCCTTCCTGATTATTCCTGTGTCCCGTGCCCCGAGTAGTCCCGCGCCTGCGGGACTGCTCGGGGCACGGGAGCAACAGAGGGCGGGAGCCGCGATTTTGGCGGGGCTGAAGCCCCGCCCTTCCGGCAGCCCACGAAGAGCGTCCAAACGTGGTGAGAAATCCGGGCTAGCGGACGCTGGCAAGCGTTTAGCCCGCATTTCTCGCCATGGGTCTGGAAGGGCGGGGCTTCAGCCCCGCCGTTACAAGGCCTTCCTGATTATTCTTGTGTCCCGCGCCCCGCGCAGTCCCGCGCTTGCGGGACTGCGCGGGGCACGGGACCAACAGAGGGCGGGAGCCGCGATTCCGGCGGGGCTGAAGCCCCGCCCTTCCGGCAGCCCCTAAGAGCGTCCAAACGTGGTGAGAAACCCGGGTTAGCATCCTGTCAGTGTCTAGCACGCTTAATTGTCTCCAGTCGTCCCGCATAGGTTAATCCAGCCCCAAGTCCCCAGCCCCCAGCACCAACGCCCTTTCTTTTCAATAAGATTCCCGCTTTCGACGCGTAACCACCTTTGTTTTCTGCAACATTCCCGCTTCGTCGCCAAGTTTTCCACAGCGGTCCTTTGTTTTCAATAACATTCGCGCGTCGCTCGTTCAATTTTTAACGTTACTTTATTTCTTCTTCCCTCGACCCAAGCGACATCCTGTCCAGTTTGAACCCCCAATCTTGATTCAGCGACTGACACGTGAAACCTGGCACCTGAAACCTGCCCTTCCGCTCGTCACTCGTCACTGCATTCCTAACTCCTGAATCCTGATTTCTGCTTCGCGCACAACCACACTTATTATACTAGCCTACCTACTTCCACTTGTCAAGAGACACGATGCCCCCTGGAACGGCCGACCTGCCTCGACAGCCGCGACCTGCAAGATAGGCTGAATACTGAAAACTGACTACTGATGACTGATTACTGATGGCTGATACCTGCCCTTCTTATTCGACGAGGTTCTTGAGAGGCAGGCTGAACCCAGGGAAAAGAGGCGAAGTCAGGGAATGCGTGACTCCTAGTGTTCTAACGGGGTCGAATCCCCTCTTTTGTCGCCGATAGATCTCGGCGGAAGGGCCGTACGGATCGATGATCCAGTATTCCTGAACGCCGTAGCGGGCATGACGAATATCGACTGGCATGGCCCTGATTGTACCACTCGCCGATTCCCCCACTTTCAAAACACCCAACAAGCCATTTCCAGCGCACACCGCAGAAATCTCGCCTTTGTGAGGGCGACCAACGTGGTCACGCTTTTGCGTCTCGAGCTTGCTCGATCCGCTGCCGGAAGCAAGCTTCCGGCGAAGCAAAGCGGCAGCAAGCTGCCGCACTCCAAAGCTTGCGCAGCAGACATTACCAAATCTGGCATCGTTCGTTGGCCGGCCTGACCATGGCCTCGCCGGGCTTGCAATGGAAGGCCTGGGCAAACGCCGGCATGTTCGAGAGCGGCCCATTCACCCGAAAGCGCGACACGGGGTGCGGGTTGGTATTGACCATCAGGCGGGCGTACTCGGCCCGCAAGTTACTAGCCCAAATCTGCGCGTAGCCCAGGAAGAAACGCTGCGCTGACGTGAACCCGTCAATATCCGCCGGGCGCGGCTTCCCTTCCAGCGATTTTTCGAAGGCGTGGTAAGCTATGGCCAGTCCGCCCAGGTCGCCAATGCTCTCGCCGACCACCAGTTTCCCGTTTTCGTGCAGGTTCTTTTCCACGTAGTAGCCGTCGAACTGGCTAATCACGCATCCTGCCCGGCTGTTGAAATCCTTCGCATCGGCAGGGGACCACCAATCCTTCAAATTTCCCTGCGCATCAAACTGCCGGCCTTCGTCGTCGAACCCGTGCGACATCTCGTGGCCGATAACAACTCCCATCCCTCCATAATTGATCGCATCGTCCGCCTTAGGGTTGAAGAAGGGTGGTTGGAGGATTCCTGCCGGGAAGACGATCTCGTTCAACTGCGGGTTGTAGTAGGCGTTCACCGTAGGTGGCGTCATACCCCATTCGTCACGGTCAACGGGCTTCCCAATCTTCGCCAGGTCACGGTTGAACTCGAAGCGGTCGGCCCGAAACAGATTCTCCACATAAGGGCCGCGTTCAATCTTCAGCGCCGAGTAATCCCGCCACTTATCGGGGTAGCCGATCTTGTTCCGGATGGCTTCAAGTTTGCTCAATGCCTGCTTGCGGGTTTCCGGGCCCATCCAGCTCAACGTAGAAATGTCCTCTCGGAGAGCCGACTCGAGGTTGTGCACCATCTCGAGCGCGCGGGCCTTGGCTTCCGGCGGAAAGGTCTTCTTCACATACGCCTGGCCAAGCGCCTCGCCGAGTGCCCTGTCCGTGGCGCGCACGCAGCGTTTCCAGCGCTCCAGATTCTCTGTCGTGCCCGTCAGCACGGTGCCCCTAAAATGGAAATCCTCGTCCACAAACTTCGCCGAAAGAGCGGGAGCCGCCGTATTGATCAGGTGCCAGCGCAAGTAAGTCTTCCAATCCGAGATGGGAACGGACTTGAGCAGTTCTTCCATCTCTTTGAAGAAATCAGGCGCGGCAACGTTGAGGTTGCCCTTCCCTCCCAGCGCGTTCGTGGCAAAATAATCGTCCCAGGAGAAATCGGGCGCCAGCGTCTTAATTGCCGCCGGGCTCATCGGGTGATAAACCGCCTGGGGGTCGCGCCGCTGGACTCTGGTCTGCGACGCCTGCGCAAGCTGCGTTTCGATGCTCATTGCCGTCTTAGCCTCGGCGGCAGACTGCGCGGGGTCGTCGCCCATCAGCTCAAACATCCGGGTAACGTGCTTGACGTATTCCACCCTTACCTGCTTGGATTTCTCATCCTCTCGCGTGTAATAGTCCCGGTCCGGCAGCCCAAGCCCGCCCTGATCGATTTCCCCAATCACCTGGCTGCTGTTCTTGGAATCCTGGGTAGAGTCCACGCGAAATAAAACCCTGACGCCATAACCTTGCAGTCGCGCAACTGCGTCCTCAAGATCCTTCCTGTCGTTGATCTTTTCGATCCGGTCGAGCTCCGGTTGAAGCGGGGTAATACCTGCCGCTTCCAGCCCCTTTTCATCCATGCAACTTCCGTAAAAGTCGCCGATCTTTTGTTCGTTGCTGCCCTGCGGCGCGCTGGCGTCCTTCGCCGCAGATTCGAGAATTTGGTGCACGACTTCTTGATTTCGCTCCTGTAACTGTTCAAAAGTCCCCCAACGCGGATAAGCGGCGGGGATGGGGTTCTTGGCCATCCACCCACCGTCAGCGTACTGGTAGAAGTCCGTGCAGGCTGCCACGCTGTTATCCAGGTTTCCGAGGTCGAAACCACTCTCCGCGCTCGTACCAGCAGGCGTTGCCGAACACAACGAAAAAGCTAAAAGCAGTAACATTGAAAAGCAGAATTTGACGAATTTCATAACCAACCCCTCCCAGGAGTCCAGTGAAACATAAGACGGTCCGACGTTGCAAATGCTCTCGAATACGCGAGTTATGCTAGCACAGACTACCGAACCCCGTCCAAAGCGCTGCCACTTAGGTGGGCCGGGGCTTGCCACGGCCAGGCCGCCCCGAGGGGCGCCCCCACGTTCGAATTGGGCGCTCCTGCACCCTCGAAGCTGTGCCGGGACTTTATTCGGACTCAGTCTGCTATAATCGCAGGCTTAGCAAGATGCCGAAAAAGTAGAAGTCAGGAGTCAGAATTCAGGAGACAGAAGGCAATAGGCGGCAATGATTCAATGACTCAATGAATCAGTCACTCAATTCTCTTCAGCCCCTAGCACCTAGTACATAGCCCCGTTTTCTTGGGAGGCCATTCTTGTATCTGGACATCCAGCACAGGATTCAGCAGCGATTTGTGACTCTGGTTCGCGAGGTGTTTAACCTGGATGTCGAACTACCTGCACTCGACTCCCCACCCTCTTTCGAGATGGGTGATCTCTCCTTGGCCGCTTGCTTCGAGCTGGCCAAACGCTTACGGCAACCGCCTCGCAAAATCGCGCAGACACTCGCTGCCCGCTTTCTGCCCATGCAGGGGGTGGAGCGTGTCAGCACCGCCGGCGCAGGTTACCTGAACTTCCATCTGGACCGAGCGCAAGCCGCTGCCGGATTATTTACCCTGCGGACCTCAGGCCAGCCTTCCCTGCCCTCTCGCCAAGGCAAGGTCGTTGTGGAGCACACCAGCATCAACCCCAACAAGGCTGCCCACATCGGGCATCTGCGTAATTCGATTCTGGGCGACACCTTCGTTCGCCTGCTCAAGTTCCGAGGAAACCAGGTGGAAGTGCAGAACTACATTGACAATACAGGGGTGCAGGTCGCTGACGTGGTGGTGGGCTTTATCCACCTCGAAAAGAAAAACCTCCAGGACGTCGAACAACTCGTCCGGGACCCAAACGTCAGATTCGACTATTTGTGTTGGGACCTCTACGCCAGAGTTTTTCAATTCTACCAGGCAAATCAAGACGCGCTCAGCCTCCGTTCAAATGCCTTGAAAGAAATCGAAGAAGGCCACGGGGAACCGGCCCGCATGGCCGACCTTATCTCCACCGCCATTGTGCGCAAGCATCTGGAAACGATGTTGCGCATCAACGTGCAATACGATCTCCTGGTGCAGGAGAGCGAGATTCTGCGTCTGGACTTTTGGAAGTCCGCCTTCGAGCTGCTGAAGAAGAACGGCGCCATTCGCTACGAAGATACCGGCAAGAATGCCGGCTGCTGGGTCATGAGCCTGGCGGAATCCACTCCCGAGGCGAGCGAAGAAGAGGCTGGCGAAGAAGACGTCAAAATCATCGTGAGGTCCAATGGTACTGTCACCTATGTAGGCAAGGACATCGCTTACCACCTTTGGAAGTTTGCGCTGCTGGGAAAAGATTTCGGTTACGCGCTCTTTTATCGCTACCCTGACGGCCATCCGCTGTGGCGAACCACCTTGCAGGGCGAGCCCGAGGCCCCCTCCTGCGGCCACGCCAGCAGCGCCTATGCTGTGATTGACACGCGCCAGTCGTACCTCCAGAACCTGGTGAACGCTGCGCTTCATGCTCTGGGTTATCACCAACAAGCCGGCAACCTGCACCACTTCGCCTACGAAGTGGTGGGACTTTCTCCGCGCTGCGCCGAGGAATTGGGAGTGGAGCTGAGCCAGGAAGACCGGCAACGCCCCTATGTGGAAGTCTCCGGCCGGAAAGGACTGGGGGTGAAAGCGGACGATTTAATCGACACCTTGGTCGCCAAGGCGCTCGAGGAAGTCCGCTCCCGCCAAATGACCCAGAACATGGAGGAGCAGCAAACCTATGCTTGCATGATTGCCGTTGCCGCTTTGCGTTATTTCCTGCTCAAGTTCTCGCGGCGCATGATCATTGCATTCGACTTCAAGGAAGCGCTCGCTTTCGAGGGTGAGACGGGGCCATACCTGCAATACAGTGTTGTCCGGGCAAGGAACATCTTCAACAAGTTCCACGAAACTCATGCGGACTTCAAACCCCGGAGCCTTGACCGCGCCGTCGGGACTGAGGTGCTCAGGAGATTCTTCTCCAGCGACGATGGACTGGCCTATTGGGAGCTGACTCTCCTGACGGCGCAATTGGAGATGATTGTCGATCAGGCCATCGCCAGCCAGGAACCCGCTGGACTCGCCAAATACGCCTTCCGACTCGCGCAAGCCTTCAACAATTTCTATCACCGCTTCCATATTCTGAGTGAGCCCGATGCCGATCGACAGCAGTTTCTCTTGTACCTGGTTCACCTTGTGAATCAGACGCTGACCTCGGCTTTGGAATTAATGGGGATTGAAATTCCCGAGCGGATGTGAAGTCTATTCTGAAATGTCCGTCAGGAACTGGACCCCGGCGACCCTTCAAAAGAAAAAGTCACCAGCGCAGAACTGCGGAGTTGCGCCAGAGGCTCGTGTCGAAATTCAATCTTCACGGCGCATTGACTCCTCTTCAACAGTCGCCAGTCAACAGTCGACAGTTCACAGTCGGGATCTAGGAGCTTGGGGCTAGGGGATGGGGTCTGGGGGCACACCCAACACAGGTTCCCTCACACCTGACACCTGGCACCTGAAACCTGTTCTTCTGACCCCAACCCCTAGTCCCTAGCTGACACCTGAAACCTGGCACCTGACACCTGCTTCACGTGTGCCGCCTGCGATGTTCGCGGATGTCCTGTTGGACTTCTCTTTCGATGGTCCGCCGTCGAGAAGTCTCCCGGTGGTCGAAAACATTCTTGCCTTTGGCCAGCGCAATCTCGAGTTTGATCATGTTGCTCTTCAGGTAAACGCGCGTGGGGATGAGCGTGAAACCCCTCTCCTGCGTGCGCCCCGTGAGCTTGTCAATTTCCTGGCGGTGCAAAAGCAGACGCCGGTCACGCAGCGGGTCATGGTTAAAACGGCTGCCCGCCGCATAAGGGCTGATGTGGCAATCGATCAACCACACCTCGTGGTTCTTGACCACCGCGTAACTGTCCTTCAGATTGACCTTGCCCTCTCGAACCGACTTCACTTCCGTCCCCGTCAGTTCGACGCCGCTCTCGAACCTCTCCAGCAAATGATAGAGATGTGGCGCCTGGCGGTTAACCGCAAAGTTCTTCGGGGCAGGATCCGCGAGCTTTCCCACAACACGCTCCACTTTAAATTCCGACGTATCCCAAGAACTAAAATGTTAGCACAGGCGAAGCTTCCGCGCACACGAAGCGTTGTTCCAGCAAAAACTCCATTGTCAAATCACCCGGCTTTCGATATGATGTGTTTGCGGGGTGGAGCAGTCTGGTAGCTCGTTGGGCTCATAACCCAAAGGTCGCTGGTTCAAATCCAGCCCCCGCAACCAAAAGGCTTTATAATTTCTTCTACATCCAGAGGCCACTCGAAAGAGAGTGGCCTCTTCTTTTTATGTTATCGGGGGTCTGCAGGAAGTAATCAAGATCGTTCCGTTCGCCAAAGTCCTTGCGTTGCCCATGATTAGAGTTGCCTGAGGAACGGCGACCTTTGGTAATTTCGCCCAACGATCACCGGAGTCTCCACAAACTCTACGGTTGGGTGACGGGGTTTCGAGCGACAAGCACCATCCCCGTTTGGGTGTCGGCCCGTGCGGACCGACCCCGAGGCGGGCTCATCCAGGTGATCACACTCCACTCTGCTGAGTCACTTGAAGCGTACGGTCTAGTCTGGGGAAGCGGATGCAGTCTCCCCTCATCCAGGAATCCTGTGGGCGCGGACGACAAATCTCTTGGGCGCCGAGCCCACAAAATAGAACGGGTAACAGGTGACCAGGGTCAGGATTGCTTCGCCTGAATCGTCCAGCACTTCAGTGTGCTCGGGCGCGACCACTTGCGCCGAGTCCACTGCCTCTTCTCAGTCAATGGAGCCGGGCGCTTCTTTTGAACAGCACCGTCGCAGTCTTTAGGGAAGCGGCTGCAAGCCGAGGATTGACGCCGAAATGGCGTCCAGGATTGTGTAGTTGCCGCCAGAATAGCGGCCATATTGATAGCGGTTGTTGTAGCCATCTTCATAGCCGCGACGGAAACCCTCGCGAAAGTAGTAGTTGTAGTCGTCCTGGGCTACATAATAACCGTCATAGCCGTAGTTCGCGTCCTGATAGGCAAAAGAGTCTTGGTAGTTGGAGGCCCAGCCATCCTGCCGGTCTGCCCGTCCGGCGCGGAAGCCTTCCTCATAACCGTAGTTCACGGCCTGCCGAAGCAAATTTGCGCCGTATCGATTCGTCTCGTAGTATCGGCCGCCACGGTTGTAACGATAATTGGGAGCCGTGTAGAAGTATGGATCATTGCTGTAATCGTGGCGCTCGTTCTGGAGACTCATGTCCTGCTGACGTAGGTGCTCTGAATACTGCTGCTGAAAACGGTACTGCGCCATGCGCCCTTGCTTCTGTAGCGCTGCTGTGCGCTGCTGTCCCACACGCTGCTGCTGATCTAGATGTTGACGGTACTGCGTCAGTTGCTGCTGCTGCCCAATAAGCTCCTGCTGACGCTGTTGTGGGAGACGGCCCCGCTGCTGCCCTTGCTGGGCCTGCTGTTGCTGCTGGGCGCGCTGTGGCTGCGGTTGCTGCTTCTGAGCGCGCTGCGGCTGCGCTTGCTCCTTCTGAGCCCGCTGCGGCTGCGCTTGTTGCTTCTGAGCGCGCTGCGGCTGTGGTTGCTGCTTCTGAGCCCGCTGTGGCTGCGCTTGCTCCTTCTGAGCCCGCTGTGGCTGCGCTTGCTCCTTCTGAGCCCGCTGTGGCTGCGCTTGCTCCTTCTGAGCCCGCTGTGGCTGCGCTTGTTGCTTCTGAGCCCGCTGTGGCTGTGGTTCCTGCTTTTGAGCCCGCTGTGGCTGTGGTTGCTGCTTCTGGGCCCGCTGTGGCTGCGGTTGCTGCTTCTGAGCGCGCTGTGGCTGTGGTTGCTGCTTCTGAGCCCGCTGTGGCTGCGGTTGTTGCTTCTGGGCCCGCTGTGGCTGTGGTTGTTGCTTCTGAGCCCGCTGTGGCTGCGGTTGTTGCTTTTCTTGCTGTTTCTGGTCTCGCTGCGGTTGTTGCTGCGCGGTGATCGGTATGCTCATTCCCACCAACGACACCGCGCTGATTACAGCCGCCACCACTATCCGGTTCAAGACATTAACTTTCATGGCACCCCTCCTTAATAATCCGGTCGCTCCATGGGATGTAGCCCAAAAAGCCAGGCCAGATCGAGCACAACAAACAAGATGAGAAACGTAAGCACCCTTCCCCTTCTGCCATTCGCCTCCCACCAGATCCTGGCTGGCAGCTTGAGGTAGACTCGTTATACCCTGGAGGTAATCCGCGTGTCTGCTCAGTACCGCTCGCACGTCTGGTCAGAATTGCTCATCCCAGCTAATGAGGGCCAACGACAGTGTGGGCCGGTCGAAGTTACTGCTTGGTGGCGCATCAGTAGAGTTGTATTCAGTGCCGGTAACGTGTATCTTATTGGTCGGTCGAGAATCGAAAAAAGAAATCTCAGTTTAGGACGCTCTCTTCATAACAGGAGGTGTGGATTGAAACTCAAAGAAGGCGTTGTCTCTATAGTGCTATTCAGCTTGTTGACCACCACGGCTCTCGCGCAGACCAGGGGCGGTTCCTTCACGCTGCGCTACACTTCGTTTTCGCCGATCGTTTCTCTGGCCGCAGGCATCTTGATTCTGATTTTCCCCAAGCTCCTCAGATATATCGTAGGCTTTTACCTAATCCTGGTTGGGCTGCTTGGGCTCCTCGGTCGCTGACCAGCTCGCAGCAGCGGCTGTTGAAAACCGGCGTACGTTTGATCAAACACGCCCGATGTTATTGGCTGCTCCTGGCGGAGAGCCCTCTCTCGCGGCGCCTCTTAGGAGCCGAGGTGGGCAGGATTTCGGCGCTGCCGGCCCAGCCCCTAACCCCTCATGCCTTGCGGGGCATACCTCACTGCGGGTGCGTCGGTGGCTGGGATTGCCCCGGGCCTCCTCTTTGGCCACTTGCGTCTTGGGGGACGTGCGAGAGATTCCGGCAACTCAATGACATTTCTCGAAGGACAATCCCTGCCTCCCGTGAGGCCGGAAAAATGGGAGCCCAAAAGGTACCTACGCCTTCCGTCTCGTTCCAGCGATCACCAGGGCTATGCCTCCGACCAGGGCGATTCCACCCAGAATCGGAGGCAAAGGAATCCGCTCTTTCGTTTCCGCAGTTGCGTGAATCGGGCCGAAGTCCACGACCTTCCTTTGCCGCGTGTATGTGATGCCCTGGAAAGCCAGAGAGATAATCCCCAGCACAATGAGCAAGATCCCAACCAGCGTTGCAGTTTTCATAAGGGGCTACCTCACTTGAGCGCCTTTCGTGCCCGATGGACCGTTACACTCACTCGAACGATTGTCCACCCTTGGGAGGGTATTTCGCCAACGTGTTGTCCAGGCCCCGAGCCGCCTGGGGGGTGGGCGCCGTGCCGTTGATCAGAATGTCTCTCGTTGAGAACGTGGGTTGCTTTTTGCAGTTGGCTCTCGCCTGCGAATGCCGGCGCACAGAAGGCTAGAAACAGAAAAACCAAAATAACCCTTTTCATTTGAAGCTCTTTTTTTGTACTTACTCCCACTGACCGGCGTGTCCGCTGTTTACGTTCAGGACTGTCGGACTACGAGCCTGCGTTACGATTTCTCGAGGGCTTCCTCTACCTGGCCGATTTTCTTTTGGACCTTCCCGGTCGCCTTTTCAACTGTACCCTCGGCTTCCAGACTGGGATTCTTCGTCAGTTGTCCAGCCTTCTCCTTGACCTCGCCCTTTATTTCGTGAAACTTGCCCTTTGCCTTGTTCTTAGTAGTTCGCTTCATCACGTTGCCTCCTTTGTATCACCTCACTCATGAGAGTCAAAGTATCTGCAACTCACCAGATCATGGGATGGAAGCGCCTCTCCCGGACTGCTATTCCGTCGCACCACCCGTAGCCTTGCGCGGGACCGGCCTGTCGGCTCTGACGTAGTCGGCGCCACCCTCTCCGGTTACCGATATATCCTGCGCTCCTGTGCGCACCAGAATCTCCTTGGCGCGCTTCGTCCAATCCGCATTGTCCGAATGCACCGAGAGGAGGATTCCACCCTCTTTTACCCGCACTTCATAGCGCTTGGCCTCGTGCTCGGGAATCCCCATGCCAATCAGCGCGCCAGTTATCCCGCCTACTGTACCGCCCACGCCGATCCCCGCCAGGGCCGCCATGATAGGACCGGCGGCGATAAAGGGACCCAAACCCGGTATGGCCAGAGCGCCAATGCCCACCAACCATCCCAATGCTCCGCCCAGCACTGCACCCGTTCCGGCACCTGCGGCAGCGCCCTTTGGAGCCTTGGTGTGTTTCTTGTGGGCGAAGTCCTTGGAGACTACTTTTTCCGGAAACAGCACGGAAATATCCGTGTTTCGAAAGCCGGCCTCCTTCAAGACGTCGACGCCGTTCTCCACGCTCGAGTAACTGGGGTAAATGCCCAACACCGCTATTTTTTCTGCCATGTTGCGCTCTCCTTTGGTCTTAAGATTTTTTTCTCGGGTTTAACTTCCACTTCCTTGTAGTCACCTTGCCTTCGCCTACCACTTCGGTGGCTCTCGAAAGCAGAAGGATTTAACCGCCTTTCACACCACCCTCGGGGCGACCCACCCCGCCCGTGCCGATTGAATCCTCCCCCGAAGGTGTGCTGGATGAATCGTCAGAATATGTTGAGGGTAAGGCGGAAGCCGGGATGCCTCAGGTTGAACATATAATAGACGCCATCAATGTATTCGACATAAAAGTCGTCGTTGTAGTCCCAGCCTACTGGCCATCCTTCATTGAACCCGAACCAATAGCCGCCGTACCGGAAACGGTTATACCCTTCGATCATCTGGGGACGCCCCATGTGGAACGAGTGGCCCCGACCAAAATGGGAACGGTAACTGGCGTCAGAAATGCGGCCATAGTGGCCGCCGCCCCTGTTGGAAGCAACGGCTTGTGGCCGCTGCTGGTGTTGCGCCTGCTGGGCGCGCTGCGGCTGCTGGCGTTGCCCCTGCTGGGCGCGCTGTGGCTGCTGGCGTTGCGCCTGCTGGGTGCGCTGCGGTTGCGCTTTCTGTGCGCGCTGCTCCGGCTGAGCTTTCTGCGCACGCTGCTGTGGCTGCGCTTTCTGTGCGCGCTGCTGCGGCTGGGCTTTCTGCGCGCGCTGCTGCGGTTGGGCTTTCTGCGCGCGCTGCTGCGGTTGGGCTTTCTGCGCACGCTGCTGTGGCTGCGCTTTCTGCGCACGCTGCTGTGGCTGCGCTTTCTGCGCACGCTGCTGTGGCTGCGCTTTCTCTGCGCGTTGCGGTTGCGCCTGCTGGGCTTTTCCTCCGCCACCGCCCTTTTCCTCCTCGCCTTTTTGTGCTAATGCAGGAATGGCGGCTCCGAGAAGCAAAAACAGAACTGCTGTGCTGATAACTCGATTTTGTTTCATAGGTGTAGCCTCCGCCTCTCGCTGGATTCTCGAGGCACACTTCTTATACCGTTTGTGCGCATGGGTGTCAGTTCACTAAGGCTCACGTATTTGGTCAAAAATGCTCACCCCAGTTAATGGGGGGGGAACCACAGGGTGGAGCCGGTGGGGATTTGCCGAGGATTTGAAATGAACGGGGGCTTCGTTCCGCAACAAGGTGGACAATGCCGCGGCTCGCTTCCTGAGCCTGAGCCAAGGCTATCCTTTGGAAAGCACTTCATCCAAACCGAATGCTTTC
>Ga0208937_1000136_pt1 | contig 69059 bp, 69 predicted proteins | sample June2015DPH_11_5_FD_184705 | JGI IMG/M metagenome (GOLD analysis project Ga0208937, IMG submission 184705) | Peatland microbial communities from SPRUCE experiment site at the Marcell Experimental Forest, Minnesota, USA - June2015DPH_11_40... | ecosystem: Environmental > Terrestrial > Soil >... | reverse complement strand
GTTCCTTGCGGAAATTCGCCACGCAAAAGCTGAGGCCAGAGAGAACGAGCAGAAGTAGAACTTGCAGAATTGGGATTGCCGCTGTTTGTCATTCCGCCGACTCTGTATGTTTCAAGTGGCGGCACAGTCCCATCATCTATTCATTTATCCGCTGGTCGCGTTGGCATGATACTTGCTCGCCGAAAGAAATTTCTTCAGCATGGCAATTCAGTTCTAGCTTTGTACTCGAACGCTGCCCGAATACACGAAGACGGGCGCGGACTACACCCAGAGCAACGAATCAGGCAGAACCACGAAGACGAAGGGCCTGCGGTGAATTGCGGGGGCTTCGTGTGCTTCGCTGAGGGGACGGGAGTACGCATCCCGCTAGGACATTGGTGTGGTTAATGGCGGAAAACGTCGTGGTCCGACGCCGCACGGTTCCATTGCTGGCGGCCCACTTCTCGAAAAGCGCGAGAAGTGGGGCACCCCCGTTTTCTTCTCTGCCAACATTAAGGGCACACAGGCTTTACGCCATCACTGGTTTCACTGCTGCTACGGGATCGACTCGGAGCGTGAGTCCATCGACCTGGCGCACGACGATGCGTTCTCCGGCGGGAACGGTGACCGCGGAGACGGCGTCCCAAAGCTCGCCGTGCACGAACACCTTTCCGAACGGCGCCAGCGAGCTTTCCGCAATCCCGATTTCGCCGATCAATCCCTGTTTGCCGGTGACAATCTTGTTGCGGCGGGCGCGCACGGCGATGCTCATCAGGAAGGCTGTGATAATTCCGAGCGGGATGCTGACGGCGAGCGCGGTCACGAGGTGGACGCGCATTTCCGGGATGGGCGCATCGACCAGGAACAGGCCGCCCATCGTCAACAAGACAATCCCGCCGGTGGTGAGCACACCGTGGCTGGCGAACTTGGCTTCCGCCGCGAACAGCGCAAAGGCGCCGATGATCATCGCAATCGCCGCGAAGCGCACGGGCAGCAGGTTCAACGCGAACGCCGCCAGAAGGATGAAGACCACACCCACGGTTCCGGGAATGACCGCGCCGGGGTGGTTGAATTCGGCATACAGCGCGAGCGCGCCGATGGCCAGCAGGATGAACGCGACGTTCGGGTCCATGATGTAGGAGAGGATGCGCTGCTTGAGCGTCATCCGGTAATCGCGCACGGGCTGGTCGTCCAGGCTAAGCGAGACGGTCGCGCCATTAAATCGCTTGAAGCTCTTCCCGCTCAGCTGGTGGAACAGATCCTGCTCGCTTGGAGCGATGTATTCGATCAGTTTCTTGTCGAGTGCCTCCTGTTCGGTGAAGGACTTCGACTCGCGCACGGCGCTCTCCGCCAGTTCGACGTTGCGACCGCGCTTGGCAACGACCGATCGCATCAGGGCCGCGGCGTCGTTCTCCATTTTCTGTTTCATCACGTCGTCCATCTTTTCGCCCAAGATGACGGGATGCGCCGCGCCGGTATTGGTTCCCGGCGCCATGGCTGCAACGTCCGCCGATTCGAGGATGAAGAAGCCGGCCGATGCGGCGCGGCTGCCGCTGGGCGTTACGTAAATGATGACCGGCACCGGTGAAGCCACGATTTTCTCGATGATTTCGCGCGTCGAATCGACCAGTCCGCCGGGGGTGTTCATCTCGATCAGGACCGCTTGATCGTGGTTGGCAGCAGCCAATTCGAGTGCGCGGCCAATGTATTCGGCGGTGACGGGCTGGATGGCATCGTTTACCGCGATCCTCAAGACGTCGGCGGAGCAGCAAGCGGCGAAAAGAAAGAGCACTGCGAACCAGCGGACGATAGACTTGGAGACCAGCGAGGCGGAGAACTGAGAGGCGAAAAATCGAGACGGCTTCATGGTTGTGACAGCGGCTGCGCTTTCTCCGCGAGCTTGGCTGCTAGGGTGCGCTTCAGGTCCTGGCCCGCGGGATTGCCGGGCTCCAGTTGCAGCGCCCGATTGATGTTCTGGGCGGCCGCTTCCATTCTATTTTCTCTCAAATCGAGCCGCGCAAGGATCAGATAAGCCTCAGCAGACTCGCGAATGCGGAGTGCGGCCTCGGCCTGGGCGCGGGCTTCGCGGGCGTCGCCGCGAGCGTCGTAATCTTCGGCGAGGGCTGTGAGCGGCGCGGCGCTCGACGGATCTACCGCAGCGGCGTGATGGAATTCAGCCTCGGCTTCGGTGGTGAATCCGTGGGCCAGGAGTTCTTTGCCGAGTTCGAGGTGAAAGCGCGCGTGCGCGCGCGGGTCGGATCGGGTAAATTGCTGCTCGGCCCAACTCCCCATTTGCGTGGTCATCTGGCGGAAGGCGTCTTCTTCGTAGTTGCGCTTGATGCGCTCGAGTGGGGCCTTCGACGTCGCGCTGCTCGGAACGATACTGCCAGCAGTGGGCGTCAGGGAGTCGAGCAACATTTTAGCCTCGGCGTCATTCGGGCGATGATCGAGCGCCGTGTGCAGTTCGCGTGCCGCGCCGGCGCGATCGCCAGCCTGGGTAAGTGTCACTCCCAGGTTGAAGTGATAGTCAGCATCGCTGGGATCGTTCTGAATCGCTCTCTCGAAATAGTCGACGGCCTTTTTCTGGCCGCGGCGGGCGGCGACCACCCCAAGGTTGTTGTATACCTCGGCCAGCGGCAGACGTGCGGCGACGAACTCAAAGGCGCTCTCGGATTTCGCAAAGTCTCCGTGAGAGTAGGCGGCGAGGCCGAGATAGAAATTTGCCTCGCGAGCGACTGCGGAAGAATGCTGAACTTGACTCAGGGCAGCAATCGCCGGTTCGTAGGAGCGCTGGGTGTAGTAAGTCTTACCCAGTTCCAGCCAGGCTTGAGCATAATCCGGATTGAGGCGGGCGGCTTCGCGATAGTGCTGTACTTTTTCTTCCGCAGTAGTGGCCAACATGCCGCGTACGTAATTTTCCAGGGCGTCCAGGCGCACAGGAGCAACGCTGGCGATGTACTTGTCCTTGGGCACGGAGAAGTCAGTGCGGATCAGGCGAAGCAGATCCCATGCGAGAGCGGATTGTAGGCTGCCGAGATCGGCCAGTGGCCGGGACTCCGTGACGGCGGGCCAGAGTTTCTGAGCCCGCATGTCGAGCAACTGGGCGATTGCAGTCAGCCGCGCGCCGTCATACTTATAAGAGCCGAGCACGGTGTAATCGACATCCATCTGCTCGGCGAGGCGGTAGAGGGTGGCGCGCGAAGGATGAACGCCGGCCGGAACGCTCTGGCGATCGTAGGCCCGGAGTCGCTCGTCACGGCTGGCTACGTATAGAACCGGAGAATTGAGTTGCTCGTGGAATGTTTCGGGAAAGGATTCGCCGAGCCATTCCAGACCTGGCGTCGGAGAAGCATTCTCGAAAGGAATCACGACCATGGTCCGGCCGGCGGCGGGAGCGTCCTGGGCGCAAAGCGACGGGCAGAAAAGCAGCGAAACCACAAAGACGACAACAGCGGCGCGTTTCACGACAAGTTCATTATATCGGCAGTGGAGATGGCGCATCACGCCCAGTTCGGCCTCGCACCATTCCGCTGGCTTCATCGCCCCGCCTCCGCATACACTGCTTCTTCACACTTTCTTCTTCACACTTGAATGACTCCGGCGCGGCCCACTTCGTCAGCCCTGCGTTTTCTCCTGCCTTCCGTCCGGGACATCATTTTCATTTTTCTTTTCTGGTCGCTGCTGGCGGGGCCTTTGTCGAATCGGCCGCTGGCCGACCCCGACATCGGATGGCACATCCGAACCGGCGAGCAGATTCTGGCGACGCACTCGCTCCCTCGCACCGATCCGTTTTCTTCCACCATGCAAAGTCAGCCCTGGTTTGCCTGGGAGTGGTTGTACGACATACTGCTCGGGATTCTGCACCAGGCTTGCGGACTGAACGGAGTGGTCTGGCTGTGCGCCTTGCTGGCAGCTGCGATTTTCGCACTGCTGCTTTCGCAACTGCTGCAGCGCGGGACCGGTTTGCTGCTCGCGGCCGTGCTGATGCTGCTGGCGGAGGCCGCTTCGACGATTCATCTATACGCGCGCCCGCACATTGTGAGCTGGCTTTTCTTGCTGCTCTGGTGGGTCGTGCTGGATCGATGGGAAAGTTGGGATGGCCGGGAGCACGGAAACCTGCCGCGATGGATACCCTGGTTCTTTCCCGCCTCGATGTTGCTGTGGGTAAATCTGCATGGCGGATGGCTCTTCGGCATGGCGCTGCTGGGAATCTACACCCTCGCTGCATTCGTCGAGAGTGTTCGCGCGCACGATGCGTTGGCCGCGATTCGCGCCGCGCATCGGGCTCGTGCCATGGCTGCGGCTTGGTTGGCCTCGGCGGTGGCGACGCTCGTGAATCCATTTGGCTGGAGGCTGCACGCGCACATCTATCGCTATCTGGGCGATCGCTACCTGATGAACCGCATCGACGAGTTCCGATCGCCTGATTTTCACGGCTGGGCGCAGCGCTGTTTTGCGGTCATCCTGGTGCTGGTGCTGATCGCGTTTGCGGACAATCGTCTTTCGGGCAGTCGTCTTTCGAACAATCCTCTTTCGAACAATCGTGGCAAGCTGCGGCTCAGTCACCTGCTGGTCGTGCTGCTGGCGGTGTATGCGGGATTCTATTCAACGCGGAATCTTCCGGTTTCGTCGATGCTGCTGGTGCTGGTGGCCGGGCCCATCCTGTGGGAAAACTTCGCTTCGCTGGCGGATAAGCCGGGCGCTTGGCAATGGGTGCGCACCGGCACGGCCCGAATTTCAAAGTTCTCCGATCGCATGGGCGGGCAGGAAATGCAGCTTCGGGGACACCTGTGGCCGGTTCTCTCGGTGGCCTTTGCGTTAGCGATTTGTCTTCAAGGTGGATGGCTCGGCTCGCGGCAGCTGATTCATGCACAGTTTGATCCACAGAAGGTGCCGGTCGCGGCCGTGACTTTCCTGCAGAAGGAATTCCAAGGGAAGCAGCCGAACACCGAACCGGTTTTCTCGACCGATGCTTGGGGAGGCTATCTCATCTACCGCATGTATCCCGAGCGAAGGGCTGTAGTAGATGACCGTCACGATCTCTACGGCTCAGGCCGGATTCGCCAGTACCTGATCCTGACCCAGGCAGAGCCGGGATGGCAGAGCGTGCTCGAAAAGTGGAAGATTCGGACGGCGCTCTTGCCCGCCGATTCGACACTAGCCAACCTGCTCCGCGAACTTCCGCAAGATTGGCTGGTAGCATACGAAGACAAAGTTGCGGTGGTGTTTGAGAGACGTTAGATGTTAGGCGATCGCGCCAAAGTGGACCCCTCATCACTCTCTGCAACTTGAGCGCTTCCGCATCATCAGATGTAGTTGAGTTTGGCGCTAGCTGCCTGGGAAGTGCTATTTTTGAACTTGCGCGAGAAACCGCTCGCGCTGGCTTCCGAGAGACTGGGAAGGTATGCGGATCGCAAAAATACGCCGGTGTGTCGAGGGATGTGCGGAGAGCGGCCGGTGAAGGCGCAGTGTTTGCCGTTCCAGCAGATTCCGCATGCCACACGTCTCTTCCTGGATTATCTTTCCTACGCTCCATCGGTTCGAGGGATGTATCCACGCTCACCGATTTTTTCCGAGTGGATGAAGGACGAATCCCATCGCGTCGTTTACGACGCCGCACGTCGCGCCAAGGTCAGCGAAATTCTCGAGCGGCAAAATCGCGCGTGGGGCGCCTCTGCCAAAACGCTGGCGAATATTGAGCGGTTCAGGCGAGGAGCGCTAGCGGCGGTTACGGGACAGCAAGTCGGTCTGTTCGGCGGGCCGCTGTTTTCGATCTTCAAAGCGCTGACGGCGGTCAAGCTTGCGGAACAGCCGAGTGCGGCCGGAGTGGACTGCGTTCCGGTCTTCTGGCTGGCGACCGAGGATCACGATTTGGCCGAGGTCAACCATGTAGCGCTGCTCTCGGAGCACGGCCTTCCGGAACGGTTCGCGGTGGAAAGCCATGCGTTTGAAAGTAACGCCGTGGCCGATGCGCCCGTGGGCACCGTCAAGTTCGGGCCGGAGATTGAGCCGGTGGTCGAGCGCGCCGCCAGGCTGTTGGGAAATTCCGAGGTCACGGCATGGCTGCGTCAGGCGTATCGTCCGGGAGAAAGTCTAGGCAGTGCGTTTGCCCTGCTGTTTGCGTGGCTGTTTGCGGATTGGGGCGTCATCTTGCTTGATCCGGCCGACAAAGATTTCCATGATCTCGCAAAACCCTTGTTCCGCGCGGCGATCGAACGGGCCTCCGAACTCGATGAGGCACTGCTGGCGCGGGGTAAGGCGCTCGATGCGGCGGGATATCACCAACAAGTCAAAGTGACTTCGGCGACCACGCTGCTTTTTGAAGTGAAGAATGGGGCGCGCACGGTAGTGCGGCGCAGGAATAATGGCGCCAACGGTGGTGAGTACGCAGTGGGTGAGGAACGCAGCTCGCGTGAAGAGATGCTGGAGCGGATTGAAGCGGCAGCGGAGAAGTTCAACGCGAATGTGCTGTTACGTCCCGTGGTGCAGGATTACCTGCTGCCGACGCTCGTTTATACCGGCGGAGCGGCGGAAGTCGCATACTTCGCGCAGGCCGCCGTCGTCTTCGAGAAACTACTGGGACGAGTGACGCCGATCCTGCCGCGTTTTTCGGCGACGTTGCTCGAAGCCAAGTCAAAGCGCATTCTGACGCGCTACCAACTGGGCCTGCCCGAAGTGTTCCACGGCCTGGAAAAAGTTCGAGAAGCGATTGCCGCGCGTTCGCTGCCATCGGACTTGCAGGCCCGCTTTTCGGAAGCCTACGCGAGTGCTGAGCATTCGATGGCGGCGGTTCGCGAATCGATCGGCAGACTGGATTCAACCCTCATCGAGGCGGCGGACCGCGCCCGGACGAGGATGTGGTATCAAATCAACCGGCTCCATCGGCGGGCGTCACGCGTGGAACTGCTGCGGAATGAGGTCATCACGCGGCACGCGGATGCCCTGAGCCACGCCCTATTCCCGCATAAGGCGCTCCAGGAGCGCGAGGTGGCGGGAGTGAGCTTCGTGGCGCGGTATGGGTCGGGGCTGCTTGCCAATCTCTATCAGAAGATCCATCCCGATTGCCACGATCACCAGGTGATTGAGGTGGTGTAGCCGTTTCCTGTTTTTGGATTTATTTCGACTTGCCAGCACAACCAATGTCGTGTCCCGCAAGTTCGCGGTACAATTCCGCACTGTCATCCTGAGCGAAGCGAAGGACCTATGTATTTGAATTCGCCGCAATACATAGGTCCTTCGCTTCGCTCAGGATGATACTCCGCACTTATGTTACTGCGCGATACCGCACTAACTCGTGGTCGATTCTCCGTCGCGCAGGACGATCTGCAACTCTGCGAGCGATTCCACTCGCGGCACTCCCTTGTCGCGGTATGCACCGGGCACGTCCATCAGCACCGCTTGCATGCCTGCGCCGGTAGCGCCGAGGTAGTCCACGGAATAGACGTCGCCGACATAGAGGCTCTCTCCCGGCGCGGCATTCATGCTCTTCAGGGCCTGGCGAAAGATTTCCGGGTGCGGCTTCTCGTATCCGACGAGTCCGGAGTCGGTGATGGTGCGAAAGCAACGGGCGATACCGCACTTTTGCAAAACGTCTTCGATTCTGCCATCCGCATTGGAGATGACAGCGACCCGGAACCGCTCGCCGATCTCATGCAGTTGTTCAGCGGTGCCGGGGCGAATCGTGTCCCAGTTGCCGGAGTTGCGGATGCTCGCGACGAGTTGGTCGCGGATTGCGTCGTCTTCAAGTCCAATCTCGGATAACAACTGTGAGTAGAACATCCACCAAAAGCTGTGGTCGGTGCTGCCGTTCTTGGTCATCATCCCATCGAACTGATTCTTGGTTCGGCATTCCAGATCGCGCAGGTGCTCGCCATCGGGCACGATGCCGCGTTCGGCGAAAGGCGCGTGAATGCGCTCGCGATTGGGAAACAGCAGCGTGTTTCCAACGTCGAAGAAGATGACTTTGACTTTCGAATTCATGAGAGTTTGCACCGCGCGCCGCTTTTCCGACGTCGGCGGTGCGGCGATACCTCGCTTTTCATGGGAGACCTATTGTAATGCCGCAGAATCGTCAGATGGGCAATCCGGGCCGCGCCTGGGAATGCCACGCTGGAAAATTGCCGAATGAATTAAACTGAAAAATCGCCGATGTATTAACTGGAATCAGAAGTCATGGCCCAACTGCGAATTGTCGTCCTGTGGCATCAGCACCAGCCGTTCTACAAAGACCTGCTGACGGGGCAGTACCGCCTGCCCTGGACGCGCCTCCACGCTTTGAAAGACTACTACGGGATGGTGAAGCTGCTGGACGAGTTCCCGCAGGTGCATCAGACGTTCAATCTGGTGCCCTCGCTGATCACGCAGATTCAGGATTACGTTTCGGGCGATGCTCAGGACCCTTTTCTGCAGGTTGCGAGCAAGCCCGCGAAAGACCTGACGGAGCAGGAGCGGCGGTTTGCGCTGCAATATTTGTTTCAGGCGAATCCGGTGAATGTAATCGGACGCTATCTGCGGTACCGCGAGCTGTGGGAGAGATTCCACGGGGTGGGGGGATCGCCCGAGCGAGCCGAGAAATATTTTCAGGTTCAGGACCTCACTGACTTGCAGGTGCTCTCGCAGATTGGATGGTTCGACGAGTATTTTCTGGCGGAGAAAGACGTTGCCGAACTGATCCGCAAAGGCCGGAACTATACGCTCGAAGACCAGCGGTTTGTGATCGCGCGGGAGCGTGAACTGCTCGGCCGAGTTCTCCCGGCGCATGTGGAGGCGGCAAAGAAAGGCCTGATCGAGATTTCGACGTCGCCTTTTTATCATCCCATTCTGCCGCTGGTGTGCGACACACAGATGGGCGCGGTTTCCTCGCCGGGGCTGGCCTTGCCGCAAAACCGCTATCGCCATCCTGAGGACGCTCGCGAGCAATTGCAGCGCGGACTGGATCTGCACAAAAGAGTGTTTGGGGTGCGGCCGCAAGGGGTGTGGCCGTCGGAGGGCAGCGTTTCCGAGGAGGCGTTGGCGATTGCGCACAAGCTTGGAGTGCAGTGGATGGCGACCGACGAAGGCGTGCTGGGACGGAGTCTGGGGATAAATTTCTCACGCGACGGTTACGGTTATCTGAATTCGGATATGGCGCACCGGCTCTACACGATTTATCGCTACGAGAATGCCGATACACGGATGAATCTGCTCTTCCGCGACCACACGCTCTCCGACCTGATCGGGTTCGTATATTCGGGAATGCCGCCGCAAGACGCGGCCAATAATCTCATCCACAAGATTAAGGAATCGGCGAAGCCGGTCCTTGCGAACGGGCAAGATGCCGTGGTCCCAATCATTCTGGACGGCGAGAATGCCTGGGAATACTACCCGCGTTCGGGGCGGGAATTCTTGCGAAGATTCTATGACGCTTTGCAGAATGACACGGGGATTGAAGCGGTGATGGTGACGGAGGCGATTGCGCGCCACAAGAACGCCGGTCATCTGAAGTCGCTGGTGCCGGGGTCGTGGATCAACGCGAACTTCAACGTTTGGATTGGAGCGCCGGAGGACAACAAGGCTTGGGACCACCTGTATCACGCGCGCAATTTCTATGCGCAGGCGGCGCCGGGCGCAACCGAGAAGCAACGCAAGCTGGCGTTTGAAGAGATCTTGATCGCCGAGGGCAGCGACTGGAACTGGTGGTACGGACCGGAGCACCACTCGGCGAACGATCGCGACTTCGACGAACTCTACCGCAAACACCTGTCGAATGTTTACCAGGCGTTGGGCGGGACCCCGCCGGATTATTTGGCGCAGCCGATCACTGAGGGAGTGGCACGGCCTTCGTTCACGCCACAGACCGCCTACATCCATCCGGGGGTCTCAGGCGACATAGTGCGCTACTTCGAGTGGATGGGGGCGGCGTGTTACACGGCTGACCAGCGGTCGGGCACCATGCACGGCAAGCAGTTTCTGATGGATGAAGTGTTTGCCGGGATTGACGAGCAGTATGTCTACGGCCGGCTGGATTTCGCCGGCAAAGTGCCGGAAGACGGATTCGAAGTGGTGGTGAATCTGGAGTCGTGGGCCAACCATGCAACCAAGCCCCGGCGCGAACTGCGGTTGGGTGCGGCGGTTGATGGAGGTCGTATGCAGTCGTGGAAAGTGGCGCAGAAGGAAAAGGTGGTGGCAGATTCGACGGATTCCATAGATATTGCGCGGGTGGCGCTCGTCCGGAATTTTGAGTTTCGCCTACCCCTCACGTGGTTGCTTGCGGCTCCGCTGGAGATTGAAAAAGTGCGAGGACCGGAAAGCTCGGATGTGCTGACCGTCCGGCTACGCCTGCGCTTCAGTTTGTGGCAGAACCATCTGCCGGTCGACGCATTGCCGGTGGAAGGATGGATGGACCTGGAGTTGCTAACGGAAGAGGATCTGCTGGCAGTGAGCGGCTGAAAACAAGTGGATAGTGGATGGTGGATAGTTAGTTGTGAGTAGCTCAGGACGCGTCCTTGCCCTGAACTACCCACTCAGCCCTATCGTCTCAAACTGGTCTCATAGATGGTTTTGGGAAGGGCACGGCTTCAGCCGTGCCGCTCAGAGCCACAAGAAATGCGGGCTTTCGCCCCTGAGGGCATCATGCCCTAAGAATCACTGGCCGCTGCTGGCAGCAGTCATTGTCATCGGACGGCTCAATTCCATCACCAGCTCTGTGCCTGCGGGAAGCATCGCGGAACGGTGCTTCCCGAGCCAGTGCGTGACGGTGACGGTGGCGCCGACGGCTCCGCCAATGAGCAGGCCTTTGCCGCCTCCCGCCAAGCCGCCGATGAGCATTCCGCCGCCGGTGCCCATGCCGACTTCGGTGAGATCTTTGCCGTCGTGTCCAGCGCCTTTGAACTGCCCTTCTGTGTTGACGTCGGTGCCGTGGCGAGCGTTGGTGTCAACCAGCGAGGCGTTCAGCATGAACCTGTCTCCATTCGGAAGGACCAGGTTTTCGGGGAAGATGGCGATGGTGGGCTTGCCGGCAATGCGACGCGGTTCGTTTGCTTTCGTGACGCGGCCCTCGACGGTGGCGCCGATCGGAATCACAGTCTTGCCGTCCACTACGACCGGCTCAGTGACTCTTGCCGAGAACGGATCTCCGGCTTTCGAACTGAAGGTTGCGAGCGTGGTTTCGAGTTTCATCTTGACGGCGGTGCCGGTGGGCAGAGCAGTTTGCGCCCACGCGAAACCTGCGATCAGGATGAGCGATGTCAGCGAAAGTGTTTTTTTCATGTTACCTCCAAAATTCAATTGCACATCTCTTTCAAAGTCCAAGCAAAGCGCCAAGGATCTCATCCAGCGGCGCGCGGTCGAGCTGGTTATCGCCGCGATAGATGTAACGCACCCGACCGCCGCGATCGATTACGAGCGTAGCCGGGTGCGCGATGTTGATTGCATCGGTGCCAAACACGTGATGGAGCCCGTAGGCTTTGGTCACGGTCCGATCCTCATCGAGCAGAAAGACGCTGGCGATAGGATGCTTCTCCAGGAATTTTCCCGGCCTCCACACGCCGTCCCGCTTTTCGGCGGCAATGAACGCCAACTGTGCTCCCGCTGCTTCAATTTCCGGTCCCCGCGACTCCAACTGAGTCATGCGCTTCACGCAGTTCGGTCACCATGTTCCGCGCAGAAACTCGAGAATCAGCATGCCCTGCGCGAGCAGACCACCGAGGGTGAATGTGCCCTCTCGGTTGGCCGCTCCCAGGGAAAAGTCCGGGGCGCGCGCTCCGATCTCCAGAGTTTCGGTGCGGTTCCTCATGTTAAGTTCGACTTTAAGGGAGGTGGAAATCAGGAACAATAGCGGATGGGGTACGGGGATCGCTCGGCGGGCGATTGGATAGGGCACGTCCCAGCGCACAGACCGGGTCCTTCCACGTCCGATATAATTTCGCTTTGCAGGCGAGAGACGCGGCAAGCCGCGTCTCTACGATTGGCGAAGATTAGCGACGATGTTTCCAAATCAATTAAACGAGCAAAGGACGCACTTATGCCTCTTACCAGTATTGCCGATATCTGCGGACGCCAGGTGCTTGACTCGCGCGGCAATCCGACCGTTGAAGCTGAAGTTTATCTTGATGGCGGCGCCAGTGCGCGGGCCATTGTGCCGAGTGGCGCGTCCACCGGTGAACATGAGGCCGTCGAATTGCGTGACGGCGACAAGACCCAGTACCTCGGCAAGGGCGTTTTGCAGGCAGTTGCGAACGTCAATGGCGAGATTGCGGAAGCCCTCAGAGGGGTGGACGCCGCCGACCAACGCACGCTCGACGCCAGACTGATCGACCTTGATGGCACGCCCAACAAGGGGCGGCTGGGAGCGAACGCGATCCTGGCTGTTTCCATGGCGGCGGCGCGAGCTTCCGCGAACGCTTGCCTACTGCCGCTCTATCGCTACCTGGGCGGGGCAGCGGCGAACACGTTGCCGGTGCCGATGATGAACATCCTTAACGGCGGCGCGCACGCCGATAACAACGTCGACTTCCAGGAGTTCATGGTGATGCCGGTTGGAGCGCCGTCGTTTTCCGAGGCGCTGCGCTGGGGTGTGGAAGTCTTCCACACGCTCAAGGGCGTGCTGAAAAAGCGCGCATACAACACGTCGGTCGGCGACGAGGGCGGCTTTGCTCCGTCGGTGAAGTCGAACGTGGAGGCCATTGAAGTCGTGCTGGAGGCGATTCAGCAGGCAGGCTACAAGCCGGGTGAAGAGATCGCGATCGCGCTCGATCCCGCGGCCAGCGAGTTCTATCAGGACGGAAAATATGTCTTCAAGAAATCCGACAAGTCGGCAAGGAGTTCCGAAGACATGGTTCGCTACTATGCAAAATGGGTGAAAGACTATCCCATCGTGTCACTCGAAGACGGCCTCTCCGAAAACGATTGGGACGGCTGGGCGCTACTGACCAAAGAGCTGGGCGGCAAGATTCAGCTTGTGGGCGATGACATCTTTGTCACCAATATTCAGATCTTCGCCAAGGGCATCGAGAAGGGAATTGCCAACTCGATCTTGATCAAACTCAACCAGATTGGCACGGTCAGCGAGACACTCGACGCGATTGACCTCGCGCGCCGCAACGGATACACGTCCGTGATCTCGCATCGCTCCGGCGAAACCGAGGATACGTTCATCGCCGACTTTGCCGTGGCGACTGGCGTGGGACAGATCAAGACGGGATCGGCTTCGCGCACCGACAGAATTTCCAAGTACAACCAGTTGCTGCGAATTGAAGAGGAGCTGGGCAGCGCGGCGCGGTTTCTGGGGGTGAAGGCGCTGAACTACAAAGGATGGAGCAACGTTGCGTAGGGAAAACCTATGGTAGCCATAGTTGTGGCGAGAGTGTTCGACGCTAAGCGCACGCCGTCTTGACTTAGTCCATGACTTAGTTATAATAGGCCCATGGAAGTCAATATCCACGAGGCCAAAACGCACCTTTCCCGCCTGCTGGCCCGGGTCGCCATGGGCGAAGAGGTCATCATCGCCAAGGCCGGAACACCCGTGGCTAAGCTGGTTGCCATCAAGCCGGGGGCTCGCAAGTTCAAACTGGGATCGGCTAGGGGAAAGTTTGTTGTCCCCGATGACTTCAACGATCCTCTTCCTAAAGAGATCGAAGACCTGTTCTGGTAATGAAAGTCCTGCTCGATACGCACACTTTTCTCTGGGCCATCACAGACGAAAGACGGCTGTCGCCAAGAGCGCGCAGCCTGCTCGCATCAGCCGAGTCATGGTGGAGTGTGGTGAGCCTGTGGGAGGCGCTCCAAAAGGTGCAGGTTGGAAAGCTCTCTCTGCCGCTGCCGGCCGGTGCCTTCTTGACCAGTGAACTTAACTCCAACGGTGTGCGACTGTTGCCTGTGAGTCTTGGCCATGTCTTGCGAGTCGAATCGTTGCCGCTCCACCATCGCGACCCCTTCGACCGCTTGCTCATCGCGCAAAGTATCGAAGAGGGATGGCCAATCATCACTGCCGATCCCTGGTTCGCGCGTTATCCTGTAGACGTGATCTGGTAATTTGGTTTCTTGTTTTTTCCGTTGTCTCCGTGCGTCCGTGGTGGATTCGTTCTCGGGAGCCAAAAGTTTAAAGCTGAGGAGCTAAAAGCGATTTTATGCCCCGTCCTAAACCTCTCGTTCTAATCATCCTTGACGGCTGGGGATACCGAGCCGAAACCAAGGCCAACGCCATCGCCCTCGCGCGCAAGCCGACCTACGACCGGCTGCTCCGCGAGTATCCCAACACGCTGATTCACACCAGCGGGCCCTTTGTCGGGCTGCCGGAAGGGCAGATGGGCAACAGCGAAGTCGGCCATCTGAATATGGGCGCTGGGCGCATCGTGCACATGGACATCACACGCATCGACCTGATGATCCAGAACGGCGAATTCTTCTCGCATCCCGTGCTCGTCGACGCGATGAAAAATGCCCGTACCAGCGGACGCAAGCTGCACCTGTTAGGCCTGCTATCCGATGGCGGCGTGCACTCGCGGCAGGAGCATCTCTATGCCCTGTTGAAGATGGCCAAGCAGAACGGAGTCGATCGCGTTTTCGTGCACGCCTTCATGGATGGCCGCGACACGTTGCCGACCAATGGCGCCGGCTATCTCGATCAACTGCAGCAGAAGATGCGCGAGTACAACTCCGGCAAGATCGCGACCGTCAATGGCCGCTACTACGCCATGGACCGCGACCGCCGCTGGGAACGCATCGCCAAGGCCTACAGCGCGATGGTCGAGGGCAAAGCCGAGGGCGGAACGTACGTCGATGCCGTGCACGGTATGAAAGAGTCCTACAACAAAGGCGTGACCGACGAGTTCGTGGTGCCGTTCGTCTGTACAGATGCGCGCGGCGAACCGCTGGCGAAGATCGGCGACGACGATTCCTGCATCTGCTTTAACTTTCGCGCGGATCGCGTGCGCGAGATCACGCGCGCTCTGTGCCGCAACAGCGGGCTGAACGAGAAGGGTGGGAGCGATCTGCCGGGAGCGGCCGAACTCGATGCAACCATCCCGCGCGACCGCGTGCCTAAGAACCTGAAGTACGTTTGCATGACACGGTACGACAAAAACTTCGACCTGCCGGTGGTGATTCCGCCGGAATCGATGTCGAACATCCTGGCGAACGTCATGGGCGGGCTGAACATGCGCAACCTGCGTGTGGCGGAGACGGAGAAATATGCGCACGTAACGTACTTTTTTAATGGCGGCGTGGAACAGCCTTTCCCGGGGGAAGAACGTGTGCTGGTGCAGTCGCCGAAAGTCGCGACCTACGATCTAAAGCCGGAGATGAGCGCCGCGGGCATTGCCGAGGCGGTTGTGAAAGCAACGAACGATGGCACGTTCGACGTGATCATCGTCAACTTTGCCAATGCCGACATGGTCGGGCACTCGGGCAAGATCGAGCCCACCATCAAGGCGGTGGAGACGGTCGATGCCTGCCTGGGCGAGATTGAGAAAGCTGTGCGCGCTAAAGGCGGAGCGATGCTGATTACCGCCGACCACGGTAATGCCGAAATGATGATTGACCCCGTAACCGGCGGTCCGCATACGGCGCATACGACGAATCCGGTGCCGTTTATTGTGATGGCGGAGGACGCAAAGCAATTCACGCTCAAGCCGAACGGCTCGCTGCGCGATATTTCGCCGACGATGCTCGGCATGCTGGGCATCGCCGAGCCAAAAGAAATGACGGGGATGGATTTGCGGAAGCCGCTGAAAGCTTGAACCCCGAGACGCAGAGGACGCCGAGAAGATATTCTGATCACCCGATGACCCGATCATCCGATCACCCGATCCACAATCACCCGATTCGCAAGCTTCTGATTTGCCTTCGCCATCCTTTTGACCAGTGGAATGTGCCGACACGGTTCTCGGAGCGCTTGCGGCAGGAGTTCCCGCAAATCAACGTCGTGCACCTCCCCGACTACAAGCGCGTGGATGAAGAAATCGTCGATGCTGAAATCGTCATCGCCTGGTCGATCCGTCCAGAGCAGATCGCAGCCGCAAAGAAACTGCGATGGATCCACTCGCCTGCCGCGGCCGTCCATCAACTGATATTTCCGGAACTCGTCAACAGCGACATCATTCTCACCAACGCGCGCGAAGTTCACGGGCCGGTGGTAGCGGAGCACGTAATCGCGCTCATCTTTGCGCTGGCCAAGAAAATTCCGGGCTCGATGCGCTTGCAGGAGAAACACGTTTGGGGACAACAGATCCTGTGGGACGAACTGCCGCGCGTGCGTGAGGTCGCAGGCGCAACCGTTGGTCTCATAGGCCTCGGCAGCATCGGACGCGCGGTCGCCAAGAGTGCGAAAGCCCTCGGCATGCGGGTGGTCGCTGTGCGCGAGCATCCGGAGAAGGGAAGTGAAGGCGCGGACGCCGTATTCGGGCCGGCACAAATCGACGAAGTCTTTCGGCAAGCGGATTACATCGTGCTGGCGGCGCCGGTTACGGCCAGCACGAAGGCAATTGCGAACGCCGAACGCTTGGCGCTCATGAGGCACGACGCCTGCCTGATCAACGTCGGTCGCGGCCCGCTGGTGGATGAACCCGCGCTCGCCGCCGCTCTGCGTGAAAAGAAGATTGGAGGCGCGGCGCTCGATGTATTTCCGAAAGAGCCTCTGGCCGCCGACTCGCCGCTGTGGGACGTACCCAATCTGCTGATCACCCCGCACACAGCCGCGCTGACCGACAAGTTATGGGAGCGCCACTACGCGCTGTTCTCGGAGAACCTGCGCCGCTATCTGAGCGGGCAGTCTCTGTTGGCAGTGGTGGATAAGCGAAAAGGATACTGAGTTGGAGACCTAGTACACCCTCGAAACCGCAGGCCCCCGCTCCCGATCAAGAAGCCAATGGTTACTCCGCGTCCTCGGCGATCTCTGCGGTTTAAAGATCTTTCCCTACCTGGTATCCACTCCAAACCCCAAAATCGCATTTACTTCGACCGGTTCATTTCCCCGAAATGCCGGACGGAATTTCCAGCTGTGCAGAGCCACCAGAATCTTTGAGGTAGTTTCGGCGGCTCCAGGCTCGAGTACCTTCATGTCTTGGAGCACTCCTGAGCGGTCGAGGATGCAGGCGATTATCACGCGGGTGGGGCGAAGGCCATCGGGCAGATCCTTGCGCATGGCTTCGGGTTCGCTCAATTTTTCGGAAGAAGGATGCGCCGCCGACGCGGCGTCGGCGTACTGCATCACCGCCGTGCCGAGGGAGGTCTCGATGTAGATGGAGTAATTGCGGTCGCCTTTCAGAACGCCGTAGTAACCAAACACGCCACCGGAGCGAGGAGTCGCTTCGATCATAATCCCCGATCCTTTGTGAGCGCTGGTGGAAGAACGACCGGGGCCCGTCGATGGGGCGTCGCCGCTGGGACTTCCGAAACTGGGCAGCGTGAAAGTGGTCGTGCCGCCTTGCACGGATACGCCGGGCATGGCGGGTGTGCCGCTGGTGCCGTTGCCCGCGCCACCGGACCCAGGATACGGCGAAATCCCTCCGCGTGCGTTTGGATCGGAGCCGCGTCCTTCGCCTTCTTTACCTGCGCCTGAACCTTCTCCCTGCAACCCGCTGCCGGGGCCGTTGCCTTTGCCGATGCCCGATCCGCCGCCGCTGCCGCCGAGGCCAGTTTTTGCCGTGCCGCTGGGCGACATGGCGAGAGCGCCACCGCCGGTGGAGTTCGGTAGTCCAGGTTTCGTTCCGGGTTGGTTGGAAATGATGATCCCCGAGCCGGCAGCGTTCCCTCCGGCGTTACTCGGTGGAGCTACGGAAGAACCGAGGTCGAGCGGGCCGCCGGCACCGGCTCCCTTGTTGCCTCGTCCGCTGCCAGAGAGGGCTTTGCCGCCGCCCAAGCCCGGCGGAGGCGGTACGACATCTGCGGAGCCCAGGAGCGAACTTGCGGATTGACCGGAGCGGCCGCCGTTTGTTGAGGAACCATTTCTTTGAGCACCGTGTCCGTCGATGCTGGCCGGAGGTGGCACGACCTGGGGCGTAAGCGTGGCCGCGCCAGATCTTGCGAGTGACCCTCCGCCGGATGCGGTGGGTGGAGGAGGCACAGGCTTTGCACGCAAGTCGCCAGTGGCGGAGCTTCCCCAACTGTTGAGATCGCGGCTGACCTGCGACGGCGGCGGCGCCACGACGGCGGGGGCCGGCAGCGACAGCTTGGGTGTGGGCGACACGTCGCGCTGGGGCGTCGAGACCGGTGGCGCAACCACGTCGACGGTTTGCGTCAACGGGACCCGGGAACTGGCCAAGTCGCGCTGCGCGTCCCGTGGCGCCGGTGCGATGACGGTAGGCGCGAGCGGGTTTGCGGTTCGCATTTTGTCTCGCGAGACATTCGGCGCGGGCGGAACGATGGCTGCGCTCAAGGCTGGCGAAGTGCGCGTGCTGGCGTGAGAAACTTCGGGCGCGGGAGCGATGATGTTAGTGGTCAGAATGTTTGGAGTGCGGCTTGCCGAGGGATTCAGTTCCGGCGAAGGCGGCACCGCGCTTATCGCTGGCAAAGTTGGCGCGGTGAGAGAAGAACGAAGGCCTTCGGCGGGCGGCGGTCCGGGATTCGGTTTGAACGCGAGCAGATTGGCGACCGCGGAATCGGAATGAGGCAGATTTACCTTGGGAGCGTCCACAACTTTCTCGCTGGGCTTGTCGCCGCGCGCCACGCGGATGGTCTGCGTGCGGTGGTGGGCTTGCTGACCACCGGCGCGTCCGGACTTGCCGGACTGCGCGCCGCCCCGGTCTTGGGTTTGCGGCAGTTCGTCACCGGAGTAATAAATGACGTCCCATTGGGGACGAGTTGGAGGAGTGGGGAGCTGAAGACTCGCAAAGCGCTCGGGGAGCACGATGACCGCGATCAGCAGAAGGCACTCGAGCAGCCAGCAGAAGAGCATGCCGCGATACGGGAACATGCCAATGGGCGCTTCTCCGGCCAAGCGCTTCGGAGGGCGGGCGAGCGCCGGGCGTAAAGCAGACTTGAACTCTTCCCATGGTGACGACCATTCCACCAGCAGGCGCGGGGGCTCGGGCCACTGGGTGACGCTTTCCGGAATGATGTCAACTTCGCTCATGCGCCTCGTTGGTTCAAGCAGCCTCGGTGTGAAGAGGCTGTTCGAGAAAAATATCCACCTGGTCGCCGAGCGCGGTCAGGGACTCGCGGACGGTGCCAGTAGGAAGCTCAAGCACGGAAGCGGCGTGGACGCGAACGGCGGCCATGCGCCAGGGCTTGAGGCCCTCTTCAATGTGGATGACAATCCGTTCCCGGTCAAGGTACACGGCGTCGATCGGAAAGCGCATGGCGAAGGTGTGGATGCCGTGGGAAGGGTTAATCCACAGGCCCTGGCCGCGGGAGAAGCGGGACGAGTCGGTGGCCATGAGGCCACGAAAGCGGGACCAGTGGGTGCGTGCGATCAGAAGATCGGTCGCGAGATAGGTGGTGCGTGTACGGTTAAAAGCGTATCCCTTGGGCCCGCGCGGGGGCATGACAACTCCTGAATTGGCTTTACGGATTCACCGTTTCCCCCCAGCTGCAGGGAGGAATATGTGCATCAACTGAATTACGGCCGGCCCGACGGTGACGAAAATCAGGGAGGGCATCACAAACAGGACGAGGGGAATGATCATTTTGACTGTCGTCTTAGCGGCCTGTTCCTCGGCACGCTGGCGGCGCTCCGTACGCAGGGAATCGGAATGCACGCGCAAGGCCTGGGCAACGCTGGTTCCGAAGCGGTCGGTCTGAATTAGGGTTGCCACCAGCGCGCGAATGTCATCGACCCCGGTGCGCTCGGCCAGATTGCGCAGCGCCTCGACGCGAGGTTTTCCGGCGCGAGTTTCGAGGTCGAAGAGATGGAATTCACCGCTCAGTTCCGGGTGCGCGTGGCGCAGGTCCTCGCCCACTCGCATCATGGCCTGATCGAGAGACAAGCCCGCTTCCACACAAATCACGGTCAAATCCAGTCCATCGGGAAGGCCGAGACGAATCCGGCGCTGCCGTTCCTTCAGCTTCTTCTTCAGCAAGAATCGCGGGATGAAAAAGCCAAACGCCATCATGCCGAAAAGCAGCAGGGGCGAATTGAATCCGGTAAACAGGAAAACAGAGAAGAAACCAAGCGCGGCGAACAGGACGCGCAAACCACGATAGATAGTAACGTGCTGCGGGCTGCGATATCCCGCTTGAATCAGCCAGAGCCGGGTTTGCGAAACGTCCGTGGGCGAGAGCGGCAAAGCGCGGCTAAACGGATCGAGAGCCTGCTGCATGCGTTCGCGGATGGCAGGTTTTGCCTGGGCTTTGGGGCGCTGCCAGCCGATTTCGCGCAGGCGGGAGCCGAGTACCGACGAAGGCGCAACCGAGGCCGCTCCAAAGGCGAACACGATCACCACGATGGTGAGAAAAACGAAAATGGAGAGTGCCAGCGCCATGAATCAGACCTGGATCCTGATAATTCTGCGAATGAAAAAGTAGCCTATCGTCTGCAAAGTGATGCCTCCGACGATCAAGGCGTGTCCCAGCGGGTCCGTGAAAAGCGGACGAATGAATCCCGGGTTGATGAAAAGCATGACGACCACGATCGTGGGCGGCAGCGCCATGAGCAGGACCATTGTGAGGCGTCCCTGGGCGGTGTGGACGCGGACCTGGCGCAGGATTTTAAAGCGCTCGCGAATGACGTAGGAGAGGTTATCAAGAATCTCGGCAAGATTGCCGCCGGTTTCGCGCTGCAACATCACCGCCGTCACGAAGAACTTGACGTCGACCAGAGGAATGCGGTCGGCCAGGTTGAGCAGGGCGTCGCGTACCGGGAGCCCGAATTTCTGTTCTTCGTAGAGCTGGCGAAATTCTCCAGCAACGGGTTCGGAGACTTCGTTGGCAATCATTTCGAGGGCTGTGGTAAATGCGTGTCCAGCGCGAACGGCGCGGGCGAGCGTATCGATGGCCTCGGGGAACTTCTCCTCAAATTTCTGGAAGCGCTTCGTCCGCATATGCGAGGCATATGCGTAGGGGATAAAAAACCCGAGCAGAGCGCCGGCCCAGCCGAACAGCAGGTTGCCGCCGGCGATGAAAGCGATGGCGGCGAATACCAGGGCCGACACTGCGCAAAGCATCAGGAAGTTTCCGGCGCGAACATCCACGTTTCCCTGAGCCAGCATTTTTTGCAGAAGAGAGACTCGCTCAGAGCGGCGCAAAAAGGTATCGAAAGCCGGGATGCGGCTGAGCACTTCGTCGCGAAGCAGAGCCAAGTCCGGCACGGCTTGTTCGGTTGGTTGCTGGACGGTGGAGAGGCGATCGCGGAGAACTCGAGCCCGGGCCTTGCGCTGATCAAACAAAGACATGGCGGCAAAGACCGCCAAGGTGACCACCACAAATACCAGCAAGGCGATAAAGAGCGGCATCCGCTAGACCTCCATCCGGGACTCGAAGAGCGCGGGACTCAGGCGGCAGCCGGCGGTGGCGAGGCGCTCCGCGAAATGCGGCGGGAGGCCAGTGGAATGGAAGACGCCGCGCACCTTGCCGCTTTCGTCAATGCCGCTGCGGTCAAAGATGAAGATGTCCTGCAGCGTGATCATCTCTCCGTCCATTCCGGTGACCTCGGAAATCGTGATCACCTTGCGCGAACCGTCGGAGAGACGCGCGACCTGGACTACGGCGTGGACAGCGTTGGCGATCTGCTGGCGAATCGCACGCTCGGGAATGTTCAGGTTGGCCATGGAAACCATATTTTCGATGCGAGCCAGGGCGTCGCGCGGCGAGTTGGCGTGTACGGTGGTGAGCGAACCCTCGTGACCGGTATTCATGGCCTGAAGCATGTCGAAGGCTTCTTCGCCGCGCACCTCGCCCACCACAATGCGATCGGGACGCATGCGCAGGCTGTTGATGACGAGCTGGCGCATGCGGACCGAGCCTTTGCCCTCGATGTTGGGAGGGCGGGTTTCCAGACGGACCACGTGTTCCTGCTTGAGCTGCAATTCGGCCGCATCTTCGATGGTTACGATGCGCTCCGAATTCGGGATATATCCGGAAAGGACATTGAGAACCGTCGTCTTGCCGGCGCCCGTTCCTCCTGAAATGAGCAGGTTCAGGCGGCCCTTGACCATGGCCGAAAGCAGTTCCAGCATGGGCTCGGTCAGGGTCTTGTTGTCGAGCATGTTGCGCGCGGTTATCGGATCCCGGCCAAAGCGGCGGATCGAGAGGCAGGCTCCGTCGAGCGCCAGAGGCGGAATGATGGCGTTGACGCGAGAGCCATCCTGCAGGCGGGCATCTACCATGGGCGAAGACTCATCGACGCGCCGCCCGATGCGGGACACGATGCGGTCGATGATCTGCATTAGGTGCTGATTGTCCTTGAACGACAAGCCGGTGATTTCGAGCTTGCCGGCGCGTTCGACGTATACGCGGTCGAAGCGGTTGACAAGAATGTCGGAAATGGTGGGATCTTTGAGGAGCGGTTCGAGCGGGCCAAGGCCGAAGATTTCGTCGAGGATCTCTCGCGACAACTGCTCGCGCTCGGCGAAACTGAGAGGAACCGCCTCGCTGTTTACCGAACTGCGGATCAGGATGAGAACTTCTTCGCGCGCCGAATCTCCGGTCGAGCGGCCGAGTTTTTCCAGGTCGAGGCGATCGAGGATCTTGCGGTGCAGGTCCGCCTTGACCTGCTGGTACTCGCTCCGTTCGAAGGCTTGCAGATTGGCCATATTTTCTAAACCGTCTTAAACAGCGACCAGGCAGTGCGCTTCACTTCCAAATCGTCCTTGGTCAAGTATTCAGCCAGCCCGGAAATGGAGCGGGCAATTTCGGTGTTCCCCTGCTGCATCAAGGGCACGCCGCGATCAATCGCGGTCGAGACCGCGAAGTACTGATTGGGAATCCGCCAGAGCACCGACGCCCCAATGGCGGCTTCGGTCTCAGCTTCATTGAAGCCAGCCACCTTGCGATAACGGTTAAACACCAATGCAAAACGGTCCCGTGAGCCGCTCTCGCCGAGATACTGGGCCACTCTTCCGGCGCTCCACAGGGAAGCGACATCGGCGTGAGCGATGAGCAGAATTTTCTCCGACAGGTTGCTCACCAGACGAGTGGCGCTGTCGAGCCGGGAAGAAGCGTCCACCACGATGTAGTGAAAGAGGCCCACCATCGTGTCAAAGAGGCGGGCAAAGTCGGAAGCGGAGGGCTCTATGGCCGTGGGGGTCACAGCGCCGGCCAGCACCTGCAAGCCGCGATCGTGACGGGCCATGAAGCTGTCGAGCAGGGACGAGTCCAGGCGGTGCAGGTTCGTGATGGCGTCCGAGACGGTGAATGTTGGCTTGAGATTGAGATGCAAGGCGCAGTGACCCAGGGGCGCCAAGTCCACCAGCGCCGTGCTGTGGTGAATAGACTGCAAGGCAAGAGCCAGATTGACGGCGACGGTGGTGGCGCCGCTGCCGCCTTTGGCGTTCACGATCGTGAACACCTTTCCCCGTGAACTTTCGCGCCCGGGCTTGCGGCGCGTTGCCGTCAGGCGGACAAAGGCTTCCAGCAGGTCGGTCGTGGTGGTGGGGCGCTCAATGTATTCGCGCACCCCCGCCCGCATGGCACTGACAATCAACTGGGGTTGAGTCATGGGGCCGACGGCGAACACGGCGGAATCGGGAAGTTCCTGGTGCAGCAGCTCCACGGCCCGTAGCGCCGAGGTGATGCCATCGGTGGCGATATCCACCAGAATTACGTCGGGCGCAAAGGTTTGAGTTCTGCGGATGACCGGGTCGCTGGCCGCCAGAGGCATGGTTGCGTTGCTGCACACGGTGCGGGCAACGCTGGTGCCATCCACCAGAACCTGCAGCACCGCGCGCTGGTCATTGTCCGTGGCGAATACGGCTACTGACAATTCCGGCATGAGTCGTTCCCCACCGCCCTTTCTAAAGCTCCCAACTTCCGTCCCCGCGTGCGTGCCAGCGCCTACTTGCTGCCCCCGGGCTTCTTGCCATCGAACTTGCCCTGATCCAGATTCGGCACCGGCATCGCCGGACCCTTCGGCGCCTGGACACTGGGCGAAACCCGGTGCACCGTGCACAGAACCATCAATTCCGAGTTGCTCTTTTGGTTGCTCTTGCTTTTGAAGAAATTGCCGAGGATCGGGATATCGCCCAGTCCCGGAATCTTGTTGCCGACATTTGTGACCCGGTTATCCATCAGGCCGGCGATGACGAAACTCTGGCCATCTTGCAGCTCGAATTCAGTTTCCGCCTTGCGCGTGCTGATGGCGGGTATGGTAGTTCCGGCAACCGTGACCGCGTCCGCGAAGTCCAGCGTACTCACCTCGGGAGCCACGCGCAGGTGGATGCTGCCGTTCGGCTGAATCACGGGGGTGAACTTCAGCCGCACGCCAAACTCGCGAAACTGAATCGTGACGGTTGCGATTCCGCTGGCGTTTTGCTGCGCGACCGGAAAGGGAAATTCTCCTCCGGCCAAAAAACTGGCTTCCTTGCCATTGATCGCGACCAGGTTGGGCTCGGCCAGAATCTGCAAAAGATTTTGTGTCTTAAGGGCCTCGATCACTGCGCCCAGGTGGACCTGAGGGTTAAAGAAGAACATGTTGAGCACGTTCGATACCGTCGCCGTACTGGGAAATGGGCTGCTCGATCCCGTATCGTTGATGGTCCCGATGCCGGTGACTCCGCCGAACTGGCCGGTGGTCGTGCTGCCGATGGTGTTTCCAGAGCCGGTGGAAAGCAGATTGAAGCCCATTTGGGTCAAAGCCGAACGATCGACCTCAGCAAACTTGACTTCCAGCAGCACTTCCTCTGCCCCAACTGGACCGAAGGTCAGCACGTTGACGACATTCTTGGAATACGCCGAGGCAAGCGCGCCAGCATGTTTGGCGACGTCCTCGGTGGTGACGTGACCGGAAAGAACAATCGCGTTACGCGAGGGCGTCACGTTGATCTGCTCATTCGGGAACAGGCGATGCATCTCTTCCGAAGCCGCCGTGATATCGACATCCACCCGAAGATCGAAGCTCTGAGAGCGCTCCAGTTCGTCCCAGATCAGCAGTGAAACCTCGCCCGGAGCGAGCCCATTGACCAGGATTTGCGTTGGCGTGACGACCAGCGCATCCGCCACCGCGGGGTCGGTTACCGAGACGCGTTTCAGTCTTTCGGTAGTGTTAATCAGGAGGGACTTACCCACCATCACACGCAGAGGAGCTGCACCCGCAGTGACGCTCTGGTTGGATGCAGACGTGGTCGTGGTGGAGGATTGCGCGGCGGGCGCATTGTCCTGGTTCTGAGAAGAAGCCGAAGCCGTTGCCGGAGCGGCTGGTGGATTGCCGTCGGGAGCCACGGTGCGCGCGAACATCGTTGTCGCGCCGAGAAGCAAAACGGCTGCGACGAGCGTAAGAGCTTTCATGAATTCGGACCTCTGCGAGGATGCACGAGCAACTCCATCGAGGGCGGATCCATCAAGAGGATGAGCGGACGCGAATCGTTGCGGTATTGTCGGCTCAAAACTTGCTGGTTTCATCCCGTTTGCTGCCACGGATCATTTCTACCGTATAGGGCGCTGGTGGAGGCGCCGGAACTTTTGCTACCACCTTGTGAACTTTGGGTTTGGGCTCGGTCGCCACCGGCGTCTCGCCCAGGTACAGCGAACTTGTCCGCGTCGCGCCGATGCCTCCTTTTTTTGTGTCCAGCGGATTGCGCAAAGACAGCTGAATCCGTCCTTCCTGCGAAACCAGCGCCAGCTTTTGCGCGTCGTCAGGAGAAACCGCGAGCGTAATCACCGGGGCCGTCTGCGCATCCGCGGAAGCGTTCCGGTCCAAGCTCTTGCCCACGGCGAGGACCAGGACGTTTTCGAGGACGGTGGTGGTTTGACGTTCGTTGCCGCTGCCTTGATTACCAGTAGCCAGCACATCCACGTGCGTGCCCGGTTGCACGAAGCCCGCCACCGAAACCACGTCGTTGACACGCACGGAAACTGCGCGCATTCCCTGCGGGATCATCGAGGGCAGGCCGGCTCCAGCGTTCAGCGCCGCCAGCTTGCTCGGCAGAATAAATTCACCCTTGCTTATCGGCAGAACTGCGCCGCGGCCCAGGACCTTCGAGGTTGCGGAGAATGCCCCGGGAGGGACAGCCGATTGCGGCAAAGTGACCACGCGGACATCGTGAGCTTCTAACTTGACCCCGACCTGAATGTCGTCGGCAGCCACCACGACCGGCACTCCGCGCTCATTGCTGTTTGAGCCCGCAAAGGTCCGCAGCCGGCTATAGACGGTATAGCTGACGAGCAGGCCAACAGCCAGCGCCAAGCCTCCGATCATCAACAAACGGCTTCGGTTCATTCCTCTCCTTCCGGCACGATTCCAAACTCATAAGTTTCCGCAGCGGACCTAACTTCCGCGAGCGTGACGCACTTCATGCGGCCGCGGCGGCCTACTGGGTTGTTGTTATCGAGCTGGCTACCGACGAGAACACGTTGTTCGCGTTGGTGCCGATCAGACGGACGGTGCCGATTACGATCACCAGAATTACGGCCAGCATCACGGCGTATTCTGCGATGTCCTGCCCTTCCTCATTGCGCCACAAGAGCTTAGCCAAATTTGTCATTTTGGACTCCTTCGAGCTTTGCGCTAGAAACTCCCTATTCGCCTTAGTTTCGCAGATTCGGGATGGCTCTGGGAAACATTTTTTCACTTTCGTAACCCTCTGGCGACGGGCCTCTGGAAAATGTCAGCGTTTTCGACGGCGGGGGGTGGGTCCGGAGCAGGATGATCGCCTTGGAGTCGCTGAATGCAGCACGCCAATTGCTGTCCAGAAAGAGGGCTTGAGCCAGCGCGCAAGTAGGGGGCAGAAGTACAGCCTCCACCTTCCAGCTGTCAAGAACGTCTCGCCAGCCAGTCCGGAGATCCACCACGGTCTTAATCGACTGGCGCAGGAGGTCGTCGCCATAGAGGTCCGCGCGTCCGTCCACGAATACGCGAGATTCGGGATAAAGTTTCCAGATCGCATAGCCTCCCCAGTCGTAGTAAACAAAGATTCTCCGGGGTTGGTCGCTGGTCCGCAAGAACGCGACCGCTTTTTGGGGAAACTGCTCCGCCTCGCGGGCATCCTGGTTGCGGGCAAGACTGACCCACTTCACTAATGCAAACACGGCTATCAGAATGAGAACAGCTCGGTTGAAAAGTGGCCGGAACCGCGAGGAGTCTGGACGCCGTCGTGCGACCGTTAACGACGCCGAAGCGACCGGGAGAGCCGCGGCGATTACCGGTATCGCCACCAAAACGAAAATTGGTATGTGGCGGGCGGCGTCCAGGGCGGCGAACGAGGTCAGGAGGAGAGGTACGATTACACGTCCCTTGGGCCGCGAGCGGGAACTGGCGAGTGCGGTCAGAACCAGCATCCAGACTAGCAAAAATGGACGATAGAGCCATTCATGAAAATCCGGCGAGCGCCACTCGCCAATGAACGACCGCATCCCGGGCGAGCGTAAAGTATCGAACGGATAACGATAGAGTTCGGCACCGCTGGGGTTGAGAGGCACGAGTGCCAAACAGACCAGCAGAAGCAGCAGCACCCGCAGGACGATGGGGCGTGCCTGCCGCCAAGGTGTGTTGCCGACGGCAGTCTCCATGATCAGGCCGACACCATACGCAAACAACAGCGCGGGGCCGAGCGCGAATCCGGCGTGCAGATTCAGCCAGAGGAGAAACAGCGGTGGTATCCAAAACAGAAGTCTGGGCCGATCCTGGCCAGCTTCGAGCAGCCATAGAAGCAGGCTGGCCAGCGTAAAGGTGAACATCTGCGGCCGCACGCCCCACGAGGGAGCCGCAGCTAAAGCGCCGCAGGCCGTCGCTGCGGCTGCCCAGTGTCTCTTCCCGGGACAGCGCAGATAGAGCAGCATGAAGCCAGCCGTCGTAATGATTGCGGAGAACACGATCAGTGCAGCGGCGCCACCGTGTTTCCAGAGTTCGTAAAACACCGCCTCTGACAACCACTCATGCGACACCCAGGCGTGCCCGGCGCGAGTGAAGGAAAAAGGGTCGGAGTGGGGGACGTGGCCGGTTTCCACGATCCACTGCCCAGTGCGCAGGTGCCACCAGAGATCGGGATCGGTCGCGTTGCGCGCCGTGATCGCCAGCAAGCCGAACAACAGGATAGCTGCCAACGCGATCTGCGTTCTCTGCAGCGTCTGGAGGAATTGTCGCATGCTCCTCGGGATTATGGTCCTTCGCGATTATAGAATGCGCGCGGCTCTTGCACAGCTGCGGTGTTACGGTTTGGGCTAGGGGGCAAGGGGTTGGCGGCGGGCGAATCCAAAGCGATAATTAGGTTTATGCCAGAAATTCGGGCCATATTCAGTTCCGTGTCGATGCGCCGGGAAAAACGAGCCGTTGCCGGGAACTCGGTGCTGGCGGCTCTGGTGATCACCAGCCTGAAAATTGTTGTGGGGATCGCGACGGGCTCGCTGGGAATTCTATCGGAGGCTGCACACTCCGGCTTGGATCTGATCGCGGCCCTGGTGACATTTTTTTCGGTGCGGGTTTCCGACAAGCCGGCGGATGCCGATCACCAGTATGGACACGGCAAGATCGAAAATTTTTCGGCCTTCATCGAAACCGGTCTGCTACTGATAACCTGCGTCTGGATCGTCTATGAATCGATAACGCGGTTGTTCTTTCACAGCGTGGAAATTGAGCCGAGCGTGGCTGCGTTCCTGGTCATGTTGCTGTCGATGGCAGTCGACGCCTGGCGCTCCCGCGCGCTCGGACGCATTGCGACGAAGTACGACAGTCAGGCGCTGGAAGCGGACGCGCTGCATTTTGCGACGGACATCTGGTCGAGCGGGGTAGTGATCCTGGGCCTCGCGCTGGTTTGGCTGGGGCACAGCAATTTAGGCCGTAGCTATCGGGTGCAGTGGCTGCGCCAGGCCGATCCGATTGCCGCACTCTTCGTGGCGGGCGTGGTGATTTCCGTGAGCTGGCGCTTGGCGCGGAGAACGGCGGATGCGCTGCTCGATGCGGCGCCAGTCGGCGTGCGCAGCCAGATCCTCGACCGGATCGGGACCGTCGATGGCGTGCTGGAAGTGGAGCGGGTCCGGTTCCGGAAAGCTGGGAACCGCTATTTCGCTGACGTTTCGGTGGGACTGGAACGTAGTTTCACGTTCCAGCGCTCCGAGCAGATTTCCGCTGCCGTGAGGTCGCGGGTGCGCGAGGTTTTGCCCGATGCGGACGTGATGGTGCACACGGTTCCGCGGGCCCGGCGCACGGAAAATATTTTTGACCGCATCCGAGCCGTGGCTACCCGCCACAACTTCAATGTGCACGACGTCAGCGTGCAGGACCTGAACGGGCAGTTGCATGTGGAACAGCATCTGGAACTCGACGAGCAACTCAGCATGAAGCAGGCGCACGATGAAGTTACCCGGCTGGAAACGGAGATACGCACGGAGATTCCGGAAATTGCGACCATCCTTACGCACATTGAAAGTGAGCCGGCGACGATTGAAACGGGAGAGGAGATCGTTCGCGAGCCGGAATTGGAACAGCGGCTCAAGAACATTGTGAAGGAGTTTCCCGAGGTGATGGACGTGCACGAATTCCAGTTCAAGAAGGTACGCGCGCGGCTGTATGTTTCCTGCCACTGCACGCTGCCCGATGATATGCCGCTTTCGCGAGTGCACGACGTTCAGACATCGCTCGAGATCCGCTTCAAGCACGACGCGCCGCAGTTGTTCCGCGTGCTGATTCATCCCGAGCCGATGACGGATAACCGCCGCTAGGCAGTGGTCGGTGGCCAGTGGTCAGTGGTCAGAGTTGGTCTCATAAATAGGTTTTGGGCAGGGCACGGCTTCAGCCGTGCCGCTACGGTTCGCATAAACACTGGGCTTTAGCCCCCGGAGGGAACTGCCCCATGTCTTCGTTTATGAAACAACTTTGAGTTAACGAAAGGACACAGTGACCGAAGCTTCAGTAAATTGGACGGACAAAGAAAGATTCGTAGGGTCGGCAACTTCACGGCACTCGATCGTGATGGATGCCGCACCCGAGAAGACTGCCAACAGCCCGATGGAGTTAGTGCTGCTCGGTTTGTGCGGTTGCACGGCATCGGACGTAGTGGGAATTCTCCGCAAGAAACGTGAGCCGTTCACCGGGCTCGAAGCGCGGGCAGAAGCCGAAAGAGCGGACGGCTACCCCGCCGTCTATACGTCGATTCACTTGAATCTATCTCGTTCGCGGACAGGTGTCGCAGAAAGCCATGGAACACGCGGTCCGGCTTTCCAAAGAAAAGTACTGCTCCGTTTCTGCCATGCTGGAGAAGACTGCGAAGATCACCTACGCCATTGAGCACGTTTCGTGAAGGCTGGCACTAATCCGCTGCGGGGTTACTTCTATATTGGGAGTGCGGCCTTTCTGTGGGGAGTCTCCGCGACGCTCGGTCGCGCGGCATTCACCGGTCATCTGCTGCCGGGCGGGGCGTCGCTAGGAACTTCACTCGGCGCGCCACTAGGAAAGATCGATCCGCTGATCCTGTCGCAGAGCCGTGCAACTTTGTCGCTGGCGGTGTTATTGCCGGTGCTGCTGGCGCGGAGAGGAGCGTCCGCGCTGCGCGTTCCCGGGCGCGACCTGGTGCGGTTTTTACTGCTTGGAATTCTGGGAGTCGCTGCGTCGAACTATTTCTACTACCTCGCGATTCAACGGACGAACGTAGCGACGGCCATCATCCTGCAATACACGGCGCCGGTTTGGGTGCTGCTCTATACGGTGGCGCGCGGAGCGCAGCGGCCGTCCTTGCGGAGAAGCGCGGCGGTGGGGCTGGCGGTGGTGGGTTGCGCGCTGGCGGTCGGCTTTGTTGGCTCGGGCGGCTTCCGCATGGACGCGGTCGGAGTCACGGCTGCACTGCTGGCTGCATTTTCATTTGCGTTTTATAACGTCGGCGGACACAGTGTGCTGGCGCTCTACGACCGCTGGAAAGTACTGCTGTGGGTGTTGGTGGCTACGTCAACATTCTGGATCTTCGTGAATCCCCCGTGGAAAATTGTTGCCGCTCACTATGGCGGGCAGCAGTGGGGATTCATGCTGGTGTTTTCGCTGGTTTCCGTGCTCGGGCCATTTTCCTGCTACTTTGCCGGGCTGCAGCACCTGGAGCCGACTCGCGCCATTGTGGCCAGTTGCCTGGAGCCGGTGTTTAGTATCTTGATCGCGGCGCTTGTACTGGGGGAGTTACTGCGGCCGATGCAGACTGTTGGAATCGTTGTGGTGCTGGTAGCGATTGTGTTGATCCAGTTGCCGGAACGGGCTCGGGGGGAGGAGTTGGTCGTCGAGCCGATCGAGTGAGTCAGCAGCTAGCCGGGAAGAATCGGCAAAACCTATTGCAGGAGCCGGAAGTAGCGCTCGGCCTTCGCCACGTCGCGTCCGATCTGCTCTCTCAGCGCTTCAACGGAAGGGAACTTGATCTCGTAGCGCAGGCGATCGAGGAAGTGGAGTTCGACTTCGGTTTCCGCGGAAAGTTCAAGGGGATGGAAATTCAGTAGATGGGACTCGATGGCAAACGAATCGCTGCCAAAGGTCGGACGGTTCCCGATGTTTGTAACTGAATCGAAGCATTCCTGGCCGACGCGGGTGCGGGTGACATAGACGCCGTCCTTGGGGACGAGTTCTTCGTAGTGCGCCAGGTTAATGGTGGGTACGGTGTACTTCGATCCGTAGCCGCGTCCACGGCCGGCGGTTGAGAGAATGCTGAACGGGCGCGCCAGTAAGTGGCGCGCCGGGCTGACTCGGCCTTCGGAAAGCAACTTTCGGATGTGGCTGCTCGAAACCCGTTCTCCACGCAGGCGCATCTCGGGATAATCATGCACCTCGAATCCCATCTCCCGGCCCAGATCGCGCAGCAGTTGAATGTTTCCCGCCGCCTTGTGCCCGAAGTGGAAGTTATAGCCTTCGTGAACCTCACGGGCATGCAGGCGCTTCTTCAGAATTTCATGGGCAAACTGGTGCGGCGTCATCAGCGAAAGATCGCGCGAGAAGGGGAGCAACAGAACCGCATCGATGCCGGTGGCTTCCAGCAGACGTAGTTTTTCCGGAGCCGGGGTCAGCAGTTTCAGGTTGTGATCGGGACGCAGGATGCGGGCGGGGTGGGGCTCGAAGGTGACAACCACCGACTGCGCGTTTCCGCCTTTTGCTCGCCGCACAATCTCGTCGAGAACATGGCGGTGAGCGCGGTGCACACCGTCGAAGTTACCGACGCTGACGAGCGCTGGCCCGAAGTCGCGGGGGACGTCGTCGAGTTTGTGGAAAGTCAGCATCCGAAATCTTTTTCGCCGCCGAGACGCCGAGAGAATCTTATTAGAACTTATTTCATAATCTGGTTTCAGAGGGGACGGGCAGTTCCCTCAGTGCGTAAAGCCCAGTGTTTATGCGGCTTGTAGCGGCCCGGCTAAAGCCGGGCCCTTTCAAAGAACCATTCATGGAACACGTTCTAAGAAAACTCGGCGATCTCGGCGTCTCGGCGGTGAACTCAAATTTCAAACTCCAATTTCAGTCCGTCATACGCCAGCTGCACGTCCGGCGGCAATGCGGCATTGGTCGCCTCGTGCGGCAGGTCGTGGCAGATGTGCGTGAAAAACGTGCGCTTCGGCTTCACCTCGTCCACGATCTTTAGCGACTGCTCGACGGTCGAATGCGTGGGATGCGGCTTATAGCGCAGCGCGTCCAGAAACAGGATGTCGAGGTCCCGCAGCTTCTCCAGCGTTTCGGCCGGGACCTCGCTGTGATCGGTCAGGTAGGCGGCCGATCCGAAACGGAAACCAAGGATTGGGGTTTCGCCGTGAATCACCGTCAACGGCTCGAAGCGCGCGCCGAACAGTTCGATGGGGCCCTCGATCGGCAGCAGGTCGACCAGCGGCAGTCCTCCAAACTTATACGAGGCCTCAAAAATGTAGCGGAACATGTTGCGCAGGAATTCACAGCCTCGCGTCGTGGCATAAAGAGGCAGCCTGCCCGGCTTGTGCCGATAAGTCAGGGGACGCAGGTCGTCGATTCCGAGGATGTGGTCGGCGTGCGTGTGAGTGTAGAGCACGGCATCGAGTTGCGTAATGTTTTCGCGCAGCGCCTGCTCACGAAAGTCAGGCGTGGTGTCGATCATGACGTGGCGGCCGTTGTAGCTGATCATCACGGAGGGGCGAGTGCGGCGGTCGCGCGGGTCCGGCGAACGGCAGACGGCGCAATCGCAGCCGATGGTTGGCACACCCATCGACGTGCCGCTGCCTAATACCGTCAGAGTCGCATGCATCAGCCGTTTGTACCTGTAATTGGGCCGGGCGCCTGCGGAGGATGCGCCAGAGCGTTGGTCACTTCCACGTAGGCCATGCGCAGTTCATAGAGGCAGTTCTGCAGGAATCCCTGCTCCTTCGGAGTGAGATTGCCCTTGGTTTTTTCAGCGATCATGCCGAGCGTGTCGATGGTTTGCCGCGCGCCGATCAAGTCGACTCCGGGCTGGCCGCCCTGTTCGTGCATCAAGCCGAGCTGCATCATGGCGGTCATGTAGAGCGAAGCCATGAAGCGCTCGAAACTCATTTCGAGTTCTTTCGCCGAGCGTCCGCTGAGTTCGACTCGCGTATCCAGATCACGCGACGACTGGCGGTAGGCATCATGCTGTGCCTGCTGCTCGGAGGCGCTGGGCGGTTCGGGGATATCCGTTTCGTGTGCGGTTGCCACTGGTGTGGGCGCGGCTTCTGGGATCGTCGAAGCGGGGGTCGAAACAACCGTCGGAGCCGTCGTTGCAGCAGCCGTCGCCACGACTGGAGGTGCTGCTTGTTCTTCCACGGAATCGGATCGAAGTTCTCCTTCGGAGGTGAACAATCGCTTGTCGCTTACTTTGAATTCGCTTTCTTCTTTTCTTTTTTGCGCCATATGGTTACCTGGTTTCCAATAATTCGGTAGTGGGCTGTTTTGAAATTATTTATTCCGCGCGGGCCACAAAGCCGTCTGGTGTCGGTTCAAAATTTACGAACCCGTAAGCTCCCAATTCTTCCTGAAGCTTATTCGATGGCACCGTTCCAATCACTCTGAGCTTCGCAACTCTTGATCCAGAAGAGTAGATACCGTGGTGCAAATCAACTTCTCCAATGACGTTTATGCAGCTAGCCTCGGTGTCTCCTTCATCCGAGACCTTAAACAGTGTTATTCCTTGTAAGGCGTCAGCCATCCCACGCAGTTGCCACAATCGCTCGGCCACAGGTCTGTGGTGCGCGGAATCAACAGCCCAGACTGGCATCTGCTCTGCCAACTGCTCCAATTCGGGATATGCAGCGTCTAGAACGATTGCGACTGTCATGCTGCGGCTCCTATCGCTTTCACGTCCAATAGTCCCACCAACCCCTTCTCAATGTCACCCTCGGCAGCCGGCTTTATCGTCAAATTCAGAACACCCCACCAATAATTCTGGTCTTCTGAAATTCTTCTCGAAATTCAGGCGATCGGGAGCGATGCCAGTTTCAGCTTCGCCGTTCCCGCACGCAAATCTTTTCCTGCAGCCTCGCGTCGCAGATAACCCAATGCGACTGGGCGATCTCCGCCGGGCAGAGGCAAAATCGCGCTGCTCGTGATCTCGCCAACTTCTTTTTCGTCAGCCACAATCTTCGCGCCCGGTTCGGGCAGAGTGCCCTCGACCGCGAACGCGGTGAACTGCCGGTGCACCGCGCCGCGCGAGCGGATGCGTTCCACGATCTCCTGACCGAGATAGCACCCTTTGGTGAAATTCAACGCGCGTGTCTGCCCGGTTTCCTGCGGCAGATCGCGCTCGCGGATGTCCGCGCCGAATTGCGGGATGCCGCGCGAGATGCGGAACAGATTCAGCGGAGTCGTTCCGATTGGCCGCGCACCCGCCTTGAGCAGCGCGCCCCAAAGTTCGCCGGTGTGCTCAGGGGCAATCCAAACTTGCCAGGACTCGCGCGCTTCCTCGCCCGCACGCAAGAGCGTGATGGTCTTCTGCTGCCAGGTAACGGCCGCGAACTGCAGGTGTGCGAGATCGGGAACGGCGATACCGGCGCGTTCGAGAACATTGCGCGATTCGGGTCCGGTCAGGCCGAGCGCGCTGAGCTTGTCGCTGATGTCGGCGATCTCAACATCGTCGGTGATTATGTAGTGATCAAACAGCTGCAATACTTTTTCTCGCTGTACGCGTTCCGTATCCACCAGCAGTGAGTCGCTACGCTGGAAGGCGTAGAGGTCCGCCTGAATGCGGCCCTGCGCGTTGAGCAGAAAGGCATAGACGCCGTGGCCGGGGGCAAGATCGCGAACGTTGTTCGTGGCCATGCCGTTAAGCCAGCGGACGCGGTCGCCGCCGGTCACCGCGATCTTGGCGCGCCAACTCAGGTCATAGAGGCCGGAGCCTGAGAGCAAGGCCTGAAACTCGGCGCGAGTATCGCCGAAGTCGGGCGCGGTGGCCGCGCCGCTGTGCTCACTCCGGTTCGCCCCAGGAAGTGTCGTCGAAGTCATAGATTCAATCTTTGATTATAACGAACGGGCGCACTTCGACCGGCACACGACCTCTTACCACGACTTCTCACAATGAGCAGATGGTTCCAGTGTGTAAAACGTCGCAACGCAAGACGGCGGGTTGCGAGCGCGTCTCTTTGGCTGGAGGCAACGGGTTTATGAATGGTTCTCGGCTGTGCTAGCTTGGATGGTGGAACGATGGGGACGCGCGAGGCGGGCGAGTGGGTGGCGCAAAGAGCCGGTAGCCGATGAGAACCGCGTGGTACCCGATCATTTTTCTAAGACAGAAGCTTTCGAGACAGAGGGAACATGAAGCTGTGGAAGTCGGCCGTAGTTGTCCTGCTATTCACTTTGCTGGTTCGCGGAGCGTGGTCGCAAAACCAGCCGCAAGCTCCAGCCGACAACAAGAACGTCGATAATCTTGGCCTCCACGTCGAGGCTCAGAATCAGGATCAGCCGCAGACCGCGCCAGCCCAGAACCCACCTGCGGCGGAAACCACCATTTCTTCCAAAGAGGCGAAGGAACTTTTTCGCTCGGTGGACGAGATCCTGCAGTTTGCCAGCCAGGACACGGGCCTGCCGATCAAGCACAAGGTGAAGCGCAGGTTGACCAAGCGCGACGAGGTGCAGTCCTACATCCGGAAGAGCATGAAGGAGGACAAGGACGCGAAGCGCCTGGAGAGGTCGTCGGCGGTGCTGAAGAAGTTCGGGCTGCTGCCGCGGAACTTCGACCTGCCCAACTTTCTGGTGACGATGCTGCGGGAGCAGGTGGCGGGATACTACGATGAAAAAACGAAAACTGTGAATTTGCTGAACTGGGTGGACGTAGAGCAGCAGAAGCCGGTGCTGGCGCACGAACTGACGCACGCGCTCCAGGACCAGTCGTTCGGCATCGAGAAGTGGATGAAGGGATCGACGGAAAATACTGACAGTAAAAGGGATGATCCAAGTCCGAATGACATCGAAGGTGACGAAGAATCTGCTGCGCGGCAGGCGGTGGTCGAGGGGCAAGCAATGGTAGTGCTGCTGGACTATTCGCTGGCGCCTACCGGGAAGACGCTGTTGGAATCGCCGCAGATTGTCGAAGCGCTCAAGCAAGGCATGCTGGTGGGGACGGCGGATTCTCCAGCGTTCCGCGATGCTCCGATCTTTTTGAAAGAGGAGCTCACCTTCCCGTATCGCTACGGACTCGACTTTACCGCCGCGCTCTTGCAGGCAGGCGGAAAGGAGCTGGCTTATGCAGGTGCGTTCAAAGACCCGCCGAAAACGACGCGCGCAATTATGGAGCCCCAAACGTACCTTGCGCACGAGAAGCTTGAGCCGATGAAGATGATCGACATGGAGAAAGACTTCAAAGGCTACGATCCTTTCGATATCGGTGCGATGGGGGAGTTTGACGTAGATGTTCTAGTTGAGCAGTATGCGGGGCGGGATGAGGCCGGGGCGATGTATCCGGAGTGGCGCGGCGGATATTACTTTGCCGGTAGGCCGAAGCGAGACAAATCGGCGCCGATCGGAGTGCTGTACGTTTCCCGCTGGTCGAGTGCGGCGAAAGCGGCGGAGTTCGCGGCAGTGTATGCGAAATCGCTGGCCGAGCGGTATCAGAAGCGACAGGGCCTCGCAATGGATGGCAAAGTTGCGGAAGACGCGCCGCCAGTGGATTCCTGGCGAACGTTGCGCGGACGGCATACCTGGCTGACAGAAGAGGGAGTCGTAGTGATTGAAGTCCGCGGCGACGCGGTACTGATCAGCGAAAGTTTGGATGACGAGACGATGAAGCGGGTGGAGGGGGATTTCTGGCCGGAAGAAAAAGCCGCGTCCGGCAAGCCATGAGTTTCCGTCTTGTATAATCACGAGTTCCGCAGTCGTTTCCAGTAACTTCGGCCCGTCCCAATCAGGAGCGCATTTGCAGCAGGCAGAGATTGGCATTATCGGCGGCAGCGGTCTGTACCACATGCCGGGTTTTAGCGACGTGCACGAGGTGCAGCAGCAGACTCCATTTGGAGATCCTTCGGATGCTTACATTCTGGGGACGCTTGAGGGTCGTAAGGTGGCGTTTCTTGCGCGCCATGCCCGCGGGCACAAACTTCTGCCGAGCGAACTGAATTTCCGGGCCAATATTTACGGTTTTAAGCAGTTGGGAGTTGAGCGCATTGTTTCGGTTTCAGCCGTGGGGTCCCTGAAGGAAGAGCACAAGCCGCTCGATTTCGTTATCCCCGACCAATTTTTCGATCGCACCCGCCACCGCGTAGACACTTTCTTCGGCGACGGCATTGTGGCGCACATTGGATTTGGCGATCCGGTGTGCGACGAAATGGCAAAGGTGGTCCGCGGCGCATGTAAGGCTGCAGACGTATCCGCGAAGCTGGGAGGGACTTACGTCTGCATGGAGGGTCCGCAGTTTTCTACCAAGGCCGAGTCGAATGTGTATCGCAGTTGGGGCGCGGATGTGATCGGCATGACCAACTTGCAGGAAGCGAAGCTCGCGCGCGAAGCGGAGATTTGCTACGTCACGATCGCCATGGTGACCGATTATGACTGCTGGCATCCGCATCATGATTCCGTGACCGTGGAGCAGATTGTTTCCGTGCTGGTAAAAAACGCAGAGAACGCCGCGAAAGTCTTGAAGGCCACGGTGTCAGCGATGCCGAAGGAGCGCTCCTGCAAGTGCGGAAGGGCGCTGGCGAATGCCATTCTGACCGATCCAGCCAAGATTCCGGCCGCGACGAAAGAGAAGCTGCAGTTGATATTGGGAAAGTATTTGAAATAGTCGTTGGTCGTTAGTCGTTAGTCGTTCGCGAACGTATTGCGGAAATACGGAAAAGTTCACCTGACATTCGCTAACGACTAACGACCGACGACTAACGACTGACTTACGGAGACTCATGAGCATCCTGGTAGTTGGTTCGGTTGCCTTTGACACGATCGCCACGCCTTCCGGCCGAGTGAACGACATTCTCGGAGGGGCTGCGACTTATTTCGCGCTGGCCGCCAGTTACTTCACCGAGGTGCGGATGGTGGCGGTGGTGGGCGAAGACTTTACGCCCGAACACGAAGCCGTGCTGAAAAATCGCGGTGTCGACACGCGCGGCATCGAGCGGACCCAGGGGAAGACTTTTCGCTGGGGCGGACAGTATCTCGACAACCTGAATGAGGCCAAGACCGAATTCACGGAACTGAACGTGTTCGAGAAGTTTCAGCCGCGCATTCCCAAAGAGTATTCGGACACGCAGGTCCTGTTCCTCGCGAACATCCACCCCACACTGCAAGCGGCGGTGCGCTTGGAGATGGATGGCGTGCGCCTGACGGGCGGCGACACCATGAATTTCTGGATCCAGGGCACGCCCAAGGAGTTGGCGGAAACGTTGAAGCTGGTGAACGTGCTCCTGATCAACGACACCGAGACCAAGATGCTGGCCGGGGAGAAGAATCTTCCGCTCGCGGCGAGAAGAGTTCTTACGATGGGACCGAACGCGCTGGTGGTGAAGCACGGTGAGTACGGAGCGACAATTTTTTTCCGCGAGGGAGCCTTCGGCATTGGATCGCATCCTTTTCGCGCGCCAGCGTTGCCGATTGAAGAAGTAAAAGACCCGACAGGAGCCGGCGATTCGTTTGCCGGCGGCTTCATGGGCTACATCGCGTCGCAGGGAGAGATTAATCGTGAGGTGCTGAAGCGGGGCTTGTTTTACGGCGGGGTGATGGGATCGTTTGCCGTGGAACGCTTCGGGACGGAGCGGCTGCAGAATCTTACGCGCGGGGAAATTGACGCGCGCTTTCAGATATTCCGCGAACTGACGCACCTGGAATAGGACCATTGCGGTTTATTCGTAACAGCCCGTGGTGCAAGTAAGGTTCGTATCAGGGCATGCCCTCAGGCATGCCTAAGGGCTGGGTGATAAGAGCGCCTTCAGGCGCTGAGGCCGGTGATTGGAGTTTCACCACGGGCCTGTCAAACCATGACAGAGCGCACAGTGAGGGTAGAGTGACGGTGAAGACAGCCAACGTTCCGGACCGCAGCGCGGCCCGCTTGGCCGGGATAGCTGCCCTTGTGTCTCTGTTTTCATTTTCTTACTACTTTCGACACGGCGACCTGTTGCTCTATGGCGACGCGGTCGCGCACATTAACATTGCGCGGCGCGTTTTCGATTCGCAGACGCCCGGTCTGCTGCAATTGGGGACGGTGTGGTTGCCCCTGCCTCATCTGCTGATGATCCCGTTCATTTTCTCGGACGCGATGTGGCAGAACGGGGCGGGCGGTTCGATTCCTTCGATGATCGCCTACGTGCTCGGAGTCGTGGGAATCTTTCGCCTCGTGCGCGGCATGCTGGAGGCCGATCTCCGCGCGAAACCGGCGGCTGGCGTGGGCGCATGGGCCGCGGCATTCGCTTATGGAGCCAATCCGAACCTGATCTACATGCAGGCGACGGCCATGACGGAGTCACTCTATCTTGCTCTATTTATCTGGGCCGTCGTGTACTTCGCGGAATTTATTCGGAGTTTGCGGAAAAATGACCTGCGAGAAAATGAAGATGGAGATCGACGACAGGCGCCGGTGGCGCGCACTCCGCTCGTCGGCTGCGCCTGCTGTCTGGTGGGCGCGGAACTCACGCGCTACGACGGATGGTTTCTGGCGGGTGTGATGGGAGCGGCCGTCGTCGTCATCGCGCTGCGGCGGTGGCAGAATCACGACTTAGACGATCGCGCCTTGCGGCGGGTAGCAGTGAAGTTCCTGTTGGGCATTGCGGTGGTTCCCGTCCTGTGGCTGGCGTTCAACCGGGTGGTCTACGGGAACGCGTTGGAGTTTGCCAATGGCCCATACTCGGCGAAGGCGATTGAACAGCGCGTGGGTGCGCCGAATCCGGCGCTCCACCATGCCGGAGTCGCGGCCATCTATTTTTTGAAATCGGCACAGTTGAATATGGCGAATGGCAACTGGGGCCGGTTCTGGCTGGCGGCGGCGCTTTTGGCGTTGGCAATCGGAGCATGGCAACTGCGGGCGCAATCGGCTGCATTGGTGCTGCTGTTGCTATGGATTCCGCTCGTGTTCTACGCGTTTTCGATTGCGTACGGCTCGGTGCCAATTCATGTCTACACCTGGTGGCCATTTGCTGCCTTTAACCAGCGCTATGGACTCCAGTTGCTGCCCATGTTCGCGGTTTCGACCGGAGTGCTGGCGGCTTCTGTCTTTCTTCTTGGCTCCGGCTGGCGTCAGGTGGGGAAACTGGCGCTGCTCGTTGCGCTGGTCGTGGTCAGTTACGCGTCGGTATGGAAGGCGGGACCGCAATGCTTGCAGGAGGCGCAAAGGAACTGGAGAATCCGGAGCCCTTTGAATTCCGCAGTGCAGCGCGTGGTTGCCCGATTGCCAAGGAACTCACAGTTCCTGATGGACCTCAGCGAACATGTGGGCGTCATGGAGCAGGCGGGAATCCCACTGCGTCAGGTGGTGAATAATGAAAATCATCGCCCCTGGAAGCGGCCGTCGGATCCCGAAGGCCTGTGGGAGCGCGCGCTGGCCGATCCGCCGCACTACGTGGATTTTGTGATTGCCTTCGATGGCGATGCCGTGGATCTCGGCGTGAACCGGACCAATCTCACGGTGCTGGCGGAAATTCACGCAACCGGACAACCACATGCGCGCATCTACGCGGCGCGGAGCGCCACGAATCAATCGCGTTAACCATTCCGGACAAGCGGTACAGAAAGCGCTGGATGGCGGTGATAGAATCCGCTCCATCAAACATGATTCATCCAACCACGATTCATCCAACCGTCGAACTGCCTTTTACGAAGGCGTCGGCCTGCGGCAACGATTTTCTGCTCGTGGAAGGTGCGCACGCTTCCGGTGACTTGGGTGCGCTCAGCCGCTGGTTGTGCGATCGCCATCGCGGAGTAGGCGCCGACGGCGTGGAATGGCTGTTTCCGGATGCGGAAGCTGACGTGAGGGCGCGCTTGATCAACGCGGATGGTTCGGAGGCGGAAATTTCCGGCAACGGCACGCGCTGCGTGGCGGCGGAGATTTGTTCGCGAGAGGGCCAAACGGAAGTTGTGGTTCGCACCGGCGCCGGACTGAAGACTTGCCGGCTTGTGGGTCGGCAAGGCTCCACGTTTGAGTTCGAAGCGGATATGGGCCAGCCGGAGGTCGGCGGCCAGTTGTCGCTTGAGACGATGTGGGTGCGAGCGGTGGGGACGAAAGTTTCGATGGGGAATCCACACTTCGTGATTTTCGTGCAGAGCTTTCCGGATGGATGGCAGCGCCAGGCGGCGCTGATCGGCACGCAGCCGCAGTTTCCGCAGGGCACGAATGTGGAGTATGTGGTGGTGCGCGGCGAGAATGAAATCGAGATCCGGCTGTTTGAACGCGGCGTGGGAGAGACGCAGTCTTCAGGTACGGGATCGTGCGCGTCGGCGGTAGCTGCGATTGCGAGCGGGCGAGTTGCGTCGCCGGTGACGGTGATTGCGCTCGGAGGTTCGCAGACGGTGCGCTGGGAGAATCAAGTTTATCTGCGAGGGCCAGCGACTCTCATCTGCCGGGGAGAATTCTTCGTTTAAGATCGAGTCCAGATGGTTTCCGCTTCCCAGAATTCGCGAATCAAGCCGCGCGCGCTCCATCCGGGCGACAAGGTCGGAATTGTTGCGCCCGCGTCGAACGTGAAGCGTGAAATGTTGGAGGCGGGCTGCGACGGTCTTCGTCGTGCCGGCTATGAGCCGTTTTATTTCGAGTCGATCCTGGAACGCGATCTGTACTTTGCCGGGTCGGCGGAGCGCCGGGCGCGCGAACTGGAAGACATGTTCCTGCGCGACGATATCCGCGCGATTGTTTGTGCGCGAGGAGGATATGGATCGAACTATCTGCCGCTGACGCTTGATCCGACTAAGATCGTTCCGCATCCCAAAATTCTGGTGGGCTACAGCGATATTACGACGCTGCTGTGCTGCATTTCGGACTCGGCGAACTTCGTGACCTTCCATGGCCCGATGGTGACCAAGGATTTCGCCGTTGCCGACGGTGTGGATATGGAGTCGTGGCAGAACGCGTTGGGTGGCGCGGCAGAATGGGAGATTGGCGAGGGATCAGGCGCAAGGCCGCTGCTGGCGGGACAGGGGGAGGGAATCCTCTATGGCGGATGCCTCTCGATGCTGGTGGCGTCGCTGGGCACGCAGCACGAGATTCAAACCGCGGGAACGATTCTTTTCCTCGAAGACGTTGCGACCAAGCCTTACCAGATCGACCGCATGCTGATGCAACTGAAACTGGCGGGCAAGCTGAAAGACGTGCGCGGGATTGTCTTCGGCGAAATGATGGATTGCCGGCAGAGTCCGGATCAGGATTACACGCTGGAGGACGTTGTGCTGCGAGTGGTTGGCGATCTGGGAATTCCGGTGGCGTATGGCCTGCGTTCGGGACACGTGTCACGTGCGAACATCACGCTGCCGATTGGGGTGCGGGCGAGACTGACCGTGGAGGACTCGGTGGAACTGCGGATTCTGGAAGCGGCGACGGTCAAAAGATAACCACAGGGGGCACGGAGGACACGGAGGACTTTCGGCTAAGAGCCAAGAGCTAAGAGCCAAAAACCAGGCCGGGCGAGGATGCCCGTCGCTCCGTCATGCACATGAAATGAAAGGCAAACCCAGGCACATTCACCTGATCGGCATTTGCGGGACGGCGATGGCTTCGCTGGCCGGCATGCTGCAAGAGCGGGGCTTTCGCGTCACGGGCTCGGATGCGGCTGCGTATCCGCCGATGTCGACGTTTCTCGAATCATTGGGCATCCCGGTCGCGCAGCCGTTTGCCGAGGCGAACCTGAATCCTCGGCCCGATCTTGTGGTCGTGGGGAACGCGCTTTCTCGCGGGAATGTGGAGCTGGAGTGCTTGCTCGACGAGCGCATTCCGTTCTTCTCACTGCCGCAGCTTCTGCACGATGAGTTCCTGGTGGGAAAGGACGTTCTGGTGGTTGCCGGGACGCACGGCAAAACGACTACGACGTCGATGCTGGCGTGGATATTCGAGACGGCCGGTCTTCAGCCTTCGTTCCTGATCGGCGGCATTGCGGAAAATTTCGGCCGCAGTTTTGGGCTGGGCGAAGGTAAGCACTTCATTTTGGAAGGCGACGAGTATGACACGGCATTCTTCGATAAGGGTCCGAAGTTTCTGCACTACTTTCCGGATTCCGTGATTCTCACCTCGGTCGAATTCGACCACGCGGATATCTATAAGGATCTGGACGCGGTGGAGACGGCTTTCAAGCGGCTGGTGAACCTCGTTCCGCGATGCGGGCGGATTGTCGGCTTTGATTCGGGTGAGATCTCGGGTGAGAGCGTGGACCGCTGTTTGCAGAAGGCATTCTGCCCCGTCGAACGTTACGGGGCTTCGGATCGTGCGCTTTGGAAAACCGCAAATCTGAAGTTGGACGCGGAACGAACTTCATGGTCAGTGCTGCGTGATGGCAAAGCCTGGGCAGACTTCGAATTCGCGCTGGGCGGGGAATACAACGTCTGGAATGCGACCGCAGCCGCGGCGCTGGCGGCGAATTATGGAATTTCGAAAGATGCGATTGCGAAGGCTCTGCAAACGTTTCGGAGCGTGAAGCGTCGGCTGGAGGTGAAGGCGCAGGTCAACGGGATTACGATCATCGACGATTTTGCGCATCATCCGACGGCGATCGAGCAGACGATTCTGGCGCTGCGGGCGCGGTATCCGCAATCGCGGCTGTGGGTGGTGCTGGAGCCGCGCTCGAACACCATGCGCCGCAACGTGCTGCAGGATGCGCTGGCCCGCAGCCTGGCGCTCGCCGATCAGGTGGTGATCTCTGCCATCTTCAAGTCGGAGGCGATTCCTGAGGCGGAACGGCTGGATCTGAATCGTGTGGTGGACGCGATCCAGAAACGCGGAAAGCAAGCGCGCATTCTTGCCGATGCCGATGCGATCGTGAACGCAATCGCGCCGGAACTGCGGGAGCGAGACGTGGTTGCTATTCTCTCCAATGGAGGATTCGGCGGCATCTATGAGAAGCTACCCCAACGATTGCGCGGGCTCGGAGTGAAAAGCGTAAGAAGCATCTCGAAATTCAAAGGATAAAACTTACAGATTCATCGTCGTTTCGCTTCTCTGAATGAAAGGGGAGCGGGGGGACGAATCCAAACGGGAGACCTGCCTCGGTGATTCGCACCATTCTCATGCTGGTGTTTTGGGCCGCTGCGCTGCCTATTGCGGCGCTACTGGGGTTCCCCTGGACCTATCTGACCAAAGACATCACCTTCTTGTACCGCACCTGCATGTGGGCAGCATTCACGGGCACGCGCATCGCGGGCGTGAAGGTGCGGACGCTGGGACTGGAAAAAATCGATCCGGCGCGAACTTATATCTTCATGTCGAATCACATCTCCAATCTCGATCCGCCCGTTACGCTTCCGCTGATCCCGCGCCGGACTTCGGTGATGGTGAAGAAGGGGTTGTTCAGGGTTCCAATTCTGGGCAGGATCATGCTGATCGGATCGCTCGTGCCAGTGGACCGGGGAAATCGGGATGCGGGTATCGCGGCAGTGCGCGACGCGCTCAGAGCAATTGAGCAGGGACTGAATATGACCATCTACGTGGAAGGGAAGCGCTCGTTCGATGGCAAGCTGCTGCCGTTCAAGAAAGGCCCGTTTTATCTCGCGGAGGAGTGCAATGTGCCGGTGGTGCCGATCACGATTTCAGGTACCGAAGAAGTCATGCCGAAAGCGCGGTTTGCCATCCGTCCGGGGATAGTGACGGTGCAGTTTCACGATCCCATCGAACCCGCCGATTTCGGAGAACGCGATTGCCTGATGGCCAAGGTGCACGCGGCGATCAATAGCGGCCTGCCAGCGGAGTTGCGAGACTAGGCAGCCCGAACTCTAACCAGAGAGAACGTGCTGCGGGCGTTTTCTTCTTCAGCGCCGCTATGCTACAGTGTTATCAGGTAATACCTAGGATTACCCGCAATGCCGAAGCCTTCTACAACCAGCTTGAAGCTCGATATCGAGACAAAGGAGCGCGTACAGCGGCTCGCCTCGGCCCGCCGCCGGTCGCCGCACTGGGTCATGCGCGAAGCCATAGAGGAGTATGTGGAACGCGAAGAGAAGCGCGAGCAATTCCGGCAAGACGCGCTAGCCGCTTGGACCCATTACCAGACGACCGGCCTCCACGTCACAGCCGAAGAAGCCGACGCCTGGCTGGCCAAGCTCGAAGCGGATAAGGACGCCCATACTCCGAAATGTCACGGCTGAGGTGGTCCCAACCCGCCCTGCTGGATGTGGCCCGCCTTCATGACTTTCTAGCTCCCAAGAGCCGGGATGCCGCCAAGCGTGCCGTCAAGGCGATCCGGCAGGGCTTAAAAGCGCTCGGCAAGCACCCGGAGATTGGTCGTCCGGTCGAAGAGTTGCCGCTGGAGTTCCGCGAGTGGGTGATTGACGTCGGACATGGGGCCTATGTCGCTCTGTATCATTACGACGGAAAGCAAATCGTGATGCTGGCGATCCGCCACGGACGCGAAGCCGGATACTGAGTTGAATCCACGCGGACCCGCTGCAGGTCCGCTGCAGAGGCTGGCGTCCAGCGGATACGCATTTTTATGAGCGCAACATCTGCTCCAGGCTGGCGTCCATTTTCTTCTTCTTCGATGAACTCGCCCCGGTCGGCCTGTGCAATACCCTCCCGCACGGCGACACGAAATTGGGCATCTTCCTCAAGCAGACGCAAGGCGGCATCCTTCACCAGTCGTTCGGCGTCGGTGCCTTCTTTGGTGGCGATTTGCGCAAGCTGCGCTTCCGCAGAGCACTGAACGATCTGGGGTTCAAGTAAGCAGTTCCCAAACTGGCTTGCGCCGGATCTAGTGAAGCACGGCCTATGGGCGACTGTCCCGTTCACCCGCCAGATTTCCCAGCCCGCTGCTAATCCTCACAGCCTTAAAGGCTTACATTGACCTGGGGGTGCATCTTTCGATAACCTTACAGCATCTTTAATCCAATGAAAAAGTGTACCCTAGTACCGTGACCGCGTGATGAGTCATACGGTGGAGGGACGGGTCCAGCCGGGCGGGGACGCCCGGCTCTCCACCAGCAAGCTTGGGTCGACAGCAGTAACAATCACGCGGTCGTGGCACTAGTGGGTGGGGGATGCGACTTGTCTGAGACCAGGAACTTACACACAAAGACGTTACTGCTATTGAAGCCGCGCGGATTCTGCGCTGGAGTGGTGCGGGCGATCGACATTGTCCGGATTGCGCTGGAGGCCTTTGGGCGGCCGATTTATGTGCGCAAGGAAATCGTCCACAACCGCTTCGTGGTTGAGGAACTGCAGCAGAAGGGCGCAATTTTTGTCGATGGCGTGGATGAAGTGCCGGAGGGCGAACGCGTCATCTACAGCGCCCACGGCGTTTCTCCGGAAGTGCGCGAGCACAGCAAGCGGCGGAACCTGCGCGTGATCGATGCTACGTGTCCGCTGGTCACCAAGGTGCACGTAGAGGCGGTGAAGTTCGCAAAGGAAGGCTATTCGCTGATTCTGATCGGCCATCGCGATCATGACGAGGTGATAGGCACGCTCGGCGAGGCGCCCACGGTGACTCAGGTGGTAGGGTCGCCTGCGGAAGTGGCGTCGGTGACCTTGCCCGACCCCAACCGCGTGGCGTACCTGACGCAGACGACGCTTAGTCTGGATGAGACTCGCGACATTATCGCCGCGCTGCGCAAGCGGTTCCCGAACATTAAGGGTCCGGCGGCGCAGGATATCTGCTATGCCACGGAAAACAGGCAGGTTGCGGTGAAACACGTGGCCTCCGACGCCGATTTGCTGCTGGTGGTTGGCTCCGACAATAGTTCAAATTCCAAGCGGTTGGTGGAAGTTGCTCGCAGTTTGGGCACCCCGGCGCATCTAATTGATGACTGTCGCGACATTCAGCCGCAGTGGTTGAATAGCGTGAAGACGGTGGCCTTGACCGCGGGAGCATCGGCTCCGGAACATCTGGTGCAGGAAGTTGTGCAGTACTTGGCGGGAAAGGGCTTCGGCAACGTGCAGGAATTGGAAATCATGCCGGAAAATGTGCGCTTTGGATTGCCGCCGGAGATCGTGGAAACGATTTCTGCGGCACCGGCCATGGCCGTGGGGTCCTAGATGGAAGAATCCTCCCCTTACAGTTCGGCCTCCGCGCCGCAGATGCGATTTGGAAAGATTGATGACCTGGGGAGCCGGGTCGCGGTAGCCGTCGATGCGGCTCGCAAGTATCTTTTTTCGCAGCAACACGAAGAGGGTTACTGGTGCGGAGAACTGGAAGCTGATACCACCCTCGAATCCGATTACATCCTACTCCACACGCTGCTCGGCACGGGCAGCCAGGAACGCTTTGACAAGGCCGCTCGCTACATCCTGAATCACCAGAATGAAGACGGTGGCTGGAGCATCTACGCTGGCGGCCCTTCAAACATCAGCGCTTCGGTGAAAGCCTACTTCGGGCTGAAGCTGGCTGGATTCGCGGCGGATCATCCCGCGCTGGCGCGCGCCCGCAAGAAGATTCTCGATATGGGTGGCGTGACCGAAGTCAATACATTTACCAAGATCTATCTCTGTTTCTTTGGGCAATACGATTACGATGCGGTGCCGGCGATACCGCCGGAGATCGTGCTGTTTCCCAACTGGTTCTGGTTCAATATCTACGAAATTTCTTCGTGGTCGCGCGCTATCCTGGTGCCGCTTTCGATCTGCTATGCCAAGAAGCCATTCAAGAAAATTCCCGACGAAATGGGAGTGGAAGAGCTCTTTGTCGGCGGGCGCGACAAGTCGCGCATGCATCTGCACTGGGCCAAGAAGCGGATTTCCTGGCGCAATTTCTTTTTGGTTCTGGATCGGGTCACCCACTGGGCAGAGCGTGTGCACATCCGTCCGCTGCGTTCGCTTGCTCTGAGGCAGGCCGAGAAGTGGATGCTGGAGCGCTTCGAGATGAGCGACGGCCTGGCAGCGATCTATCCCTCGATCATGAACTCCATCATCGCGCTGCGCTGCCTGGGGTATTCGGTGGACGATCCGCAGTTTATCCGCGCGCTCGACGAGTTCGAGAAGCTGGGGATCGAGGAGGGCGACACTTTCCGCATGCAGCCCTGCATGTCTCCCGTTTGGGATACGGCATACGCGCTGTTTGCGCTGGGCGAGGCGGGAGTTCCGGCCACCGATCCGCGACTTGTGAAGTGCGCCGACTGGATCCTGCAGAAGCAGGTGCGCAAGCCCGGAGACTGGAAGATCAAGAATCCGAAAGGCGAACCGGGCGGCTGGTACTTCGAGTTCAACAATGAGTTCTATCCCGACGTGGACGACAGTGCCATGGTCTGCCTGGCGCTGAGCCGGGTCGAACATCCGAACGGACGCTATCAGAGCGAGTCTGTGCAGCGCGCGATTGATTGGATACTATCGATGCAGTGCAAGGACGGAGGCTGGGCTTCGTTCGACAAAGATAACGACCGCATGGTGTTCCAGTACGTGCCCTTTGCCGATCACAACGCCATGCTTGATCCCGCAACCGTCGACATCACGGGCCGGATTCTGGAGTGTCTTGCGACCTATGGATACGGCCAGAACCATCCGGCGGTGAAGCGGGCGATCAAGTTTATTCGTAAAGAGCAAGAGCCGGATGGAAGCTGGTTCGGACGCTGGGGCGTGAACTACATCTACGGCACGATGCAGGTATTGCGCGGTCTGGAAGCGATGGCCGTGGACCGTAACGACCCCATGATCCAGCAGGCGGCGGAGTGGCTGCGCTCGGTGCAGAATGCCGATGGTGGCTGGGGCGAGACGGTGGGATCCTATGACGATCCCAACCTTCGAGGGCAGGGCGACAGCACGGCTTCGCAGACCGCGTGGGCAATCATGGGACTGCTGGCCGTCGGCGACACGCGCAGCGAATGCGTGGCCCGCGGCATGGCCTATCTTCTGCGCACGCAAAACAAAGACGGTTCCTGGGACGAGCCTTTCTTCACCGGAACCGGCTTCCCGCGCGTGTTCTATCTGATGTATCACCTGTATCGTGAGTACTTCCCGCTGATCGCGCTCACGACCTATTCGAAGGTAATGGCGGAGAAGAGCAGCAGTTAGCAGTCAGCAATCAGCACTCAGCACTCAGCGGCTCGGACGACGCAACGAATATCAAGCGCTATGAAGGCGGGAACTGAATGCTGAGTGCTGAATGCTCGCTTTCGTCACTGGCGCTACCGGATTTCTGGGCAGCCATGTTGCGCGCGTCTTGGCGGAGCAGGGAGCGCAGTTGCGGCTGCTGGTGCGGCCGACGAGCGATCTGCGCAACATTGACGACCTGAACGCCGATCGGGTCGAGGGCGACCTGCGCGACGCGGCTTCGATTGAGAAGGCGCTTTCCGGCTGCGACGTCGTATTTCACGTTGCGGCGGACTACCGGCTGTGGGTGCGCGATCCCGACGAGATGTATCGCTCAAATGTCGAGGGCACGCGTTCCTTGCTCGAAGCTGCGCGAAGACAAGGCGTACGGCGCGTGGTATACACGTCGAGTGTGGCGACCATGGGCTTCACCTCGAACCGGGCCATCGTAAACAATGGGAAGGTAGCTGATGAACAGATCCCGGTCGGTATCGCGGATATGATCGGGCACTATAAGCGTTCGAAGTTCATGGCAGAGCAGGTAGCAATCGAGGCCACGAGGTCCGGAGTCGATGTGGTGGTGGTGAATCCCACGACTCCGATCGGCGAGCGCGATATCAAACCGACTCCGACCGGGCGAATCGTCGTGGATTTCTTGAAGCGAAAATTCCCGGCGTACGTGGAAACGGGATTGAACCTGGTGGATGCGACCGAGTGCGCCCGCGGTCATGTCCAGGCGCTGGAGAAGGGAAGATCGGGCGAGCGCTACATTCTGGGCGGAGAGAATCTTACGCTGAAGCAGATCCTGGACCGGCTGGCCGCGATCACGGGTTTGCCGTCGCCGACCGTGAAACTGCCTTACATTTTTGCGCTGGCGGCTGGAGTCGTGGACGAGATGGTGACAGGCTGGGTTCTGGGCCGCGAGCCGCGCGCGACGATTGACGCGGTGCGCATGGGGCGCAAGATGATGTTTGTGAGTTCAGCGAAAGCGGAACGGGAACTGGGCTGGCGGACGGTTCCAGTCGATGGGGCGCTGCGGCGGTCGGTAGAGTGGTTCCGTGGCAACGGATATGTCTAGGATTGCCATCATAGCCGCTATGGAGCGAGAGGTTGGACCGCTGATCCGAAGCTGGAAAGTCAGGACGATGGAACACGGCGCACGACGATATCGTCTTTTTGAAAATGGAGAAGCAGCTCTGGTGTGCGGCGGAATTGGAACGGAAGCCGCGCGTCGCGCGACCGAAGCAGTGATTCGGGAAGTGAAACCGATGCGGGTGATCTCAGTCGGTTTTGCTGGGGCGCTCGATGGTTCGCTGCAGGTCGGGGATGTTCTTGAGCCGCGCACGGTGATCAACGCTGCCGACGGCGTCCGAACAGAAGTCGGCTCGGGTGAGGGAATCCTGCTGACTTCCGCGACTGTGGCGGGCAAGGAGCAAAAGATCCGATTAGGCAAAGCTTACGGCGCGAGCGCGGTGGACATGGAAGCCGCAGCCGTGGCGCAAGGCGCGCAGGCGCGGGGAGTCGAGTTCGGAGCTTTGAAAGCCATCTCCGACACCGCCGATTTCAGCCTGCCCCTGCTGGATCGCTCGATGGAGCGCTTTGTGGCGGACGACGGGACCTTTCATTCCGTCAAGTTTGCGTGTCATGTGGCGCTGCGCCCGTGGCTGTGGGGGACTACCATTGCGCTGGCGCGGAACAGTTCCAAGGCAAGCCAGGCTCTTTGCGGCGCGCTCGTGAGTTACCTTGATCGTGAGACTCTCAGTCGTCAGACTTTGCCGGGTGAGTCTTTGGTGGCTGAATCGAAGCAATAGGGGAAACAATAAAGTCTGCTATGGCAATTGCTCGGGCATCGACGTTGGCCGTTGAAAGCGAAAGGCACAAGATTCCTTCCACCATGAGGGCCGCCGTGTATCGTGGCGTCAACGATGTGCGCCTGGAAGAAGTGCCTGTGCCTGAAATTGGGCCCGGGGAGATTCTGGTTCGAGTCCACACGTGCGGGATCTGCGGGACCGATCTTAAGAAGATCGCTACCGGATCTCACTCCGCGCCGCGTATTTTTGGTCACGAAACTTCGGGCGTCGTCGCGAAAGTGGGGAAAGGTGTTCGAAAGTTCACCGTCGGCGAACGCGTTGTTGTGTTTCACCACATCCCGTGTAGGGAATGTTATTACTGCCGCCACAAAACCTTCGCCCAGTGCGCCACCTACAAGAAAGTTGGTTGCACGGCTGGGTTCGAGCCCTCGGGTGGAGGATTTGCGGAATACGTCCGGGTGATGGACTGGATCGTGGAGAAGGGAACGGTACGCATCCCGGACGGCATCAGTTTCGAGCAGGCATGTTTTGTCGAGCCGGTGAATACCTGCATCAAAGGTATTGAGACCCTTCGTCTGGAAGCGGGCGAGACGGTGCTGGTGATTGGGCAGGGTCCAATTGGTCTGATCCTGGCGAATCTGGCGAAGCGGGCGGGGGCTCGTGTGATTACTTCCGATTTGTATCCGGCGAGGCTTACAATGGCAAAAGGCTTCGGCCTCAATCTGACAATTGACGCTTCCAAGGCTAACGCCGGGCAAACGGTGCGCGGAATGACGGAAGGGCGCGGGGCTGACGCCGTGATTTTGGCAGTCGGCGAGAACGGCCTGATTCGGCCTGCCATGGATGCTACGCGTCCGGGAGGTCGTGTGTTGCTGTTTGCGCAAACGGCGCGGGGCGAGGCCACGATTGATCCGGCGGCAGTGTGCGTGGACGAAAAGGCTTTGCTCGGATCCTACAGTGCGTCGGTCGAATTGCAGGAGGAGTCAGTGCGCTTTGTCATGAACCGTGAAATGGATCTGGAACGGCTTATCAGCCACCGTTTCCCGCTGCAAAGCGGTGTGGAAGCGCTGAATCTGGCTGCCCATCCTCAACCGGACTCGATGAAGATTGTCATCCAGCCGGGCAGCGCCGGGGCCCCCAGCACGCCCGGTTTTGGCGTGATGGGGTGGAGAGCGTGGGAAGGACATCAACTGTGAATGGCAAGATGACGGCGGCCGTCCTCTACGGCAAAGAAGATATCAAGATTGAAAGGGTGCCGATCCCGCGTGTGGGTGACGGCGAAGTTCTGGTAAAGGTCCACGTCGCGCTCACCTGCGGCACGGACTTGAAGGTGTATCAGCGTGGCTATCACGCCCGCATGATTGTGCCGCCGGCGTTGTTCGGGCATGAACTGGCCGGCACGGTCGAGGAAGTCGGTGAGGGCGTGCGCGGCTTCAAAAAGGGCATGCGCGTAGTCGCGCTCAACTCAGCTCCCTGCGGCATGTGCTTCTATTGCTCCAAGCACCAGCTAAACCTCTGCGAAGATCTCCTGTTCAACAATGGCGCCTACGCCGAGTACATCCGGATTCCGCGGCGCATTGTGGAAGCCAATATGCTCGTCGTGCCTTCGAATGTGAGCTTCGAGGATGCGGCGATGACCGAGCCGCTCGCCTGTGTTCTCCGGGGCCTGCATGAAACTGGAGTCGAGATCGGCGACACCGTGGCGGTCATTGGCGGCGGACCGATCGGTCTGATGTTTGTGCAGGTGGCCAAAGCCATCGGCTGCAATGTGATCGCGGTCGTCAAGCGCGATTCGCAGGTCGCACTGGCGCGCAAAAAGGGTGCGCACGAGGTCGTGCAGATTACAAAAGTCAAAGATCCGGTGGAGGCAGTGCGCGAGTTAACTCCGGAGAGGCGCGGCGCCGATGTGGCAATCGAAGCCGTAGGCCGCCCGGAAGCCTGGGAGTGGGCCGTGCAGATGGCTCGCAAGGGCGGCACGGTTAATTTCTTCGGCGGGTGTGCCGCGGGAACCAAGGTGCAGTTAGACACCAACCGCTTGCACTACTCGGAAATCACTTTGAAGGCGACTTTCCATCACACCCCGGAGACGGTGCGCCGGGCCTTCGGTTTGATTGCCGAGAAGAAAGTTTGTGGCACCGACTACATCACCGGCGAAGCGCCGCTTTCGCGTTTGCACGATGTGCTGCGCCACATGCTGAACCGCAACGGGGATATCAAGACTGCGATTATCCCAGGCCACTAGCGCGGGAGCTGCGCCATTCATTGTCTATCTTGTGAAGGTGTAACCCTGTGAGCCTCTGTGTCCTCTGTGGTTAAGAATCTTCGATGATAACTGCTGCTAGCCATCCCCCGACTGCGCCGCTCTCCTCCGCCTGGAGTGCGCTGCCGCCGGAGTACGCCATCCCTGACCACGCGCCTTCGGAGGCCGAAGCACGCGAATATTGCCGCCGCCTGGCGCGCTCGCATTACGAAAATTTTTCGGTCGTGTCCTGGTTTCTTCCCGAACGGCTGCACCAGCATTTCTTCAACGTTTACGCCTATTGCCGCATCTCGGACGATCTGGGTGACGAGGTGGGCGACAGCGCCGCATCTCTGCAGTTGCTTGATCAGTGGGAGACGGAGTTAAACGCATGCTATGACGGTCATCCGCGGCATCCCGTTTTTGTCGCGCTCGCCGAGACCGTTCGCAAGTTTGAAATTCCGAGAAATGAATTCGCGGATTTGCTGACCGCGTTCCGGCAGGACCAAAGTGTCAGCCGCTACGAAACCTTCGATGAGCTACTGGGCTATTGCCGGTATTCGGCGAATCCGGTCGGACACCTGGTGCTGTACCTCTGCGGATACCGCGGTCCCGAGCGCCAGTTGCTTTCCGATTACACCTGCACCGCGCTGCAACTCGCGAACTTCTGGCAAGACGTGAGCGCGGACTTTGCCAAAGGACGAATCTATCTTCCCCTCGAAGACCTGCGGCGGTTCGGCGTGAGCGAAGAAGTGATACGGGACGACGAAAACACTTCGGCGTTCTGCGAGATGATCAAGTTTGAAGTCGAACGCGCGAGGGAATGGTTTACGCAAGGCATGCCACTGATCGCGAAAGTCGACCGCGCGCTGGCCACCGACATTGAACTCTTCAGCCGCGGCGGCGAGGAGATTCTGAACGCAATCGAGCGTCAACATTATGCTGTGCTGGGCAGGCGTCCCGCAATTTCCAAAGCCCGGAAGCTGGCCCTGGTCGCTCGTGCCGCGCTGGGGAAGCTGCGATGAGCGCCGCCGTGGGAAATGCGCCGGTACAGTTCGCGCCTACCGCTTCACAGCTCGATATGGCGTACTCCGTCTGCCGGAGTATCGCCCGCTCCGCCGCCAAAAATTTCTATTACGGGTTTGTAGTCCTTCCACGGCGAAAACGCAATGCGTTGAGCGCAGTGTATGCCTTCATGCGGCGGTGTGACGACATCGCCGACGACAGCACGCTCAGCGCCGATGATCGTCAAAACAAGCTCGCGGAATGGCTGGACAAAGCCCACCGCGCGTTGGCGGCACAGCCAACGGATGATCCGGTGCTGCTGGCGCTGACCGATGCGCAGCGCACTTACCAGATTCCGATTGGGTTTCTGGATCAGCTTGCCTTCGGTACCGCTGCGGATCTCGATCACGGCCAACCAGAGCCCTCTGCCGCTAAGCCCCTAGTCGCGCGTTACCAGACTTTTGAAGAGTTGCGCCAGTATTGCTACGGTGTGGCGTCGGTCGTCGGTCTGGTGTGCATCAGGATCTTCGGGTATCGCGATCCCGCCGCTGAGCCGCTTGCCGAACGCTGCGGTCTGGCATTTCAGCTCACGAATATTATTCGCGACGTTAAAGAAGACGTCGCCATGGGCCGGGTGTATTTCCCGCAAGAGGACCTGGCGCAGTGCGGTCTTTCTGCCGCCGATCTGGCCGCGCCGCATGTTGATGTTGCGCGCATCCGTCCGCTCCTGGCGATGGAGGCCGACCGCGCGCGCGAGTGCTACCGCTCCGGCGAAGAGCTGATCCCGCTGGTGAATGAAGATAGTCAGCCCGCTCTGTGGGTCCTCATTACCATTTATTGCCGACTCCTCGAAAAGATTGCTTCGAACCAGTATGACGTCTTCAGTGAGCGCGTCCGATTAACGGTTCCCGAAAAGCTCACTGTCATGGGAAAAGGAATCCTGAAGCGTCTGCTGTGATGCCGCCATCGATCCATCCTGCAACGACGACACATCCTCCTACAGTCGCTATAGCCGGAGGCGGGTTGGCCGGCCTCGCCGCTGGATGCGCTCTCGCCGAAGCGGGTTTTCGCGTGTCGCTCTTTGAGCGCCGCCCCTATCTCGGCGGGCGCGCCTCTTCTTATCAGCATCCCGGCACCGGCGAAATTGTGGACAATTGCCAGCACGTGTTGCTCGGCTGCTGCACCAACCTGCTCGATTTCTATCGTCGCGCGGGAGTTCAGGACAAGATTCGCTGGTATGAAAAGCTAACGTTCCTCGAGCCCGGAGGACGCGCATCCGTGATCGCCCCGTCGGCGCTCCCCGCTCCGCTGCACACGGCTCCGGCATTTCTCCGGGCTAAATGTTTAATTTTTCGCGACAAGATGGCCATCGGCCGCGCCATGGTGGCGCTTGCCCCTTCCATCCCGCCGGATCGTGGTGAGTGGTTCCTCGACTGGCTGAAACGCCACGGGCAAACCGAACAAGCCATCGAGCGTTTCTGGAAGACAATCCTGGTCAGCGCCTTGAACGAAGATCTCGATCAGGTTTCCGTTCCCTATGCGGCCCAAGTGGTGCGCGAGTCGTTTCTTAAATCGGCCGCCGCCGGGCGCATGGGAATTCCAAACGTGCCGCTCACCGACTTGTACGGCACAACCGGAGACTACATCCGCGCCCGTGGTGGAGAGATCCAGTTTCGTGCGGGTGTGGAGTCGTTTCGGACAGAAGCCTTTGGCGTAAGCGTGACGACGAATGGACAGGAACAGAAATTCGACTATCTGGTTCTGGCTGTCCCTTTTGACGTGCTGGGGCGCATATTGCCGGACAGCGCGTCCGCCGCGCCTTTGGCCGCGGCACTCGCACAGTTCTCGACGTCACCGATCACCGGCATCCATCTCTGGTTTGATCGTCAAATCAGCGACCTCGATCACGCCGTCCTGCTCGACCGCACCATTCAGTGGATGTTTCACAAATCGCGGATCATTGAATCTCGCGTCAATGAAGCTCGCAGCAACGAAGCTCGGGATAACGGCAACGGCAGCGGCAGCTACGTTGAGCTGGTCGTAAGCTGCTCCCGGAGCCTGGTGGAAAAGTCGAAGCCAGAGATCGTCGACATGGCGGTGAAAGAGGCGCAAGAGTTCTTCCCCGCTGCGCGCGAAGCGAAACTGCTGAAGTCGACCGTGATCAAGGAAGTCAATGCGACGTATTCACCGCGACCGGGAATCGACCAGCACCGGCCCAAGCCAGAGACAGCTTGGCCGCGAGTCTTTCTGGCCGGCGATTGGACCGCGACCGGCTGGCCCGCCACCATGGAGGGCGCCGTTCGCAGCGGCTATCTTGCGGCGGAAGCACTGGCGCGGTTCGCCGGCGGCAAACGCGCCCGCTTTCTCGTCCCCGATCTGGCCCCGAGTGGCTTAATGAGATTGTTTAGATGACGTTCGCTTCGACGACGTAGATTACTTCGATCGAATTCGCATTACTTTATAGTCACTCCCAAAACTTCAGACCGCCATCAGCACCACGCCACACGCTACCAGCAATGCCGCAATCCAACGCCGGCGCCCCACGCGTTCGTGCAGGAAGATGCGTGCGGCTACCGCATTGGCCACAAAGGTGAGCGAGGCCGAAGCAGGCACGACTAAACTGAGGTTTCCCCACGAAAGGCCAAACAGCAGGCTGTAGAACGCGACCCCCATCGCCATCAAGGCGGGAGCAAACGTGGGCGTTGCAAGCACGCGCCCAACCACCGCCAGTATCCCGCGCCGTTTCCAAAGTTCCTCGACGTCGCCCACTCGTTTCATGGAGTAGGAAAGCAGCACGTCTCCGGTGGTCGAGGCCAGAATGATGAGCCCAATCGCGGCCCAGGCGTAGATCTCATTCATGACTCCATCTCCTGGGACACCGTGTCGCGTGAACCGTCCGGTGCATTCCTGTGTTGGCGAGTGGGCGTAACCGACGGGCCGGCGGCCACGAAGCCCACGCCGGCGGCGATCAGCGCAATGCCTAGCCAACGCGTCGGCGAGATTTCTTCGTGAAGACGGAAGTGACCGATCAGAGCGACGAGCACATAGGAGAGCGATGTGGCGGGCAGCACATAGGTGAGATCAGCCCACGAAAGCGCGGACATGTAACAGGCGAAGAACGCCAGCAGTAACAGGATTCCCGCAGTTACCCAGGGATTGAGGATGGCCAGCAGCAGGCCGGGAAGGTTGTGCAGCGAAACATTGCCGAGATTTTTCATCCCGCGAGCCAGCAAGGAATCGCCCACCGTGGCGAATACGGTGATTCCCGCCAGAACGAGGTATTTTCGAAATGTCACTTAAGATCCAACTCCGGAGGCCTTGAATCATTGAGACATTGAGGCATTTTGAAAACCCAGGAGCCTTTGGCCCTTAATGATTCAATGCCTCAATGATTCAATGATTCAATGATTCTCTAGGCCTTGGCCGGTTCCGGGGCAGGCGCTTCTTCCTTGCGGTTTTCCTTGACCCACTTGTGGCGCTGCGCGCGCAGTTTAAGGAAGGTCCGCGCTTCCTTGTACAAGCGCTTGCGTTCGGAGTTGTCGAACATCGCTTTCCTCAAAATGCGGTACGCAGCCTTGGGACGGAAATAGTACGCATCGTAAAAGTCATGGACTGCCGCAAGAATTTCCGTCGCGGGCAGGTCCGGATACTCGATCTGCACCATCTGGTGCCCGAAGTCGTCCACCATTCTTGTGTCGCTGGTCATGAAGCCATTCTTTATCGCGGATTCGTGCAGTTCAGTTCCAGGGAAAGCATGCGCCACCGAAACCTGAATCGTCTCCACGTCGAGTTCCTTGGCGAATTTGATCGTGTTCTTGATGGTCTCGCGAGTTTCTCCGGGCAGGCCGAGGATGAAATCTCCGTGGACCACCAGTCCCAGCTTGTGGCAATCCTTGGTGAACTGGCGGGCGCGCTCGATGGTCGCGCCTTTCTTGATGTTTTTCAGAATCTGTTGATCGCCCGATTCGTAGCCCACGATCAGGAGCCGGCATCCGGCGTCTTTCATGGCCTTGAGCGTTTCGAAGTCAGTGGTGACTCGCGAAGTACACGACCAGGTCAGGCCCAGCGGTTTCAACTTGGCGCACAGTTCGACGGTGCGAGCTTTCTGCAGGTTGAAGGTGTCGTCGTCGAAGAAAAATTCCTTGACGTACGGCCAGTAATCTTTTGCCTTGGCCATCTCACGCGCTACGTCATCGGTGGAGCGTTTGCGCCAGGGGTGTCCGCTGAGGGTCTGGGGCCAGAGGCAGAAGGTGCACTGCGCCGGGCATCCGCGCGTTGTGTACAGCGACACAAAAGGGTGCAGCAGGAAAGGCACGTTGTAGCGACGGACATCCAGGTCGCGCCGGTAAACATCGGTCACGTGCGGCAGGGCGTCCAGATTCTCAATCGTCGGCCGGTCGGGATTATGCACCACGTGCCCATTTTTGCGATACGAAATGCCGAGAATGTCTTCGATCGGCTTGCCCTGCGCGTACTCGACGATGGAGTAGTCGAATTCCTTGCGGCAAGCTACGTCGATCACCTTGGCTTCCATCAAGGACTTCTCGGGCAGCACGCTAACGTGAGGTCCGACGAAGGCGATTTTAATGTGAGGATTGCTGTCTTTGATGGCCTCAGCTATGCGAACATCGCCGGCGAATCCCGGAGTGCTCGTAAACAGCACGAGCAGTTCGTAATCCTGGCAGGTGCGGATCGTCTCTTCCGCCGTGATGTGGTGAGGCGGGGCGTCCAGCAAGCGCGCGCCTTCGAGCATTCCTGTCGGATAGGCAAGCCAGACTGGATACCAGTACGACTCGATCTCACGCGTAGCAGGCCAGCGCGAGCCTGCGCCCCCATCGAAATTCTCAAACGAAGGCGGATTCAAAAACAGTGTTTTCAATGGCATATAGTGAGTCTCTATTTTAGCATTCTTAGGAGCGCACACACTCCATCCGACGCTACCATTCAGGTACGCGCCAAGCCGCGTCGAAAGCGTGGGAAGCTTTATCCAACTGTGCCTTAGCGCGGGTCAAACCGCAAAAGAACCTCGCCGAACGTCGCTTCTGCGCATTAAGACGCGAGAATCGGGTCCCGGCTGGATGAGCTGTTTCATGCGTCATTTTGAAGCCGGGTTTGCTGAAGCGGCGCCTGGCAGCGCCCATTTCTCCAAATCTCCAGTAGCGCGCAGCAGGTTCATGCGAACCCGCTGGTACTCAAAATCGGCATCCTGAAAAAGCAGATAGCGCTCGGCGGCCTGCACCCGCGCATCGGCCAACTCGTGCAAGGTGCCAGTCTTTGCGTCGATCCGGGTTTGGGCCGCCTCAAGGCCCGACTGTGCCAGTTGATATTCCAACTGCGCCACTTCGCGGGCGGCTTCGAGTTGCTCGGCGGCGCGCTGTAGCTTTAGCGTTTCCTCCGCCACCTGATTGCGAGTCGCGTCCGCTTGCTTCTTCGCCTTGAGGGCCCCGGCCTCGGCCGCGTCGGCTCGCGCGCGCTGGCTGGCGTTGAACAGCGGGATGCGCAGGGCGACGCCGATCGTGGCGTTGTCCTGCTGAAAGGTATTCGGAGGGAAGTACTTGGCGTAGTGATTGAAGGTGGAAAACCGCGCATACTGGGCCGAGAAATCAATTGACGGCAATAAAGAGCGATGCTCGCCCGAGGCCCGCATCGCTTCCGCCAAAGAATGCTGCTCGGCCAACTTGATGGCGGGGCTGGAGGCAACCGCCTTTTCCGAAAGATCTTCTTCCGCGGCGACGGCGGGCAGGGCCGGAATGGTTTCGGGCGCGATTTCGATGGAGGAAACAGGCAAACCGGTTAACGTGGAAAGGTGCCGCCGAAGGACGTCGGCGGAGCCACGCGCCTCGGCCCGGTGAAGGTGTACCCGAGCGGTGATTAGTTTTGCCTTGTTCAAATCCACGGCGCTGTCCACGCCTTCTTGCAAGCGCTCGGCGACTGCTTGTTCCATTTGCTGTGTCTGGGCCTCGTACTGCTGCAGGCGCACGAGTCGCGCCTCCCACTTCGCCAGTTCAGCATAGGTCACCGCGACGTCCTGGATGACGGCATTACGCTGGTCTTTGTCCTGAAACTCAGAAGCATGCCAGTCAGTTTTCGCCGCATTCAGGAACTGCCGCTGTGCAGGATTGAACACCGAACTCTGCGCCACGACATTCGCCAGCGCCGGAGCCGACCCTTCGATGCTGAGAGGGTATCCATAGGTCCAGCCAACGCCCGAACCGACGAACAGCTGCGGAATGTAGTTGTTGCGGAGTTCTCGGTAGGAGGCAAAGGTGCGCTGCACGTCGGCATTCGCAATCGCCGAACTTGTGCTGTGCGCGAGTGCGAGCCGAATGGCGCGCTCGAGAGGCAGCGGTTCAGCCTGGCCGCGCGTCGCGAAAATCAGTACGGCCGCAAATAAGGCGAGCAGATTTGTGGAGTGCAACCACCGCGGCAATCGGAGTTTCATCTCGTCACCTTCATCTCGTCACCCATGGGTCAGGCGCACATAGATCAGCACATATGGATCAGGCCGCGGCTCCGCCGCGACGCACAAATTGTAGTGCGCCAGACACGAGCCGGGCAGTCGCTTTGAGAGTTATTTGGGAAAGTTATTTGGGAAGCCACGAGGCGCAGGAGGAATCTCGGCATCCTCAGTGGGCAACTCGGTTGAGTGCTTGCTGGGCCATGCCGAAGTTCCGGACCAATGACAGGGAAGCACGGTACTCCTGCGCAGCACCTGCCTTGTCTCCTTGTTTTTCAAGCAGCATGCCCAGCAGATAGTGGGCCTTGAACGCCGGAGCTGCTTCTACCGGGCCGGCGGCGAGATAACGGCGCAGCAGTTCCACGGCGAAAGGATAGCTACGATCGGCGCGATATAGGATACCGGACGCCTCCACCAGAACATCGAGTTTGGGCATAGGCGACTGGCTGAGCTTGACGATGGCTTGCTCCATTTCGTCGAAGCGCTTCTGGCGACGAAGAAAAAGAGCCAGGTTGAGCCACGCTTCCGCGTCACCCTTGCTGAGGTCGATGTACTGGTGATATTCCCGTTCGGCGGTGGCAGCGTCTTTTTTCTGTTCGGCGATGCGCGCGTAAACCCAGTGTTCTCGGGCAGGGTTTACAGTTGCAATGGACTGCGCTTGCTCGCGGGCCTTCTGTTCTCCGCCGCCGACAATGCCCGGCGCGGCCAGATAGAACTCTGCCAAATCGAGCCGGGCATCGACGTCTTTCGGATTCAGTTGCACCGCACGCTCGAATTCTCCGCGGACCCTTCCGGCCAGGCCTGCCGCAGCCAGGAAATTTGATCGATCCGCCTTTTCGCCGTACACGCGCCCCAGCCAAAGATGGAACCGGCTGCTGTCCGGATCGAGCGAGACCGCTTTTCTGCACGACGATTCCGCACGATCCCAATCTTCGAGCGCGAAGTAAGCACGGCAGAGCAGGTTCGACGATTCCGCGTCCGCCGGAACAGTAGAGAGACGGCCATTCAACTCGGTGATAGCTTCATCGATGCGGCCGGCCGCCAGCATATCCCTGGCAGAGTCCGCCACGCTGGCGGTCAACGAGGCAATCAGCAATAGTAAAGCGAGCAACACTCTGGAAGTACGAGTGATCATCTAGAACTTGACCTGCGTTTGGTCGCCAATCGGTTTGCCGTTCCACGAACTGATCGCAACCACGTCCTTGGCCGAGAGGCCGCGTGTTATTTCAACCTGCGTGAGATTGGAAAGGGAAGTCTCCACATCCCGGCGCTTGAGTTCGTGGCCGGCAACCAGCAAAACATAAGGCTTGGCGTCGTCCATGCGGACCGCCTCTCGCGGCACTACCAGCACGTTATCGTGCTCGGCAGTAACGATCGTGACTCCGACGTTTATATTCGGCAATAGTTTCAAATCCTTGTTATCTACGATGCTGGTCGTCTCGCCGACGTTGCGCGAACCGCGCAATTTCACCGTCGATGGGATGGCAGTCACGGTGACCCGCCAAACGCGTCCCGGGACGGCGTCCCAGGTAATCTCAATCGGATTTCCGGGAGCCAGTCTGCCTACGTCGGGCTCATCGACGAAAGCGCGGACCAGCACTTTTCGCAGATCCGCTACTTGTAGCAGAAGATCTCCGGCCGCCACGAAGCCGCCCTGCTTCGCAGGCAGCGAGTACACGATGCCATCAAAAGGAGCGCGGACATTCGATTTCGCCAGCACGTCCTGCGCGGCATCGTAAGTGGCCTGCGCTTCCGCTTGCTGTGCTTCGACGCGCGCTAACTCCGCCTTCGAATATCGTTTCGTCTGCTTTTGCCGGAGAAATATGAGTTGGGCATCGGCGCGGGCAAGAGCGTTTTCTGCTTCTCGGACTTCTCCCGCCGAGGCCGCGCCCTGCTGCTCAAGTTTCTTCAGCGCGTCTAAATTGCGCTGTGCTGAATCGCGGTCGGTGCCTGCTTTCACCAGTTGGACTTCGAGGTTCAGCACTTCTTCCTGGTTCCCGCCTCGTTCCGCGGCGCTCAGGTCGGCTTGCGCTGCTCTCAATTGTGTCTGGGCACGAGCGGCCTGGGCACGAGCGTCGGCGTCATCCAGAACGACCAGCAATTCGCCCTTCTTGACGGAGTCGCCTTCCTTGACAAAAACGCGGCGCACACTTGTGGGGGCCGGAGCGTGGGCCTCGAAGTTGTTGACGGGCTCAATTTTTCCGTTGGTGGAAACCAAGCTGCGTATCGTGCTCTGCTCGACGACGGCGGTTCGCACCGGCACCGGGTCATCGCGGTGGGAGACGAAAGCAGCCAGCACGATCACCGCTGCCAGGATCGCAAGCGCTGTTACCAACCAGCGCCGCGACTGGCGTCCCGAACTGTTTCCATTCAATGGCATGCAGAGAAAAGCGCAAGCTTCAATGTATATCATCCACGCGCTGCGGGGAGCTGGCAAATACTCGCTTAGGACTTACCTGTTTAGATGCGTCGCGCTGACCGTTTGCGTCAGCTACAGCGCGGGATTTTCACGGCGGTGCGTGTGGCCAGACACAGGCGGCTAGGTACAATAGCTAGATGCCGAAATCTCCCCGTTCTACATCTCCCCGTTACACCGCGGAGCACGCCAGCGCCGGGCTCGATCACGATTTCTCGGAAATTGAAACCTGGCCGAACCAGTTTCCAGGATACGAGATTGTTGTGGATGATCCCGAATTCACGTCCGTCTGCCCGAAGACTGGCTTGCCGGACTTTGGCAACATCGTGATCCGCTACGTGCCGGATCGCCTGTGCCTGGAGTTGAAATCGTTAAAAGAATATCTTCAGGCGTATCGAAACCTCGGCATCTTCCAGGAGAACATTGTGAACCAAGTGCTGGAGGATGTTGTCCGCTGGGCTAAGCCGGTGTGGGCCGAGGTGAAAGGCGAGTTCCGTCCGCGCGGGGGGATTTCGACCGTCGTGATCGCGAGGTGGCCGCGGGCGAAGAAAAGTCAGAAGTGATCGGACCTCGCGGAACTTCGTAGAGCTGTTCCGCCTGCAATCTAGCGCGAGGTGGCCGCCGCTCGTGGCTTGATGAGTTCAATTTCGCTCGCGTGTTCAGCCTTGACCCGGCTGATTTCGTAGGCTCCCTGCAAGTTCAGCCAGAACTGTTCAGTCGTCCCGAAGAAGCGGGACAAGCGGACGGCTGTATCGGCGCTGATGCCACGCCGTTCGAGAACGATGTCATTGACCCGAGGCGCGGGTACGTGCAGCCGCTTGGCTAATTCGTAAGAGGAGATGCCCATCGGTTTCAGGAACTCCTCACGCAGGATTTCGCCGGGGTGAACTCTCCAGTTAGGTGTGCCTTTTCTGACAATGCTCATGGTAATTAGCCTCAATGGTAATCCGTGATTTCCACATCGTAAGCATCGCGTCCGCGCCACTCGAAGCAAATTCTGTACTGATCGTTAACTCGTATGCTGTACTGACCCTGCCGATTGCCGTGCAGCTTCTCCAGCCGGTTTCCGGGAGGGACCTTTAAGTCGTCGAGCGTCAGGGCGCCGTCGAGCATGGCCAGTTTCCGTTTCGTGACGCTGGCTGGTGGTGCACCCCTGGTCCTGCCCGTTCTCCAGATTTCGGCCGTCTCTTTGTTGGCGAAAGCCTTGATCACTGGGGCAATGATAACGTTGTACGTTAATAATGTCAATCGTTAATACTGTCAATCGGTGCCAAACGGGCCGGACGCTGCTCTTCTGCGCCATGCTATATTCGCTCGACCTGTGGCTCCGACCAAACTCTATCCTCGCACCGCGCTCGCGCTTCTGACGGCGCTGAACCTGCTCAATTACATCGATCGCTCCGTGTTGTTCGCGGTACAGGATCTCGTCAAAGCGGAGTTCCATCGCAGCGATGCGGCGTTCGGCCTGATCACGAGCGTCTTCTTCATCTTTTACATGTGTGCGGCGCCTTTCATGGGGCCGCTTTCGGTACGTTTCTCACGCAAGCGCGTCATCGTCGCGGGGGCCCTGGTGTGGAGTCTGGCCACTCTGCTCACCGCCGTCACCAAGAACTTTGATGGACTGCTCATCCGTCATACCCTGGTGGGCATCGGCGAAGCCAGCTTTGTCATTCTTTCTCCAACCTTTGTCGCGGACATGTTTCCGGTCGAAAAGCGAGGACGGGTCATGGGGGTGTTTTATCTCGCGCTCCCAGTCGGAACCGCGCTGGGGTATCTGCTGGGCGGGGTCATGGGCGCAAAGTACGGCTGGCGCGCTCCATTTTACGTTGGAGCTGCGCCCGGAGTGCTGCTGGCACTGCTGCTTCTGTTGCTTCCGGAGCCGCCCCTCGGCCAATTCGATGCGCCCGAAAGCAAGGCTCCAGAGCGGGACACGCTGAAAGGGTTGATCCACAATCCCGCATTCCTCACGGCAACCCTCGGCATGGCGATGATGGTGTTCGCGCTCGGAGGACTTCAGGTCTGGATGCCGACGTTTCTGCACCGCGCCCACGGTTACAGCCTGCTGGATGCGAACATCATTTTTGGATTGAGCACCATCTCGAACGGCCTGGTTGCGTCCCTCGCGGGCGGCTGGATCTCCGATCGGTTACTGCGGCGAACCAAATCTGCCCACTACCTTGTGTCCGCAGTTAGTCTGGGCTTGGGTATTCCGGCCATGTGCGTCGCCTTGTTTGCGAGCGGCAGGCCCATGATTGTGGGCATCTTCGTGGCCGAGTTCTTGCTGCTGTTTAACACCGGTCCGCTGAACGCCGCAGTGATCGATTCGGTCGGACCGCATGTGCGCGCGGCTGCCTTGGCAGCAAGCATCTTTGTTTACCACCTGCTCGGCGACGTGCCATCCGCTGCTCTCATCGGCTACATGTCGGACAAGTATTCGCTACAACTTGCCTTTCTGGGGCCGGTCATCGCGATCGCGCTGTCTTCCGCCATACTGTTTTACGGCATGAGATTTGCCCCACCATTATGGGTACAGGGTGAATCGGCGGCATCGCAAGTTCCCTCAGGAGCATCTTCCTAAGCAGAATGCATTGGCAAACAGCTCACTGGATTGCGGGCGGCATCCTCGCACTGGCCTGGTTTTCGCGCATCGTGGAAGCGGCATTCGGCATGCCGCAAGTCGCCGATATCGCGCAGCCCGAATGGGACCGCAGGATCTGGACCCCGAATGGCGAGCCCAGAGTCAGCATCATCGTTCCGGCGCGCAATGAGGAAGAAAGTATTCGCGAGACGCTCGTGCAGTTGCTCGCCCTCGATTATTCCAACTACGAAATTATCGCGGTCAACGACCGCTCGACCGACCGCACTGGCCAGATCATGGATGAGGTTGCGGCAAGTTCTCAAGCTCACGGCTTGTTGAAGGCCATCCACATTTCAGAATTGCCTTCCGGCTGGTTAGGCAAGACACATGCCATGTGGATGGCCGGCCAGCAGGCGAGTGGGGACTGGTTGCTGTTCACCGATGCCGATGTATTCTTCAAGCCCGATTCTCTGCGGCGCGCCGTCGCCTATGCCGAAGCGGAGCGAGCCGACCACGTCGTTCTTTTCCCGCGCATGATCATGAGGCGGCCGGGTGAGAAAATGATGATCGCTTTCTTCCAGGTGCTATTCGTTTTCGGACATCGACCGTGGAAAGTTGCCGATCCCAAAGCGCGGGACCACATGGGGGTGGGCGCTTTCAATATGGTCCGGTGCTCGGTCTATGACGCGGTCGGCACGTATCGCGCCTTGCGCATGGAAGTGCTCGACGACATGAAACTGGGCAAGGTAGTCAAGAACGCAGGGTTCGCCCAGCGCAATGTTTCTGGGGAGGACCTGATTTCCATCCACTGGGCCAAGGGCGCTTTCGGCATCGTCAACAATCTCACCAAGAATTTTTTTGCCGTGCTTTCTTTCCAATGGCCGCGAACCGTGGTCTCCATAGTGGGTCTGGGTTTTCTGAATCTTGGGCCATTTCTTGGCGTCTGGCTGGCCCATGGATGGGCGCGAGTTCCTTACGCCATCGCGCTCGCTTCGTTATTTGCGATTTATTGCGGAATGTCGGTCAGGTCGCCGGTCCCGCCATATTATTTCTTTCTGCATCCGATCAGCACCAGCCTGTTCATGTACACACTTCTGCGCTCCATGTTTTACACCCTCTGGAACGACGGCATCGTGTGGCGGGGGACGAAATATCCGCTGGAGGAGTTACGCAAGGGGATCGTGTGAAATCCGCGGATTGTGAAGAGCGGCGATCCACTACTGCGGCTCTCCTGGATCTTCGATCGACATGGGATCGCCCTGCTTAGTAGTCGTCTTCTTGGCGGCCTTGGCATGCGTAGACCCCCCGGCACTCTTGTGGCCCGCGCGCTCGACGTCGTAGTCCGTGGGCACCGGAGGAAACAACCGGAAAGCGCTTTCGCCCAGTTGTTGGGGGCGGCGCAAGACGATCTCGGCGCGTCCGTCGTAGTCCTGGATCGTTCCCTTGATTTCAACCCGTCGGCCTTCGAGCTGGCGAACGTCGCCCATCTTTTTGAGATCGGCCGGGAACACGACCACGGTGAAGGGACACGTCTTGGGGTCTTTGCAGAAGTTGAGGAACGTAACGCCTTTGCTGCCATCTTCCACGTGCAGCACGGTTCCGCTGATGCACTGGGTCGTGCCCACATGCTTGCTCGCTTCGGCGAAGGAGACGCAGTCATGCGAGGAAGTATTGCGCGCGGAGCAAATGTCGCTCATCGCGAGAACGGTTCCGAGCAGGAAAATCACAGTGAGAAAGCGCATTATGGCTGAGGCGCAGAGAAGTGCATCCTCGGTTTTTATTGTAGGCGTGGAGGAGTGATCCTACGCTCAGCAGGACGAAAATTTCCGCAGCGCCTTCCCGAAAGGGGAACTTGCAGCGCCGGGGTCCCCAGCACGCCCGGTTTTGGCGTGATGGGGTGGGCGCCGGGGCCGGGCCCCGGCCTGCCACAGTTCTCGCGGTGACAAGCGCCGCGCCCCGCTACTTGCTGAAAGACTTTATACCCGCTGCTTCGTCTTCCTTGACATCGAAGACGGTGTAGAGCTTCGTGATCTGCAACAGGTCGTGTACTTTCTTGGTGAGGTTGAGCAGCTTGAGTTCGCCACCTTGGTTTTTGCAAGTGGTGTAGGCGCTGACGAGCTCGCCGATACCTGAGCTGTCGATATAGTTCACGTCGGCGAGGTTCAGCAGGATCTTTTTCTGCTCCTTGGAAAGCAGGTCGCGCACCGTTTCGCGCAAAACTACGCTGCCTTCGCCGAGGGTGATCCGACCGCTGAGATCGACAATCGTGACGCCATCCACCTGACGAGTACTGGACTTCATGCTCACTGGGGAGCCTCCTTGGAGTCCGCGGGGTTGCCGTGGACGTGCTTGATCATTCTAAGTTCGGTGCCCGTTTGGGAGGGGTGGATTTCCACCACATCCATGAACGAGCGTATCAGGAAAATGCCCCGCCCCGATGTTTTCAGCAGGTTGTCCGGCGCCAATGGATCCGGAATCCTGCTGGCATCAAGCCCTTTGCCTTGATCGCGGATGACGATGACAAGGTCGTGGACTGTACGCTCAAACGCGAGTGTAACTTTCTTACTCGGGTCGTAGGCATTGCCATGCAAAACTGCGTTAATGGCGGCTTCTCGCACCGCCATGGAGATCTTCATGATCTCCTCGTCGTCAAAGCCGGCTTCGGCGGCTATGCGACTAGCCGTCTCTTCGGCGTTGTTCACCGTCTCCAGCGTCGAATCGAACGTATAGGAGACGCGGTCTGCGGACATAGAGCGAACGGTTCCTGAGTCGGCCTTCGCCTTGCTTGCGACGGTGACGCCGGGCTCATCGTGCTGGCCCAAATGCGTTGGACGGGCGAATTGAGAGTTTGCCTGTGGGTCTCACAAAAGTCAACGCGGTACCCTGCCTCTTGTCATACCACATTAGAAATGTCCCCGTCTTGTCCACAATAGAAATGTCCCCTGGTTGTGGTTTCATGCTGCCCCGGAAAAGAGTGCGCGGGCCTTGGCGGAAAAGCCTTTTCTCCAGGGATGATTC